>Ga0153956_1000726_pt1 | contig 34021 bp, 29 predicted proteins | sample TSFL040MetaG_FD_104704 | JGI IMG/M metagenome (GOLD analysis project Ga0153956, IMG submission 104704) | Attine ant fungus gardens microbial communities from Florida, USA - TSFL040 MetaG | ecosystem: Host-associated > Fungi > Mycelium > Unclassified | place: USA: Florida, Wekiwa Springs... | reverse complement strand
TGCCAAGCGTCAGCAGGCAGCCGATGCACTGAAGTACACGGCACCGGATGTAGCCGCACTGGGTTGCGTGGACGGAGTGATTGCGGAACCGGCTGGCGGAGCGCAATTAGATCTCTCCGAAGAAGCAGTTGCACTGGTGCGCCAGGCGTTGGAAGCGAACTACGGTGAGTTGAAGTCGCAGTCCATCGACGACCTACTGGCGGCACGTTATCGTAAGTTCCGCAACATCGCGCAGTTCTATACGGCGTAGTGCGTCGTTTGCTCAAACTGCGTCTTCGTACAAACCGGGAAAGGCGAATTGATTCGTGCCCTTTGCACAGCACTCCATTCGGAAACCCTCACGGGCTGCGTCAACATTCTTGTTGACGGCGGCATGGATTGTGATGTCACTGGGTGCGGCAAGCCAAATGGCAAGGTTTTTTCCTGTACAGATAGCTGACCTGGCGCATTACGGGATCGCCGCACTGCTGTTGTTTGCGGGCTTCTATGGCATGGCGCGGTTGTTTGTTGCCGACCTGCGTCCGTTGAGCGCGGTGGGATTCGTGCGCAGACCCGGCATAGGCGGCGAATTTGCTCGTGGAGCAGCGTTGGGATGGGGTATTGCCATTGCCTTGGTGCTGCCTGCGCTACTGACCGGCAACCTGCACATGAGCTTTACCTTCGACCTGGCATCCGTGGTGCGCACTGCGATTAGCGTTGCGATGCTGCTGGCGTTTGCGCTGGTGCTGCAGTTGATCCTGGCTGGCTTGCCCGTGCAGATGCTGCTGAAAGCGACCAGCGCTGCATGGGCCTGCGCTGCGGTGGTCTTCGTGGTGGTGATGCTGGCGATCACCGGATCGGCATCAGAGGGCCGCACGCTGCTGGTGATGGTGGCAATGGCAATATTGTTCCTGATGGGCTTTCTGCGTACACGTGCTATCTGGTTTTCGCTGGGGTTGCATGCGGCGTGGTTGCTGGCTCTGCTGGTGCTCTTTGGCGCGCCTTCGTCGTATGCTCCACCGGCTTTCGGTATTGTGCAGAGTGAAACGGATGGGCCGGGCTGGCTGACAGGTGGTCTGTTCGGGCCGGATGCTTCGCTCTTTACTGTTGTCGTTCTGCTGGTGGCACTGGTAGTGGCCTATCGCATGACGAAGGATTACGCCTGGCACTACACATGGCAGCCGCTGGAGGGTGCAGGATATCCGATGGATGTGCCGCCGCCGGCTGAGCATCTGCGGCAGGAACAGAAGCAAACTGCTCCTCTGGTACAGATCGGCGGATTGACCTCAACCACACCTGTTTCGCATACAGAAGAGTAAGCCTTCCGCGTGTTCATGGAAATATTCGTGTGCATGCCTGAGGAATTGCATCCTAACAACACATGGCTGACTTGCAATTTCATTCGGCCGGGACTAGATTGCGTGTCAACGGGGACTCGTCATGAGTCGAGGCTATTTCATTACCGCTTTGCTTGTGTCGTCTTTGGCATGCTCTCCGACGTGGGCGCAGAAGCCTGCCGCTGGCCCGACACCGTTGAAAGATGTGTTCGTGGTGGGGCCGGATACCACGGTGGGCAATCCGCTGGCCGACTTTAAGCCAACCCGCGTGGAATATACGCAGGAGCCTATGGACGATGCAGGACGGCGGGAGCTGATCCGTGCATTTCTGATGGAACAGGGATTCGCGCACAGGGCGCTGCCGCTGGGTGCGCCGGGGCTTACGCTGTATGCCAACGGTCGGCTGACCGTGGATAACGAAGCGCTGAAGCAGAGGATGTTCAAAAGCGGCATGTCTGCGGCTCCGGGCGACCGTGTGATGGTGACGGACATTAAGGTTATGGCCGACCGCATCAATATCGATGTGAATGGCGGACCGTACCTGCCGCATCGTTTTCTGCGCCATATCTCGGTGAATAACATGCCTCTGGCAGGGGATGGCCAGGTGGGTGAATCTCCAACGGGAACGCGCATTACGCTGCTGTTCGAGGGTCGCACGCCGCGCGTGTCGGCTGCGGAAGTAAAGGCGTTGCTTGAACCGCTACTCGATTTCGGGCTGAAAAGTGGCGAACAGGCCTATGCGGATACACTGCCGGAACCGATCAGGCAGGCCATCCTGGAGCACGAAATTTTAGTCGGCATGAACCGACGCATGGTGGTGGCGTCAGTGGGGCAACCGGAGAGCAAATTGCGCGAGCGGCCTTCCGACAGCACGAACGGCGAGGTGATGGAAGAGTGGATCTACGGCCATGTACCGCAGACCGTGCGCTTTGTCCGCTTCCAGGCCGACCGCGTGATGCTGGTGAAGGTAGCGGCACTGGGCAAGCCGGTAGAGGTACACGACAAGGATGAGCTTGCCGGATACCGCGAACCGGCCACAACCCGCACGGTTGCGCTGGGAGACAGCAACGGCGACTCGGAGGAGGGAACTCAAAGGCGTGCACCGTCTTTACGCTCACCCGAACAGAGGCAGACGGCACCCGCGAATACTCCGAAAGACACTAAAACCGATGACAAGAGCGTGGCGGTGAACGCAAAGCCCGCAGATCATTAAGCCGCTGCGAGCCAATGGGTTTGAGAAGAGAAAGCCTTGCGATAAAATAGTCGGGTTGAGCGAAAGAGTGCACGGACTCCGCGTGTGTTCGCAATCTGTCTGCGTCTGCATGCGGGCCATTCGTGAATCACATCTTCTGGCGTAAGGCAGGCGCCGACGGAAAAGAGAACAACCAATGGCAAAGATTGCCAAGACCGGTGACCGCAAAAAGGCGATGGACACCACCAAGAGCACGGACTGCCCGAAGTGCGGCAAGCCGACACGTGTTGTAAAGCGTGTGAAGGATCGTGATCGCAATATTGCAGGCGGAATGTATATCTCCTGCTCGGCGTGTGAGTTCTTCGAGCGCCTCTAAGGCAACACTTGAAGTTTTGCAGAGTAAAAACCGGAGCCAAGGCTCCGGTTTTCTGTTTCCTGTGTAGAGATTATGACCATGCGGAATGGATTTCATTGAGAATGGTTTCAGCAGCCTGAGCGGGGTTCCGGGCGCGAGTAATGGGGCGACCTACCACGATCCAGTCGGCTCCGCGACGAATAGCATCGGATGGCGTGGCAATGCGGCTCTGGTCGTCGGCTGCGGCAGATGCCGGACGAATACCAGGCACGACAAGCTTTGCCTTGCGAGCTTGACTCTGACGCATGGCGGCGATCTCTTCCGGAGAGCAGACCAGCCCATTGACTCCCTGGTGGATTGCCATCTCACCCAACAGAACAGCCTGATCGAGAGGCGAACGGCCAATGCCGATGCCGGAGAGCTGCATTGCGTCCATGCTGGTGAGCACGGTTACGGCCAGCAGTTGGGGCGGATGCGGAAGTGCAGAGGCTGCCTCTACGGCGGCGTTGAGCATGGCAGGACCACCGGCGGCGTGAAGTGTGAGCAGACTGGCACCGGTATTGGCCGTAGAGCGAACGGCGCTCGCAACCGTGTTAGGAATGTCGTGAAGCTTCAGGTCGAGAAAGACCTCGTGTCCGCGATTGCGCAGTTCTTCCACGATGCTGCGGCCTTCCGCGAGATAGAGTTCCAGCCCGACTTTTAACCATTTGATCGAGCCTCGCAACTGGTCGGCCATGGCAAGTGCCTGCGCGCGATCAGGGAAATCGAGCGCTACAATCAGGCGATCCTGCGGAGATGTATTTAAAGTGTCGTGGTTCTGTGTCGAGGCTTGCTCGGTCATGTTTTCAGTGTAGCGGTTTGAGCAGTTCCCTGAAGCTGTACGGCGAAGCCAATCCGGTGTGCGCCGTTTCTTCTAAAAACGGCATTCAAAAAAATTGGCAAAACATAGTATCCACAACATCAGGGAAAGCTGCTCTATGCTGGTGGAGCATGCTTCCAGGCAACAGGACGGCGCTGACGATTGCGGGATTCGATCCTTCGTCGGGTGCGGGAATTACGGCGGACCTACAGGTGTTTGCGGCGCACGGCATCTTTGGCACATCGGCCATTACGGCGCTCACCGTGCAAAACACGATGGGCGTGCGCGCGGTAAGCGTGGTGGATGCTCCAGTGCTGCACCACACGCTGGCGACGCTTGAAGAAGATCTGCCGCCGCAGGGAATCAAGCTGGGCATGCTGGGTGGCGCGGCCCAGGTGGAAGCGGTGATTGCGTATCTGTGCAGCATTCGCGAACGAAAGCCGTGGGTGGTGCTTGATCCTGTGCTCCGGTCGTCATCGGGTGCGGAGTTGCTTGAAGAGCATGCAGTGGAGTTGCTACGCGAACACCTGTTACCGATGGTGGATGCGGTGACACCAAACGTGCAGGAACTTGCCGTGCTGACAGGGGATGCGTGCTCGACAGAAGAAGAGATTGCTGCTGCCGCGCGAAAGCTGTCGGCCGTTGCACGATGCGTCGTGGTAACGGGTGGCGACCGTACGGTGCCAAATGATCATGTGTTTATTGGCGATTCTACGAATGTACTTGAAGGCGAGCATATTACGACGCAGGCCACACACGGAACGGGCTGCGCATTTTCGTCGGCGATGCTGTGCGGCCTGATGCAAGGGAAGACAGCTGTAGAGGCGGCACACAGTGCAAAGCAATATGTTGCGCAGGCGATGCGACTGGCCATACCGCGAGGCAGGGGAAGAGGTCCGATGCATCTACTCTGGCCTGTTTCAGGACAGTAGGCAAGGTTAAGCATCGCAGCCGTATGCCGATGAGAGACTCATGTCCAGCACCTCTCGTCCATTCACTTCTCCTATCGCGATCTCGCAGTACGGATCGAAGATGTCATCGACCCCGTCGCACCGCCCGGAGCCTCGCCGCGTCGATCCCGAACAGGGACGTGCACTGGAGATGCTTGGTCACGCCATTGAATACCTGGTGGATTCACGCCTGTACGATACGCGGGAGACACCAGCCGATGCCGATGCCGTGCAGGTGCTGATGTCGTGCTCACGCGAGGTCTTTGCGGAGTGCGAAGTGGTGGTGAGCTGGCACCACAAAATGCAGCAGGCTCTGAGAAAGAAGTTGAATAAAAAGATGGATGCGTAAACCGAACGATCAAGCAGAAGAAGCCGGAGCGCGAACTGTCGTGCGAAGACTCTTCTGCATGATCGTGTATTTCTTCTGATCGCGTTCCATGTTGCATATAGCACCGCAGCACAAAGGCCATGCAGGCTTGATAAGCTTATGGCATGGCCAACATGCTGACCATTGTTTTGAACGGAACGGAACGCGCACTGGCGGAGCTGGGCGAAAGCGCAACGGTTGCCGATCTGGTAATGCAGCTGGGCTTCCGGCCGGATCGTGTGGCTCTGGAACGCAACGGCGACATTGTGCCGCGTGCCAGATGGGCGCAGACACAGATAGAACAGGACGATCGCATTGAGCTTGTCCACTTTGTAGGCGGCGGGATTTAGTACATAGCAGCGTTATAACGCGCTGTGTTCCAGGTTGTATGGACAATCTAGTGGGGAGCAATGCTTTGCTGTAATAGCCTCTCCCAGCGCTCGCCATAGCTCTCCCATCCTCCAAGCTGCTGGACTCGCTCTAAACCTGCCGCGCGCATTCTTTGCTGTAATGCGGAGTCGGAGGCGATGCGTTCCATGCGTTCGACAAGTGCGTCGATGTCGCGGATGGAGACTATAAATCCTTCCTGCTCATCGGTAAAAAGGTTTTCCGAACCGGTATTTGTCGTGGCGAGAACAGGGCATCCGCAGGCGAGCGCCTGGCCTTGTACCAGCGCCAGCCCCTCTTCAATACTGGGGAGAATGAGCAGGTGGCTGCGGCTCATCATCTCGGCAACCTGCTGCTGCGGTAGAATGCCGAAGAACTCAACGTTATGTTTAGGAAGCCGCTCCAACACTGGCGGAAACTCGCTGCTCATGCCGCCAACGATGCGCAGACGTTTGTTGGGATGCTGAAGACGTGCGAAAGCTTGCAGAAGGTAGGGAACACCTTTGCGTAGTCCAACGTTGCCGACAAAGAGGAATTCAAGTCGGTCTGTAGGAGGCGAGCCCGTGGGTTTAAATCGTTCGAGCCGCACACCGTAGGGGATGGTGTGAATCTTTTCCGCAGGCAGTCCCATGGTAACGAAGGAGCGCGCGGCAAAGCTTGACGGCACGGTAATGCCGTCGGCAATGGCATAGATTTCTTCTTCGCGCAGAGTGTCGCGGATGTCGCTGACAGGAGCCATAACACCCCAGCGACGACACTCTTCGCTGACCAGCTCTTCCTGGTAGCGCTGATGCGACGAACCACGGTCGCAGAAGAAGCGTCCTCCGCGTTCCTGGAGCAGCTTACCGGCCTTCAACGACGAACCGGAGATACCGATGAGCGCATCGCATTCGGGCAGTGTGCGTGTGACGTATTCGTCGAAGGCCAATGCATTGGCATAGCCGGTGATGTCTTCGATCTGCCGTGGCAGCAGGTTGGCGCGGCGCAGAACGAACTCGGGTGTATGAATCCAGGGAAAGGTGCGCACTTTCTCTCGCGACAGAGCTTCGCGCTGTAACCGTCGCCATGGCCACGTGGAGTAGATGACTTCAAGATGGCCGCGACGATTCAGCTCGCGCGCCAGATCGAAGTGATGAAAGACCCCAAAAACTGTTTGAACAATACGCATGGCAACTACGATTCAACAGGCATAACCGTCTGCAACAACCATACGCGAGAAACAACAACGAATTTCTTTAAGGCGAAACACTCCACAATTTAACCATACAGAATATGCATTATCAGACATAATGCATATTCATAGAAATCCAGGCGAACTTCAGGTTTCTCTCACGAGCCACTGCTCGTCCAACCTCAAATCGACAATATGAAATGTGTCATGCACAGTCTTGTCACACTGACAACCTGACAAATGGATTTGCCATCTGTTCTCGTCAGCGAGGTGCTGGATGAGTTTCTTGCGATTGGTGTGCTGAGCGCTAACTGGCTCTGGGAAAGAAAAGTTTATTTCTTTTCAGGAAATTATTGACAACACTACTATGGGCGGTTTTTTATTATGAGCGAAATTGGTAGCGGTATCAATTTCGCTCAGGTTTGAACGCGAAGCTTTCGATGTTGACGTTTGCAAGGACAAGAGTCTTCAGGAAGACTGGACCGGCCTTGTAACCGTTTTCGCTTCGTTTCCCTTGCCTGACTCGGAAGTCATTTCTTTGGAGGCTGGATGAAGGACATACAGATTCGAATGAGTTCGCTGACGCTGGCATGCACGCTTGCCCTGGGTACGGCAGGCGTTTCCATGGCGTACGCGCAACGTATTACCGGCAATATCTCCGGTTCGGTGAAAGACCCACAGGGTGCGCTGATTACATCAGCCACCGTAACGGCATATGCTCCCGCTACGGGACAGCGAAGCACGGTGCAGGTAAACAATCAGGGGCAGTTCCTGTTGCAGTATCTGCCGATCGGTACCTATCAGATTGAAGTTACGGCAGAGGGCTTTAAGAAATACGTGCAGCAGAACGTGACCGTGGCCCTGGATCAGATGCTGACGCTGCCGGTGGTGTTGACGATTGGTGAACAGTCCGAGGTGGTTCAGGTTACAGATACGCCTCCGCTGGTGGAAACAACGACAGCACAACTTGGACGAACAGTTTCACCGGAAGAGATCATTTCCCTGCCTCTGGTAAACCGTAATGCGTATGCCGAGCTGTCATTGACTCCGGGCGTAATGAACAACAGCGCGAGTCCACAGAGCAATCCGAACGGCACGCCTAATTTCCAGATCGGTGTGCCTTCAACGCAGGTGCAGATCAACGGCGGCATCGATGCCGGTGTGCCGACAGTGAGCTATTACCTGGATGGCGGCATTAACATGACGGGTCTGCGCAACTACGGAAATCCATTGCCGAACCCGGATGCGCTGGAAGAGTTTCGCGTGGAAACGAGTAACTATTCCGCGGAATACGGACGTATGTCCGGCGCGGTCGTAACCGCTGTAACGCGTTCGGGAACGAATAAGTTCCATGGGTCGCTCTTTGAGTTCAATCGCAATACAAAGTTGAACGCGATTCCTTGGGGACAACTGAAGGCCCAGCACTATCGCCGCAATATGTTTGGTGGAACTATCGGTGGCCCGATTGTTCGCGACAAGGCATTCTTCTTCTTCAGCTATGGTGGCCTGCGGCAGATTGTGGGTTCCACGCTGAGCGGCGGCATCCTGCCGGGCGCGAATATGTTGCTGGGTGATTTTACCCAGTTGAAGGACGCCTCGAACCATGTCATCCCGGTAAACGTTCCGGGGACAAAGACGCAGTATGTTGGCACCAATGCGTCGCCGAATTGTCAGACGGCTACGGCAAACTGCGTTCCCACAAGCGCGCTGGACCCGACCGCGCAGAAGCTTGCGGCCCAGTTCATTTCGCCGTTGTACACACCGTCGATGGACCCTTCTACGACAAACTCCTATGCCGGCTACTACAACGGCCCCACGAACCAGGACGAGTATCTCGGAAAATATTCGCAGAACCTTTCCGACAGAGATCGTATTGCAGGAAGCTTTTTCTATCTGAATACGGTTCAGAATGCATACGGCAATGGCAACTTCCCGTACATGGTGAACCAGTCATACTCCAAGCAGTACAACCTGAACCTGAGCCATATTCATACGTTCTCATCGAATGTGGTGAACCAGGCATGGTTGACGTTTACGCGCGTGGCTGGTGGACGTACGAATATACCGGCAACCGGACTTGAAGATTTTGGCTCGGATTACCGCACACAAGGTCCCAAGACATTACCGCAGCTGACCGTTACAGGCTACTTCAGCGCGGGGGGCGCACTGGCTGGACCAGCCTCTGTAACCAACTTCTACTCGGTACGCGATCTTGTGAGCGTTACTCTGGGCAAGCATCAGATTGACGTGGGTGGCGAAGGATCGCTGGAGAAGGACTTCATGCAGGGTAACCTGGTCAACTTTGGTGCCTTCACCTTTAATCCAACAGGTTTTCCAGGCACCACGGGTAATGCCCTTTCGGATTTCCTACTGGGCCGCGTGAACTCGATGGAGCAGGATACGCCCTATCATGGCTCGCTGAGTAACTGGTACTGGGGACTCTACGCACAGGACAACTATCGTGTCTCACCGCGTGTGATGTTGAATCTTGGCGTGCGCTGGGATATTCAGACAGCTCCGGTGGAAGCCAACGATCTTACTGCGGCTTTCGTTCCGGGCGCTCAATCGACCAAGGTGCCGACCGCTCCTCAAGGCGTCCTGTTTCCGGGCGACGCAGGTATCGGTCGAGGCATTGCGCCGAACCGGTGGTACCACGTTTCACCGCGTATTGGTGTTGCGTGGGATGTATTCGGAAACGGCAAGACAGCACTCCGTGCAGGCACTGGCCTGTTCTACGGAGCAGTCAGTGGGAACCAGTGGAACCAGCCTGCCAATGCGCAACCGTTTGCCGTACGCCAGACATTTAACTGCATCGAGTCGTTCACACATGTGTACGGCAATAACACCCAGGGTTGCGTGCCTTCGTTCCCGGATGGAAAAAGCCTGTTCCCCTATACCTTTGACCGTTCCAATCCGCGCTTCCTGCCTTATGCGGCCGTGGAATCGATCGATAAAAACTATCGCTGGCCGTATGTCTATCAGAGCAACCTATCGATCCAGCAGCAGCTTCCCAGGAACATCAGCGCAACCATTGCTTATGTGAGCACGCTGTCGCACCGCCTGCCCTTTGAAAGCGATGCGAATGCGCCGGTCTGGGCTCCGGGTGCAACTACATCGAATGCAAACCAGCGTCGCCCGTATGCAGGCAATGGCGCTCTGGGCGTGATCTCCTTCCTGCAATCCAGCGAGACCGCTTCATATCATTCGGTGCAGATTTCGTTAAGCCGGCAGATGTCGAAGAACCTGAAACTCAGCGGGTTTTACGTGTATGCCAACGGTTTCCAGAGTGCGGGCCTGAATGGCGTGGGAACAGCAGGAGGTACGCAGGATTTCTACAACATGAAGGCCGAACGAGCCATCATGGATTCGCTGCGGCATCACACAGCAACGATCTCAGGAATCTGGAAGCTGGACTACTACACCGGTTCCAACCGCTTCCTGAAGGCGGCAACGAACGGCTGGTCAGTCTCGGCAATTGCACTGATGTATAGCGGCACGCCGAACAACGTGACCACGGGCGCGGCGGTGAATGGAGATCCTTCCACCTCTAATCGCCCCAACCTGGTTCCCGGTGTAAGTCCTTTCCTGTCGGCCGGCCGGTCGCGTTCGATAAGCAGATATGCCTGGTTCAACACCGCTGCATTCACCAGGAACGGTGTGGGCGGCATTGGACCGGGAGGAGTCGATGGCAACACTCCACGCAACTATCTTTGGAACCCCGGATATCGGGATATCGACATGGCGATTCTCCGCGATATCAAGTTCAATGGGATGACCCTGCAACTGCGTGCGGAAGCAACCAACGCATTCAACATTGTGAGTCTGAACGGACCAAATACCACGTTGTCGTCAACGCAGTTCGGCTGGATTACGGCAGCCGGGACGCAGAGACTGCTGCAACTGGGCGCACGGTTCACCTTCTAACAACGCACCTCACGAATAAAGAGAAGCGGCAGGGATAAAAACCTGCCGCTTCTCTTTCCTTCCATGTACGATCCTGAACGTCGTTTTTGTCTCTGCTTTCCGGGTTCCCTGTTATTCTTGGGCTGATGACTACTGTTGATCTGCTGTATCACTTTGCCAATCCGCTGAACGATGCTTCGACGCTTGCCGTGGCGCGTGTCCGCGAGGTGTATGGTATTCGCCGCGTAACTCTGGACGAACGTGCAAAGACCGTGGGCATTGAATATGATGCGACCCGTCTGAACGAACCGGTAGTGCGGACGCTGTTGCGTCGTGCCGGCCTGATGCTTGTCGATCCACCATCGGCGGAAGAGCCGCTGGAGATCGATGATCCCGCGGTGGTTCAGGCGCAGTAACTGCTGCAAGGCAGTTGCAACAGAACCGTAATCTTGATAAATTGAACAAGTACGCGAAAGCGCATGTGCATCCGTAGCTCAGCTGGATAGAGCAATTGGCTACGAACCAATAGGTCGGAGGTTCGAATCCTTCCGGATGCACCATTCATATCAACGAAGGGCAACTCAACCAGAGTTGCCCTTCGTATTTGCAGATTGTTTTCTATACGCTTCCAGATTTGTTCAGGCTGTTTCTTCTGCCAACGAAACTACCGTTCGGCTCAGCTCACGATAGCTTTAAAAGCACTCTGCTTCTCTCGCCCACGATTATGCGCACTGTTTTCTTGAGCCTATAAGCGCAAGTAGCGAAAGTTGCCTCAGTACAAAAAGAATGTGACGTTGCCTGACTGGAACTATGAAGCTTACTGGATTTACTTAGCCCAGGAGATTGCCCAGATTCATTCCACCCAGCATGCCCTGCGTTGCGCTTTGCATCTCGGCATCAACCTTGCGTCCGGCTTCATTAATAGCGGCAGTAATCAGGTCTTCGAGCATTTCAATGTCGCCCGCGGCGGCGCTGAGCGCAGTGGGATCAAGCTTGAGACGAAGCAGTTCCTTACGGCCATTTACGCGAGCCGTTACCAGGCCACCGCCCGCGGTTGCTTCGGCTGTTGTTGTGGCCATCTTTTCTGCCATCTGGGCCTGCATGTGCTGCGCCTGCCCCATCATCTCCTGCAATTTTTCAAAGTCCATCGGTGCTCACTCTCTTGCGATTCAGGATTACGTTTTGTGAAGAGCCATCGCGCTGGGTTTGCATTTTAATCCTTGCGTAAATCGAAGACCGTGCTGATCTCGGCGTTGAAAAGCTTCTGTGCCTTCTGCACCGTGGGATGATCGAGTGCCTTGGCCTGTACTGAACCGCTGCGTGGCTTCTTCGCTTCCTTTGGCTTGTCAGTTGCCGACGCAGGAACGAAGCTGATTTTTACGCCCGTCAAACTCTTTTCACGCAAAGCTGCTTTGATGATGGCTTCCACGTCCGGACGGAAGATGATTGCAATCATGTTTTGCGAGAGCGGAACCTGAATTTTGACTTCACCATCGGCGATGGCCCATGTGCTCTCTTCAAGCTGTTCGGCGGCGGAATTGTTCTTCTTGGTTGCAAACAGAGCTTCAACGGCTGCTACCCGTAACTCCGCTGCAATTGCAGTTTCACCGCCTGCAGGCAGATCCGTGGAAGGCATTGTCGCTTCGGGATCGGCTGCCGGAATTGCATCGTAGTCGGAAATGCCCGCAGAAGTCGCACTGGCCTGAAGACTCTCAAAGGCAAACGGCTCAAAGGAATTACTATCGACAGGATTCTCTGCCAAAGCATTCGTCTCAATGCTCGCGTCAGCCTCTGTGGTTGCGATAGCGGATAGTGTCGCTGCATCCGCCGTAGTCTGCGACTGCTTCGCAACAGGCTCAGGTGCTTTTATCGGTTCGGGAGCCAGCGCAAGATTGCCATCAATCTGCGGCTGCGCAACGACGCTGCCCACAGGGCGATTCGTCTGCGGGGTGGCAGCGTCTGCGAATGCATCCTGCCGCGAGGTGGCAACAGGAGACTCAACCACCGTGGCCTTGGGAGCAAAGGGCGATGCGGATGGCACTGGTGCAGACTGCAGTCGCGCAGGCGATTCGATGGCGCTGAAACGCGAGTTTGTTGCTGCTGCGGGTTGCGATGGTGCAGCAACTGGCGCAACCGCCGGACGCGGTGGTGGAATGACGCGCGGCGCGGTGTTCCCTGCTGGCTTTGGTAGTTGCGAGAGGAACTGCTCTACCGGAATCAGCCGTTGCAGATGCACCAGCTTGATAAGCCCCATCTCAAGGTGCAGACGCTGTTCCTGACGAAAGCCAAGATCGTCGAAGGTGCGCAGCATGACGTTGAGAAAGCGTGTGAGTTCTTCCTCGGTAAAGAGTGCTGCACTGCGCACGGCGCGGCGACGTTCATCAGGACTGATCTGCAACAGGTCGCTGGAGTTTTCATCATCCGTGAGCGATGCGATCTTTGCCACCAGCGTGTTGCGCATGTAACGCACAAACTGCCGCGCAATCTGCGAGGGCGAATTGCCTGCATCCATCAGGCGACCGACCGTGGTCAGCACGGTTGCGGCATCGTTGCGTGCTACAGATTCGAATATCTCTTCGAAGACTGTGTTGGGGACAGTCCCCATCAGGTCGCGGATCTCCGTGGCGGAGATCCGCGGCTTATCCTCGATCACAGGTGCCGATGCAATCGCCTGGTCCATGATGGACAAGGCATCGCGCATGGAACCATCGCCTGCTTCGGCAAGTAGCGAGAGCGCCGCGTCATCGGCGAGGATGTCTTCGTGCGCAGCAATGCCGCGCAGTTCGTTCAGAATGTCGTCGAGCTTTACAGCGTGAAAGCTGAAATGCTGGCAGCGCGAACGAATGGTCTGCGGAATGTTCTCCGGCTCCGTCGTCGCCATCATGAAGACGATGTGCTCGGGCGGCTCTTCCAGCGTCTTCAGCAAGGCGTTGAAGGCAGCGTCGGTGATCTGGTGCGCTTCGTCGAGGATGTAGATCTTGAAGCGGTCGCGAGCCGGGCGATATCGCGCCGCATCGCGCAGTTCGCGAATCTCGTCGATGCCGCGGTTGGTGGCGGCGTCGATTTCGATGACATCCACGGCATTGCCCGCACGAATTTCAAGGCAGGCATCGCACTTGAGGCATGGTTCCGGCGTAGGCCGTTCCGGTGAACCAATCGTGCGATGGCAGTTCAACGCACAGGCCAGGATACGAGCAATGGTGGTCTTGCCAATGCCGCGATGGCCGCTGAAGATGTAGCCATGCGCGATGCGGCCCTGCTCCAACGCATTCTGCAGCGTGCGTGTGACGTGATCCTGCCCGGCAACATCGGCGAAACGCTGCGGACGGTATTTGCGGGCCAGAACCTGATACGGCATATCAAGGGTTAGTGTAGCGGGTCAGGCGGTGGATTTGATCCTCGCTGCCGGGAAAGCTGGGTTGTAATGGCTGATTCGTTGCAGGTTTCCATGGTTATGCCTGCGTTTTACGCTGCTTTTTCTTAAGCGAAAGCGGCAGGCCAAGTTTTTTTCTGCGCCGCACTTCCGCGTCGCTGAACATGGTTCCGCGGCAGGCGTCGCGTCCGCAGTAGCAGGGCTGGTCGTCTTCGTCGGAGTCGTAGAGGTGGTACTCATAGGTCAACTCTTCACCTGCGGCAATGTTACGCAACGCAATCACATAGACGTGGCCGTCGTCCTCTTCGCTCTGGCAGTTAGGCTCGCAGCAGTGGTTGATGAACATGGCTGTGCCAAATCCATCGATGACGGTATCGCGATCTTCAATGCCAAAGAGATAGGTGATATCGCGCTCGGCATAACGCAGATCGGCTTCGGCTTTGGTCATGCGGGGACCGTCGTATTCCACCACACGCGCACCGGCACGAATGGGATCAAGGGTATAGCAGCCGCAACCGTGAACGGGCGACGAACGAAGAATCAGGCGTGGAAGCATCGTGGCGCGAGTATACGGCATCGCACGGCAAATTCGAACACTGTTCGCGGAGCAGAACGTCTAATCTGGATGTAGAGATGGTGTACACACGCAAATTCCGTCTGGTGGGACAAGCTGCTTTGGTAGTATTGCTGGCCTGTGGCATGGTTCACGCGCAGGACGCAAAGCCCGCGAAGAAATGCAAGCCGAAGGATGCTGCATGCACGGCTGCGAATGCCGATTCCTCTTCTTCGAGCAATGGAAACGCGCCACCGAAGTCGATGAACGAACAGTTCCCTTTCCCCACGGAAGATTCAAAACGCGGCAGCAATGCGGACGATTCGGATACGCAGAAACCCGCTACGAATGGAATGCCCGAGATGCCCACTTCAGGCGTACCGGATCCACCGGCTGAATCGGAAAAGCCGATGAAGATTCCTCCGGGAGGCGTGTTGCCGCCGGGTACATCCGATGCGAGCGGTTCGAGTTCTTCAAGCTCCAGCGCAGACGACGATGACAGTGATGTGGCTCCGACGGTTGCTCCTTCCAATGCGCCGGTAAAAGCAGCTCCGCTGAAGAACTACGGTGCACACGACAGCATCGAAGCCATCCGTGCCAGGCTGGATAAGACGCGCGTGCCCGATGATCTGAAGGTTGGCAAATACTACATGGATACAGGGAATAGCATGGGCGCGTATCTGCGTTTTAAGGATGCCGTGGATATCGATCCGGAAAACCCCGAGGCGCATTTTTACCTGGCCGAAGCCGCGTCAAAACTGAATAAACACGACGAAGCGATTTCAAACTACCAGATATGCCTGAATCTAGATCCCGATGGCGACCACGACAAGGCTTCGCGCAAGGCCCTCTCAAAGCTGGGTGTTACAGCGAAGTAAAATTTCAACGGCTTCGAGTATCAGGATGAAGGCTTGTTTCTGCGTCTGGGTGGAATGTCGCGCACCAGGTTTTCATCATCGTAGTTTTCTTCCTGCTCTTCTTGTTTCGATGCAATCTCTTCGGTGATGCTGCTCATGCTCTCTTCTGTGATGAGATACCGACGGATATAGCGCAAAGGTTCAGGCGCGGCGGCCATCTCGCGCAGATGAAAGAGCCATACATCCTCACGACTTGAATGCCGCATGTGCGCTTTACGGTGAACTGTTTGTATCTCGCCGGAAGCTGTAACACGTTCAAAGGTCTGCGGAGCCACCAGAAAAGCAATGCGTTCGCCGCTCTGGAAGAAGTGGCGCGCAAAGCCATGAGAAAACAGCAGCACACCAGCCCGTCGACCGGTGGCAAGCCACTGTAATGCATCGTTGTATCCGGGCCATGGAACGCCAATATGCTCCACAAACCAGCGTCGAAATTCGAAGCCATGGTTGCGTGCCTGTCCCAGGAGAAGATGAAGCAACTCAGTACGTGTCAATGAATCTCCCTTACTGTGTGAAGGGTTTTTTCAAAACTTAAGCCCGATGCGTGATTGCGTCAATGGTTGTTTTCAAACTGTCTTACGTGAATATATGCAGTCCGAATGTCACCCGTAGAAACAGAAAAACATCTACTCTAGATAACGATGCGTAGGAATCTTCTGGTTTCGTGTTTTCTTGGTTTTGCAATGCTGTGCGGGCAGGTTCATGCACAGAGCACCCACCCGTTGAACAACGATCCTGTGGTGCATGACGGACTGCAGCACTTCTACAACCTTGATTTCGACGGTGCGCTGGTGCGCTTCGATGCGGTGATCAAGTCGCATACGAATGATCCCATGCCGATCGGTTATATGCTTACCGACCTGGTCTTTCGCGAACTGTATCGCGTGGACCTGCTGGACACCACCTATTATGCGCATGAACATTTTCTAAGCTCGGGACACAAGGCAGACATCCCCGATTCTGTTCGCAAACAGATTGACGATCTGGCAGCGCACGGCATTGAACTGGCAGATGCTCGCATTAAGGAAAATCCAAAGGACAAAGACGCTTACTTTGCACGTGGTTATATAAAAGGTATCCATGCAGCATGGGTTACGTTTGCAGACCACAGCTTTACAGGAGCTGCACGACAGGGATTGTCTTCGCGCAGCGATAGCGAACAGGTGCTGAAGCTCGACCCGAATTACGCCGATGCGAAGATGTCCATCGGTATTCAGAAGTTTGCCGTCGCCAGCCTTCCGCGTTTTGTGCGTATTCTTGTGGGCATTGCGGGCATTGGTGGTAACAAAGAAGAAGGGTTGAGCCTGCTGCGCGAAACTGCGGCACACGGCACCCTTACCCGTGTGGAATCGCAGACAGCGCTGTCGTTATTTCTGCGCCATGATCGCCGTTATGACGAGGCATACGCGGTGGCGCAGAACCTTGCACGCCAGTATCCGCATGACTATCTGTTCCGGTTGGAAGAGGCCAACCTCATGAAAGACGCTGGACACGGTCCGCAGGCAATTGCGATCTACAAAAATGTACTTGAAGACGCAGCGAAACCGGGCTTTTTCGTTGACCCTCGCCTACAGCTTACATATTTCGGACTGGCGGAGACGCAACGTGGACAAGGACTGGTGCAGGATGCGGCCAATAGCTATCTGAAAGCGGCATCACAACCTAAGTGCAGCGACTGGATGCGCAAGCGCGCGGAACTGAATGCAGGCATGATGCTGGACAAGCTTGGCCGACGCAACGAAGCCGTGGCGCAGTACCAGAAGGCCGCCGCTCCAGAGGGAGACCAGACACAGGCCGATGCTGCGCGAAAGTACATGCGGTCGCCTTACACGGGTTCTTAATGTAAGTCATATCCGGCATATTCAAGAAAGCTGCGACACAGCTTTTGAAATGCAAAGATGTCGCGCGAATCGAGATGCCGAACGAATTACGAACGAGTGTGGAACTTTGTTCGCATCGCATGCGTACTCTTCCCTGTTTACGCGCTTGGTGAAACAATCAATCACGCGCCTGGGAGGATTTGTAACTATGTACGGACCTTTGCTTCGCCCACGTTATGACCGCAAGATTGCCGGTGTCTGCGCCGCTTTCGCCCGCTCCTATGGATGGGATATAACCATGGTTCGACTGGCGCTTGTGCTGCTGGCAGTGTTCGGTGGCGGCGGTGTTCTGGCTTACGTGATCTGCTGGATTGTGATTCCGGAAGACCCCGCAGTTGCGACTCCGCAACCGTACTCAGGGGCTTATCCTCCTCCGCCGCCAGTGAATTATTCGCAATCCTATCCACAGAATCCACCATCTCAGAACGAACCGCCTGCCAGTTCGTAAGACTGGTATCGGTGTATTTACTTATAGGTGCAGTGAACGAAAATCTGTTCGGTGACTATAGGTGAATACGCCTTAGCGGTTACTCTTAAAGGTATGGATCAGGACAGACCGTTTACCTATGCGGGGCATAGGCTTGTATGTGATGACGCGGATATAGCCGAACTGGCTGAACGTTTTGGCACACCGCTGTATGTGTATTCGGCGCAGCAGATTGCGGAACGAGCAGGGCTGTTTCAGAAGGCATTTGCCGCAGTTCCGCACACGGTCTGCTATGCGGTAAAGGCAAACTCTTCCCTTGCCATTTTGAAGATGCTGGCAGCGCAGGGTTGCGGCTTCGATATTGTGAGCGGCGGCGAACTCGCTCGTGTTTTTAAGGCCGGTGGACCTGAAGTTGCATCGCGTGTTGTCTTCTCGGGAGTGGGTAAAACCGCTGGCGAAATGGATGCTGCGCTAACGGCAGGCATTCTGCAATTCAATGTGGAGAGCGAAGCCGAACTGGCTCTGCTGGCGGAGCGCGCTTCTGCTCTGCGTATACCGGCACGCGTTGCATTGCGCGTGAATCCCGATGTATCGGCGGAGACGCATCCTTACATTTCAACCGGTTTGAGCGCACATAAGTTCGGCATTGGCATTGCCGTTGCACGCAGGATTTATGCGCTTGCGGCAACGTTGCCCTTCATTGAACCAACAGGCGTAAGCGTGCACATTGGTTCGCAAATCCGGCAGGTGGAGCCGTTTGCCGAGGCGCTGGAAAAGACGCTGAATCTGGTGCGCGAACTGCGTGAGGACGGACTGGCAATTCGCAATGTGGATGCCGGTGGCGGTCTGGGCATTGAGTACAGCGACAAGCCTTTTGATGCGGCTGCGCAAGTGGAGCAATATGCGGCTGCATTGAAACGGGCTCTGGGTTCGATGGAAGGCGTGCATCTACTGCTGGAGCCGGGGCGTTTTCTGGTGGGACAGGCGGGTGCTTTGATTACGCGTGTGCTCTATTGCAAGGCCAATGGCGACAAGAAATTCACGATTGTGGATGCGGCGATGAACGACCTGATTCGTCCAGCTCTGTACCAGGCGCACCACGAGATTGTGCCCGTTTTACGCGGGGAAAACGCTGTTGTAGAAGAGTCGGATATTGTGGGGCCGGTGTGCGAGAGCGGCGACTTTTTCGCACGTTCGCGTACAGTGCAACGGAGCAAAAGCGGCGACTTGCTGGCGCTGCTGGATGCAGGTGCATATGGGCTTTCACTCAGCTCGAATTACAACACGCGCGTTCGTCCCGCGGAGGTTCTGGTGGAGGCGGATGGAGCGCGGTTGATTCGTCGTCGAGAGACCTACGAAGATCTTTTTGCTCCGGAAATTTTCTAACGCCACTCCTGTTCTTTCTGTGTGGTTGGCGGAATCTGATCGTGTACGTGAGACTTACAGGAAGAATTCCGGTGTCGGATGTAGGCAAGATAAGGGCTGCGCTTGGTATACTGCGCGTGTCGGGTCTATTGCTTTCTGGACCGCGGGAATACAGGAAAGAACGGGTTTTTGTTTCATGTCCGGCCACTCAAAATGGGCAACCATTAAGCATAAAAAAGGCGCTCTGGATGCCAAGCGCGGCAAGATGTTTACGCGCCTGATCAAGGAAATTACGGTTGCTGCGAAGCAGGGCGGGGGCGATCCCGATGGGAATCCTCGTTTGCGCAGCGCGATTGCCGCGGCCAAGGCCGAGAATATGCCCGCTGACAACATTAAGCGCGCAGTTCAGCGCGGTACCGGCGAAATCGAAGGTCTGACCTATGAAGAAATCACCTTCGAGGGTTATGGACCGGGCGGCGTGGCCGTGATTGTGGATGTGCTGACGGACAACCGCAACCGCGCGGTGAGCGAAATCCGTCATGCCTTCAGCAAGAATGGCGGCAACCTGGGCGAAACCGGCTCGGTGGGTTACATGTTCTCGAAGAAGGGTCTGATCGTTGTGCCGAAGGATGGCGCGGACGAGGAAAAGCTGACGGAAGCCGTTCTGGAAGCGGGCGCCGACGACCTGAGCGAGGATGGCGGCAACTGGGAGATTCTGACTGCTCCCAAGGAGTTTGAAACGGTTCGCGAGGCTGTAACGAAGGCCGGATTCAAGCCGGAGCATGCGGAAGTAACGATGATTCCGAGCACATACCAGAAGCTGGAAGGCTCGCAGGCGAATGCGATGCTGCGACTGCTGGAAGTGCTGGAAGACCTGGATGATTCGCAGAACGTCTACAGCAACTTCGATATGGACGAAGACCAGGTAACAGCCTGATTTTTCCATTGAAGCGTGGGTGATCTGAAGTAAGGAATGAGGGCCGCCGCACACCGGCGGCCCTGCTGTGTTGAAGGAGTGCAATGTTGCGATTGGTGCGTGTGGCGGTGGGGTTGATAGCGGCAATAGTGCCACTGGTAGCGATGGGACAGGCAGGTCCACCGGAGACACCGGTAAAGGCCGCGGGACGCCATATGCCATGGGAGATGGGTGCCCTGTTCCAGGGCGGTAAGGGCATCACCGATGAACGCGACGGCTTCAAATTCTTCATGGCGGGTGGACACCTGGGCAAGGTGTTGACACCGGAGATGGGTTCGGGCGTGCTGCAGGGTAATTTCGAATATGCCATCGAGGTGTTTCCCTACTGGCAGTCAAATACACCGAAATTTCAACGCTACTCGTGCACCGGAACTCCGAATCCGATCGTCTTTAACTGCGTTGGGCCGTATACGGTGGGTGGAACGTTTCACGGCGTTTCCATTACACCGATTATTTTGCGATGGAATTTTACACATGGATCACGGGTAATGCCGTGGGTACAGGCGGCAGGCGGCGTGTTGTGGACGAACCACAAGTATCCGGCGTATGGTGAGGGACCGGTGAATCTGCAGAACATGGGACCGAATGCAGATGCGAGCGTGTGGAACTTTACACCTCAGGGCGGTGTGGGATTGCATTATTTTGTGAAGCCGCGGCAGTCACTGGATTTTGGAGCAAACGCGGTCCATATCTCATCAGCCAGCCTGGGTGATCGTAACCCCGGCGTGAATGCCAGTGTGCAGTTCACGATTGGCTATTCGTGGTGGAAGTAAACGCGTTTGGGTAGTTCGATGGCAGAGCAGGAATTGGTAGTAGAAGAACCGAAGGTGGAGCGCCCGCTGCAGGAACCGATTGTGGAGTGTGTGCCGAACTTTTCGGAGGGGCGCGAGGAACGCGTGGTGCGCGAGATTGTGCGTGCTATGCGTGTGTTCGGTGTAAGTCTGCTGGACTGGTCGATGGACGCGGCACACCACCGCAGCGTGGTAACCATTGCCGGAGCGCCGGAGGCTGTGGCTGAGGCAGCCATTCGCGCTGTGGGCCGTGCGGCGGAGTTGATCGACCTGACGCAGCAGGTGGGTGTGCATCCAAGAATGGGCGCGGCGGACGTGGTGCCGTTTGTGCCGGTGCAGAATTTTTCGCTGGGTCAGTGCGTGTCGCTGGCACATCATGCCGGGTTGGAGATCTGGCGGCGTTATGGTGTGCCCGTGTACTTCTATGAAGCAGCCGCGATGCGCCCGGATCGCGTGCGGCTGGAGGATGTCAGGCGCGGGCAGTTTGAAGGCATCCGTGATGCGGTGAAACGGGATTCATCACGGCATCCCGATGTGGGATTGGGGGAACTGCATCCTACGGCGGGCGCTGTCGCGGTAGGCGCCAGGCAGTTCCTCATCGCCTACAACATTCACCTGCACGGCAACGATCTACATGCGGCACGAGCGATTGCAAAAGACCTGCGGGCTTCGGGCGGCGGTCTGGCCGGGGTGAAGGCAATCGGCGTCATGGTGGATGGACGTGCCCAGGTATCGGTGAACATTACCGACTTTTACACGACCCCGGTGGCGATGGTACACGAGATGGTCTGCCGGCTGGCAACGCGGCACGGAGCGGAAGTGGCCGAAGGTGAACTGATCGGGTTGGTACCGGAAGCGGCATGCGCTCCAGGAAGCGCAGAAGAAACGAGGCCGGAGTGGCTGCGTCAAACTATTGGGTTCCATGCGGACGAAAAGGTTCTGGAGAAGCGGCTGCTGCGCCCCGTGGAGTGGCCCTGACTGCAGGACTCTGGGTTGGCCAGGGCTTAGGACGTTTGGGCTTGAGAGGTTTGAGGGCCGACGGCTTTAAGATTGAGGATGTACGGAGGCGGTTACAGATGAAGATGGCACGGAAGATGCTGTTGGGATTAGGTGCGGTGCTGGTGGTCGGAGCGGCTCATGCGGCTCAGTTGAGCGGCGATGCAAAGGCTGCAATTCCCAGGGATATCCAACAGTTGATCGTGATTGATTACCGCGCGATGCAGGGCTCGTCGGCAGCAATGGCACTGAAACAGCGCGTCATGCCGCCGGAGCTGTCACGCCTCGAAAACGCCTTGAAGAACAGCGGCCTGAAGGTGGACCGCGATACGGAGACGCTGGCCTTTGCCGCGTACCGCGTAGGCCAGCAGACGCGTACGGTTGGCATTGCACAGGGGCAGTTCAATACGGCTGCGATTCAGGCAAACTGGACCAAGCAAAAGACCAAGCCGACGGTGGTGCGCAGCTACAGCGTGTATCCGATGGGTATGGCGGGCATGAGCGTGGTGTTCCTGAACCAGACGACAATGATCTTTGGCGATTCAGCGGCGGTGAGGGCCGGGCTGGATGCGCGGGATGGCATGATCTCCAACATGCTGCAAAACGGCGACATGATGGGCGAGATGGCGGCTGTGGATCAGCGTGCGCTGTGGAGCCTGCTCGACCAGAAAGGCACGCAGACGATGATGCGCAGCGTGCTGGGCGAGGCCGCGTCGCTGACCGACTACGACACGGTAAAGAACCGCATGAAGAGTTCGCGCTATACACTGGACTTCTCGAACGGCATTAAGTTCGACATGGCCGTGGTCATGAGCGATACCGTGACCGCAGCAACGGCAGCCACGCTGATGAAAGGCATGGTGATGTTGAGGAAGTCACAGGGCAGCGGCATTGAACAGGCAGCGATGAAAGAAACCAGCGTGGACTCGAATTCGGGTACGTTGCAGGTGAACTACGCGGCGAACGATTCGCAGTTTGCCGAACTGGTTAACTCGCAACTCTTCCAGCAGGTAGTCCGCTAGGTCACTTTGTAGTCTTCAGTCATAGTGATACGAAAAATGCCGGAGCTTTTGCTTCGGCATTTTTTATGGATACTGATGCAAGGTTTACAGCTTCCCTGCTCTTGTAATCGCGTCTTGCGAGCGATGGATGGCAACGCGATGGCGGTTTAAATCCAGTGAATCGGTTTGAGATTGCCTTTTAGGTAGAGGGGATGTGAGGGCGTTCCATCTTTGCAGAGTTTAAGGATATGGGATTTTTGCGGGTGGGCTGCTCGGACTGCGTCGGCGCAGGCTACTCCAAGAGAGCGGACAGAGGGATCTGGTCGGCCATAGGCGAAGACGATGCAGTCGGCTGTCGTGGCCATGGTGAGGAGATGTTTTGTGTTGTCGGGGCCTACCGGGTCGGCGATGGTGGTTAGTTGTTGTTTATGGGTGGCGCGGTAGGCGAAGGAGTTGCCTACAAGCAGCGTTCCGTAACCCCAGTCACGGGCGTAGCGTCCGCATTTGGCGACGCTTGGGTCGTCGTAATTCGGGTCGGCTGTGGAGGGATTCATCATGAGAAACATGAGCGTGGGGAGGGTGCTGTCCCAGACGCGCTTGAGTTGATAGCGGTACTGGTGGTTGTCGCCTCCGAAGACGGCGGAACCCTTGACCCAGATGGGTAAAGGAAGAAGTCTTTTTCCTCCGGGGTCGTGGTTCTTCATGATTGCTTTGTTGATCCTGTGGGTGAAGTGAAAACACCCGGCGAGTTTCCTGATGCCGGATGTTCTTGGAATTAGTTAGTTTGGTTTACTAACTTTTTGGGAAGAGACGCAGGTCGCCTCCGGTCATCTCTTTCGGGAGTTGCATGCCCAGCATGCCGAGCATGGTGGGGCTGATGTCGCGCAGGCTGCCGCCGGGTTTCAGGGAGAAGCTCTTCCCTGCCTCGGTGACGGCGATGAGTGGCACGGGATTGGTGGTGTGTGCCGTATGCGGGCCGCCGGTTACCGGGTCGATGAGGAGTTCGGCGTTGCCGTGGTCGGCGGTGATGAGCCACTGGCCACCGTTGCGCTTGAGTGCGGAGTAGATTTCGCCAAGGCAGGCATCAACCGTTTCCACGCCCTTGATGGTGGGTTCCATCTTGCCGCTGTGGCCGACCATATCGGCGTTGGCAAAATTGACGACGACGACGTCAAACGCAGTGTCGTTGATGGCCTTGAGAACAACATCGCAGATGCCGCGCGCGCTCATCTCAGGCGCGAGATCGTACGTGGCGACCTTCTGTGATTGGACGACTTCGCGCTCTTCCCCTGCGAAAGGCTTCTCGATACCGCCGTTGAAGAAGTAGGTGACGTGCGCGTATTTTTCCGTCTCGGCTACGCGCAGGTTGCGCAGTTCGTTGTTGGCCATGACGTTGGCGAGCAGGTTGTCCATGCTCTCGGGCAGGATGACCATGGGTAGGGTGAACCTGGGGTCGTACTGCGTCATGGTTATGTAGCGGAGGTTTTTCGGTGCGGAGATGCGCGGGATTTCGAGGTCGAGTGCGTCGGCTGCGGGCAGGTCGCGTGCGTCGGATTTGGTTAATCCGCCGACGACATTGCGGGCGAGGACGCGGGTGATCTGGCGGACGCGGTCACTGCGGTAGTTGAAGCAGATACAGAGGTCTTCGTCCTGGATGGTGGCGACGGGCTTGCCGGCTTCGTCGACGCAGACGAAGGGCACGGTGAACTCGTCGGTGATGCCGTTGTTATAGTTCTCGCGCATTTTAGCTGCGGCATCGGTGGCGGTTCCACCTTCGGCGTTGCCCTTGACCATGGCGTTGAAGGCTTTGACCTCGCGGTCCCACTTAAGGTCGCGATCCATGGCGTAATAACGACCGCTGCAAGAGGCGAGTTTGCCGGTGCCGATCTCGCGGAGCTGCTGCTGGAGCGCGTCGATGTAGCCCGCGCCGGAGGTAGGCATGGTGTCGCGGCCGTCGAGGAAGGCATGAACGTAGGTCTTCTCGGCTCCGAGCTGGGCGCAGAGCTTGAGCAGAGCGTAGAGATGGCGCTGGTGCGAGTGGACACCACCGTCACTGAGCAGGCCGAGGAGATGAACGGCGCGACCACGTGCAATGGCGGCCTTGATTTCGTTGACGAGGAGTGGCAGCTCGAAGAATTCGCCGGTCTGGATGAGGGTGTCGATGCGCACGATATCCATGCGGACGATGCGACCGGCACCGAGGTTCAAATGGCCGACTTCGCTGTTGCCCATCTGGCCGTCAGGCAGGCCGACGAAGTGGTCGCTGGCGCGGATGGTGGTGTTGGGGTACTCGCGCAGGAGCATGTCGTAGGTTGGCTTGCGCGCCATGGCGATGGCATTGCCGTGGGTTTCGGCACGCACGCCCCAGCCGTCAAGAATTGTAAGAACAAGAGGTTTGCGGCGAGACATGAAAGTGCTCCTTGAAGTTGTGGTACTGATGAAGAGTTGTGCCAGAGCTATTCTTCCAAAGGTGTGGCCTGGTATTCCCTCAGGGGCTAAAGCCCCTTGCTTTGAGCGAGCCTGTTCGGCAGGATTAAAACCCTGCCCTTCCGAAAGCTCCCCCCTGGATACAGCCACATCAAGGTAACAGCGGCAGTATGGGCGGAGAGGCTCCCTCTCTTGCGAAAGCCCTTTGGATACGGCCACACCTATTGGAAAACGTTCTGGTGAAAGTTGAAAATAGCACTCTGGTGAAAAGGGAGTGGCAAAAGCCACTCCCTTTAGAGTACCGGGTTGCGAGCTTACTCGCAGTTGATGGTTTCGATGCCGAGGTATTCCGCGCCTTGGCCAAGTTCTTCTTCGATGCGCAGGAGTTGGTTGTACTTGGCGATGCGGTCGGTACGGGAGATGGAGCCGGTCTTGATCTGTCCGGCGCCGGTGCCCACGGCAAGGTCGGCGATGAAGGTGTCTTCGGTTTCGCCGGAGCGGTGGGAGATGATCGACGTGTAACCGTAGCGGCGCGCAACCTCGATAGCTTCGAGCGTCTCGGTGACCGAACCGATCTGATTCACCTTGATGAGTATGGAGTTGCCTACACCCTTCTCGATGCCCTCGCGGAGGCGGCGGGTATTGGTGACGAAGAGGTCGTCGCCGACGAGCTGGCAGCGGTCGCCGATCTCGTCGGTGAGGATCTTCCAACCGTCCCAGTCGTCTTCGGCAAGGCCGTCTTCAATAGAGACGATGGGATACTGGCGAACCCAGTCGGCCCAGAAAGCCGCCATCTGCGCGGAGGTCTTCTCGCTCTTGTCGGACTTCTTGAAGATGTATTTGCCGGTTTCCTTGTTGAAGAATTCGCTGCTGGCGGGGTCGAGCGCGAGTACGATGTCCTCACCCGCTTCGTAGCCTGCGAGTGTGATGGATTCGAGGATGACGTCGATGGCTTCGACGTTGGACTTGAGAGACGGGGCAAAGCCGCCTTCATCGCCAACGGCGGTGTTGTAGCCCTTCTTCTTGAGCACGCCCTTGAGGGTGTGGAAGACTTCGGCACCCCAGCGCAGGGCTTCGGAGAAGCTTTCGGCGCCGACGGGCATGATCATGAACTCCTGGAAGTCCACGTTGTTATCGGCGTGTGCGCCACCGTTGATGATGTTCATCATCGGCGTGGGCAGCAGGCAGGCATTGACGCCGCCGAGATAGCGATAGAGCGGCAGCTTGAGCGCGTTGGCCGCGGCGCGCGCGGTGGCCATGGAGACAGCAAGGATGGCGTTAGCGCCAAGGTTGCCCTTGTTGGGCGAGCCATCGATCTGGAGCATGGTGGCGTCGACGAGGCGCTGATTTGTCGCGTCGATACCGGCGAGCTCGGGCGCGATGGAGCTTTCGACGTTCTCCACGGCCTGCATGACGCCCTTGCCGAGATAGACTTCCTTGTCGCCGTCGCGAAGCTCTACGGCTTCGTGTTCGCCGGTGCTGGCGCCGGAAGGAACGGCTGCGCGGCCAATGGCTCCGCCGGCGAGGATGACGTCGGCTTCAACGGTTGGATTGCCACGGCTGTCGAGAATTTCGCGCGCCTTGATTGCGATGATTTCAGTCATGTTGCCTTTCCCTTCGGCCATTTGCGGCGCGAGGATGCGGTGTTGCAGTCGGTCGTTCAGCCGTGGACGACGGTCTACGGCAATTGTGCTGCCGCTTATTCCGATGATCGTTTCCAGCAGTTCCGCCATACGTTCCGGTAAAAGTGATGAATCGAGAGTCCGCGCGTCAGTTATTCAGAACTGGTTTTCGCGGACTGCTTCGGGCCTCATTCTAACAAAGCAAAAGTGCTGTCCGCATGAATGCTCTGTGATGGCGGTTTATGCTGTGGTTCGCGTTGTGGGCTGACGGCTTGCGGGAGAGTGTTCAGGATAGCGGATTTGGGACGTTTACCCTCTGGATTCAGCCGGGAAGATGGCATGCGCGATCGTTGCCTGTCTGCACTAGCCTTAATTCTGCGTGGCTGTGTAGACCATGGCTGAAGGGATTTTTGCGATGAAGATTTCACTTACGTTAGCGTTGGCAGCGGTCTTTGCGGTTCCGATGATGGCACAGCAGACGGGTGTTTCCATTCCGCCGGAGACGGTGGAGGATGTGCCGCAGGTGGTGGCCCAGCCCGTTGCAAAGTCGGCAATGCCTGTGGTCGAGTCGCAGGCGCAGAAGCCTTCGGCGGCGAAGGAAGAGGTCTATGGCGAGTTTCGTCCGTATGGTGGAACGCCTGTGCTGAAGCCACGCGTGGTGCAGGATCCGGATGCGGGTATTGTGATCGACGTGCCGCGCAAGGAGAACGAACTGCCGATGGGCACGCAGATGCGTGTGCGTCTAAACAAGGACGTGGATACGACGACCACGCAGGCTGGTACCCCATTTACCGCTCAGGTGGCGGACAATGTAGCCGTGGATGGCAAGGTTTTTATACCCGCCGGAGCAGTGCTTGAGGGACGTATTACCGAAGTCCGAGGTGGAAGACGCATTCGCGGTACGGCGCTGATTCACCTGCAGGCGGACGGCATCGTAATGCCGGACGGAACACGTTTGCCACTGCGCGCACAGGTGATCGACACCGACCAGTCTGCCGAGACCAAGACAGATGTAGAAGGCAATATTCTGCGCAAGGATCACCCGAAAGAAACGCTGGCTGTTGTAGGGTTGGCTGCGGGCGGTGCGGCGGCCGCAGGTGGTGTTCTGGCCGGACCTGCGGGTGCTCTGATCGGCGCTGGTGTGGGTGCGGGCGTAAGCACGGTCGTATGGCTGAAGCAGGATCGCCAGGCACATCTGCCGGAGGGCACTGAAGTGGTGTTGAGTCTGACCGAACCGCTGGACTTCAGCCATGCAAACTTTGCGGCGACTTCGTCGGCTCCGATGGTTGCACCTTCGACTACGGCTTCGGTTGCAACAGTATCTGCACAGCCGGGTGAGCCTTATGTACAGGCTTTTGTGCCTACGAATTAATTTGGATTTGAAACTATAAGAAACAGGCCCGGTATGTTTGCCGGGCTGTTTCGTTTGTAGTCTTTAGTGTGCTTCCCAATAAGGTGTAAGCTGCATTCCCTCAGGGGCTGAAGCCCCATCGCACGGAAAAGGTTTTACGGCAGGGCTGAAGCCCGTCCCTTTCAAAAACTTATAGGTCGATACGACCTAGCTGGTGAGGAGGCGCTTCCAGGTTTTGGTATTGCGTTTGAAAGTCTTCTTCAGGTCGTTGAGGATGAGATCGAAGTCAGGGTTGCCTTGCAGCTTGACCCATGCGGGATTTCTGGAAAACCACGGATAGTTTTCGTTGCCGAGGTAGACGGCGCGGCGCAGCCAATGGAGGGCTTCGCCTGCTTCGCCATCGACAGCGAAGTAGGTAGCGAGACGGTAGGCCATTTCGCTGTCAGCTTCGGCGGCGGCGAGAGTTTCATCGACGATGAAGGTGGCGGCCTTCTGGCGGTCGCCAAGCTGCGCATAGCACATGGCGATGGTGGGATAGATAATGCGCGTGGTCTGGTCTTCGGCAACGATGTCTTCGAGCACTTTGATAGCTTCGGTTAATCGTCCGACACGCATGAGTTGATAGCCGCGCGAGATGCGCAGGAGCGGCTGGCGCGGTTCGAGGGCAAGCCCCTTGGAGAGTTCTTCGTCGGCGAGTTCGAGCTGGTTCTGGTATTGCAGAACACGTGCGCGATGGTTATAGATGACGGCGGCATCGGCGGGATTTTGTTGCAATGCGATGCCGAACTCGCGCAGGGCTTCGGCGTATTGGCCGTCACTGCGCAGAGTCATACCGGCCACGCGATGCACGTTATAGTCGTTGCCCGCTGTCTGCAACAGATGCGCGACACCGTGGCGTGCACTCTCTTTTTCGCCGCGTGAGAGCAGCATGTAGACGCGGTAGAGATTCGCTTCAACAGATGCGGGATCAAGCGAGAGCGCCTTGTCCAAAGCGCGGCGGGTTTCGAGCAGATGGATCTGTCCACCGAGGCCGTGGCGCGTATATTGCAGTTGTGTGATGCCGAGGCCGGTCCATGCGGCAGCGTATGCGGGGTCGCGCTCGGTGACGTTTTCAAAGAGCTTGCGCGCGCGTTCAAGGTCTTCGAGCGAGCCGGTGCGCGACATGAAGGTACTGAGCAACGCACGCGCCTGGAGATACTCCTCGGAGACGGCCTGGTCGAGCGAATGCACCTGGTGGTTCTGTTCGACCTGCTTAGAGCGGGGTGTACCACGATCCGCGCCACTGCCCTGCAAGGCTCCAAAAATTTCGGTGCAGATTTCGTTCTGCACAGCGATAAGGTCGAGCGATTCGACATTGATAGAGCCACCGGCGCGGACGGCTTGTGCGGGTACATCGAGCATCTGCCAGTTCATGTCGAAGCCCTGTTGGCTGCGCAAGAAGCTGCCTGCAACGACATACTGCACCATGAGCTTGCGGCCGATGCTGAGAGGATCAAGCTGGCGTGCGGGGACGTTCATCAGGGCACTCGTGGGGCGAACGACCAGCGACTGCATGCGTGCAAGGCGTGCGCTGATGGCGTCGGCCAATGCATGACCATAGAGCGGAGCGGAGTCTACCGGTCCCATGTTGGTGAATGGAAGAACGACGATAGTGTTCTGCTTTTCGTTGCCGCCGCTCTCGCGGAAGCGTTCAGCCAGCATGGAAAGAAAACCAGTAGCTCGCTTCTCTTCTTCCGGAGTGCGGAAGTCAACCATCGCCGAGGCGGACATGGAAGCGCTGGGAACCACAAGCGAATCCAATTCATTAGTCTTGAGGATGGTGCGCAGACTTTCGCGCAGTTCGACCGCAGAGGCAAACCGGTTTGCAGGCTGTTTCTCAAGACAGTGCAGGATGGCGCTTTCCAGTCCCAGGGGCGCGTCGGGCGCAAGCTCACGGATGGACGGCGGATCAGCAAACTGGATGCTGCGAATAGTCTGGTAGTCCGGTGTATCAGGACGGTGGAAGGGGTGCCGTCCGGTGAGCAGTTCGTAGAGAACAACGCCGAGAGCAAAGATATCGCTCTGGATGGAGGACTGGCCGGTGACGAACTGCTCGGGCGCCATGTAGGCAATGGTGCCGCCACGCGCAGTGTATTTAGCATCAGGCGGCGGAGTGCGCGTGCCGGGCTTGGCAGGATCGAACTCGGCATCTTCCATGTTGATGCGGCGCGCCAGGCCGAAGTCGAGAATCTTGATGAGGCCACCGTCGGTGAGGATGGCATTGGCTGGTTTCAGATCGCGGTGGAAGATGCCGAGAGAATGCGCGGCGGCGAGGCCATCGGCCATCTGGATACCGACAGACAGAACCAGTTCAGGTGTGGCGGGGCCTGCGGCAATAAGCTTGTCCAGCGGTTTGCCGGGGACGTACTGCATGACGATGTAGGCTTCTTCGTCGTCAGTTTCGCCTACGTCATAGATGGAGCAGACGTTGGGGTGATCAATGGCCGAGGCAAGACGAGCCTCCCGCAGATAGATGGTGCGCATCTGCTCCTGGGTGAGCGCGCCGCGTTGCAACAGTTTAAGTACAACAGGCCGTTGCAACTGCGTGTCGTTGGCGAGATACACTACGCCACTGCCGCCGGCTCCAAGTTTGCGAACCAGTTCATAGTGCTCGATGACGCGGTGCTTCATGTGTTGATTATCTCAGGCGAAAATGCAAAATCCACAGGATGCGGAGGGGATGGAGACCATTGAGTAGATCGAAGCTGCGTGGTGTGAGATATCTGGCATTCGCCATAGGCGAGAATTTCATCGGAATGTTGTTGTTCGTTACGTGGCAGCGATTTGGAAGATGTGTTCTACCGTGGTGCGCGTAAGAAAAAAGATTCGCCGATGGTTGCGTGTTTGCGATACAAACGTTGCTGTTGTGGCAGGCTTGCGATGTATGGCGCAGCATTTGAGGCATACGACGTCGATGGAAGCAACGATTGTTCTGATAGATGACAACGCCGTTCAGGCAGCAACACGGCAGACCATCCTGAAGCGTGCAGGATACTTTGTGATCCCGGTGCTGAATCCCGAACGCGCTTTGGAACAGTTTCGGAAGCAGGACCTTTGCGATGTGAGCCTGGTGATTACCGACCACCTGATGCCGGGAATGACCGGCGCGCAGTTTGTACGAGGGTTGCGCGCGCTGTGCCCTGCACTGCCGGTGCTGGTGGTAAGCGGACTGGAAGAGGCGGAAGAGGAGTATCGCGGGCTGGATGTGCAGTTTCGCGTAAAGCCTCTGCCTCCGGAGAGCCTTCTGGCTTCCGTCGAGCGGATGGTTCGCACGCCCGTGACTCGATAGTCATGTCGAATTACGCGATAACCGGACTACTGCCAGGGTTGAGCGGTTGACGGTTTGCGAAGCATTGCGCCCACCTGAGACAATGGAATTGTTTAAGGCGCTTATTTAACGATGTCTCATCCCATGCCTACCTTCGGCACCTTCGCGCTTCTGCTGGCGCTGTGCCTCTCTGCCTACACACTGCTTGCGGGAAGCTTTGCGCTGTTTGCCATGGCTCGCGGTTTGCGTCTGCGCGTTTCTGCGGAACGCTTGAGCGAAACGGCGCGGCGAGCGGGTGTTGCCAGCTTTATCGCAGTTCTCTGCGCTGCATTCGCGCTGGTGTGGGCCGCCTTTACGAACGACTTTTCCGTGGAGTACATCCGCCAACATACGAACATTGCGCTGAACCCGCTGTACAAGTTTTCAGCGTTGTGGAGCGGCCAGGAAGGTTCGCTGCTGCTGTGGTCGTTTCTGCTGGCGGCGTATGGGTTTGTGCTGCGTTTGAGGCATAAGACGGATGTTCGGTTGTTTGCGTATGCGTCGACGATTCTGGCTGCACCGCAGATCTTCTTTCTGGCTCTGCTGAACTTTGCGGCAGAACCGTTTTCGCTGACCAAGGGTGTGATTCCTCCGGACGGCAATGGTTTGAATCCGCTGTTGCAGTATCCGGAGATGGTGATTCATCCGCCGATGCTGTACCTGGGCTACGTGGGATTCACGGTGCCCTTTGCGTTTGCGCTGGGCGCGCTGATGATGCGTTATCCGGGCGAGAAGTGGATTCGCATCACGCGTCGCTGGACGCTGGTGACGTGGCTGTTCCTCACTGTGGGTATCTCGCTGGGCATGCACTGGGCCTATGCTGTGCTGGGCTGGGGCGGCTACTGGGGCTGGGATCCGGTGGAGAACGCTTCGTTTCTGCCGTGGCTAACGGCCACCGCGTTTCTGCATTCGGTGATGATGCAGGAAAAGCGCGGCATGATGAAAAAGTGGAACGTATGGCTGATCTTCCTTACGTTCATGCTGACGATTCTAGGCACCGATCTAACCCGTTCAGGCTTGGTCCAAAGTGTGCATGCCTTTGCGCAGAGCAGCATCGGCGACTGGTTTACGGTCTTCCTCTGCATCATCTTTGCGGTGTGCCTGTTTGTATTCTTCCGGCAGAGCGGCCACCTTACGAGCGAGCACAAGCTGGAGTCAGTGGTAAGCCGCGAGAGCAGCTTCCTGTTCAATAACCTTGTACTGCTGGTGGCATGCTTTACCGTTCTGTTTGGCACGCTGTTCCCTGTTCTCAGTGAGTATGTGCAGGGTTCGAAGGTAACAATGGGGGCACCGTTCTTCAACAAGGTGGCAGTGCCGATTGGGTTGTTCCTGCTGGCATTGACGGGCGTTGGGCCGCTGCTGGCGTGGCGCGCCACTTCGCTGCGTTCTATCCGCCGTAACTTCGTGTTGCCCTGCATTGCCGTGATTGGTACGGCAGCGATCCTGATGGCGTGTGGTGTGCGTCCGTGGTCGGCATCGAAGGATGACCTTGAGGGGCAGTTGTATGCGCTGGTGTGCTTCTCGATTGCCGCGGGTGTGATTACCGCAATCAGCGCGGAGTTTCTGCGTGGTGCGAACGTGGTGCGAACGCAATCGGGAAAAAACCTTGCGTCCGCTATGTGGAGCCTGACAATGCGCAACAATCGTCGCTACGGCGGATACATTGTGCACTTTGGCATTGTGGTGTTGTTCATCGGGCTTGCAGGCGGTGCGTTTAACCAGTCGCACGAGATGGAGATGGGCTTCGGAGATTCGGTTGCCATTGGCAACTACAAACTGGTGTGCCAGAGCTACACGCAGGACTCCAATCCGAACTACGACACAGATTTTGCGCTACTGGATGTGTATCGCGGCGATAAGAAGATCGGACAGATGTCTCCGGAGAAGCGCTTTTATACAGCAAGCCAGACGACCTCGACGATTGTGGCCATTCATTCCACAGTGCTGCGTGATTTGTATGTGATCTTCCTGGGACGTAACCCGGATACGAATCGGCCCATCATCAAGGTGTTTTTGAATCCGCTGGTGAGCTGGATCTGGGCGGGTGTGGCGATTGTGTTTGCAGGTACTGTACTGGCTCTGTTGCCGGGGCTACGTGCGCAATTAAGTAACAAACCGGTGTCGATGCCGGAACGAGAACTGGCTGCGGCAGGTGGTGATTGATGCGGCTGCGAGCGTTATTAAGAAATCGTGTGTTGCAGATGGTGCTGGTCTTTGCCGTGGCGCTGGTGACGATTGGCGCTGGCAATACGGACGAGCAGTTCTCTTCAATTGGGCACAAGATGGTGTGCGTGTGCGGTTGCGGGCAGATTCTGCTGGAGTGCAACCATGTGGGTTGTCCTGACAGCGACCGCATGATCAAGGAACTGCGCGCGCAGGTGGCTGCGGGCGGTACGGACACGAGCATCTTCAATTGGTTTACGGCGAAGTATGGTCCCACGGTATTGGCAGCTCCGATCCGTGGCGGTTTCGATAACGCTGCATGGATTGTGCCAATAG
>Ga0153956_1000725_pt1 | contig 34022 bp, 31 predicted proteins | sample TSFL040MetaG_FD_104704 | JGI IMG/M metagenome (GOLD analysis project Ga0153956, IMG submission 104704) | Attine ant fungus gardens microbial communities from Florida, USA - TSFL040 MetaG | ecosystem: Host-associated > Fungi > Mycelium > Unclassified | place: USA: Florida, Wekiwa Springs... | reverse complement strand
GCGGATCGGGAGTCGCGGCGGCCGCGGAGCCGGCGGCCGTCCTGGCGTCACCTCGCGGTGGGCGGATCGGGAGTCGCGGCGGCCGCGGAGCCGGCGGTCGTCCTGGCGTTCGCTTAGCGGCGCGCGACGGACTGGTCCGCGCCGCGAACGAGCCGGGCGGCGCCGCGGGGAGCGGCGCCGCGCTGGCGTTTCGTGTCAGGAGGACGAGCGGACGAGACCCTCGGGGTCGGACGCCCCGCCGGCGGGCGCGGAGCCCTCGCCGTTCTCGCCGTTGGTCTGGTTCTTGATCGCGTCCTGGAGCTGCTCGAGCCCGATGATGCGGACGCTCGAGCGGAAGCTGCCGTCGCGGCCGTGCTGCTCGACATCGCCGCGGCCGCCACCGCCGCCACCGCGGTCGTAGCGCCCGCCGCGGCCGCCGCCGCCGTAGCCACCGCCGCCGTAGCCGCCCTGGCCGCCGCCGCGCCGGCCGCGACCGCCGCGCCGGCGGTCGTCCTCGGGGCGGCGCGGGTTGACGATCGCCTTGACGTCGCGGACCGGGGTCGCCGCGAGGCGGACCCAGGCGGTGAAGGTCGGGTCGCCGGGCTTGACGCCCTGCGCCTGCTCGGCGCAGACCGAGGACCACTTCATCGTCTCGCCGTCGTCGCGGCGCTTGGGCTGCAGCGCCTCGAGCACGGTCTCCGGGCCGCCGACGCGCTCGATCGCCGCCGCCAGGCGCGCCTGCGCGCGGGCGGAGCGCGTGGGGGAGGTCGCGGGCGCCTGCGGGGCGGCCGGCGCGGCGGCCTCGACCGGCGTCGCCTCCTCGCCCTCGCTGACCGGCGCGGTCTCGGCCTCGGCCTCGGCGGGCGCCGGGTCGTCGACGACCTCGGGGCCGCCCGCGAGCGCGGCCTGCTCGGCCTTGCGCAGCTCGGTGAGCTTGGCGAAGAAGGTGCGGCGGTGGCGCTCGGCCGCGGTCAGGCGGCGGCGCCGGCGCGGCTGGTCGGGCTTGTCGCCGCGGCGGCCGTCGCGCGGACCGCGACCCTGCCCCCGCTGCTGGCCCTGCGCGGAGCCGTCGCCCTGCGCGGCGGCCGGCGTCGACGCGGCCTCGGCGGGCGCGGCGTCGGCGGCGGGCGTGCTCGACGTGGTGTCGGCGGCAGGCGCGCTCGGCGCGGGCGTCGTCTCCGCGGGCGCGGTCTCGGCGGCGGGCGCGCTCGGCGTCGCGTCGGCGACCGGCTCGCTCGGAGCGGCTTCGGCGGGCGCGGCGTCGGCGGCGGGCGTGCTCGGCGCGGACGTGGTCTCGGCGACGGGCGCCGGCTCGCTCGGCGCGGCCTCAGCGCTCGGGGTCGCCTCGACGGTGGGCTCGCCCGCCGCGGGCGTCGTCTCCGCGGGCGCGGTCTCGGCGCTCGGCTCGCTCGGCGCGGCGGCGGTGGGCTCGCTCGGCGCCGGCGTCGCATCGGCGCTCGGCTCGCTCGGCGCGGTCTCGACCGGGGCGGTCTCGGCGGCGGGCGCCGGCTCGCTCGGCGCGGCCTCAGCGCTCGGGGTCGCCTCCGCGGCGGGCTCGGGCGCTACCGGCGACGCCGCCTCGGGCGGCGGTCCCTCCGGCGTACTCGGTGACTGCTCCGTGGCCAGCGCCTGGTCAGGCGTCGCGTTGGTGACAGGCTCGGTGGAGGCGCGATCCTCTGGGGAGGTGTCGGACATGTCTAGGACCTCTGGCTGCTGGCTCGGTAGGCGCGCGGCGTAGCGCTTCAGGCTCACGCGGCGGTGCGCGCATGGCTTGACTTCCCGGTGCGTCGGCACACCAGGAAGCCGCGCCGCCAGCATAGCGGTCAAACCGCCGTGGACCGTGGCTCGTCGGCGTCCGATCGGCGACTACCGTGTTCGCCATGGCCGACCGCAACGGAGACGCTCCCCGCGAGCTGTTCCTGATCGATGGGAACTCGCTCGCCTACAGAGCGTTCTTCGCGCTCCCGGAGTCGATCGCGACGTCCGACGGCAAGCCGACGAACGCGATCTTCGGGTTCGCGTCGATGCTCGTGAAGATCCTCACCGATTATGGTCAGGTTCCGACGATCGTCGTATGGGACGCGGGCTACTCGGGACGCAAGGAGATCTCGTCCGAGTACAAGGCGCAGCGCTCCTCGCGCCCGGACCTGCTGAAGCTGCAGTGGCCGCACCTGCGCCCGCTGGTCGACGCCTTCGGCTACCGCAACGTCTCGGTCGAGGGCTTCGAGGCCGACGACGTGATCGCGGCGCTGACCGAGCAGGCGAAGGAGCGCGGCATCCCCGTGATGGTCGTGACGGGCGACCGCGACGCCTACCAGCTCGTCGGCGACGGCGTGCGGATCATGACGACCGCGCGCGGGATCACCGACACGAAGGTCTACGACCGTCAGGGCGTGATCGACCGCTACGGCATCCCGCCCGAGCTGGTCCCGGACTTCATCGGCCTCAAGGGCGACACCAGCGACAACATCCCCGGCGTCCCCGGGATCGGCGACAAGACCGCCGCCGACCTGCTCCAGCGCTTCGGCGACCTCGAGGGCGTGCTCGGCCACGTCGACGAGATCTCCGGCGCCAAGCGCAAGCAGAACCTGACCGAGCACGCCGACGCCGCGCGCATGTCCAAGACGCTGGCGACGATGGTCCGCGACGTGCCGATCGACATCGACCTCGAGGTCGAGCTCGAGCAGGCGCCGGACCGCGCGAACCTGCGCACCGTCTTCCGCGAGTGGGAGCTGCGCGATCCGCTGAAGCGGCTCGAGGAGGCGCTCGAGGCCGCCGACCTGGACGCGATCCCGCGGCCCGAGGCGGTCGACACGATCACGGCGCCCGTGCGCGAGGGCACGCCCGCGGAGATCGCCACGCTGCCGGCCGGCGAGCTGGTGCTCGTCGCGACGCCGCCGGCGATCGACGAGGGCGAGCTGCTGCCGCGCGAGCAGCGCTGGCGCTTCGCGGCCTACGCCGGCAGCGGCGCGGTGCTCGTCGGCCACTGCGACGACCCGGCCGAGCTGGTCGCCGCCGCCGGCGACCGGCCGGTGCTCGCGCACGACGCCAAGGCGCTCGGCGAGGTGCCGGCGAAGCTCGCCTTCGACACGCTGATCGCCGCCTACCTGCTCGATCCCGCGCGGCGCGGCTACCCGCTCGAGGAGCTGACGGAGGAGCGCGGCATCGCCGCCGACGCCGGCGACGAGCTGGCGACCGCGGCGCTGCTCGTGCAGGCGCTCGCCGCCGTCCAGCGCCCGCTGATCGCCGAGCGCGGGCTCGACGGGCTGCTGCGCGACGTCGAGCTGCCGCTCGTGCGCGTCCTGCGCGAGACCGAGCAGGCCGGCATCAAGCTCGACACGCGCCAGCTGGAGACCGTCGCCGCGCGGATCAAGGGCGACGTCGTCACGCTCGAGCGCGAGATCTGGGAGCTGGCCGGCGAGGAGTTCATGATCGGCTCGCCGCAGCAGCTCGGGGCAATCCTCTTCGACAAGCTCAGCCTCTCGCGCAAGCGCCGCGGCAAGACCGGCTACAGCACCGACGCGCGCGTGCTGCAGGCGATCCGCGACGAGCACGAGATCGTCCCCAAGATCGAGCGCTATCGCGAGCTGTCCAAGCTCGCCCAGACCTACCTGGACGCGCTGCCGGCCTGGATCGACGACGACGGCCGCCTGCACACGACGTTCGAGCAGACGACCGCGGCGACCGGCCGGCTGTCCTCGATCAACCCGAACCTGCAGAACATCCCGATCCGCACGGAGACGGGCCGCGAGATCCGCGCCTGCTTCATCCCGGAGCCGGGCAACGCGCTGCTCAGCGTCGACTACAGCCAGGTCGAGCTGCGCGTGCTCGCGCACATCGCCAACGAGCAGGTGCTGCGCGACATCTTCCTGCGCGGCGAGGACGTGCACACCGAGACGGCGTCGGCGGTCTTCGAGCTGCCGCCCGACCAGCTCGACGTCGGCATGCGCTCGAAGGCGAAGATGGTCAACTACGGGATCGTCTACGGCCTCTCGGCCTACGGGCTCGCGGACCGGCTGCGGATCGGGCAGGACGAGGCGCAGGAGTTCATCGACCGCTACCTGGAGCGCTTCCCGGCCGTCGCGCAGTTCATGCGCGACGCGGTCGAGCAGGCGTCCGAGCACGGCTACGTGTCGACGCTGCTGGGCCGCCGCCGTCAGATCCCGGAGATCCGCGCGCGCAACTGGCAGACGCGCAAGCTCGGCGAGCGGCTCGCCGTCAACACGATCATCCAGGGCACGGCCGCCGACATCATCAAGGTCGCGATGGTCGACGCCAGCGACGCGCTCGCCGCCGCCGGGCTGCGGACGCGCGTGATCCTGCAGATCCACGACGAGCTGCTGTTCGAGGGGCCGGCGGAGGAGATGGCCGCGGCGACCGAGCTGGTCACGCGCGCGATGGTCGACGCCGCCGAGATGGACCCGCCGCTGGCGGTCGACGTCGGCGTCGGCGACAACTGGCTCGCCGCGAAGTAGCCTGCCCCGCACTTGACCGAAGGAGGCCGCAGGTGAAGCTGGAGAACGAGTTCACGGTGCCCGCCTCGCTGGCGGAGGCCTGGAGCCTGATGCTCGACGTCGAGCGCGTCGCGCCGTGCCTGCCGGGCGCCACGATCGAGCCGGGCGGCGGCGAGGGCGGCGAGTACCAGGGCTCGATGACGATCAAGCTCGGCCCGATCACCGCGCGCTACAAGGGCACGGTCAAGATCGAGCAGGCCGACGAGGCGGCGCACCGCGTCGCGCTGCGCGCCCAGGCCAAGGACGCGCGCGGCCAGGGCACGGCGGCGGCGACGATCACCTCCTCGCTGGCGGCGACCGACGACGGCACGCGCGTGAAGGTCGAGACCGACATGCGCATCACCGGCCCGGCGGCGCAGTTCGGCCGTGGCGTGATGCAGGACGTCTCGGCGAAGCTGATGGGCCAGTTCGCCGACTGCCTGGCGTCGCTGCTCAGCCCTGAGCCCGCGGCGCCGGAGGCTGCTGCCGACGCGCCGGCCGCGAACGACCCCGAGGCGGCATCGTCGCCGGCCGCCGAGGCGGCGCCGGCGGCGCCGGAGCCGGCCGCCACGGAGCCCGCGTCCGCGGACGAGTCGGCCGCCACGGAGCCCGCGTCCGCGGACGAGTCGGCCGCCACGGAGCCCACGTCCGCGGACGAGCCGGCGGTGTCCGAGCCGGCCGCCGCGGAGGCCGCGTCCGCGCCCGCCGGCGAGCCGTCCGCGCCCGCCGCCGAGCCCGAGGCGGCCACGCGTCCGTCGCCGCTTCCGCCGCCGCCCGGCGCGGACGTGCTCGACCTCGGCGCCGCGAGCCGCGGCGCGATCCTCAAGCGCGCGGTCCCGGCGGTCGGCGCGCTCGTGGCGCTGCTGGTCGTCCTCGGCCTGGTCAAGCGCAAGCGCGGCAGCTGACGCGCGCGGCCGGCGTCGCGCACGGCTTCTGGCGCCGGCAGGCGGCGCCCGCGCGCGGCCGCGAGGCCGGCGTCGCGCCGCGCTCCGCGCTGGACGCCTGATCGCGTCCTGCTTGTCCAAACGGATACGGAGCGCTCGATACCGTCAGCGGCATGGCCGCTCACACGACTACGACTGCCTTCTGGCATCCGTTCGCCGACATGGGCGCGGTCGCGCGCGACGAGCTCCTGATCGAACGCGGCGAAGGCGTCTACGTCTACGACTCCGAGGGCCGCCGCTACCTCGACGGCACCGCCTCGCTCTGGTACGCGAACCTCGGCTACGGACGCGACGAGATCGCGGACGCGGTCGCGACGCAGATGCGCAAGCTGGCGGCCTACTCGACCTTCGGCGACTTCGGCAACCGGCCGGCGAACGAGCTCGCCGCGGCGCTCGCCGAGCGCTCGCCGATGCCCGACTCGCGCGTCTTCTTCGGCTCCGGCGGCGGCGACGCGATCGACACGGCGGCGAAGATCGCGCGCCGGCACTTCGTGCTCGCCGGCCAGCCTGAGCGCGTCCACCTGATCTCGCGCACGCACGGCTACCACGGCACGCACGGCTTCGGCACGTCGATCGGCGGCATCGAGGCGAACACGACCAACTGGGGTCCGCTCGTGCCGGCGACGTCGGTCGTTCCGCACGACTCGCTGCCGGCGCTGGAGGCGGAGATCCGCCGTGTCGGACCGGAGCGCGTCGCCGCCTTCTTCTGCGAGCCGGTGATCGGCGCCGGCGGCGTCTACCCGCCGGCCGAGGGCTACATCGAGGGCGTCGCCGACCTCTGCGCCGAGCACGGCATCCTGCTCGTGGTCGACTCCGTGATCTGCGCCTTCGGCCGGCTCGGCACCTGGTTCGGGATCGAGCGCTGGCCGGACGTGCGGCCGGCGATGATCACGTTCGCCAAGGGCGTGACGTCCGGCTACATGCCGCTCGGCGGCGTCGTCGTCTCCGGCGAGCTGGCGGCGCCGTTCTTCGCCGAGCCGGGCGGGCCGACGCTGCGGCACGGCGCCACCTACGCCGGCCACCCGAGCGTCTGCGCCGCAGGCCTGGCGACGCTCGAGATCTACGAGCGCGAGGGGATCATCGCGCGCGGGCGCGAGCTCGAGGACGACCTCGCGTCGCTGCTGCGGTCGCTGACCTCGCACCCCGCGGTCGGCGAGGTGCGCGGCGGCGTCGGGCTGCTCGGCGCCGTGGCGCTGTCCGAGGACGTGCTGGCGGCCGACGCCGGCGCGGTCCAGAAGGCGGTGATGGGCGCACGCGCCGCCGGCGTGCTGGTGCGGCCGCTGCTCGGCGCCTTCGCCGTCTCGCCGCCGCTGATCTGCGAGCGCGCGCAGCTCGAGGAGCTGGTGGCCGGCATCCGCGCCGGCCTCGACACGCTCCTCTAGCGCCCGCCGCCGGCACCCGTCGGGTCCGTCCCGCCGGGCCGCGGCGCCGGCGTCGACCGGCCCGCCGGACGGCGGTGCCGATCCGGCCGTGCGCCGCGGCGCCGGCTCAGGCCGCTGCGCGGACCGCGGCGTGCGCCGCCGGCGGCGCCGGCAGCGCGAATGCCGGCGCCGCGACGTCGAGGTAGTGGCGGAACGCCCAGCGCGAGATCCGCTGCCGCGTGAAGGCCTGCGTCAACCGGTCGAGCGGGCGCCCGTGCAGGTGCCGGATCGACTGCTGCGCGCGGTAGATCGCCTCGTACTTCCAGCGGTGCGCGGCCGAGAAGGCGCCGTAGCGCGCGAGCGCGTCCGCGGGCGCGGAGCGGTGCTCGAGCACCGTCGCCAGCTCGCGGCCGGCCGCGATGCCGAAGTAGAAGGCGGTGCGGATGCCCTCGGCGGTCAGCGGCAGGCAGTGCCCGGCCGAGTCGCCGACGAAGAAGACGCCGTCCTCGGCGGCCTCGCGCAGCCGGTGCGGGATCCAGTTGCCCTGGTAGCCGTCCGGGCGCGCGTCGACGTCCGCGACCAGCCGCAGCGTCGGCTGCTTGACGGGATCGTGCGGGTCGAACGAGCCGACGCCGATCCGCAGCTCGTCGCGCGCCGGGAACGACCAGCCGTAGCCGGCGTCGACGTAGCGCGGGTCGATCCAGAGCTCGAGCTCGTCGCCGCTGCCGGCCGGATGGACCTCGAGCCCGCGCGAGAGCGGGGCGTCGGGCGGCTGCACGTTCGCGCCCGGCGCCAGCACGCGGCGCCAGCCGAGCGCGTCGACGATCAGCGGCGCGCGCAGCTCGCCGCGGTCGGTCAGCACTACTGAGCCGGCGCGCGAGATCACCTTCGCGGTGTCGAACTCGGCCGCGCCGGCCTGCTCGCGCAGCAGCGCGCAGAGCTCGCGGTAGTCGAAGGTCGAGAACGTGAAGGGAAGCGGCCAGCGCGCCCGCGCGACGCGCGGCGTGTGGACGAGCAGCGAGCCGAACGTCTGCCGGATCGAGGCGTCCAGGCCGAGGTTGCGCAGCCACTCCGTCGGCGCCGCGCACGCCGAGGTCTGTCGCTCACCGACCTCGTAGCGGTCGAGTAGCAGGACGCGCGCGCCGGCCGCGCGCAGCTCGCGCGCGACCGCGAGGCCGGCGAACGAGGCGCCGCAGATCAGCACGTCGGCGTCCGCGCCGGGTGCGAAGGGCGCACGCAGGGCGCCGCGTTTCGTCGCTCGGACGGGCATGGGCCGCTAGAGTATCCGCCGCTCATGGAAGCCACGCTCACCCCCCCTGCCATCCCGGAAGCTCGCGTCGTCGAGGGCTCCGATGGGATGCTCCTCGAGATCGACGGCCACATCGTCCCCAACTACGACGCCACGATCGTCCCCTTCGACGAGGGCGACGTCGTCACCGGGAAGGTGGTGCGAATCGACAAGGACGAGGTCCTTGTCGACATCGGCTACAAGAGCGAAGGGGTCATCCCCAACAACGAGCTTTCGATCAGGAAGTCCGTCGATCCCCATGAGGAGGTCGAGCTCGGCGAGGAAGTCGACGCGCTCGTCCTCACCAAGGAGGACCAGGACGGCCGCCTGATCCTGTCCAAGAAGCGCGCCCGCTTCGAGCGCGCCTGGCGCAAGATCGAGGCCGCCGCCGAGTCCGGCGAGCCCGTCAACGGCGCGGTCATCGAGGTCGTCAAGGGCGGCCTGATCGTCGACCTCGGCGTGCGCGGCTTCCTGCCCGCGTCGCTGGTCGACATCCGCCGCGTGCCGAACCTGGACGAGTACCTCGGCCAGACGATCCAGACCAAGGTCATCGAGCTCAACCGCTCCCGCAACAACGTGGTGCTGAGCCGCCGCGCGGTGCTGGAGGAGGAGCGCAAGGAGCAGCGCCAGGCGATCCTGGAGCGGCTGCAGCCCGGCCAGGTGATCGAGGGCCAGATCTCCAACATCGTCGACTTCGGCGCCTTCGTCGACCTCGACGGCATCGACGGCCTGATCCACATCTCCGAGCTCTCGTGGTCGCACGTGAACCACCCGAGCGAGGTGCTGAACATCGGCGACACCGTCGAGGTCAAGGTGCTCGACATCGACCGCGACCGCCAGCGCATCTCGCTGGGTCTCAAGCAGACCCAGGAGGATCCGTGGCAGCGCGTCGTCGACACCTACCACGTCGGCGACGAGCTCGAGGGCACCGTCACGAAGGTCGTCGCGTTCGGCGCCTTCGTCGAGATCCTCGAGGGCGTCGAGGGCCTCGTGCACATCTCCGAGCTCGCGCAGCAGCACGTCGAGAACCCGCGCGAGATCGTCCAGCCCGGCGACGAGGTCAAGGTCAAGATCCTCGAGATCGACTCCGAGCGGCGCCGCCTCTCGCTCTCGATCAAGCGCGTCGAGGGCCAGGTGCTGCAGCGCCGCGAGGGCGTCGACGCGCTCGAGGGCGGCGCCGGCGACCTCGAGGACCTGCCCGAGCTGGGCCTGTCCGAGGACGTCTTCGCCGAGCAGCCGCCCGCGGCGCCGGACGACGACGTCGCCGAGCAGCCCGAGGCCGAGGCGGCCGTCGAGTCGCCCGCCGAGCCGGAGGCCGAGGAGCCGCAGGCCGCCGCGACCGAGGAGCCGGCCGAGCAGGCCGACGCTCCGTCGGAGGGCAGCGAGCAGGAGTGAGCCGCCGACCGCCGTTCGTCGGACTGACGGGCGGCATCGGGGCTGGCAAGTCGGAGGCGCTCGCCGCGCTCGCTCGTCTGGGCGCGGCGACGCTCTCCACCGACGCGGTCGTGCACGCGCTCTACGCGGAGCCGGTCGTGCGCGACGCCGTCGTCGCGCGTTGGGGCGAGCAGGTCGCGCCCGGCGGCGTCGTCGATCGCGGCGCCGTCGCACGCCGGGCGTTCGCGTCCGACGGCGAGCGCGCGTGGCTGGAGCGGCTGCTCTGGCCGCTCGTCGCCGAGCGCGTCGCGCGCTGGCGCGAGCAGGCGACCGGCCGCGCGCTCGTGGTCGAGACGCCGCTGCTGTTCGAGGCCGGCCTCGACGAGCGTTACGACGCCACGATCGCGATCGTCGCCGACGAGGCGATTCGCGCGCAGCGAGCGGGCTCGCGGGGGCATGCGGCGCTCGACGAGCGCACCGCGCGCCAGCTCAGTCAGCAGGAGAAGGCGGCACGGGCGACGTACGCTGTAGAGAACTCCGGCTCGTTGGAAGCGCTCGAGCAGGAGCTCGAAGGGGTCCTCGTGAAGCTGTTGAACGCCACCGAATGAGCACCGGCGCCCAATCGGCGCGCGGGCGCGCCAGCGCCTCGCGCAGCGCCGCGACGTCGCGGTCGCGGCGCGCGCCCGCCCGGCGGCGCGGCCGTGGCCGGCTCGTGCGCCGCTGGCTGCTGACCGCCGCCGCGCTGGCGCTCGTCGTCTTCGCCGGCGCGCGGCTCGTGCATCCGGTCGAGCACGGCGTGCGCGAGATCGCGCTGCCGCTGCACCACGAGGACATCATCCGCCAGCAGGCCGCCGAGAAGGGCGTCGACGCGTCGCTGATCGCCGCCGTGATCTACACCGAGTCGCACTTCCGCGACCAGACGTCGCACGCCGGCGCCACCGGCCTGATGCAGCTGATGCCCGAGACGGCCGACTACATCGCGCGCAAGACCGGCGGCACGCGCTTCGAGCGCTCGGACCTCGCGACGCCGCAGATCAACATCAGCTACGGCACCTGGTACCTCAAGTACCTGCTCGACAAGTACGGCGGCAACGAGATCCTGGCGCTGGCGGCCTACAACGCCGGCGAGGGCAAGGTCGACGAGTGGCGCGGCGCGGCGGCGGCGAAGGGGGAGACCTTCAGCGTCGCCGAGCACATCCCGTTCAAGGAGACGCGCGACTACGTCCATCGCGTGCTCTCCGCGCAGTCGGCCTACCGCAAGCACTACGCGCACGAGCTCGGCCTCAGCGGCTGAGCCGGCGTGCCGCGGCTCAGCTGGGACGGCGCGGCGGCAGCGGCCGGCGGCGCTTGAGCGCCGGGCGCTCGTGCTCGTCCTGGCCGTGCTCGGCCGGCGCCGGCGGCTCGGCCGCGTCGTCCTCGCGGGCGCTGCGCCGCCGCTCGGCGTCCTCCGAGCGGCCGACCGCCAGGAACGTCAGCGACAGCGCGCCGACGCAGGCGATGCCGATCATCGCGATCGCGATCGCCTCGCCGGCGACGTGGTCGCCGAACAGCACCAGCACGATCACGCCGATCACGACGAGAACGACAGGTCCGGCGATCTGACGTGCCATCGCGCCGAACAGTACTCGGCCGATTCGATCGCGGCTGCCGGCGAACGGCTCATCGGCCGCGCCTAGAATCGCCGCGTGATCGAGGTCAGCGGCCTGCGCATCGTCTACGGCGACGTCGAGGCGGTGCGCGGCGTGGATCTGCACGTCGCCGCCGGCGAGGTCGTCGCGCTGCTCGGCCCCAACGGCGCCGGCAAGACCAGCACGATCGAGATCCTCGAGGGCTTCCGCGCCCGCAGCGCGGGCGCCGTGACGGTGCTCGGCGCCGACCCGGGCGCGCCGCCGCGCGGCTGGCGCGAGCGGATCGGCGTCGCGCTGCAGGAGAGCACGATCGAGCCGGAGCTGACGGTGCGCGAGTGCCTGCGGCTCTACGCCGGCTACTACCGGCGGCCGCGCGACGTCGACGAGGTGCTGGCCCAGGTCGGCCTGAGCGAGCTCGCCGACCGCCGCGGCGGGACGCTCTCGGGCGGCCAGCAGCGGCGGATCGACGTCGCCCTGGCGCTGATCGGCGATCCGGAGCTGATCTTCCTCGACGAGCCGACGACGGGCTTCGACCCGAGCGCGCGCCGCGCGGCCTGGGACATGGTCGCCTCGCTGCGCGAGCTCGGCACGACGATCGTGCTGACGACGCACTACATGGACGAGGCCGAGCAGCTCGCCGACCGGATCGTCGTGCTGGCGCACGGCGAGGTCGTGGCCGAGGGCACGCCCGGCTTGCTCGGCGGCCGCGACCGCGAGGCCGCCGTGATCGCCTTCACGCCGCCGCTGGACACGAAGCTGCCGCAGGCGTTCGCGGGCGTCCGCCTGACGACCGCCGACGGCCGCGTCGTGCTGCGCGCCGGCCGGCCGCTGCCGGTGCTGCGCGAGCTGGCCGACTGGGCGCAGGCCGCCGGCCACGACCTGCCCGACCTCGAGGTGCGCCGGCCGACGCTCGAGGACACCTACCTGGAGCTGGTCTCGCGATGACGCTCGTCGTGCACCAGCTGCGCTACGACCTGCTGGTCTTCTGGCGTAACGGCCAGGCGCGCTTCTTCACGGTCCTGATGCCGCTGATCTTCCTCGTCATCTTCGCCGCCGTCTTCGGCAGCGGGACGGTCGAGGTCGCCGGCAGCGGCGCGATCAAGCGGACGCAGTACTACGTGCCCGGGCTGGCGGCGATGGGCGTGATCTCGGCCTCCTTCGTCAACCTCGCGATCACGATCACGACGCAGCGCGACAGCGGCATCCTCAAGCGGCGCCGCGCGACGCCGGTGCCGGCCTGGGCGCTGATCGGCGGCCGCGCGCTGTCGTGCGTCGCGATCGCGCTCGCGACCGTCGCCGCGCTGGTGCTCGTCGGCGTCGTCTTCTACGGCGTCTCGCTCAGCGTCGTCCGCGTGCTGGCGCTGATCGTCGTCGTCGCCGTCGCGGCGCTGTCGTTCTGCTGCCTGGGCTTCGCGCTGGCCGCCGTGATCCGCTCGGCGGAGTCGGCGGTGCCGCTCGTGCAGGCGATCGTGCTGCCGCTGTACTTCATCTCCGGCGTCTTCATCCCCACCGACCAGATCCCGAGGGGGCTGCTGGCGGTCGCTGACGTCTTCCCGGTCCGCCACCTCGCGGCGGCGCTGGTCGCGCTGTTCACGCCGACCGCGACGTTCGCCGCCGGCCAGCTCGCGCTCGTCGCGGCCTGGGGCTGCGCCGGGCTGCTGGTCGCGCTGCGGCTGTTCAGGTGGGTCCCGAGCCGCTGACTACTCGGTCGAGCTGAACTCGACGATCGCGATCGCCAGCATCGCGAGCCCGAGCGCCAGCACGAAGAGCGCCTCCAGGCCGGCCGGGACGCGCCAGCCCCAGAGCGAGACGCCGGGGTCCAGCACGCGCCGCGCCGAGGCGCTGATGTCCAGCTGCGAGAAGACCAGCCGGCGCATCGGGTCGACCGCGTAGGTCAGCGGGTCCAGCCGGTTCAGCACCGTCAGCCAGGCCGGCAGCGCGGCGACGGGGAAGAAGGCGCCGGCGAGGAAGTACATCGGCGTGACGACCATCTGCATGACGGCCATGAACGACTGCATCTGCGTGATGCGCGCGGCAACCATGATCCCGAAGGCCGTGACGCTGAAGGCCAGCAGCAGCTGCAGGCCGAAGATCCCGAGGATCATCAGCGGGTCGTAGGGGACGTGCACGGCGCCGGCGAGCGCGATCAGGATCACGCCCTGCAGGCTCGCGACCGTCGCGCCGCCGAGGCACTTGCCGATCACGATCGAGCTGCGCCGGACCGGCGCGACCATCATCTCGCGCATGAAGCCGAACTCGCGGTCCCAGACGATCGAGGCGGCCGAGAACATCGCGGTGAACATCACCGACATGCAGAGGATGCCGGGGTAGATGAACGTCTTCAGGTCGACGCCGCCGGTGCTCGCGGTCGCGAGCTGCTGCAGGCCGGAGCCGAGCACGAAGAGGAACAGCAGCGGCTGGATCAGCGAGGTCAGGATCCGCATCCGGTCGCTGCGGAAGCGGATCAGCTCGCGCCCCCAGACGACCTTGATCGCGCGCAGCTCGCTGCGGAAGGTCCGCGGCGGCACGCGGACGCGGACGACCTCGCCCGGCGCGGCGGTCGCGGCGCTCATCGCCGGCCTCCCGCCATCACCTGCATCATCCGCCGGTTGCGGCTCCTGCCGCCGGACTCCTCGGCGTCGCGGATCGTCTTGCCCGTGAAGCTCATGAAGACGTCGTCGAGCGTCGGCCGCGAGACGCTGACCGAGCGGATCGGCTGGCCCAGCTCGGCGAACAGCCGCGGCACGAACTCCTCGCCGGACTCGACGAAGAAGACGACGCCGCCGTCGGCCAGCTGCGACTCGAGCGCGAACGCCTCGCGCAGCGCCGCGGCCGCGCTCGCGTCGTCGTCGGTCTGGATCCGCACGCGGTCGGCGCCGACCGCCGCCTTCAGCGCCGCCGGCGTGTCGAGCGCGACGATCTTGCCGGAGTCCATGATCGCGATTCGGTCGCAGAACTCGGCCTCGTCCATGTAGTGCGTCGTCATGAAGATCGTGATCTCCTCGCTCTCCTTCAGCTGCGCGATGTAGCTCCAGATCGAGGCGCGCGTCTGCGGGTCCAGGCCGATCGTCGGCTCGTCGAGGAACAGCACGCGCGGCGAGTGCATCAGACCGCGCGCGATCTCGAGCCGCCGGCGCATGCCGCCCGAGAAGGTGTTGACCGGCACCTTGCGGCGCTCCCAGAGCCCGACCATCTCCAGCACCTGGCGCATGCGCGGGGCGACCAGCGCCGACTCGACGCCGTAGAGCTCGGCGTGCAGGCGCAGGTTCTGCTCGGCGGTCATGTAGCCGTCGAGCGTCGGGTCCTGGAAGACGAGGCCGATGTGGCGGCGCACGTCGTCGCGCGCGCGGACGATGTCGTGGCCGGCGACCAGCGCCGTGCCGCCGGTCGGCTTGGCCAGCGTGCAGAGCATGTTGATCGTCGTCGTCTTGCCGGCGCCGTTGGGGCCGAGGAAGCCGAAGACCTCGCCCGCGGCGACGTCGAAGCTGACGCCGCGCACCGCCTCGACCTCGTCGAAGGACTTGCGCAGGTCGCGGACGTCCACGGCGCGCGTGCTGCTCGTGACTGTCGTCATCGGTCGCGAAGTTATAGCAACTGGAAAATTTAGGCAACTGTAGTATGCTGGGCGTCAGATGAGCGAGGAGGTCGGTCCGGCGACGCCGGCGGAGGGGCTGCGCGAGCGCAAGAAGCGCGCGACGCGCGAGGCGATCCTGCGCGCGGCGATGACGCTGTTCCAGGAGCGCGGCTTCGACGCGGTCACGGTCGCGGACGTCGCGCGCGCCGCCGACGTGTCCGAGAAGACCGTCTTCAACTACTTCCCGGCGAAGGAGGACCTCGTGTTCAGCCGCGGCGTCGACCGCGCGGCCGAGCTGGTCGAGGCGGTGCGCTCGCGCGCGCCGGGCGAGCCGGTGCTGGAGCCCTTCCGGCGCATGACCGAGCGGCTGATCGTGCGCATCGAGACGGCGCCGGTCGAGCAGATCGTCGCGGTGCCGCGGCTGGTCTGGGCGTCGGCCGCGCTGCGCGAGCGGCTGTTCCTGGCCTGGGAGCGCGAGGCCGAGCTGCTGACGCCGGTCGTCGCCGAGGCCGCGGGCGTCGCCGCGACCGACCTGCGCGCCGGCGTCGCGGCGCGCTCGCTGTCCTGGGCGCATCGGCTGGTCTTCCGCGCCGGGCTGGCGCGGCTGCTGGCCGGCGACGACCGGCGCGCGATCGCGGTCGACCTGCGCGAGCAGGCGGCGAACGCGTACGCGCTGCTGGCCGGCGGCATCGCCGAGCTGGGCGCGGACGCCGACGCGGATGCCGGGGCGGTCGGCGCCGGCGCGGACCTCGGACCGAACTGACGTTCGGTCCGGCCGCGGGTCTAGCCTGTGTCCGGTGCCGCCCTTCAAGCTCGACTCCGTCTACTCGCCGGCCGCGGATCAGCCGAAGGCCATCGCCTCGATCGCCGCCGGCATCGAGGCCGGCGATCGCGGCATCACGCTGCTCGGCGCGACCGGCACGGGCAAGACGATGACGATGGCCGCGACGATCGAGGCGATCCAGCGCCCATCGCTCGTGATCGCGCACAACAAGACGCTGGCGGCACAGCTCTGCAACGAGTTCCGGACCTACTTCCCGCAGAACTCGGTCGAGTACTTCGTCTCCTACTACGACTACTACCAGCCCGAGGCCTACGTCCCGTCGCGTGACCTCTACATCGAGAAGGACTCGGCGATCAACCAGGAGATCGAGCGGCTGCGGCACGCGGCGACGGCGTCGCTGTTCGCCCGCCGCGACGTGATCGTCGTCGCCTCCGTCTCGTGCATCTTCGGCCTCGGCTCGCCCGAGACCTACGACGAGAACTGCCAGGTGCTGGTCAAGGGCGGCGAGGTCGATCGCGACGACCTGCTGCGCAAGCTCGTGCGGCTGCAGTACAACCGCAACGACACGGTGCTCGGGCGCGGCACGTTCCGCGTCCGCGGCGACACGCTGGAGATCTTCCCGGCCTACGAGGAGACGGCCTACCGCGCGCAGCTGTTCGGCGACGAGGTCGAGCGCCTGCAGCACTTCGACCCGCTGACCGGCGAGCTGATCCGCGACGACCTCGAGCACGTCGCGATCTGGCCGGCGACGCACTACAACGTCAAGGAGGGGACGATGGAGCGCGCGGTCGTCGAGATCGGCCGCGAGCTCAACGAGCGCACCAAGCAGCTGGAGTCCGAGGGCAAGCTGCTGGAGGCGCACCGGCTGCGCCAGCGCACGCAGTACGACATGGAGATGCTGCGCGAGGTCGGCTTCTGCAGCGGCATCGAGAACTACTCGCGCGTGCTCGACGGCCGTGAGCCCGGCTCGCGCCCGTACTGCCTGCTCGACTACTTCCCGAAGGACTTCGTCTGCTTCATCGACGAGTCGCATCAGACGGTGCCGCAGCTGGGCGCGATGTTCGAGGGCGACCGCTCGCGCAAGCAGACGCTCGTCGACTACGGCTTCCGGCTGCCGAGCGCGCTCGACAACCGGCCGCAGACGTTCGAGGAGTTCCTGTCGATCACGCCGCAGATGGTCTTCGTCTCGGCGACGCCGGGGCCGTACGAGCGTGGCAACTCGGCGCGGCTGGTCGAGCAGATCGTCCGCCCGACCGGCATCGTCGACCCGGAGATCGACGTGCGCGAGACGCGCAACCAGATCGACGACCTGATGGGCGAGGTGCGCCAGCGCGTCGACCGCAACGAGCGCGTGCTGGTGACGACGCTGACCAAGAAGATGTCTGAGGACCTGACGGACTACCTGCTCGAGATGGGCTTCCGCGTGCGCTACCTGCACTCGGAGGTCGACACGCTGGAGCGGATCCAGATCATCCGCCAGCTGCGGCTGGGCGAGTACGACGTGCTGGTCGGCGTCAACCTGCTGCGCGAGGGCCTGGACCTTCCGGAGGTCTCGCTGGTCGCGATCCTCGACGCCGACAAGGAGGGCTTCCTGCGCGGCGAGACCTCGCTGATCCAGACGATCGGGCGCGCCGCCCGCAACGTCGACGGCAAGGTGCTGATGTACGCCGACAAGGAGACCGACGCGATGCGCAAGGCGATCGAGGAGACCGACCGCCGACGCGAGATCCAGAGGGCCTTCAACGCCGAGCACGGCATCACGCCGGAGACGATCGTCAAGGGCATCTCGGACATCACGGAGTTCCTGACGAGCGAGTCGAAGGTGCCGACCAAGGGCCGCCGCCGGCGCGAGAAGCGCGTCGACATGCAGCCCGCCGAGATCGAGAAGACGATGCGCGAGCTCGAGGAGGAGATGCTCGCGGCGGCCGAGGAGCTGCGCTTCGAGTACGCGGCCAAGCTGCGCGACGAGATCCGCGAGCTGCGTCAGGAACTCGACGTGGCGACGGCGCCGACGCAGTAGCGGCGGCGAGCCGCCTGCCGGCGGCGGCGGTCGTCGCGCGCGATGTGAAGGGCTCGTTGACGCTCGCGTCGCCTCGCGCCGCGAGCTGGTTCATTTGTTCGTGCTCGAGGACGTCGAACTCGGTTCCTCTCTCCTCCACGGGTGCGTGTCCTCGAGCCGTGACAAGGGAGCGCGGCGTCCCCTCGGCGCCGCGCTCCCGACAGTCGCCGCGCCGCGCCCGCGCCGCACGGACGCGCGATCACCGGCGGCCGCTCGTGCTCCCGACTACCGTGGGCGCGCGTGGACGTCGAGGCGCTGCTGGACTGGTATGAGCGCGGCCATCGCGCGCTGCCCTGGCGGCAGACGCGCGATCCGTACGCGCTGCTCGTCAGCGAGGTGATGCTGCAGCAGACGCAGGCGCTGCGCGTCGTGCCCTTCTACGAGCGTTGGCTGGCGCGCTTCCCGGACGCCGCGGCGCTCGCGGCGGCGCCGCTGCGCGACGTGCTCGCGGCCTGGAGCGGCCTCGGCTACAACCGCCGCGCGCTGGCGCTGCAGCGCGCCGCGGCGGTCGTCGCCGAGCGCGGCTGGCCGCAGGACCTGCGCGAGCTGCCGGGCGTCGGCCCCTACACCGCCGCGGCGGTCGGGTCGTTCGCGTTCGGTCGCGAGGTCGCCGCGATCGACACCAACGTGCGCCGGATCCTCGAGCGGCGCGAGGGTCCGCGGCCGCCGGCGGCGCTGGCCGCGCGGGTCGGGGAGCTGCTCCCGCGCGGCCGCGTGGCGGCCTTCAACCAGGCGATGATGGAGCTCGGCGCGACCGTCTGCCGGCCGCGCGCGCCCGAGTGCGAGCGCTGCCCCGTGAGCGCCGGGTGCGCCGCTCTCGCCGGCGGCGTCAGCGTGCCGGCGCCGCCACGCCGCCGTGGCGGCGGCGCGAGCGTGCGCTTCCAGGACAGCGACCGCTGGGCGCGCGGGCGCGTCCTGGCGGCGCTGCTGGACGGCAGCGAGCCGCCCGTCGAGGGCGAGCGCCGCGAGCGCGCGATCGCCGGGCTCGTGCGCGACGGCCTCGTCGTCCGCGCGCCGGACGGCGGCGTCCGCCTGCCTGAGAGCTAGCCGACCAGCGCCTCGTTGACCTGCGTCAGCCGGACGCTGTTGCCGGACGGGTCACGGAAGCCGGCGTCGATGCCGTAGGGCCGCTCGGTCGGCGCCTCGGAGAACTCGACGCCGCGCGAGCGCAGCCGCTCGTAGTCGCCGCGGCAGTCGTCGGTGACGAGGAAGACGGTCCCCGCGAAGCCCTTGCCGACCAGGTCCTCGAGCTGCTGCTTGGTCGCGGCGTCCAGCAGCGGCTCGCCCGGGATCGCCATCAGCACGATCTCGACGTCCTGCTCGGGCGCGGCGACCGTCAGCCAGCGGAAGTTGCCGAGCTCGGGGACGGTGACGTCCGAGCGCAGCTCCATGCCGACCTTCGCGGTCCAGAACTCGAGCGCCGCCTCCTGGTCGTGGACCCAGAGCTGCGTCGTGCCGATCTTGAACATGTGGGTTCTCCCTGCAAGCTGGCTTGACCTGACGCCAGGCACGCTAATGGCGGCTCCCGCGCCTGTCTTCTCCAGACGTGCTCAACGGCGCGGCCGCGCGTAGGCGCGGTAGACGCAGGAGGGGATCAGCGCGTACTGGCGCGCCGGCGGGAAGCTCGCGCGGTAGGTCGCCGGCGGCATCCCGTAGGTGCGCGCGAACGAGCTCGTGAACGAGCCGATGCTGCGCAGCCCGACCGACAGGCAGACGTCCGCGATCGAGCGGTCGGTCGTGCGCAGCAGCGTCGCCGCCCGCTCGAGCCGGCGCGTCAGCAGGTAGGCGTGCGGCGACTCGCCGAAGGTGCGCCGGAACTGGCGGCTGAAGTGCGCGCGCGAGAGGCCGGCGGCGCGCGCCATGTCCTCGACGCCGAGCGGCTCGGCGTAGCGCGCGTCGGCGAGGTCCTTCGCGCGCAGGAGATGCCGGGACGGGGCGACGAAGGCCATCGTCCCTGCAGTATGCGGCCCGCGGGCGGCGGGCGGCCAATATCCTGAGCCGTCGATCACGTCGACCGCCTGGGTGGGGTTCATGACCAGCGCACCGCGCGAACTGAAGCAGCTCAAGGAGCGGGCGGGCGAGCTCGCCGACCTGAACGGGGTCGCCGGCCTGCTCGAGTGGGACCAGAACACGAAGATGCCGCGCGGCGGCGCGGCCGCGCGCGCCGACCAGGCCGCGGCGATCGAGCGGATCAACCACGACCGCCGCACCGACCCCGAGCTGGGACGCCTGCTCGACGCGCTCGAGCCGTGGGCGCAGGGCGAGGATCCCGACGGCGACGACGTCCGCCTGGTCGCCGCGCTGCGGCGCGACTACCGCAAGGCGGTCAACGTCCCGAGCGCGCTCGCCGGCGACATGTCGCTGGCCGCCGCGCACGCCCAGGACGCCTGGGAGCGGGCGCGCGAGGCGCGCGACTTCGGCCGCTTCGCGCCGGCCTTCGAGCGCGTGCTCGTGCTGACGCGCCGCTACATCGCCTGCTTCGACGCCGACGGCGGCTACGCGCACCCCTACGACGTGCTGCTCGACGACTACGAGCCGGGGCTGACGACCGCCGAGCTGACGACGCTGTTCGCCGACCTGAGCGCGCAGCTCGTCCCGCTGGTCGCCGCCGCCGCCCAGCCGGCGCGGCCCGGCGGCGTCTTCCCGGGCCGCTATCCGCAGGTGGCGCAGGAGCCGCTGATCCGCGAGCTGCTCGGCGTGGTCGGCTACGACGCCGAGCACTGGCGCCTGGACGCCTCGATCCACCCGTTCGCGCGGGCGCTCGCGCACAGCGACGTGCGGCTGACGACGCGCTGGGAGCCCGACGACCTCGGCATGGCCTTCTACTCCTGCCTGCACGAGTTCGGCCACGGGCTCTACGAGGCGCAGATGAGCCCGGCGCACTACCGCACGACGCTCGCCGACTGCTCCGGGCTCGGCATGCACGAGTCCCAGAGCCGGCTCTGGGAGAACGTCGTCGGCCGCTCGCGGCCGTTCGCCGAGTGGGTGCTGCCGCGGCTGCGCCGGCAGCTCGGCGGCCCCTTCGACGAGCTCGACGCGGACGCGCTGTTCCGCGCGATCAACCGCGTGCAGCTGTCGCTGATCCGGATCGAGTCGGACGAGACGACCTACAACCTGCACATCGCGCTGCGCTTCGAGCTCGAGCTGGCGCTGGTCGAGGGCCGGCTCGGCGTCGCCGAGCTGCCGCAGGCATGGGACGAGGCGACCGAGCGGCTGCTCGGGCTGGCGGTCCCGGACCTGCTGCACGGCGTGCTCCAGGACATCCACTGGGGCGGCGGCATGATCGGCTACTTCCCGACCTACACGCTCGGCAACCTGATGGCCGCGCAGCTCTGGAGCGCGATCGAGGCCGAGCTGCCGTCGATCGCCGACGACGTCGCCGCCGGCGAGTTCGGGCCGCTGCGCGAGTGGCTGCGCGATCGCATCCATCGCCACGGCCGCAAGTTCTCCTCGCGCGAGCTGCTGCGGCGCGCGACGGGGGAGGAGCTGCGGGCCGAGCCGTGGCTCGACTACCTGCAGGCCAAGCTGGTCGCGACGGGCCAGCTGGCGGCGCCGCTGCCGCGCGGCGGCTGAAATCCCTGCACGAACAGACGTTCGACGATTCCGTCCGGGGGCAACGTAGACTCTGAGGCGCGCTTATGTCGTCTCGTCAGAACAGCATCGTCGTCTCGGGGGCGCGCGAGCACAACCTCAAGGACGTCAGCGTCGAGCTGCCGCGCGACGCGCTGGTGGTGATCACCGGGCTGTCGGGCTCGGGCAAGTCTTCGCTGGCCTTCGACACGATCTACGCCGAGGGCCAGCGCCGCTACGTCGAGTCGCTGAGCGCCTACGCGCGCCAGTTCCTCGGCCAGATGGACAAGCCGGACGTGGACTCGATCGAGGGGCTCTCGCCGGCGATCTCGATCGACCAGAAGACGACCTCGCGCAACCCGCGCTCGACGGTCGGCACGGTCACCGAGATCTACGACTACCTGCGGCTGCTCTGGGCGCGCATCGGCAAGCCCTACTGCTTCAACTGCGGCCGGCCGATCCAGGCGCAGTCGGCGGAGCAGATCATCGATCAGATCCTGGCGCAGGAGGACGGCACGCGCTTCATGGTCCTGGCGCCGATCGTGCGCGGCCGCAAGGGCGAGTACGGCAAGCAGCTGCAGGAGCTGCGCGGCGAGGGCTTCACGCGCGTGAAGGTCGACGGCGAGGTGCGCGGCCTCGACGAGGAGATTGTGCTCGACAAGCGCTACAAGCACGACATCGCGGTCATCGTCGACCGGCTCGTGATGCGGCCCGACCTGCGCAAGCGGCTGGCGGACAGCGTCGAGACGGCGGTCGCGCTGGCCGACGGCATCGTCGAGATCGAGACGGTGCCGCGCGGCGAGGAGGCGCCCAAGGTCACGACCTACTCGGAGCGCTTCGCCTGTCTGCACTGCGGCATCTCGATGCCCGAGCTGGAGCCGCGCTCGTTCTCCTTCAACGCGCCTCAGGGCGCCTGCCCGCGCTGCACGGGGCTCGGCACGCAGATGGAGATCGACCCGGACCTGGTCGTGCCCGATCCGTCGCTGAGCCTCAACGACGGCGCGATCCTGCCCTGGGCGAGCGGCGCCACCGGCTACTACGAGCAGATCACGGCGGCGATCGCCGACCGCTACGAGGTCGACGTCGACGTGCCCTGGGAGCGGCTGCCGCAGGCGCAGCGCGACCTGTTCCTCTACGGCACCGACGGCGACAAGCTCTACGTCTCCTACCGCAACCGGATGGGGCGCAAGCGCTCGTACATGACGACCTTCGAGGGCATCGTCCCGAACCTCGAGCGGCGCTATCGCGAGACGGACTCCGAGTACTCGCGCGAGAAGATCGAGGAGTACATGTCGGTGCGGCCGTGCCCGGAGTGCCACGGCGCGCGGCTGCGGCCGGAGTCGCGGGCGGTCAAGATCGCCGACCTGGCGATCCACGAGTTCACGGCGCTCAGCGCGCGGCGCGCGATCGAGTGGCTCGAAGGGCTCGAGCTCTCGGCGCAGGATCGCGCGATCGCCCGGCTGGTGCTGCGCGAGATCGACGAGCGGCTGCGCTTCCTGAACAACGTCGGCGTCGGCTACCTGTCGATGAGCCGCTCCGCGGCGACGCTCTCGGGCGGCGAGGCGCAGCGGATCCGGCTGGCGACGCAGATCGGCTCCTCGCTGGTCGGCGTGCTCTACATCCTCGACGAGCCGTCGATCGGGCTGCACCAGCGCGACAACGAGCGGCTGATCGCGACGCTCGAGCGGCTGCGCGACCTCGGCAACACGGTGCTCGTGGTCGAGCACGACGAGGGCACGATGCGCGCCGCCGACCACCTGATCGACATGGGGCCGGGCGCGGGCGAGCACGGCGGGCACGTCGTCGCGCAGGGCACGGCCGAGGAGGTGATGCGGACGGAGGGCTCGCCGACCGGCGAGTTCCTGTCCGGGCGGCGGCGGATCGAGGTGCCGGCGAAGCGGCGCAAGCCGTCCGCCTACATCGAGGTCCAGGGCGCCAGCCAGCACAACCTCAAGAACGTCGACGTCAAGATCCCGCTCGGCGTCTTCTGCGCCGTCACCGGCGTGTCGGGCTCGGGCAAGTCGACGCTGGTCAACGAGATCCTCTACAAGGCGCTGGCGAACAAGCTGCACCGGGCGAAGCTGCGGCCGGGCGCGCACAAGCGGATCCGCGGGCTCGAGCACCTCGACAAGGTCATCAGCGTCGACCAGTCGCCGATCGGCCGCACGCCGCGCTCGAACCCGGCGACCTACATCGGGCTGTTCGACGTCATCCGCGACCTCTTCTCGAAGACCCAGGAGGCGCGCGCCCGCGGCTACAAGCCGGGCCGCTTCTCGTTCAACGTCAAGGGCGGGCGCTGCGAGGTCTGCCGCGGCGACGGTCAGATCAAGATCGAGATGCACTTCCTGCCGGACGTCTACGTGCCCTGCGAGCAGTGCCACGGCAAGCGCTACAACCGCGAGACGCTCGACATCCGCTTCAAGGGCAAGACGATCGCGGACGTGCTCGACATGCCGGTCGAGGAGGCGCTCCCGTTCTTCGCGAACATCCCGAAGATCGCGCGCCGGCTGCAGACGCTGCATGACGTCGGGCTCGGCTACATGCGACTGGGGCAGCCGGCGACGACGCTCTCCGGCGGCGAGGCGCAGCGCGTCAAGCTCGCGTCCGAGCTGGCGAAGGTCGCGACCGGCCGGACGCTCTACATCCTCGACGAGCCGACGACCGGCCTGCACTTCGCCGACATCGAGAAGCTGCTGCACGTGCTGCAGCGGCTCGTCGACCAGGGCAACACGGTCGTCGTGATCGAGCACAACATGGACGTGATCAAGACCGCCGACCGGCTCGTCGACATGGGGCCGGAGGGCGGCGAGGAGGGCGGCCGGCTGATGGCGACGGGTACGCCGGAGCAGCTGGCGGCGCTGCCGGAGTCGAGCACCGGCCACTTCCTGCGCGAGCTGCTCGAGCCGGCGCCGGCCGCCAAGGCGAAGCAGCCGCGCGGCGCGCGCGCCAAGCTGCCCGCCGCGGCATGATCGAGCAGCTGATCGACGCCGGCCGGCGCGTCGGCGCCAAGCAGCTGACCTGGGGCACGGCCGGCAACCTCAGCGTGCGGCTGCCCGGCGGTGGCCGCTTCGCGATCAGCGGCACCGGCCAGCGGATCGACGAGCTGACGCCGGAGCGGGTCGTCAGCTGCGACGTGCGCGGCGAGGCCTGGGAGGGCGACGTCCGGCCCTCGATCGAGGCCGGCATGCACCGCGGCGTCTACGCCCGCCGCGCCGACGCGGGCGCGGTGCTGCACTCGTCCGCCTTCTTCACGACGCTCGTCGCCTGCTCGGACGTCGAGCTGGCGCCGGGCGCCACCAGCGACACCGTCTACTACCTGCGCCGGGTCGCGCGCGTACCGTTCCACGCGCCGGGCAGCGCGGCGCTGGCCGAGGCGGTCGCCGACGCGGCCGTCGAGCACGAGGCGATCCTGCTCGGCAACCACGGCTCGGTCGTCCACGCGCCGGATCTGGCGAGCGCGATCAACCTCGCCGAGGTGCTCGAGCTGATGTGCCGCATGGTCGTCGCGCGCGAGCAGGGCTTCCCGCTGCGAACGATCGCGTTGGCGGCGCAGGCCGACATGCTGCGCTCGCTCGCGGGCTACGGCGCGGCGTAGGCCGGGCGCGGCCTGGACCGGGGGCTGCGGCGCGGCGCAGGGCCGGCGGCCGGACGCGACGCGGTGGCGCGCGACGCGCCGCGGCGACGCGGCGCCGCGTCGCCGCGCCGCGGGAGGAGGCTCAGCCGCCGAAGCGCGAGCGCAGCGCGTCGACGTTGGCGACGTACTGCTTGGTGTCGTCGTACTCGCCGCGCTGCTGCACCGAGGACAGGCCCTGGTAGTAGGCGGCGACCGCGGCGTCCTCGTTGCCGCCGGTCTGCTGCAGCAGGTGCTTGAGGTAGAGCACGCCGGCGCTGACGTTGTCGGCGGCCGAGTACGGGTTCAGCTGGCGCGTCGCGAGGTTCTGCTGGACCCAGTTCCAGGTGCCCGGCATCACCTGCATGACGCCGCGCGCGTTCGCGCCCGAGACCATCGCGTTGTTGAAGCCGCTCTCCTGCCAGGCGACGGCGGCGGCGAGCGACGGCGGCACGCCGTTGGCGGCGGCCGTGTCCTGCACGGTCGCGGCGCTGACGCGCGTGTCGGTCGGCGCCGGCGAGGCCTGCGCGACGACCGGCGTCGGGGCCGGCTCGGCGGAGCGCGCCGGCGCCGGCGCGCCGCTCGGCAGCTTGATCACGGTGCCGGCGACGAGGATGCCGCTCGGGTCGAGGCCGTTCATCGAGGCGATCGCGCCGAGCGAGACGCCGGCGCCGGCGGCGAGCCCCGAGAGCGTGTCGCCGGGGCGGACGGTGTAGGCGCCCTGGACCACCGGCGCCGTCGTGGGCGCCGCCGTCGCGGTCGCGGCGGTCGCCGTGGCGCCGGCGCTCGCGCTCGCCGTCGTCCCGCCGCTGAGCGCGGCCGCGCCCTCGCTGACCGTCGGGACCATGATCGTGCTGCCGAGCGTGACCTGCGCGTCCGCGGACAGCCCGTTGTAGGCCGCGACGGTGCGGGTCGTCAGGTTGTTCGCCGCGGCGATCGACCACAGCGTCTCGCCGGGCGCGACCGTATGGGCGACGGCGGCGTGCGCGCTGGAAGGAACGAGCACGAGAGCGGCGAAAGCAACGGGAAGAAGTCGAACGAGACGCAAGGCGAGCCTCCAGGAGGTGTGGACTGCATCGCGCAGCCTGCCCGTTCTCGCCCGGAAGCCAAGCCGTGCGCGCGTCGTTACGTGACCTTGCACGCGCCCTTGCGTAGGCTCGCACGATGAGCGACCTCAAGCTGTGGGCGCAGAAATGGCGCTGGTACGAGCGTTCGTCGCTGCCCTGGAACCGCGCGCGGCTGCACTACGAGGTCGCTCGCCGGCGCGCCTTCTGCCGCTGGCCCGTGCAGGGCAACGTACTCGAGCTGCTGCTCGAGGGCCGGCTCGAGCTCGGCGAGCACGTGCTGCTGGAGCCGAACGTCTGGCTGACGGCGCCGGCGCCGGCGCGGATTCGCATCGGCGCGGGCACGTTCCTGAACATCGGCGTGATGGTCGCGGCGTCCGAGCTCGTCGAGATCGGCGCCCACTGCATGCTCGCCAACGGCTGCGTCGTGACCGACGCGAACCATCGCGTCGACGATCCGGAGCGCCCGATCACCTGGCAGGGCTTCACCAGCAAGGGCCCGACGCGCCTCGGCGACAACGTCTGGCTCGGCGCCAACGTCGTCGTCACGTCCGGCGTGACGATCGGCGAGCGCTGCGTGATCGGCGCGAACTCCGTCGTCACGCAGGACGTCCCGCCGTTCTCGATCGCCGCCGGCGCGCCCGCGCGCGTGCTGCGCCGCTCGCCCGCGGCGCCCGCCGCCTGATCAGGACGCGCCCTCGGCGGCCGGCGGCCGCGCGCCGGCGCCCTCGGCCGCCAACGCGCGCAGCGCGCTCGCACGGCGCGCGAAGGAGGCCGCGAGCACGACGATCAGCGCCGCGCCGACGACGGCCGGCCCGAGCGTGCCGGTCCCGAAGATCCGCACGGCGGCGTAGGCGGTCGCGCCGGCGGCGGCCGAGCACGGCAGCGTCAGCACCCACGCCACCGCGATGCTGCCGGCGACGCCCCAGCGCACGGCCGAGAGCCGCTTGGCGGCGCCGGTGCCCATGATCGAGCCGGACATCACGTGCGTCGTCGAGAGCGGGAAGCCGGCGTGCGAGGCGACGAGGATCACGCCGGCGCTGACCGCCTGCGCGGCGAAGCCCTGCGCCGCGTCCATCTTGATGATCCTCGAGCCCATCGTGCGGACGATCCGCCAGCCGCCGGCGTAGGTGCCGGCGGTGATCGCGCCGGCCGACGCGAGCACGACCCACAGCGGCACGCCGTCGGCGGCGTGCACGCTGCCGTTGGTCACGAGCGCGAGGAAGATGATCCCCATCGTCTTCTGCGCGTCGTTGAGCCCGTGCGAGAGCGAGAACAGCGCCGCCGTCCCGAGCTGGCCGAGCCGGAAGCCGCGCGTGACGGCGCCCGGCCGGCGGTGGCCGACGATCCGGTAGATGACGACGATCGCGATCCAGCCGCAGGCCAGCGCCAGCGGCGGCGCGACGATGCTCGGCAGCGCGACGCGGTCGATCAGCCCGCGCCAGTGGACCGCGCCGGTGCCGGCGGCCGCCAGCGTCGCGCCGACGATGCCGCCGATCAACGCGTGCGACGAGGACGACGGCAGCCCGAACCACCACGTCGCGAGGTTCCAGGCGATCGCGCCGATCAGGCCCGCGAAGACGATCAGCAGCGTCACCTGCGCCTCGGCGACGATGCCGCTGGCGATCGTCGCGGCGACCTGCAGCGAGATCAGCGCGCCGACGAAGTTCAGGCTCGCCGCCATCGCGACGGCGATGCGCGGGGACATCGCCCGCGTCGAGACGGACGTCGCGATCGCGTTGGCGGTGTCATGGAACCCGTTGGTGAAGTCGAACGCGATCGCCGTCACGACGACGATCGCCAGAACGGCATCGGAGTGCACGGCTACCGGTTCTTGATGATGATGCTCTCGAGCGTGTTGACGACCGACTCGGTCGAGTCGATCGCGTCCTCGAGCCGCTCGAAGACGTCCTTCCAGCGGATCACCATCATCGGGTCGATCCCCTGCTCGAACAGCGACGCCAGCGCGTCGCGAAGGATCCGGTCGCCCTCGTTCTCGAGCCGGTTGACCTCGACCGTGTAGTGATGGATGTCGCGCAGCGTGCGCAGGCGCGGCACCGCCGCAGCGATCGCCTGCGTCGCCTCGTGCAGCACGCGCGCCATCTGCTGCGCCTGGTCCATCGGCGCCTCGATCCGGTACAGCGCCAGGAAGTCCGAGACCTCCTCGGTGAAGTCGACGACGTCATCCAGCTTCGACGCCAGCGCGAGGATGTCCTCGCGGTCGAACGGCGTCACGAACGTGTGGTTCAGCCGCTGGATGATGTCGTGCGTGATGCGGTCGCCCTCGTGCTCGCAGGCGACGATCTCGCGACCGATGTCGCCGGCTTCCGGCCACTCGTCGAGCAGCCGCTCGAGCAGCGCCGCCGCCTTGGCGCAGTTGGTCGCCGCCTCCTCGAAGAGGTCGAAGTACTCGCGCTCGTGCGGCGCGAACAGCCCTGACAGCCGGCTCATCGCCGGCCAGTCTATGTAAACGACTTGTTATCGGTGCGTGGCTGCCCGCTCGAGCTCGCCGAGGAAGCGGTCGAGCTCCTCCGGTGCGATCCCGTAGCTGTGCTCCGCGCCCGGGAAGGCGCGCGTGCGCACCGCCTCGGCGTAGGCCTCGACGCCGCGCAGCATCGCCTGCTTGACGGCGGCGAAGCGCTTGACGAACTTCGGCGCGACGTCGTCGTGGATCGCCAGCAGGTCGTGCAGCACGAGTACCTGGCCGTCCGTCGCCGGCCCGGCGCCGATGCCGATCACCGGGATCTCGAGCCGCTGCACGATCGCCTCGGTGACCGCCGCCGGGATCGCCTCGAAGACGATCGCGAAGACGCCGGCGTCCTGCAGGGCGAGCGCGTCCTCGAGCACCTGGCGGGCGCGCGCCGAGGTGCGGCCCTGCGCGCGGTAGCCGCCGAGCATCGTCGCGGTCTGCGGCGTCAGGCCGATGTGCCCCATCACGGGCACGCCGGCGCGAACGATCGCCCGCGCCCGCTCCGCGGAGGCGCCACCGCCCTCGAGCTTGACGGCATCGCAGCCGGCCTCCTTGACGAAGCGCTGCGCCGTCTCGACGGCGCGCGCGTCCGAGGCCTCGTAGGAGCCGAACGGAAGGTCGCCGACGAGCAGCGGCGTCGTCAGTCCGCGGCGCACCGCGCGCGTCAGCATCAGCAGCTCCTCGACCGTCACGGGCACCGTGTCCGGGTAGCCGAGCACGTTGTTGGCGGCGGAGTCGCCGACGAGCACGACGTCGACGCCGGCCTGCTCGACGACGAGCGCGCTGGGGTGGTCGTAGGCGGTCACCATCACGATCGGCTCGCCCAGCGTGCGCATGTCGGCGAGCCGGGTCAGGGTGATCTTCTTGCGGTCTTCGCGGGGTGGGGTGGACATCTGCGGCTCCTTGGGTGGTTGGCGCCGGCGCTAGCCGGTCGCCACCGGATCGGGAACGGGTTGCAGGACGACGTTGTCGATCAGCCGGACGGGGCCGACGGAGGCGGCGATCGCGAGCAGCGTCGGACCGCCGAGCGCGCCGCTGACCGGCGTGAAGGAGGTCGGGTCGACGAGCGCGACGTAGTCGACGGCGTCGACGTTCGCGAGCTGCGTCTGCGCCGCGGCGCGCAGTCGCTCGACGTCGGTCTCGCCGGCGCCGACGAGCTGCTCGGCGACCGTCAGCGCGCGCGAGAGGCCGAGCGCCCGCTCGCGCTCGCCCGCGTCCAGCCGGCGGTTGCGCGAGGACATCGCGAGGCCGTCGCTCTCGCGCACGGTCGGCAGCGCCTCGAGCCGCGCGGGGATGTTCAGGTCGCGGATCATCCGCTCGACGACCGCGACCTGCTGCGCGTCCTTCTGGCCGAAGTAGGCGACGTCCGGCTGGACGATGTTCAGCAGCTTGGCGACGACGGTGCAGACGCCGGCGAAGTGCCGCGGGCCGCGCGTAGCGCCCTCCAGCACCGCCGCCAGGCCGCCGACGCTGATCGTCGTGGCGAACCCGGGCGGGTAGATCTCCTCGACCGGCGGCGCGAACAGCACGTCGACGCCGAGCTCGGCGGCGTCGGCGGCGTCGTGGTCGACCGTGCGCGGGTAGGCGTCGAGATCGCGCGGGTCGTCGAACTGCGCCGGGTTGACGAACAGCGAGACGACGACCTCGTCGTGGTTGGCGCGCGCGGCGCGCATCAGCGAGTGATGGCCGGCGTGGAAGGCGCCCATCGTCGGCACGAGCGCGACGCTCAGCCCCTCGCTGCGCGCGCGGCGCAGCGAGGCGCGCATCTCGGCGATCGAGCGGACGGTCCTCACGCGCTCCGCCCTCCGAGCGCGCCGGACCCGGCCGCGCGCGCGTCGTCGTCGCGCGAGCCGCGCGCCCCCGCGCCGACAACCTCGCCGTCCCGTGAGCGGCGCGCTCCGGCGTCGGCGACCTCGCCGTCCTGCGAGCCGTGCGGCGTGGCGTCGGCGACCTCGCGGGTCACGTCCGCGAGCGCGTCCCAGAGCGCGAGCAGCTCCGGCGTGCGCGCCGCGACCGCGGCGCGCTGGGCGGCGACGGTCTGCTCGTCGCCGCGCGCGATCGGCCCGGTCAGCGCCCGCTCGGGGCCCTGCTCGGCCCAGTTCGCCGCCGTCCGCAGCACCAGCGGCGCCAGCTGAGCGCGGCCGATCCCGGCGGTCGCGCCGAGCCGCTCGGCGGCGGCCTCCAGCGCGACGAGGAAGTTCGAGGCGATCGACGCCGCCGCGTGGTAGGCGACGCGGTCGGCCGCCGCGACGCGCACCGGCCGCATCGCCAGCGCCCGCGCGAGGCCGTGCGCGACCGCCAACGCCCGCGGGCTGCTGGCGTCGATCGCGCAGCCGGCGCCGCGCAGCACCTCCGGCCCGTCGCCGGTCGCGACCGACATCAGCGGGTGCAGCGAGAAGCGCTCGCGCGCGCCGAGCGCGTCCAGCGAGGTCGCGCCGGAGCAGTGGCCGACGAGCGGGCCAGGCGGCACGTGAGCGGCCGCGGCGGCGATCTGCGCGTCAGGGACGCAGAGCAGCACCAGCTCGGCGTCGGCCGGGATCGGCTCGCCGCGGCGCAGCGGCGGCAGCGCGCCGAGGCCGGCGGCGATCGCCGTGCCGACGCGCCCGGCACCGACGACGGTGCAGTCCGGGAGCTCAGTGGTGGGTGGCGGGTCCAGCTCTCGCATCGAGATACCGGCTCAGGCACCAGGATAGTCGCGCAGTTTGCTGGAACGGCGGACCGCGGCCGTCCGCCGGCGGCGCTAGCGTGCTCAAGGTGATGGCGAGCGCGGAGGAGCGGCGCGAGCGGCTCAAGGACGTCTGGAACGAGACGCGCTCCTGCGTGCGCTGTCCGCAGCTGGCCGCGGGCCGCACGACGGTCGTCTTCGGCTCCGGCAACGCCGACGCCGACCTGATGTTCGTCGGCGAGGCGCCGGGCGCCAACGAGGACAAGCAGGGCGTGCCGTTCGTCGGCCAGGCCGGCAAGCTGCTCGACGCGCTGCTCGGCGAGATCGGCCTCACGCGCGCCGACGTGTTCGTCGCCAACGTGCTCAAGTGCCGCCCGCCCGGCAACCGCGACCCGCTGCCGCAGGAGATCGAGAACTGCCGGGCCTACCTGTTCCGGCAGCTGGAGCTGACCGAGCCGCGCGTTGTCTGCACGCTCGGCAACTTCGCGACGAAGCTGCTGCGCGGCGACCCGACCGGCATCACGCGCCTGCACGGCCAGGCCGAGATCCGCCAGATCGGCCCGCGCACCGTGCGGCTGTTCCCGATCTTCCACCCGGCGGCGGCGCTCTACACGCGCTCGCTGCAGGACACGCTGCGCGCCGACTTCGCGCGGCTTCCAGCGCTGCTCGAGCTGCCGCCACCGCCCCAGCCCGAGCCGGTCGAGGAGATCGAGGCCGAGGTCGAGCCACCCGCGGCCGAGCCGGAGGTCGCCGTCGCCGCGGCGCCGGAGTCCGAGCCGGCGGACGACGACGAGCAGCTCGGGCTCTTCTGAGTCAGCCGCCGCGCCGGGCGGCCTGCTCGTGCTCGCCGGCGCGCAGCGCGGCCCACTCGTCGGCGGTGATCGCGTAGCGCTCGTGATCGCGCCATTGGCCGCCGATCAGCAGGTAGCGCGGTGAGAAGCCCTCGAGCCGGAAGCCGGCGCCGCGGGCGAGCGCGATCGACGGCGCGTTGCCCGGCTGGATGTTCGCTTCGATCCGGTGCAGGCCGAGCGCGCTGAAGGCATGGTCGACGACCTGCGCGATCGCCTCGCGCATCAGTCCCTGGCCGGCGTGCGCCTCGTGCGCGTAGTAGCCCAGATAGGCGGACTGGAAGGCGCCGCGCACGATCTGCGAGATCGTGAAGACGCCGGTGATGCGGCCGTCGTCGAGCCGGTAGGCGAGCAGGCAGACGAAGTCGTCGCGGCGTGAACGGCGATAGAGCTCGTCGAACTGGTCGGCCCGCTCGGGCGGGTAGGTCCAGGGCCGGTGCAGGCGGTGGCTCTGGCGGGCCAGCGCGAGGAACTCGGCGCGATCGTCGCGCGCGAGGACGCGGAGGCCGACGCGGGCGCTCTCAGGCGCCGCGGCCGGGACCAGATCCGGCGGCTGCACGGAGCCGTCGGGCGAGCGGCGACGGAGAGCGGCAGGTCGTCTCATCCTGCGGCCCAATCAAAGCGCACGCGGCGCTCGCCTGCGGCAGCTCTCTCACGAACGCCGCTCAGGCGGCGGAGCTGGCCGCGATCGAGCGGCGCAGCGGCGCGGGGACGCGCAGCGCGTGCAGGCGCGGCTCCGGCGCCGGCTCGGCGGCGCTGACGCGCTCCTCGGAGACGACCGCGTGGGCGGCGAGGACGACGCGCGGGTCGAAGCGCGTGCCGCTGGCGTCCTCGAGCTCGCGCAGCGCATCGGCGTGGCTCAGCTGCGGGCCGCCGCGGGCGGTCAGCGCGCTCCAGGTGTCGGCGACCGCGACGATCCGGGCGGTCAGCGGCGTCGTCGGTCCGCGCAGGCCGGCCGGGCCGCCGCCGCCGTTCCACCACTCGTTGACGTGGCCGGCCTCCCAGCTGGCGCGGCTGGGGTCGCGGATCGTGTTTCGCGCGTAGGCGATCGGGTCGCCCGCGTCGGCGCGACGGCTGAAGGCCAGCTCGGCGACCTGCGTCAGATGGCGCCGCTCGGGCGAGCTCAGACCCAGGTGCATCGCCATCGCGTGCGCGTAGCGCTGCGTCGCGGTCAGCGGATCGAGTCGCGCGACCGGGCGCGTGCGCGCAGCGAACGTCAGCGCGCTCTGCGGCAGCACCGCGATCAGGGCGAAGAGCGCCAGCGCGAGGACGCCGAGCGGCTCGACGAGCACGCCGGTGATCGCGCCGAGCGTCAAGATCAGCGCCGCCGCGGGAATCGCGTCGGCGAGCATCCGCGTCAGCGCGGAGAAGGGCAGGCCGACCCAGAGCGGGCCATAGATCGCCGGGCCGACGGCCCAGTTGACGAGCAGCTGCGCCGCGGCGGCGAGCAGCAGCCAGGGCACGAGCTCGGCTGCGGAGCCGTGCATCGGTCCGAGCGCGAACACGAGACCGGCGATCACGGCCTTCCAGCCGTAGGAGGCGACGTTCGCCAGGTTGCCTGCGCGCAGCAGCGTGTCGCGGCGCACGAGGCCGCCGACGACCATCGGGAAGAGGTCGACGAGCAGCGCCGGCAGCGGGCCGGCGACCGCGAGCGCGATCAGCGCGAGTGCCATGCCGGCGTCGAACCGGATTCCGGTGTTCAACGTCGTGTCGTGGAAGTCGGCCACGACCGCAAGCGCCAGCAGCACGAGCAGCAGCGCCGGGCGGTCCCAACGGGACGCCGGAGCCAGCCACAGGAAGGCCGGCACGAGCGCGAGGACGGCCACGCCGTGGATGGCGAGGTCGAGCGCCCTGCGCGCGCGTGGAGTCGTCGACGGCACGCAGCCAGCCTACCTCCTGGGGGTGCGGAACGTAGGCCGATCGGCTGACCTGACTGGACGGATGTCGGTTCGTCCTGCCAAGTCTGCGCTCGTCATCGAGGCCGCGGTGGACGCCGCGGCCATCCTCCGCGTCGACGGGACGCCCGGCGCCGCGCCTGCGGGGGACCGGACGTCTCGTCGCGCGGGCCTCGGCCGTTCTCGCCAAGGAGGCCGGAGGCGACGCCGTGGAGCCGAACGCGGCCGCGTCGGTCAGCACTTGAAGTTGCGCATCGTGGTCCTTTCGGGGTCTGACATGGGCACGGGCGCCGCGCGCGGCGGCGCAGGTCGTCCGCGAGGCCTCGCCGTTCGGAGGTCCCACGGTGGTCCGATTCGGGGCGGCGGCTCAGCACTTGAAGTTGCGCATGGGGGCGGTCCTTTCCGGTGGTCGTGGT
>Ga0153956_1000724_pt1 | contig 34160 bp, 32 predicted proteins | sample TSFL040MetaG_FD_104704 | JGI IMG/M metagenome (GOLD analysis project Ga0153956, IMG submission 104704) | Attine ant fungus gardens microbial communities from Florida, USA - TSFL040 MetaG | ecosystem: Host-associated > Fungi > Mycelium > Unclassified | place: USA: Florida, Wekiwa Springs... | reverse complement strand
TGCATGGGCTCGACCACATATAAAGAGTATCGCCAGCACTTCGAGAAGGACCGCGCGCTGGTGCGGCGCTTCCAGAAGATCGACGTCAACGAGCCGTCGGTGGATGATGCGATCAGCATCCTGAAGGGGCTGAAGCCTTACTTCGAGGATTACCACAAGCTGAAATACACCAACGACGCCATCGCGGCGGCGGTGAATTTGTCGGCGCGCTATATCCACGACCGCAAGCTGCCGGACAAGGCGATCGACGTGATCGACGAATCCGGCGCGGCGCAGATGCTGGTGCCGGAAGGCAAGCGCAAGAAGACCATCGGCATCAAGGAAATCGAGACCACCATCGCGACGATGGCGCGGATTCCGCCGAAGAGCGTGTCGAAGGACGACGCCGAGGTGTTGCGGCATCTGGAGGCGACGCTCAAGCGCACCGTGTTCGGTCAGGACAAGGCGATCGAGGCGCTGGCCGCGTCGATCAAGCTCGCCCGCGCGGGCTTGCGCGAACCGGAGAAGCCGATCGGCTGCTACCTGTTCTCGGGCCCGACCGGCGTCGGCAAGACCGAGGTCGCCAAGCAGTTGGCGTCGTCGCTCGGCGTCGAACTCCTGCGCTTCGACATGTCGGAGTACATGGAGCGGCATACGGTGTCGCGCCTGATCGGCGCGCCTCCGGGCTATGTCGGATTCGATCAAGGCGGCTTGCTCACCGATGGCGTCGACCAGCATCCGCATTGCGTGATGCTGCTGGACGAGATCGAGAAGGCGCATCCCGATCTCTACAACGTGCTGCTGCAGATCATGGATCACGGCAAGCTCACCGACCACAACGGCAAGTCGGTGAACTTCCGCAACATCATCCTGATCATGACCACCAACGCGGGCGCGGCCGACATGGCCAAGGCGGCGTTCGGCTTCACGCGCAGCAAGCGCGAGGGCGAGGACCACGAGGCGATCAACCGGCAGTTCGCGCCGGAATTCCGCAACCGCCTCGATGCCATCGTCTCCTTCGCGCATCTCGATGCCGATGTGATCGGCATGGTGGTGGAGAAGTTCGTGATGCAGCTCGAAGCCCAGCTCGGCGACCGCAATGTCACCATCGAGCTGTCCGATCCGGCCAAGGCGTGGCTGGTGAAGGAAGGCTACGACGAGCAGATGGGTGCGCGGCCGATGGCGCGTGTTATCCAGGAGCACATCAAGAAACCGCTCGCCGACGAGGTGCTGTTCGGCAAGCTGAAGCACGGCGGCCATGTTCGTGTCGTGCTGGTGCCGGGCGAGGCCGGAGCCGAGAAGATCGGCTTCGAGTTCGTCGAAGGCCCGGTCACGCCGAAGCCGGAAAAATTGCCAAGCGCGCGCAAGCGCAAGCCGAAGGCGACGAAAGAACCGGCCAAGGCGTGATCCGAGGCGCGATGCTTCCGTGATAATGATGAAAGCCCGGCGAGAGATCGCCGGGCTTTTTTGTTGCTCAAAAATTCCGGAGCGCCCGCGCGATGGCATCGAATTTCGTGATCAGAACGCCGGAGGCCGTCCTTGAGAGCGTGACGGCTGCGAGCGTGACGATCACTGTGACGATGGCATATTGCGAGAAGACGAACGCGAACAGCCCGCGCATGGCGCCACGGACCATGCTGGCGCCGCGGGAAGGCGTGGGCGGGCTGGCCGGACAGGCAGGCTCATCGGCAGGCGGAACAGGTTCGAGCACGATATCGCCGGGTTGCTCGACGGCTGGTCCGGCCTCATCCTTCAGCTGAAGTTCGCCGTGCGGCTGGTCCTGTTCCATGGATCAGCTTTAGGCGGAGGCGTGAGGCGAGACCATGCCGGATCGGGGTTAAGGTAAATGCGCAGGGCCGCAAGAGGCGTCGGCTGGCTCGTGGTTGCCGTGCTCGCGTCAGCGGGGAGCGTTGCGCTTGCGCAGGAACAAACGACTCCCACCCCTAAGTCCGCGAGCACAGTGCCCGCCGAAAAAATCACCGACACCGGCGAATCCATGTGCCTGATGATCGAGTCGGCGGCGAAGGCGAACGATCTGCCGCTGGAATTCTTCGCCCGCGTGATCTGGCAGGAGAGCCGCTTTCAGCCTGATGCGGTCGGGCCCGTCACGCGCAACGGCCAGCGCGCGCAGGGCGTGGCGCAGTTCATGCCGGGCACCGCGCAGGAGCGGCGGCTGCTCGACCCGTTCGATCCGGTGCAGGCGCTGCCGAAGGCCGCCGAATTTCTCAGCGAACTGCGCGGGCAGTTCGGCAATCTCGGGCTTGCCGCGGCGGCTTACAATGCAGGGCCCCGGCGTGTTCAGGAATGGCAGGCCGGAAAAGGGCCGATGCCCGAGGAGACGCGCAATTATGTCTACGCGATCACCGGCGCGAGCGTGGAGGACTGGAATAAAGCGGACGCGGGCAAGGGCATTGCCGACCGCAAGAAGCCGGAAGGCTGCCGCGAATTGATGGCGCTGTTGCGCCATGCGCCGAATCCGTTCGTCGCGCATCTCGAGGAGCGTGTCCGCATTGGCGCGGAAAGCCCGTGGGGCGTGCAGCTTGCGGCTGGATTCTCGCGTGACAAGGCGTTGGCGATGTATGCGCGTGCAATGGCGCGGGTGAACGGGGTGATCGGCGATCACGATCCGAACCTGCTCAGCACCACGCTGCGCAGCCGTGGCACGCGTCCGTTCTATCAGGTGCGGATCGGTGCGGAGACGCGGCAGGCCGCGAACGATATTTGCGCGAAGATTCACAAGGCCGGGCAGGCCTGCATGGTGCTGCGCAATTCCGGCGGGCCGGGGTGACCCGTTCAGGTTGCCTTGCGGAACGGACCGGATTCCGTCAGTTCGCGGCCGATTTCCTCGACATAATTGCGTTCATGCACGAGATAGTCGCGCACCGCGCGGCGCAAACTCGGGTCTGCAATGTAGTGCGCGGAGCGCGTCATTTGTGGCAGGTAGCCGCGCGCGATCTTGTGTTCGCCCTGTGCCCCGGCCTCGACCGATGTGAGCCCGTGCCGGATCGCATAGTCGATCGCCTGATAATAGCAGACCTCGAAATGCAGGAACGGGTGATGCTCGATCGCGCCCCAGTGGCGGCCGTAGAGCGTATCCGAGCCGACAAAATTAATCGCACCCGCGATCCAGCGTTCCTCGCGCTTCGCCATGATGAGCACGATGTCGTCGTTCATCGTCTCCGCGATCTGCGTATAGAACGCGCGGTTGAGATAGGGCCGTCCCCATTTGCGCGAGCCGGTCTCCATGTAGAACTGGTAGAATGCATCCCATGCGTCTTCTGTAATTGCGTCGCCGGTCAGGATGTGGATCTCGATACCGTTTGCGATCGCATCTCGCCGCTCGCGCTTGATCGCCTTGCGGTGGCGTGAGGCGAGCGTGGCGAGGAAATCGTCGAAGCTCGAATAGTTCTCGTTGCGCCAGTGATATTGCTGGTCGGTACGCTGCAGGAATCCGTGCTGTGCAAGAAGCTCCCATTCGTCCTGCAACGCGAAGGTGACATGCACCGACGACACCTCGAGCTGGCTGCACAGCCCGATCATACCCGCGATCAACGCTTCGCGAATTTGTGTTTGATCGGCGTCTGCGCGAACCAGAAGGCGAGGGCCGGTGACCGGCGTGAACGGCACCGAGACTTGCAGCTTCGGGTAATACGCGCCGCCCGCGCGCGCAAACGCGTCCGCCCAATTATGGTCGAACACGTATTCGCCCTGCGAGTGGTTCTTGAGGTAACACGGCACGATGCCGAGGATGCGCTCACCGCTGCGCGCGATCAGGTGCCGCGCCAGCCAGCCGGTGCGCGCCGTCGCGGAGTCGGAGTCTTCAAGGGCCGCGAAGAACGCATGGGAGAGAAACGGGTTGGTGGCGCTGCCTTCGGGATTGGCACAGCCATCCCAGTCCTCGGCCGCGATCTGGCGCACGGACGAGAGGGCTTCGAGCGTGATGTCTGGGAGTGTCGTCAAATGCAATCCGGCTGGCGGTGCGCGGTTTGGTTCACGCCATAGATCGTGATTTTTCAGGCGTCTTCAAGAGCGGGCGGTGTCCGGCACGAAACCCTCGAAAATCATCTGGTCGGCGTGGCGCGCGGCGCGGTCGCGCTGATCCTGTGTGCGCACGGTCCATGTCAGCAGCGCGCAGCCGAAGATATGGCGCGCGATCCACGGCGCTGGGGCGGGCAGCTCATTGATCCAGTAGGCGACGAAATCCGGGCGGGTGCGGAAGGCATGGCGCAGATGGAGCATGCCGCGAACCTGCTCCGGCGGCAGCACCCGCCATTCCTCCTCGCGATAATATCTCTCCGCGACGATGCCGCGCGGCACCTCAGGAAGATAATCACGGATTGCGATGACCTGGTCGGGATCGAACGACATCAGCGCCAGCGGGCCTTTGTAGGCACGGACAATTTCCGCGATGCGCTGGATCAAGCGGCGGTCGCCGTCGAACCGGCTCTTGATCTCGATCACCAGCGGCACGCGGCCGTTCGTCATTTCGCACAACTCACCGAGCGTCATCATACGGTCGGCGGTATCCTTGAAGCGCACGGTTTTGAGCTCAGCCGCATTCAGGGTGCGGATATCCTCCGCGCGCTCGGTGAGGCGCGCCAGCGTGTCGTCGTGAAACACCATGGCTTCGCCATCGGCCGACAATTGCAGGTCGGTTTCGATGGCGAAGCCCTTGGCCATTGCGGCGGTGAAAGCGGAAGGCGTGCTTTCGATGATGTCCTTGGCGTGGTCATGCAGCCCGCGATGCGCGACGGGTGCTGCCGTCAGCCAGCCCGGCGCGCGCGAGGGCATCACATCACCTCGAACTGGCCTTCGACCTCGACGGCGGCATCCGCGGGCAGGGCGGCGACGCCGACGGTCGAGCGCGCGTGGCGGCCCTTGTCGCCGAACACCTCGACCATCAGGTCGGATGCGCCGTTCATGACCTTTGGGCCATCGAGGAAGTCGGGCGCGGAGTTAATGAAGCCGCCGAGCCGGATCACCCGCACCACGCGGTCGAGGTCGCCGATGGCGGCCTTCACCTGAATAAGCAGGTTGATGGCGCAGCCGCGCGCGGCCGCCTGGCCCTGCTCGATGCTGACGCCCGCGCCTAACTTGCCCTTTGCGATCAACTGCCGGGTGGCATCGTTGCAGACCTGCCCGGAGACGGTGAGGATGTTGCCGGTGCGCACGAACGGCACGTAATTGGCGATGGGGGACAGCGGTTCATGCAGCGTGATCCCGAGCTCCGCCAGTTTCCGTTCGATTTTGCCTGCCATTCTCATTCTCCTTGATTGAGCGTCTTTGGTGCGGGTTATGCCCAAGTTGCGGCATAATCCCAGCGCCAATATGCTCCGAATCCGGGATTGGCAAGGAGAGAACATGAGTTCGATGCGGTTGTTTTTGCGGATTTTCGGCGCGCTCGGCACCGTTGCGGTATCAGGCGTACTCGCGCAGACGCAGCCGGTGGCCAGCGTGCCGTTCATGGCGCACGAGGCGGCCTATGATCTCAGCCTTGCGAAGCCGCGAGGCAATGCTTCGGTTAATTCCGCGAGTGGACGCATCGTCTACAAGTTCAGCGGCAATGCCTGCGAGGGTTACTCGACCGATTTCCGGCAGGTGTCGCGGATCGAATCCGGCGAGGACAAGACCACGACGAGTGATCTGCGGTCCACCAACTGGGAGGACGCGCACGGCAGGAGCTACCGCTTCAAGGTCGCGAGCCAAACCAACGACGCCGATCCGTCCTATGTGGATGGGACGGCCGAGCGCGGGCCGGACGGCACCATCACGGTGAAGCTGAAGAAGCCGGCTGCGAAAACCTTCACGCTCGACAAGGACATCGTTTTCCCGACCGAGCAGACCCGCCGCATCATCGAAGCCGCGAAGGCCAGTAAGCGCATTCTGGAGCTTGGCGTCTATGACGGCTCGGGCAATGGCGAGAAGGTCTACAACACTCTTGCGGTGATCGGGCAGCCGATCGCAGGCAGCCGCGCCCCGGCGTCGCCGGATGAGGCCAGCAAAAGCGACAAGTTGAAGGCGCAGACCCGCTGGCCGGTGACGGTGAGTTACTTCGATCGTGGCACGCAGCCGGACAAGGGCGAGCAGACGCCGCTCTATACGATGTCATTTGAATTGTACGAGGATGGCGTGTCGCGCGCGCTGGTGCTCGACTACAACGATTTCGTCGTCAACGGCACGATGGACAAGTTTGAGGCCGGCGAAAGCAAGCCGTGCAAGTGATGCTTTCGATTATACGGGCCGGGTCATGGAACGACTCTTTCCCCGTCGTTCCCGCGTAAGAGGAACCCACACTTCGAAAGACTGGGGCCCCGCCTTCGCGGGGACGACAAAATATTCGTTATTGAACAAGATCTGCCATGGCCGGGCATAGCCCGTCGAAGACGGGCGTGAACGCCCTTTTGTCCCGGCCATCCACGTCTGTGTTGAGATCATTAAGACGTGGATGCCCGGCATAAAGCCGAGCATGACGAATGGTTGATTCCGTTTGAACCAAATTCACTTTACGGATCCTTCCGCCTCAACGAAGAGGGACTCGCGGGCCTTGCCGTATAGGCGATGCCGCGCACCACGGCGTTGTCGCCGAAGCGCTTGCGGACTTCGTCCATCGCGCGTTCCGCATGAGCGGAGCGGCGATTGAGCATGTCTTCCTCATCCGCGCCGTTCGAGGGGCATAACGCGCTGACGCCGACCCCGATCAGCCGGAAGGCGGTGCCGTCGGTCTCGCGTGCCAGCATCTCGCGCGCGATGGCGAAGATGCGGTTGGCAAGCTGGGTGGGCGCCACGATGGATTGCGAACGCGTGCGTTGGCGGAAATCGGCGGTTTTCAGCTTCAGCGTGATCGTCGTCCCCGCATGTCCGCCAGCCTTCAGGCGGTGTGATACCTTTTCGCTCAGATCCCACAGGATGCGCTCCAGCGTCGTGGTGTCGCGCAGGTCGGTCTCGAACGTGGTCTCGCTGGAAATCACCTTCGCCCCGCGATCCGGCACCACCTTGCGGTCGTCGATGCCGTGCGAGAGCCGCCATAACCTGCGGCCTTCCATGCCGAACTGGCGTATCAGCTCGATTTCGTCGGCGTGCCGCAGTTCGCCGATCAAGCGGAAGCCGTGATCGCGCAGCTTTTCCTGCATCGCGGGGCCGACGCCATAGATGAAGCCGACGGGCTTCCCGGCCATGAAGGCCTGCGCGTCGTCCTGATCGAGCACCGCAAAGCCGCGCGGCTTGTCGAGATCGGAGGCCATCTTGGCGAGAAATTTGTTGGCCGACAGGCCCACGGACACGGTGATACCGATGTCGCGCTCGATCTGTGCCGCGAAGCGCGCCAGCACCTTTGCCGGGATCATGCCGTGCAGGCGTTCGGTGCCAGACAGATCGAGGAAGGCTTCGTCGATCGACAGCGGCTCGACCAGCGGCGTCAGCGCGAGCATCGCCTGCCGCACCTCGCGGCCGACCTGAACGTAACGCGCCATGTCCGGACGGATGACAACGGCCTCGGGGCACAGGTCCAGCGCCTTGTACATCGGCATCGCCGATCGCACGCCATAAGTGCGGGCGATGTAGCAGGCGGCCGAGACCACGCCGCGCTTGCCGCCGCCGATGATCACCGGCTTGTCGGCGATCTCGGGCCGGTCGCGCTTGGTGACGGTCGCGTAGAAGGCGTCGCAATCGATATGGGCGAGGTTCAGTTCAGCGAGTGCACGGTGCCGCAACAGGCGCGGCGAGCCGCAGGCGGCGCAGCGCCGCGCCTGCGGAGGCGCGTCGGTCAGGCAATCCCGGCAGAATCCGGGAGGAGGTGAGGCCTCATCCATCGTGCGGCGCCAGTTCTAGTGTCCCGAATCCGAAGCTCGCCTTATCAGGCATTACCTTCCGTAGCGAACTTCTGAACCACCACACTAGCCATGCATGCTCTCGCCCAGCGCCTCGCGCGCGGCGGCGATGGTTGGCGGCGGAAATTGCGAGAAGTCCGAAAACGCCTTCACGGTGCCGTCATCCCGCATGATGAAATCAAGCACCCCGGCGAGGAAACGGGGATCGGACGCCGAGGCGCGCAGCGTCTGTGGCCCGATACCGCTCTCAGTCAGGAATTGCCCGAGGCGCTCGGGATCACCGGCAAGAAAAGCGAGCGCGCGAATCGCCACGATTTCAGCAACTTCCGCAGGGGTTCGGCTTGGCTTCCCGGCCATTCTCATTTGCCTTTCCGTAACCTATCAGCACTATTTTGAGGCCATCATGCCCGAGTCAGTCCGGCGTGGCGACGCCTAATCGCGAATGGCGGTGGATCTGACGCCGGGCAATATTGGAGGAACTGGGGTGGCCAAAACCGTCCTGATCGTGGAGGACAACGAGCTCAACATGAAGCTCTTCCGCGATCTGCTGGAAGCTCACGGCTATCAGACGGTCGGCACCAGCAACGGCCGCGAGGCTTTGCGGCTGGCGCGCGAGCATCGCCCTGACCTCATTTTGATGGATATCCAGCTGCCCGAAGTGTCCGGCCTCGAAGTCACGCGCTGGATCAAGGACGACGCCGAATTGCGGGCGACGCCTGTGGTGGCCGTGACCGCCTTCGCGATGAAGGGGGACGAGGAGCGCATCCGCGAGGGCGGCTGCGAAGCGTATTTGTCCAAGCCGATCTCGGTCGGAAAATTTATCGAAACGGTCCGGCATTTCGTCGGCTGAGGGGTTTTGGAATGTCTGCTCGGGTTTTGGTCGTCGATGACGTCCCGGCAAACGTCAAGCTGCTGGAAGCGCGGCTCTCGGCGGAATATTTCGATGTGGTCACCGCCAATTGCGGCACGCAGGCGCTGGAGATTTGCCAGCGCGCAGAATGCGACATCGTCCTGCTCGACGTGATGATGCCCGACATCGACGGCTTCGAGGTCTGCCGCCGCCTGAAATCCGATCCGCGCACGCACTTCATCCCGGTGGTGATGGTGACGGCGCTGGACAGCCCGTCGGATCGTGTGCGCGGTCTCGATGCGGGCGCTGATGATTTCCTCACCAAGCCGGTCTCGGATGTGGTGCTAATCGCCCGCGTGCGCTCGCTGACGCGGTTGAAGATGATGACCGACGAGATGCGCATGCGCGCCATCACGTCGCATGAAATCGGTATTCAGACGCCCGAGCGGGAAGCGATTGCCGACACCGGCAAGGGCGGCAGGATTTTGCTGGTGGACGACCGTCCGTCGTCCTACGAGCGTCTCGCGCCTGTGCTGGCTGAGGAGCACACGGTCGATGTCGAGCCAAATCCCTCGGAGGCGCTGTTTCACGCGGCCGAGAACAATTACGATCTGCTGATCGTTTCGCTCAATCTCGAAAACTACGATGGCCTGCGGCTTTGCAGCCAGGTCCGCTCGCTGGAGCGCACCCGCAGCGTGCCGCTGCTCGCGCTCTCCGAGGCGGGCAACAATACGCAGTTGCTGCGCGGGCTGGAAATCGGCGTGAACGATTATCTGCTGCGTCCGGTGGACAAGAACGAATTGCTGGCGCGGGCGCGGACCCAGGTGCGCCGCCGCCGCTATACGCATTACCTGCGCGACAGTGTGCAGAACTCGCTCGAAATGGCGATCACCGATCCGCTCACTGGTCTGCACAACCGCCGCTATCTGGAAAGCCATGTCGGCACGCTCGCCGAGCAGGCCGCCGCACGCGGCAAGCCGCTGGCGCTGATGATCCTCGATATCGACTACTTCAAGTCGATCAACGACACCTATGGCCACGACGCAGGCGACGATGTGTTGCGCGAATTCGCGACACGCATCCGCAAGTCGATCCGCGGCATCGACCTCGCCGCGCGCTATGGTGGCGAGGAATTCGTCATCGTGATGCCTGAAACCGATCTGCATGTCGCGGGCATCATCGCCGAGCGGCTGCGCCGCTCGATCGCAAGCGAGCGGTTTTCGATCGAGAAGGGTGCAAAGCAGATCGAGGTAACGATCTCGGTCGGCATCTCGACGCTTGAGAGAAAGAACGAACCGGTCGCCGATGTGCTCAAGCGCGCCGATCAGGCGCTGTATCGGGCCAAGCACGATGGCCGTAACCGTGTTGCCTCCGCCGCGGCATAGCCTTCCGTTTTATCCGGGCCGCGCTGGCGAGACGCCACTCCGGCGGCTATGATCGCGCCATGACCGTGACGGACATCGCATCGCGAACTTACAATCACGGCTGGCGGCTCGATCCGATCGTGCGCAGCCTGCTCGATACCGATTTTTACAAATTCCTGATGCTGCAGATGATCCGGAAATTGTATCCGGATGAGCAAGTCACCTTTTCGATCATCAACCGGACCCCGCGCGTGCGGCTCGGCGAGATCATCGACGAGCAGGAGTTGCGCGCCCAGCTCGATCACGCGCGCGGCCTGCGTTTCTCCAAAAAGGAATTGATCTGGCTCGCGGGCAACACCTTCTACGGCAAGACCCAGATGTTTTCGCCGGATTTCATCGATTGGCTCGCGACTTTCCAGCTTCCGGACTACGAACTGCGTGTGGTGGACGGCCAGTACGAACTGCGCTTCCACGGGCTGTGGACCCACACCACGATGTGGGAAATTCCCGCGCTTACGATCATCAACGAACTACGCTCGCGCCAGGCGATGAAGGGGCAGGGCCGCTTCGCGCTCGACGTGCTCTATGCGCGCGCCAAGGCCAAGCTGTGGACCAAGGTCGAGCGGCTGCAGCAGCTCGACGGGTTGCGGCTGTCCGATTTCGGCACCCGTCGCCGCCACGGCTTCCTGTGGCAGCGCTGGTGCGTCGAGGCGCTCAAGGAAGGACTCGGCGCTGCCTTCACCGGCACCTCGAACGTGCTGCTTGCGATGGACAACGATCTCGAAGCCATTGGTACCAACGCTCACGAACTGCCGATGGTCGCGGCGGCCCGCGCTGTGAGTGATGAGGAATTGTGCCGTGTGCCGTACCTCATCCTCGATCAATGGCGGCATACTTATGACGGCAATCTTCTGATCGCGCTGCCCGACACGTTCGGCACCAGGGCGTTTCTGCGCCACGCACCGGACTGGGTCGCGGACTGGACTGGTTTCCGGCCCGACAGCGCGCCACCGATTCCGGCGGGCGAAGACATCATTCGGTGGTGGACGGAGAAGGGGCGCGATCCGAGGGAGAAGCTTCTGATCTTCTCCGACGCCATGGACGTCGATTCGATCGAACAGACGCACCGGCATTTCGCCGGGCGTGTACGCACGAGCTTCGGCTGGGGTACCAACCTCACCAACGACTTCGTCGGTTGCGCGCCCGACGGCACCGCCAGCCTCGATCCGATCTCGCTGGTTTGCAAGGTGACGTCGGTCAACGGCCGTCCCGCGGTGAAGCTCTCGGACAATCCGGAAAAGGCGACCGGCAGTCCGGACGAGATCGCTCGCTACCTGCGCGTGTTCGGCGATGCGGGGCGCGTACGTGCCGCGGTGCATGTGTAGCGGCCAACAAAAAACGGAGCCGTAAGGCTCCGTCGTTGTCTTGCGGTCAGCTTGCGAAAGAGCAGGCTGACTTGAATCTTACTTGATCTTGGCTTCGCGGAATTCGACGTGCTTCTTCGCGACCGGATCGTACTTCTTCTTCACCAGCTTGTCGGTCATGGTGCGCGAGTTCTTCTTCGCGACGTAATAGAAGCCGGTGTCCGCGCTGGAGACGAGCTTGACCTTGATCGTGACCGCTTTGGCCATCTTCGAAATCCTCGATGTCTGGAATCTGAAGCGGGCCGGACGAGGCCGTCCCACGTTTGGCCGCAAACTAGCCTCGAATGTCCCAAAGTCAAGGATTTCGGCCTCAAGGGACCGTTATTTTCGTCGATCTGGCTGGAAATAATGAGTTTTCCCGGTCATTTAGCCGGAATCCGGTGCCGCCCCGGCTAAAATCCCGCCGGGGTGAAGTCGAGGTCCAGTTCCCGCCACTCCTTGTACTTCTCGGCGGGCAACATCGAATAGGGCTGGCAGGCTTGGAGTGCATGAATCGCGGCCTTCAGGATCAGCGGCCCCGTCGGGGTGGCTTTCGCGGCCATCAGCGTGGGCATGCTGGCGAGCCTGCCGTCGCGTTTGAGCGCCACCCGCAGCACGATTCGCGCATCGTCCGTTGGGCTGACGCCCGCAGGCAGTTTCAGGCATGACTTCAGGTGCGCGCGGAACGCGGCGACGACATCGGATTTCAGGTCGGCTGCTTCTGTCTCGGGCGTGAACCCGCCGGAGAGAAAGGGATCGCCGTATTTATCCATGACGTCGGGTTGCACGACCGGCGCGCCGGTGATGGCCGTTTGCGGCAGCGCGGGGGGCTCGGGCGTTGGCGTCTCGGCGGGCTTTTCGGTTGTGGCCTGTTCTGGCCTCGGCTCTTCGGCCTTTGGTTCTTCAGCCTTCGGTTCGTCCGCTTTCGAATCGTCCTGTTTTGAATCCTCGCCCTTCGCCGTATCCAGACTCGGCAGCGAGAGATCGCCGGGCTTTTCAGCCGGAGCATCCTTCGCTTGAACCAGTTCGACGTTGATGGGAGGCGGAGGTGGATCGTAGAGCTTGACGCCGGAGCCGAACAGGAGCCAGCCCAGCAGCGCGACATGCGCCAATATGGAAACGGCGCCGCCCGTGCGCCGCAGCCATTCCTTCTCCGTGATGTTACGCCACGCCCATGCCATGCGGCCGACAACCTAACGTCGGTCCGCGCTGGCCGCCATTGCTTTCACGGGCGGCATTTCGCCGTCTACAACGTGCCGCGCAGCCGCGTGCCGTTACGAAAATGGAAGAATGGCACCTCGGCCTGATGGGTTAGAGGTCCCTTCGCGAGGCGGGCGTGGAGTTCATCCAATATGCTTTGTGTCATCGGGTGGATGTCGGCGAGCGGTGCGGCACCGAGTTCGATCCATATGAGTTCGATAAGCTCCGCATCGGCGTGGACGACGCCGTCAACGGTATGGGCGATGGCGGAGATGTCGGCGGAGAAGAAGCGCGTATCGAACCGGCGGACCAGTCCGGGCGGCGTGATGGCGCGCGCGATCAGATAGAGCCGCGAAGGGTCCGGCAGCAGGCCTGTCTCCGCGAACGCGGCCCATTCTCCCGTGAGGGCCGCTTGTTGTGCGGGCGTCAGGGGAACGGATGGTTTGCTGCCGAGGCACAGGCCAGTTTCTTCGCAGGCCTCGCGGATGGCGGCGGCGACCAGCGCACGGGCGCGGGCAGGCGTTGTCCTGGGACTGCCGGCGAGCAGTTTCGCTTCAAGTTGTCCGGGAAGGTCGGCCGCGAGCGGAATCCGGTGATCCGTCGCATCGACGCTGCCGCCGGGAAACACGAGCTTGTTCGGCATGAAGACAAGGTCGGCGCGCCGCCGCCCCAGCAGAACTTTCGGAACGGAGCCGCTGCGGTCAGTCAGAATCAATGTCGCGGAATCGCGTGGCCGCCGATACGGGTGGCGGACCTGATCCGCCGTCTGTGTCGATAACGAATTCATCCGAGCGCGCGGCCGTTCAGGCTGCGTGGTCCGATCCGCCTTCGGTCTCGCTGTCGCCGAAACCATGCATGTGCAGTGCCCATTGCAGGCCGACGACTGCGCCCTTCACGGGTTGCAGCAAGAGAAGCGAGGATATGAGCGTGATCGGCAGATAGATCGCCAGTTGCAGGGCGATGGCTGGCGAATAGTTGGTCTCGATCCACAGCATGAGCGGCACCACGATATGTCCGACGATGACGATGACGAGATAGGCGGGAAGATCGTCGGCGCGGTGGTGGGTGAAGTCCTGTCCGCATTCGGAGCAACAATCGGCGGTTTTCAGATAGGCGCGGAACAGCTTGCCTTCGCCGCAGTTCGGGCAGCGGCCACGGCAGCCGCGCAGCATCGCATTCCACAGATCGCGCTTTGCCGGTGCAGCCGTAGACGGAGTCCAAACCTTCGCAAGGGTCTCGGGAGTCTGCACCGCTGCGCTATCCATTACTTGCCTCGTTTGCCTTTGCCGGATGTTGTCTTGCCGGGTTTGTGAGCTTTACCCTTGCCTTTGCTCTTCGGACTTCGTCCTGCCTTTGCCTTCGCGCCACGTTTCGGGCCGATATGTTGTCGACTTCCAAACTCACGTTTTCTGCGCGGCGCCTTTGTTCCTTCCGAGAGAAGTTCGAACCGCAATGCGCCAGCGACCGGTGCTGCTTCTACCAGACGAACCTCAACGACGTCACCCAGTCTGTGCATGGCACCACTGCGCGTTCCGATCAGCGCATGGCGGATTTCATCGAAATGATAGAATTCGCTGCCGAGCGTGCGCACGGGGATCAGGCCGTCGGCGCCGGTCTCGTTCAGCTTGACGAACAAGCCCGCCTTGGTGACGCCGGAAATGCGCCCCTCGAAAGTCGCGCCGACACGATCGGCCAGGAAATGTGCGATCAGCCGGTCGGTGGTCTCGCGCTCGGCCTTCATGGCGCGCCGCTCGGTGAGCGAGATCGCGGCGGCGACTTCGCCCAGCGTCTCCAGCGTTTCGTGTTCGGGCAATGCGCCGTCACCGAGACCGAGCGCGCGGATCAGCGCACGATGCACGATCAGGTCCGCGTATCGCCGGATCGGCGAGGTGAAATGCGCGTAGCGCCGCAGGTTGAGGCCGAAATGTCCGTAATTCTCGGAGGCGTATTCGGCCTGCGCCTGTGAGCGTAGCACCACCTCGTTGACGAGCGATTCCGTGTCGCGGCCTTTCACCTGCGCGAGGATGCGGTTGAACACGGAAGGCCGCAGCGCGCCGGACTTGGTGAACGGCATGTCGAGCGTTTTCAGGAACTCGTGAAGGTTATGGACCTTCTCCTGCGTCGGCTGGTCGTGCACGCGATAGATCAGTGGCAGCGCCTTCTTCTCCAGCGTCTCGGCTGCGGCGACGTTGGCGAGGATCATGAATTCCTCGATCAGCCGGTGCGCGCCGAGCCGCTCCGGAGTCGTGACGCGATCCACCGTGCCGTCCGGTTTCAAGAGGATCTTGCGCTCGGGCAATTCCAGTTCGAGAGGATCGCGTTCGTCGCGTGCGCGCTTCACCAAGGCATGCGCTGTGTAGAGCGGTGCGATGATGGCATCGAGCAGGGGGCCTGTCACATCATCAGGCCGTCCGTCGCGCGCGGCCTGTGCCTGTGCGTAGGAGAGTTTTGCGGCCGAGCGCATCAGGATGCGATGAAAGGTGTGCGAGCGTTTGCGGCCGTCCGCGCCGATCACCATGCGCACAGCGATGGCGCCGCGCGGCTCATTCGGCTTCAACGAGCACAGATCGTTTGATATCCGCTCGGGCAGCATCGGCACCACGCGGTCGGGGAAATAGACCGAGTTGCCGCGCCTGAGCGCCTCGCGGTCGAGCGCGGAGGCCGGCTGCACGTAGTAGGCAACGTCCGCAATCGCGACATTGACGATAAAGCCGCCTTTGTTCGCAGGGTCCGGATCTGGCTCGGCATGGACCGCGTCGTCGTGATCCTTGGCGTCCGGTGGATCGATGGTGATGAGCGGTACGTCGCGCCAGTCCTCGCGGCCTTTCAGGGTTGCGATCTTGGCGGCTTCCGCCTCATTAATGGCGGCGCGCGAAAATTCCTGCGGGATTTCGTGGGCGTGAATGGCGATCAGGCTGATGGCCTTTTCGGTCTTCATCGAGCCGAGCCGTTCGCGCACACGCCCGGCGGGTAGGCCGTAGCCGCGTGAGCGGATCAGTTCGACGCTGACGAGATCGCCGTCCTGCGCATCGGCGCTGTCGGCAGCGGCGATGGCGAGTTCGCGCCCGGCCTGTTTCTTGTCGACCGGGATCATTCGGCCGCCGCCTTGCGGCTGTGCGCGGAAGATGCCGAGCACGCGGTGCTTCGTTTTCTCCAGAACCTTGATGACGCGGCCGACATAGAGGGCTGCACGTTCGCCGCGTTCGCGCTTCTCCAGCCGCAGCAGCACCCGCTCACCGACGCCCGCGACGGTACCGGGCTTCGGGCGGCGCGGCGTATGAATGTGGATGATGGGTGCGGGGCCGTCGATGTCTTCGGCCCACTCGGCGGGAGCGGCGATCAGATCGCCGTCGCCGTCGGTCTTGATTACATCAGCGACGATGGTCGGCGGCAGATCGCGCGCGTCATGCACGCGCTTGCCCTGTTTGGCGATCACGCCTTCGTCGGTGAGTTCGCGCAGTATCCGGCGCAACGCCGCGCGGGATTCGTTCTTGAGGCCGAAATGCCGCGCCAGTTCGCGCGTGCCGGCCTCATGAGGGTTGGTCTTGATGAACGCGACGATGCTCTCCTTGTCGGGAAAGCCATCGGTCGCGTCATGCTTCTTTTTCATTATCCGTTTGCTTTTCCGGCGCTCTTCTTTGCCGCAGGCTTGGCCTTCGCAGCCTTCTTGGCAGCGGGCTTCGCGGCGCTGGTGCGCGCCTTGGAGGTTGTGCGCGAGGCTGCTTTCTTGGCAGGTGCTTTCGCCTTGCCGCTGTCATCGGCGTCGGTCTTGCTGTCGGCCTTCGTCTTGGCCGTGGCTTTCCTTTTCGGCGCGGCTTTCTTCACGGGACGCTTGGCTTTGCCGCCGGTCTTGGTGGCGCGGGCTTCGATCAGCGCGATAGCTTCCTCAAGCGTGACCTGGTCCGGCTCCTTGTCGTCAGGGATCGTGGCGTTGATGCCGTCGATCGAGACGTAAGCGCCGTAGCGGCCCTTCTTGAGCATGATCTTGCCGCCGCGCGCCGGATAATCGCCGACTTCCTTGCCGGGATCGGCGCCGAAGCGGCGACTCGGGCCCTTGGCGATCTTCTCGGCGATCAGCGTCACCGCGCGGTTGAGGCCGACATTATAAACATCGTCGCCAGCCTCGAGGCTCGCATAGGTCTTCCCGTGGCGCACGAACGGACCGAACCGGCCGATGCCCGCGGTGATGATCTCGCCATCTTCGGGGTGCGGGCCGACATCGCGCGGCAGCGACAACAGCTTGATCGCGAGATCGAGTTCGACATCGGCGGGCGACATGTTCTTCGGAATTCCCGCGCGCCTCGGCTTTTCGTCCTCGGCATAATCCTTCGGTTCACCGAGTTGGATGTAGGGACCGAAGCGTCCGGCCTTCACCGCGACGTCGAGGTCTGTCTTCGGGTCCTTGCCGAGGATGCGGTCGCTCGATGCGCTGCTGGAGGCGAGGGGGCGCGTGTAGCGGCATTCTGGATAATTCGAGCAGCCGACGAAAGCGCCGAACTTGCCTGCCTTGAGATTGAGCTTGCCGGTGCCGCAGCTCGGGCACTGGCGCGGATCGCCGCCGTCCGCGCGCGGTTCGTAGATGTGCTCGCCGAGCATCGCGTCGAGCACGTCGAGCACTTCGGAGACGCGCACATCCTTGATGTCGTCGACCGCGCCGATGAAGTCGCGCCAGAAATCCTTCAGCACGGCCTTCCAGGCGACTTCATTGTTGGAAATCTTGTCGAGCTTTTCCTCGAGATCGGCGGTGAAGTCGAACTCGACGTAGCGCGTGAAATATTTCTCGAGGAACGCAACGACGACGCGGCCTTTATCCTCGGCGGAAAGGCGCTTCTTCTCGAGCTTCACATAGCCGCGGTCCTTGAGAACCTGCAGGATCGATGCGTAGGTGGAAGGACGGCCGATGCCGAGTTCTTCCATCCGTTTGACAAGCGAGGCTTCGGAGAAGCGCGGCGGCGGTTCGGTGAAATGCTGCGTGACGGCGAGGCTTTCGCGCTTGAGCGCTTCGCCTTCGCTCATCGCGGGCAAGCGGCGGCTTTCCTCGTCTTCCGGATCGTCGTCGCGGCCTTCCTGATAGACCGCGAGGAAGCCGTCGAACTTCACGACCTGACCGGACGCGCGCAGGTCGAGCGTGCGCGAGCCTGTCTTGGCGGTGATATCGACGGTGGTGCGTTCGAGTTCTGCGGATTCCATTTGGCTCGCGATGGTGCGCATCCAGATCAATTCATAGAGGCGATACTGGTCGTTATCGAGCCGCGCCTTCAGCTTGGCGGGGCGGCGCGACACATCCGTCGGGCGGATCGCTTCGTGCGCTTCCTGCGCGTTCTTGGCTTTCGATGAATATTGGCGCGCCGTGTTCGGCACATAATCCTTGCCGTAATCCTCGCCGATCACCTTGCGCAGGGCAGGGATCGCTTCCGGTGTGATGGAGACGCCGTCGGTACGCATATAGGTGATGAGGCCGGTGGTCTCGCCTCCGATGTCGATACCTTCATAAAGACGCTGCGCGATGCGCATGGTGTGAGCTGGCGCGAAGCCGAGCTTGCGGCTCGCTTCCTGCTGCAGCGTCGAAGTGGTGAAGGGCGCCTGCGGGTTGCGGCGCGCGGGTTTTGCTTCCACCAGCGCGACGGTGTAGGCGCCGGCTTCCAGCGACTTCTTGAAGTCCTCGGCTTCCGCGCCGCTGCCGATGTCGAGGCGCTGGATCTTCTTGCCGTCGGCGCCGACGAGGCGGGCTTCGAAGCTGTCGCCGCGCGGCGTCAGAAGTGTCGCGACCAGCGACCAGTATTCGCGGGGAACGAATTTCTCGATCTCAAGCTCGCGGTCACAGACGAGGCGAAGCGCGACGGACTGCACGCGGCCAGCCGAGCGTGCGCCCGGCAATTTGCGCCACAGCACGGGAGAGAGTGTGAAGCCGACCAGATAATCCAGCGCATGGCGCGCCATGTAGGCATCGACCAGCGCACCATCGATCTCGCGCGGGTGCTGCATCGCCTCGGTGATGGACTGTTTGGTGATGGCATTGAAGACGACGCGCTCGATCTTCTGGTCCTTCAGCGCGCGCTTCTGCTTCATGACCTCCAGCACGTGCCAGGAGATTGCCTCGCCCTCGCGATCAGGGTCGGTCGCGAGGATCAGCTTGTCGGCGCCCTTCAGCGCCTTGGCGATGTCATTGAGCCGGCCCGCCGCCTTGGGGTCGGTCTCCCAGATCATCTGAAAATTTGCTTCCGGATCGACCGAGCCATTCTTGGCCGGAAGGTCCCGGACATGGCCGTAGGAGGCCAGAACCTCGTAGGAGGAGCCCAGATATTTATTGATCGTCTTGGCCTTTGCAGGCGACTCCACAATGACGAGATTCATTTGAATCCAATGAGTTAGGCTGAAAATAAGCCCCTGAATCACCGCGAGGGGGCGAGGCTTTCGCAGCGATACATGGGTAAAGTGCGAGGTGCTGTCAAATGCCGGTCGCTTGAACGGGCAACGGAACAAGCACCTCAGGTTGTAATTTTGAATAAAATTAACCGATAAGTTGTAAAAATCCGGACTTCCATTATAAGAATATTATCCTGATTCCGGACTGGGTGCCGCAAATGCCGCCTCGCCGAGAGAGACCGAAGGAACCCGACTCCGCTCCGAGCAGCAGCGATCGCGGCAGGGAGGAGGCCGCAGCCTTTATTGCGGAGACGCTGCTCAATCTGACGGCCATCTGCCACCGGCACCGCTTCGATACGCTGGGTTATCTTCTGGATATGGCGCGGATGGAAGCCGATGGCCTGATCCCAACGCGCCGGCATTCCGGCTGAAGCCGAACACTCAGTTTAATGAAACCATGCCCCCGCCATGGCGCTCCAGCCGTCCGGCCATCTCGAGTTCGAGCAGCACGGTGCGCACGATGGCTGGAGATGTTTCGGCCATTCGCACCAGATCGTCGATGCCGATCGGCGAGGGGCCGAGCAGGCCGACGATCCGCGCCCTGTCGGTGTCCTGCGGTTCATGATCCTGGTGCGGCGGTTCGTCCTCCTCCATCGGTAACTCAATCGGGCGTTCCATGATCGGAGCGACGGCATTAATAATGTCTGCGGCCGAAGTCGTGAGCGTCGCACCTTGCTTGATGAGGTCGTTGGTGCCCGCGGCGCGCGGATCGAGCGGCGAGCCGGGGACGGCGAACACCTCGCGGCCCTGTTCGTTTGCGAAGCGTGCGGTGATGAGCGAGCCCGAGCGGTGCGCGGCCTCGACAATGACGACACCAAGCGCAGTGCCGGAAATCAGCCTGTTGCGGCGGGGGAAGTCGCGTGCGCGGGGGCTGTGGCCGAGCGGCATTTCCGAGATTCCGCCGCCGCCTGCATCAATGATGGACGCGAGCAGGCTCTCGTGTTCGGGGGGATAGATACGGTCGTGCCCGCCCGCGAGGACGGCGATCGTGCCGCCTGCGAGCGATGCGCGGTGGGCGGCCTGATCGATGCCGCGTGCAAGGCCGGAGGTAATCACGAAGCCTGCATCCGTCAGATCGCGCGCGATGATTTGCGCGAATTTCAGGCCGACGCCGGAAGCGTTGCGCGAACCGACAATGCCGATCATCGGACGCGTCTCGATCTCGGGCGTACCGCGCACACCGAGCAGCGGCGGTGGATCGTCGATCAGCGCAAGCCGGGGTGGATAGCCGTGCTCATTGGGTGCGAGCAAAGTAACGCCCAGCTTGCGGCTGTCTTCGATTTCACGCTCGGCGTCCTCACGCGAACAAATCCGTCCGGGACCGCTCGCGCCGCCACGCCGCGCGAGGTCTGGCAGGCGCTCAAGGGCTGCTCTGGCGCTGCCGCAATGATTGACGAGGGAGCGGAAAGTTCGGGGTCCGACATTTTCGCTGCGGATCAGCCGCAGCCAGTCGATACGCTGGGCGTCGCTCAACCTGATGGGTGCCGATACGAGCCTGTCCACGACCGCCTCCCCAGAAGGGCAGTAGTGTTGCGCAAGTTGGGGCAGGGAACAATGCAGGTTGTTGCGAAATACGAGGCTTTACCCCTTCGCGCCGATCTTGCCTTCGCTGCCGTCCATCAGGCGGCGGATATTGGCGCGGTGCTTGAACCACAGGATCGCGGAGAGGATCGCGAACAGCGCAGCCAAAGGCATCTGTTGCAGCCACAGGAGCAGCGGCGGGATCGAAGCGCTCGCAACCAGTGCGGCCAGCGAGGAATAGCGGGAAAGGAAGGCCACCGCGAGCCAGATCGCGCAGAAGATCAGTGCGGCCGGCCACCACAGTCCCAGCAGGACGCCGATATAGGTCGCAACGCCCTTGCCGCCCTTGAACTTCAGCCAGACCGGGAAGATGTGGCCGAGGAACGCGCCGAGGCCCGCGGCAATCGCGGCATCGTCTCCGAACAGGTGCCGGACAAGAAGAACTGCAAACGTGCCCTTGAGCATATCGCAGGCGAGCGTCGCGGCGGCGAGGCCCTTGCGGCCGGTGCGCAGCACGTTGGTCGCGCCGATATTGCCCGAGCCGATCGAGCGCAGATCGGCGGTGCCCGCGCGGCGGGTGATCAGGAGGCCGAACGGGATCGAGCCGGACAGATAACCGATGGCCAGAGCGAGAGCGTTCGCGGCGGCGGGCGACAGATCCATGCGCTCAGACCTGCTCGAACACGGTGCGGCCGCCGACGATGGTGCGCACCGCGCGCCCGGTGAAGCGAGCTTCGTCGAACGGCGTGTTCTTGCACTTCGATTTCAGGTCTGTGGGGTCGAGCACCCATGGCGTGTCGAGGTCGATCAGGACGATGTCGGCGGGGCGACCCTTGCGTAGCGTGCCACCCGGAAGGCCGAGCAGTTCGGCAGGGCGTGTCGACATCGCGCCGATCAGACGGGAGAGTTCGATCTCGCCATTGTGGACGAGACGCAGGCCCGCGGAGAGCATGGTTTCCAGTCCGATCGCGCCGGGGGCTGCTTCCGCGAATGGCAGGCGCTTGACCTCGACGTCCTGCGGATTGTGGTCCGACATGATGACGTCGATGAGACCGGAGGCGAGGGCGGCCACGAGCTCCTTGCGATCGTCTTCGGTGCGCAGCGGCGGCGACAGCTTCAGGAATGTCTTGTACGGGCCGATATCGTTCTCGTTTAGCGCGAGATGATTGATCGAGGCGGAGGCGCTGACGGCAAGACCCGCCTCACGCGCGCGCCGCAAAATATCGAGGGACTCGACACAACTCACGGAGGCCGCGTGATAACGCCCGCCGGTAAGGGCGACGAGACGCATATCGCGTTCCAGCATCACGGCTTCGGCGGCGCTCGGCGCGCCGGTGAGGCCAAGCCGCGAGGCGAGTTCGCCCTCGTTCATCACGCCTTCGCCCGCGAGGTCGGGGTCTTCGGTGTGGTGGACGATCAGCACGCCGAAATCGCGCGCGTAGGTGAGGGCGCGGCGCATCACCTGCGCATTGGTCACGCTCTTCGCGCCGTCGGTGAAGGCCACGGCGCCCGCGGTTTTCAGGAGGCCGAACTCGGTCATCTCCTCGCCCGCAAGACCCTTGGTCAACGCCGCCATCGGATGAATGTTGACCACGGCGGTGTCGCGCGCCCGGCGCAGCACGAAATCGACCGTCGCCGAATTGTCGGTGACGGGCTTGGTGTCCGGCTGGCAGATGATGGTTGTGATGCCGCCCGCCGCCGCGGCCTGGCTTGCCGAGGCAAACGTCTCGCGATGGCCCGCACCGGGCTCGCCGACGAAGGCGCGCATGTCGATCAGGCCGGGGGCTACGATCTTGCCCGCGCAATCGATGATCTCGGTGCCTTCGGGCGCACTGCTCTTGCCCACGCCGGGGCCTGCCTCGGCGATGACGCCGTCCTGGATCAGCACGCCGCCGCGCGCGTCAAGATCGGACGAGGGGTCGATCAGGCGAGCGTTGGCGAGGAGCGTGGGGCGGTTATCTTTCAGCATGGTTCACGCATTCGGCAGGTTGCGGGCGAGTGCTTCGAGCACCGCCATGCGCACCGCCACTCCCATTTCGACCTGTTCGCGGATCAGCGACTGCGCGCCGTCGGCGACGATGGAGTCGATTTCGACTCCGCGATTCATCGGGCCCGGATGCATCACCAGCGCATCAGGCTTGGCATAGGACAGCTTCTTCTGGTCGAGGCCGTAGAAGTGGAAGTATTCCGAGCTCGATGGCACGAAGGATCCACTCATGCGTTCGCGTTGCAGCCGCAGCATCATGACGATGTCGGCGCCGTTGAGGCCCTCGCGCATGTCGTGCGCGACCTCGACGCCCATCCGCTCGATGCCGGGCGGCAGCAAAGTGGAGGGACCGACCACCCGGACCCGCGCGCCCATGAGGTTGAGGAGGATGATGTTGGAGCGCGCGACGCGTGAATGCAGCACGTCGCCGCAGATCGCGACCAGCAAACCTTCCAGCCGTCCCTTGTTGCGGCGGATGGTCAGCGCGTCGAGCAGCGCCTGCGTCGGGTGCTCGTGCGCGCCGTCGCCCGCGTTGACGACGGAGCCGTCCACCTTGCGCGCCAGCAGTTCGACCGCGCCGGAGGCGTGATGGCGCACCACCAGAATGTCGGGATGCATCGCGTTCAGCGTCACGGCGGTGTCCATCAAGGTCTCGCCCTTGCGCATCGAGGACGAGGAGACGGACATGTTCATGACATCCGCGCCCAATCGCTTGCCGGCGATTTCGAAGGAGGACTGGGTGCGGGTCGAGTTCTCGAAGAACAGGTTGACCTGAGTGCGGCCGCTCAGGACGGTGCTTTTCTTGTCCACCTGCCGGTTCAATTCGACATATTCGCCGGCAAGATCGAGAAGGCCGGTCACGTCGGCGGCGGAAAGTCCTTCGATGCCCAGCAGATGCCGGTGCCCGAGGACGAAACTGGATTTTGGTGCAGGGGTCATTAAAGCCAAACCTATAGGCAGACTTGCCATTTGGAGCAAGGCGGATTTGGCGGCTGTGGACGGTTCGCCTCAGGTCATGCCGGGCAGGGTCGATGGCGGCCGAAAAAGCCTGGTCCGTGACCGGAGCATCGGCGGTAATCGACACGCGAGGCCCGTATCGTGCGGGCCGGAAGACTATTTCTTGCCGCTGTCGTCGTGGATGGCTTTGTAGCCGTCGCTCGCGGCACCCTGGGTCTTGGCGGCGTTCGGGCCGGTTTCCGGCTGGCCGGACTGGGCATCGTGGCCCGATGCCTGCGGAGATTCGGCGGGCGCGGATTGCGTCGCATCAGGCCCATCGCTGGTGGCGGGCTGGCTTGGATTTTGCGCCGCAGGGTTTTGCGTGGGCGTCGTCTGAGCGGATGCGCCGGGCGCGCTCAGGATTATCGCCGCGATGACCGCAGCAAGAATGGTTTTCACCTGCATCTGCCGCTCCTCTGGTGGCCGTTGCCGGGAAACCGCGTGCGGCAGGGCAAGTTCCGGAAAATTTGTCGTCGCGACGATTTTCCGCGCCGCGCCGCTGGCGCTACACTTGGGCGTATCCGGCTCAAAACGGAGCGCATGTCGTTCCGTCTTCGTCAGGAGCATCGTCATGCCATTTGCCCACGCCGCCGTGCCCAACCAGTCGCCGCCGTTTTGCGACATCAACCTGTTCACCTGCGACGCACCGCTGATGGAGGCGGTGGCTGCCTACGGTGCACGGGGCCATACGGAGGAACTGTCGCTGTTCGGGCGGCTGTGGGGCTCGGCGGCGATGGTGGAGCGCGGGCGGCTCGCCAACGAGAACACGCCGAAGCTGAAGACCTACGATGCGCGCGGGTTTCGCCGCGACGAGGTGGAGTTTCATCCGGCCTATCACGAATTGATGGCGCACAGCGCCCATGCAGGGTTGCACAATTCGACATGGAGCGCGGCAGGCACGGCGGCGGGCGGCGCATCGGAGGTCGTGCGCGCGGCGAAATTTTTCATCGCGGCCCAGGTCGAGACCGGGCATCTGTGCCCGGTCACCATGACACGCGCGTCGGTCGCGGCACTCGCCAGCGACGAGGCGCTAAGCGCGCAGATCATGCCGGTGCTCGGCACGCGCACTTATGATCCCGCCTTCATACCGTGGTGGCAAAAGCGCGGCATGACCATCGGCATGGGGATGACCGAGCGGCAAGGCGGCACGGATGTGCGCGCCAACATCACCCGTGCTGAGAAGGATGGCGACGCCTATCGCATCACCGGACATAAATGGTTCATGTCTGCGCCGATGTCGGACATGTTTCTCGTGCTGGCGCAGACGGAAGGCGGGCTGACCTGTTTTGTCATGCCGCGTTTTAAGCCGGACAGCACGGTGAACGCGCTGCGCTTCCAACGGCTCAAGGACAAGCTCGGTAACCGCTCCAATGCCTCGTCCGAAGTGGAGTTCGAGAATGCTTATGCGGTACGGCTGGGCGAGGAGGGGCGCGGCATCGCGACCATTATCCAGATGGTGTCACTGACGCGGCAGGATTGCGCGATCGCGTCCGCAGGATTGATGCGCTCGGGCCTCGCGCACGCGCTGCATCATGCGCGGAATCGCAGCGTTTTCGGCAAGCCTTTGGTCCATCAGCCGCTGATGCGCAGCGTGCTTGCCGACATGGCGTTACAGGTCGAGGCCACGACGGCGCTGGTGATGCGGCTGTGCCGCGCGTTCGACCGCGCGGCCACCGATCCGCTGGAGAGCGCGACCATGCGGCTGATGACGCCGGTGGTGAAATATTGGGTGTGCAAGAGCGCGCCGGGCTTTCTGTACGAGGCGATGGAGTGCCTCGGCGGCAACGGCTATGTGGAGGAGGGCATTCTGGCGCGGCATTACCGCGAGGCGCCGGTCAATGCGATCTGGGAAGGCTCCGGCAACGTCATGTGTCTCGATGTGCTGCGCGTATTGTCGCGCGAACGTGACGTGGCGTCCGCCGTACTGGCCCATCTGGCGCAGGAGGGCGAAGATTTGTCGGACGCAAAGGCCGCACTGTTCGCCGTCGCGGCGGCGCTGGGTCAACCGGATGTGGAGGGGGCGGCGCGGGGTGCCGTGGAAAGGCTGGCGCTTGCCGCCGCGGCGGTAGCGCTCAAGGCGGTCCATCCCGGCCATGCGGTGCTGTTCGCGCAAACGCGACTGGCGCAACGGCGCGGGCTGATGTATGGCGCGATCGATCTGAATTCCGCCGCTGTTCATGGCCTGCTGGCGCGGGCGCTGCCTTAAATATCCTTTCAAGCGAAAGAACCTCGATGAGTTTGCCCGAAACGCTCGCCGACGATTCCGTTGCTCCGCCGCCCGCGCGCGAACCGCGCGTCTGGATGTTCTGGGGAACGTCGCTGTGGGGGCTGCTAATTTTCGTCGCTCTGTTTCTCGGGCAGGGAGCGACCATTCTCATACTGCTGCTCATGCAAGACGGGCCGCTCGACTTCTCGACGCTCGCGGATTCAGTGACGCATGTGGTGACAGGCGGCAAGGCGCTGTCGCTCTCGGTCATGACCGGATTGCCCGGCGTGCTGCTTGCGATCTGGATCGCCACGAAAATCGCGCGCCAGCGGTTTGCGGATTACCTCGCATTGAACCGCCCGTCATGGAAGTGGCTGCTGATCGGCGCGCTCAGTCTTGGCGCACTGGTCGAGGGATGGGACCTGCTGGCCAAGGCCACGGGCCGGGACGTTTCACCCGGCTTCATGATGGATACGCTGAAGGCAGCTCAGTCCGACAACACATTGTGGCTGCTGATTCTGGCCATCGTGGTGGCAGCGCCGATCACCGAGGAATTTTTCGTGCGCGGGTTCCTTTATCGCGGCTGGTCGCAATCCTTTTTACGGATCCCCGGCGCGATCATCCTGTCCTCGGCGGTGTGGACGCTGATGCACCTTCAATATGACTGGTTCTTCCTCGGCGAGGTGTTCTCGATCGGGCTTTTGCTCGGCTATTTGCGTTATCGCGGCAATTCGACGTGGCTTACGGTTGTCATTCACGGCCTGAACAATCTCGCCGCGACGATCCAGACCATATGGCTCGCCTCGCATTCATGAGATTCGTCGCGTTTCGAGCGAAGTGGAATCCGGTTCGCGTGAAGAAAACGCGCCAAAGCCTTTAAGACTGGTTTTGCCGCCCGAGAGTGGTGAGCCGGTCCAGCGCGCCTTGCAAGATGAAGATCGCGGCGTGCTCGTCGATCACCTCGGCGCGGCGCGCGCGGCTGACGTCGTTGGCAATCAACTCGCGCTCGACAGCGGCGGTCGAGAGCCGTTCGTCCCACAGGCCGATGGCGAGATCGGTCAGTTTCGCGAAATTACGGGCGAAGGCGCGGGTGGACTGCGCGCGCGGGCCTTCGCTGCCGTCCATGTTGATCGGCAGGCCGAGCACGAATCCGGCACAGGCGCGCTCGCCCGATATTTTCAGAAGGTCGGCGGCATCCTTGGTGAAGTTGCGCCGCGCGATGGTTTTTACCCCGGTCGCAAGCCGCCGGTCAGGATCGGAAACGGCGACGCCGATGGTCTTGGTGCCGAGGTCGAGCCCGATCAATGCGCCGCGTGGCGTCCAGTGCGTGGCGGCTTCAATGAGGGGAAGAATGAGAGCGGGCATACCGTCGCTTACCATGGCGGCGAAACCCGATGCAAAGGCGGCGATCCACCCGGCCAACCGGGCCTTGCCGCGCTGTGCCGTGCAGATTTGCAAACACGGGCTTTCCGGCCGGGAGGTGGCACAGAGGCCTGATCCCCCTCTATTTCCCCTTGGGCGGAAAATGCTTTATAGGCAGGCCATTGGAACCGCCGAGGCGGTATTTCCGGAGCCATATCAATGTCAGTCGATGCAGCCACGGTTCGCCGGATCGCGCAGCTTGCGCGGATCGCCGTCAAGGACGACGAGGTGCCGCACCTCCAGGGCGAATTGAACGCCATGCTCGCTTTCATCGAGCAGTTGTCCGAAGTGGATATCGAAGGCGTCGAGCCGATGACGTCCGTGACGCCGATGGAGATGAAGAAGCGTCGCGATGTCGTCAATGACGGTGAAATATCTGACCTCGTGCTGGCGAACGCGCCGGTCACCGAGGATCATTTCTTCCTCGTGCCCAAGGTCGTCGAATAACGGCACAGGTGGATGCGATGTGCGATCTCTGCAGCGACCAGGACTTCTATCAGGCGTTCATGGACTACCTCGACGATATGGAACGGAAGGGCCAAGCCCCCGATCCTGAAGAGGGCCACATGATCGCCCAGAAATCCGCCCAGGCCGCGAAGCGCGCCAAACGATCTCCTTTTATCTGCGACCCGATTGAGACGAATGACTGATCTGACTGCACTGACGCTCGCCGAGGCTAAAGAAGGCCTGACTGCGAAATCCTTCACGGCGCTCGAACTGACCGACGCGCATCTCGCCGCCATGGAAAGCGCGCGCGTTCTCAACGCCTATGTGTTGGAGACGCCGGAGCAGGCGCGGGCGATGGCGAAGGACGCCGATACCAGAATCGCGAAAGGCGAGAAGGCGAACCTCCTCGGCATTCCGCTCGGTATCAAGGATCTGTTCGCTACCAAAGATGTGCGGCTGACCGCATGCTCGAAGATTCTCGGCGACTTCAAGCCGCCTTATGAATCGACCATCACCGCGCAACTCTGGCGCGATGGCGCCGTCATGCTCGGCAAGCTCAACAACGATGAATTCGCGATGGGCTCGTCGAACGAGACCTCCGCCTTCGGCAACGTCATCAATCCGTGGCGGCGCGAGGGATCGGATGCGGCGCTTGTTCCGGGCGGCTCGTCGGGCGGTTCTGCGTCTGCGGTGGCGGCGGGGCTTTGTCTGGGGGCGACCGGCACCGACACCGGTGGCTCGATCCGCCAGCCTGCGGCGTTCACCGGAATCGTCGGTATCAAGCCGACCTATGGCCGCTGCTCGCGCTGGGGCGTGGTCGCGTTCGCATCATCGCTCGATCAGGCAGGGCCATTCGCACGCACGGTCCGCGACACCGCCATCATGTTGCGCTCAATGGCCGGGCACGACCCGAAGGACACCACCTCGGTCGATCGCGCCGTGCCGGATTACGAGGCGGCGATCGGCAAGTCCGTGAAGGGCATGAAGATCGGCATTCCGAAGGAATATCGTATCGACGGCATGTCGCCGGAAATCGAGAAACTGTGGATGCAGGGCGTGGAATGGCTGAAGGCGGCAGGTGCCGAGATCGTCGAGGTCTCGCTGCCGCACACCAGATACGCATTGCCCGCTTATTATGTCGTGGCCCCGGCCGAAGCGTCGTCGAACCTTGCCCGTTACGACGGCGTGCGTTACGGCGCGCGTGTCGACGGCAAGACCATCTCCGAAATGTACGAGAACACCCGGGCGGCCGGGTTCGGCCCGGAGGTCCGCCGCCGCATCATGATCGGCACCTATGTGCTCTCGGCCGGTTACTATGACGCCTACTATCTGCGTGCGCAGAAGGTCCGCACCCTCATCAAGAAAGACTTCGAGGATGTGTTCGCCAAGGGCGTCGACGCTATCCTCACGCCCGCGACGCCGTCAGCCGCCTTCGGCATCGGCGAGAAGGGTAAGGCCGATCCGGTCGAGATGTACCTCAACGACATCTTCACGGTGACGGTGAACATGGCGGGCCTGCCGGGGATCGCGGTTCCCGCTGGAAAGGATGCGCAGGGTCTGCCGCTCGCGCTGCAACTGATCGGGCGTCCGTTCGACGAGGAAACGCTGTTCTCGCTCGGAGAGACCATCGAGCAGGCGGCGGGGCGATTTGAACCGAAACATTGGTGGACCTGATGACGGAACAGCAGACGACACTTCCCGACCTGCGCGTCGTCATCGACCGGATCGATCGCGACCTTGTGATGCTGATTGCCGAGCGGGTGCGCTGTCTCGATCAGGTCATCGCGGTGAAGCTGCGGGAAGGGCTTCCGGCCGCGATCCCGGAACGGGTCGAGGAGGTCGTGGCCCATGTCCGCACCGAGGCCGAGGCCGCAGGCGTGCCGCCCGATCTCGTCGAGATGCTCTGGCGTAATCTGATCGGCTGGTCGATCGACTACGAAGAAGGGCATATCAAGGACGCGAAGTCCTAAAATTCGACCGAACCTGTTAACCTTGTTCCTTGTCCATTATCCTTATTAGGAAAATAGCGACATCCGGCCTTCACAAACACATGTGAGGGAAGAGTGGCATGGCACGAATGCGAGCACTTCTGGGAAGTCTGTCGGTCTGCGCGCTTCTGATCGGCTGTGCCACGATTCAAAACGATCCGGTCAATGTTGCCGGTACGCCGCCAGATCTGGCTAACAGCCTGGGGCCGGCTTTTCAGGAAAACACCAGCGCGGACGAGACGATTATCGGCCTGTCCTTTTCCGGGGGCGGCACGCGCGCGGCGGCTTATGCCTATGGCGTGCTGTCGGAAATGGAGCGGTTCCCGGTGCGCGGCGCTCAGGGGTCGATGGTCGACCGGATCGAATTCATCTCCGGCGTCTCCGGCGGCTCCGTCACGGCAGCCTATTACGGCCTCACCAAAAAAGCAGGCCTGGCCGATTTCCGTGAAAAGTTCTTGCTGCGCAATGCCGAGGAAGACCTGCAAACCAATTTGAACCTGGCGACGTTCAGCCGGGCCATGGCGGGCGGCGTCAACGATTCAACCGGCCTTCCGCGCTGGCTCGACGCCAATCTGTTCCACGGCGCAACGTTCGGAGAGTTTCGCGCGATCGGCAAGCCGCGCGTCTGGATCAATGCGTCCGACATCTACAACAGGACGCCGTTTGTATTCGGTGCGGTGACGTTCAACGCGATCTGCAGCGACCTGTCGAAATATCCGCTGGCGGATGCCGTGGCGGCGTCTGCGGCGGTGCCGGTGGCGTTCGCGCCGATCGTGATCCAGTCCTTCCCGCAGAAATGCGACCGGCCGCTGCCCGCCTGGGTGGAGCGCGTGCGCCGTGACAGGAATGCGCAGCCGCTGCTGAGCGGTTTTGCCAATGCGTTGACCAAATACCATGAAGGCGCGGTGCCCTACATCAAGCTGCTGGACGGCGGGCTCGTCGATAATTTCGGGTTGTCCGGCTTCACCATCGCGCGGTTGTCGTCGGATAAGCCTTACGGGCCGCTCTCGCCGAAACAGGCGGTGAAATTGCGGCGTGTGCTGTTCCTGGTGGTGGATGCCTCCGCGCCCGGACCGTCCCCCGAATGGATCAACACGGTCGAGGGTCCGCGCGGCGCCGATCTCGTCAGGGCCACCGCGGACACGGCCCTTGGCGCCAGTGTCGCGGGCAGCTTTACGGCTTTCGAGAGCACCATGAATGACTGGCAGGGGACATTGGTCCGGTGGCGCTGCGGATTGTCCACGGCCGATCGCGCCAGATATGGCGCCGGTCCTCGCTGGAACTGCCGGGACGTCAAGTTCTTTATCGGGCGGCTCGGATTCAACCAGCTCGATCCGGCGCGGACGGAGCGGCTCAACAAGGTTCCGACCCGCTTTCATTTACCGCAGGATCAGGTGGATGATGTGATCGAGGCGGGCCGGGAAACGCTGCGAACGAGCCCGGTCTTCAAGAGCTTCGCCGCCAGCCTGTAACCGCCGGGCGGGGGTTTTCTCCCGTTCGGGGGCAGGGTAAAAGCCGCTCCATGAACGCAACCGTCGATCCCAAAAAACTCATCAAGGGTGTCACCGGCGACTGGGAAGTCGTCATCGGGCTGGAAGTCCACGCCCAGGTGACCTCGCAATCCAAATTGTTCTCCGGTGCGGCGACCGCCTTCGGTGGCGCGCCCAACGAACACGTCTCACTGGTGGACGCGGCGATGCCCGGCATGCTGCCGGTCATCAACGAGGAATGCGTCGCGCAGGCGATCCGCACCGGGCTCGGCCTCAAGGCGCAGATCAACCTGAAATCGGTCTTCGACCGGAAGAACTATTTCTATCCCGACCTGCCGCAGGGCTATCAGATCAGCCAGTACAAGTCGCCGATCGTCGGCGAGGGGACCGTGATCATCGATACCCCTGATGGCGGCACGGCATCGGTCGGCATCGAGCGGCTGCATCTGGAGCAGGATGCGGGCAAGTCCGTGCACGACCAGCATCCGGCGATGTCCTATGTCGATCTCAACCGCTCGGGCGTTGCCCTGATGGAGATCGTTTCCAAGCCGGATATGCGTTCGGCCGACGAGGCCAAGGCCTATGTCGCCAAGCTGCGCAGCATCCTGCGTTATCTCGGCACCTGCGATGGCGACATGGAGAAGGGCAACCTGCGCGCCGACGTTAACGTGTCGGTTCGTCGGCCGGGCGAGCCGTTCGGTACCCGCTGCGAGATCAAGAACGTCAACTCGATCCGCTTCATCGGCCAGGCGATCGAGGTTGAGGCGCGCCGCCAGATCGAGATCATCGAGGATGGCGGCGCGATCGAGCAGGAAACCCGGCTTTACGACCCCAACAAGAACGAAACACGTTCGATGCGCTCCAAGGAAGAAGCGCACGACTACCGTTATTTCCCCGATCCGGACCTGCTGCCGCTGGAATTCACCCAGGATTACGTCGAGGGCCTGAAGTCGCACCTGCCGGAATTGCCGGACGAGAAGCGCACGCGCTTCATCGCGACTTTCGGCCTGACCCCCTATGACGCGGGCGTTTTGGTCGCGGAACGGGAAAGCGCCGACTTTTACGAGGCGGTGCTGTCCGGTCTCGGCAATGCGGCGCGCGACGGCAAGCTTGCCGCCAACTGGGTGATCAACGAACTGTTCGGCCGCCTCAACAAGGAGGGCGTCGACATCGCAGCTTCGCCGATGTCCACCGGACAACTGGCGGCGATCATCGACCTGATCGGCGAAGGAACGATTTCCGGCAAGATCGCCAAGGATTTGTTCGAGATCGTCTGGACCAAGGGCGGCGATCCGAAGGCGCTGGTGGAGAGCCTCGGGCTGAAACAGGTCACCGATCTCGGTGCGATCGAGAAGGTGGTGGACGACATTGTCGCCGCCAACCCCGATAAGGTGGAGCAGGCACGCGCCAAGCCGCAACTGATCGGCTGGTTCGTCGGTCAGGTGATGAAATCGTCCGGCGGCAAGGTCAATCCGCAGGCCGTCAACGATCTGCTCAAGACCAAACTCGGCATCTGAACGGATAAAACGATCGGCTGAACGGCGTCGTGCGACACTCGCGCGGCGCCGTTTTCGTATCGGGTGAGGCGCATGAAGCTTCGATCGCGATTCGCGAATCGGCGGAGTGAGATGCGGAAACGGCTGCCGGTGCGAGCGCTGATCGGCTCAAAAGCAAAAATCCACGAAAATAATTTCGTTGCCAAAAAAACCGACTCGGAGTCCGTGCGGCGTGTTTTTTCGAACGAACGACATCCGCGATGCGCGGTTCGTGTCGCTTCGATGTTTTTCAAGCGATACAAAAAACACGCGCCTGCCAATGGCTTTTTGAATTTGAAATAGCGAGGTGCGATCGTGGACGTGATGCGCTGCCTTTGATGGCGCAACGTGCCGCGATGTTTTCAGAGTCAGTGCGGTTGACGCATCGAAGACACCGCGTCAACACTTCCTTAAGCGGGACACTGTTTTTTTTAACGCGTTGGTGTAATCCAAATGCAGTGCATTTCGATTCCCGAGTGCACGAGAGCGATACAGCCATCTCATTTATGGAGGGCAACATGGCCAAGAAAGCGAAGAAGGCGAAGAAGGCAGTCAAGAAGGTTGCCAAGAAGGTCGCCAAGAAGGCGAAGTCCGCAGTGAAGAAGACTGCGAAGAAGACCCGCAAGGTCGCCAAGAAGAAGGCTGCCAAGAAGAAGTAAGGCTTCGCCTTATGAATTGCCGGCAGTTTAAAGTCGGCAACGTCATCAGGGTTTCCTCAGGTTTCGGCTTCGGCCAGGTGCCAGCGGTGACCCAGGTAGACGACAGAGGGTGTCGGCGAGACATCAGGAGAGACGGTCGGGCAGGCGGCGGAATTCGTTTCTGTAGCCGATCCGGCAGAAGGGCGTCAGCGCTCTTCGTACGTTGCGGGTCATGATCCGCAGTTCACCGGGGCTTCCGGTTGAATCTCAATCCTGACGTGTTCACCGACGCCCTCGTTTCTTTTGGGCTCCGGTTTCCCGGCGCCTTCCGGCTTCAAGTGAACCGGTCCCGTTTCCCGACAGACAGATCGACCATTCCGCCTCCTCGCCGCGGATGGGTTGCCGGTGCAAGACCTGCGGCTGTTACTGCGGTGGTTACTGCTTCCCCAAGCGCCAGCCTGAATCCTTTCTGAACGGCAAGCGAAGAAATTGAAAAATCAGCGATTCTTGCAGGCGGGCGGATCTCGGCCCGTTGGGCGTTGAGATTCGATTCATCTCGATACTTAAACCACCCTTCAAATTTTAGCGGTCAGATTACCCCCACAAGCCGGTCAACCGGCGAGGGGATGTGAAGACAGAATTCGGACAGGAGCCGCGGTCGGCCAAGCGCCCCCGGCCCATCATGAAGGAGGGTGCGATGTTTCAGATGATGATCGATCAGACCGGAGCTTCGCCGGTGGAGGCGGGCGCGAACGGCGATGTGCTGTTCGACCTCGGTCTGATGTTCTCGACGGGCCGTGACGGCATTGTCGATCTCGTCGCCGCGCACAAGTGGTTCAATCTGGCCGCGCTCAAGGGACGGGTGGATGCGATCCGGTTGCG
>Ga0153956_1000723_pt1 | contig 34171 bp, 31 predicted proteins | sample TSFL040MetaG_FD_104704 | JGI IMG/M metagenome (GOLD analysis project Ga0153956, IMG submission 104704) | Attine ant fungus gardens microbial communities from Florida, USA - TSFL040 MetaG | ecosystem: Host-associated > Fungi > Mycelium > Unclassified | place: USA: Florida, Wekiwa Springs... | reverse complement strand
GAGGCGGTGCCGGCCAACCAGCCCGGTCGTGGTTTGACGATGGCTGCTGAGCACTTCTTGATCGCCCAACCCGATTTGGGTCAGATCGAGGCGATCAACGCCCGCCATCCGGGATTGGCCGCACCCCCGGTGCGGTTGTTGCCGACCAACCTGGCGCCCGAAGAAGTCGGGGTGCTCTATCCCGCCCTCGATCATGTGGTGATCGGGGTACGCGAAGAGGATCTGGCGCCGGTGCCGGTGGACTTCACCACCAACCCGCTGCTGCTGGTGCTCGGTGATGCCAAGTCCGGCAAGACCACCCTGTTGCGGCACCTCATTCGCACCGTGCGGGAGCACTCCAGCGCGGATCAGGTCGCGTTCACCGTCCTGGACCGGCGCCTGCACCTGGTCGACGAACCGTTGTTCGCCGACAATGAGTACACCGCGAATGTGGATCGGGTCATCCCGGCCATGCTCGGCCTGTCGGCGTTGATCGGGTCACGGCGGCCCCCGGCGGGCCTGTCGGCGGCAGACCTCGCGAGTTGGAGCTATGAGGGGCACACCCACTACCTGATCATCGACGATGTTGATGCCATCCCCGACACCCCGGCCCTGACCGGCCCGTATGCCGGGCAGCGGCCGTGGACCACCCTGATCGAGTTGCTGTCTCAAGCCGGCGATCTGGGATTGCGGGTCATCGTCACCGCACGGGCCACCGGCTCAGCGCACGCGTTGATGACCAACCCACTACTGCGCCGACTCAACGACCTGCAAGCCACCACCCTGATGCTCTCAGGCAACCCCGCCGACAGCGGCAAAATCCGCGGCCAACGCTTCGCACGCCTCCCCGCAGGACGCGCAATCCTACTGGCCGACAACGACGAACCCACCTACCTACAACTCGTCAACCCAACATTCAGCCAAACCTTGACGCACTAGGAGAACCCATGTCCCTTCTGAAGCTGAGGACCCCGTGATGGCCAACGCTGTGATACCGATCGTGCGGATTGCTGTCCTGGCCGAGAGCCGGCTGACGGAGATTGCGCTGCCCGCGGACCTACCGCTGCGCGAAATCCTGCCCACCGTACAGCGTTTGGTCGTGCCAACCGCTCCCGATGACACCCAGGACAGTGCCGGCGACACCCACCGGCTCAGCCTCGCCCCGATCGGCGGCGCACCGTTCAGCCTGGACGCCAGCCTGGACACTGTCGGCGTGGTCGACGGGGACCTCCTGGCCCTGCAGCCGGTGCCATCCGGTCCCTCGGCGCCCGGCATCGTCGAAGACATCGCGGATGCCGCGGTGATCTTCTCGGCCTCCCGGCGCAAGCCTTGGGGACCGCGGCACATCGGGACCGGAGCACTCGCGGCCGCCGCCGGATTGATCTTGGCGGCAACGACTCTGGCCGTCACCCACCGAGTGCTCACCGGAGCCACGGCAGGGTTGTTCGCGGCAGGCGCGATCGCGGTAGTTGCCGCGCTCGCCGCATTGATCGCACGCCCACCATATGACGGAGCGTTGTCCGCCGCCGCGCTGGCGCCGATCGCCGCGGCACTGGCCTTGGTGGTGCCGGGGCAGTTCGGTCCGGCGCAGGTGACGTTGGGCGCCGCCGGCATTGCGGCATGGTCGTTGATTCGCGTCATCGGATCACGTCGCGATCTCGGATTCTTCACGGCGACAACGGTGGTTGGTGGTGGCGTCGCCCTGGCGGCTGCGATCGAGGCACTGTGGCCGTTGCCGCTCGTCAGCATCGGCGGTGTCCTGCTCGTGCTGGCCTTGTTGGTCACCGTCTCGGCTCCCCAAATCTCCGCGTTGTGGGCACGGTTGCCGCTGCCGGTCATCCCGGCGCCGGGAGATCCGACCCCGGCAGCTCCGTCACTGCGGGTGCTGGAGGACCTGCCGCGTCGGGTACAGGCCGGCGAGAAGTACCAAACCGGATTCATCGCCGGTGGAGTGCTGCTCGGCACCCTTGGCTCGGTTGCGATCGCCGCTCAACCCGAAACGGTTCCGGCCTGGGGATGGTATGTGGTGGTGGCCAATGCGGTAGCGGCTGCGCTGCGCGCACGGGTATGGGATTCGGCCGCGAGCAAGTCCTGGCTGCTGGCCCAGCCTTACCTGGTGACGGCGGCACTGTTGGTGCTCTACGGTGCGACCGGCCGCTACCTTGCCGCACTGATCGCGGTGGGGGTGCTTGCCGTGCTGGTATCCGCATGGGTGTTGGCCTCCGCGGTTCCGGCAGTCGCCGATCCGCACAGCTATTCGTTGCCGGTACGCCGGCTGGTCGGATTCCTGGCCTCGGGTCTGGATGCATCGCTGATACCGGTAATCGCCTACTTGGTCGGTATTTTCGCCTGGGTCCTCGATCGATGAGCCGTTCTCGAATCGGCTCGGCACCGCCGTTGTCCAGGGTGATCCGGCTCGGCGGAGCGGCCGGAGTCCTGGTCGCAGCGCTCTGGACATCCCCGCCGGTCTTGGCGATCACCCCACCGAACGTTGACCTGGGCGCCGTACCGCCCAGCGGGACTCCGGGGCCGGTACAAGCCACACAGCAGAACAGCGAGTGCAACACCACCGAGATCATCGCCGGCGCCGATATCAAGGATCCCCCTGCCGCGCAACGGCAGCTCGATCTGCCCGCGGCGTGGCAGTTCTCCCGCGGCGACGGCCAAACGGTGGCCGTCATCGACACCGGGGTGCGGCCCGGCCCGCGCCTGCCGGCCGTCGAACCCGGCGGCGACTACATCGGCACCACCGACGGCCTCACCGACTGCGACGGGCACGGAACGCTGATCGCCGGGCTCATTGCCGGTCAGCCCGGCGACGACGGTTTCTCCGGCGTTGCGCCCGCGGCACGGCTGCTGTCCCTGCGCGCCACGTCCGCAAAGATCACCCCGGCGACTTCCACCGGTGATCCGGAGTTGGCCCAGGCGGCCTTCACCGTGACGGCCCTGAGCCGGGCGATCGTGCATGCCGCGGATCTCGGGGCGCGGGTGATAGCTGTCTCGGCAGTGCACTGCGTACCTGCCGACCGCAACGTCGACCAGTCCGAACTCGGTGCGGCTATTCGCTATGCGGCGGTCGACAAGGACGCCGTTGTGATCGCCGCGGCCGGTGATAGCGGAGCCACGGGGTCGGCCGGGCTTGGAACCGGTTGCCAGCCCAATTCGCTGACGGATCTGAGCCGACCCGACGACCCGCGCGGGTGGGGGACCGTCGCATCAGTGTCGATCCCGTCGTCGTGGCAGCCCTATGTGTTGTCGGTGGCGTCGCTGACGCCCGGCGGCCAGCCCTCGAAATTCACGACGGCCGGCCCGTGGGTCGGTGTCGCCGCTCCGGGGGAGAACATCGTGTCGGTGAGTAACCGCGATGACGGTGGCCTCGCCAACGCGTTGCTCGGGGGAAGGCAGAAACTGGTGCCGCTCAGCGGGACCGGTTATGCGTCCGGTTATGTGGCCGGCGTTGCGGCACTGGTTCGAAGCCGGTATCCCGAACTGAGTGCGGCACAGGTGATCCACCGGCTCACCGCCACCGCGCACAACACGGCCCGCGCACCGTCCAACGTCCTCGGCGCCGGATCCGTTGACCCGGTGGCCGCACTGACCTGGCAGTTGCCCGCCGGATCTCGCTCGGGGGCGGAGTCGGTGAAACGGGCGGTCCTGCCGCCGCAGCCGGCACCGAAGAATTACACGCCGCAGCTCGTCGCATTCGGCGGCGTTGCGGCGCTGGGATTGGCCGTTGGCTCGGCCGCCATCACGGCGCGCCGTCGAGAGGAGACCACCCTGTGAGTACCCACCGATCACCCTGGCCCGGTACCGGCCGAATCGCCGTGGTGCTTTTCGCTGCTGTGGCCGCGACCGCCGCCTATCCCTGGCACTCGGCACGCGAGCACTGGGTGCTGGGCATCGGCGTCGCCGTGGTAGCCGCCTTGTTGGCGCGGTGGCGTGGGTTGCCCCTGACGACGTTGTTGCGGCGCCGGGTGGCGCTCAACCGCGGCAAACACGGGGAGCGCCACGTCCGCAGAGCCGTCACCGACCCGCGGGTCACCGCGCTGCTGAGCGTCACAGCACCGCAGGAAGACCCGGACCTGCTTCCACTGCCGCTGATCGCCCGCTATCTGGACCGTTACGGCCTGCGTGCCGACACGATCCGGGTCACCAGTCGCGACGTCGGGGATCATGCCGGTGCGCATGCGCGGACAACGTGGATTGGGCTGACGTTCTCAGCCGTCGACAATCTCGCTGCGCTACAGGCGCGTTCCGCGGAGATCCCCTTGGACAAGACCGCTGCGGTTGTGGCTCGCCGACTTGCCGATCACCTACGGGAATCCGGTTGGGCGGCCAGCGCCGTCGAGCCCGACGATGTCCCGCGACTGGACGCCGCAGGTTCTCGCGAGACTTGGCACGGGATTGTGCAGGAAAGCGGAGATCACCTTGCCGCATACCGGCTTACGCCCGGACACGACTTGCCGGACCTGCTGGCGAAGGTCTGGGCCTACCCGGCGCCTGAAACCTGGACGGCCCTGGAGGTCGCCGGCTCCGGCGACGATCAGACGCTGGCGTTCGCGGCGGCATTTCGCACCGGCGCCCAGCCCGGCGCCGGTGGGCCGCTGCCCGGATTGAGTCCACAAGCAGGGGCCCAACGGGCGGCGCTGGCGGTCCTGCACCCGTCATCGGTGCAGCGCCTGGACGGCCATGCCGTCGTGGCCCGCGACTGGCTGACTCGGCTCCGTTGGCCGAGCAGCACCGCGCGGCGTTCGCCGGTTGACGTCGCCGTCGGCTGAACAGCATCCGGGCTTGAGCGGGCCGTTGAATGCATTGGTGACTGCGCCCATTCAATCCGAATGCCGAGGCCGAATGCCCCACTTAAGCGGGCCATCGAGCGAGACCGCCGAGCGGTCACCTCGTCGGTCGACCGTGGCCTGGGGGCAGATGGGGGTGGTTATTCTTTGCCGATGGACAGCCAAACATCCGGCAGCCAAGGGCCATCCTTTGCGGAACCGCCAGAGCAGCCGGCAAGCGACGCTGCTACCCAGCCTGCACGCCCATGGCGTCCCGTGGCCGTTGTTGCCGCCGCACTCGTTGTGGCCATTGCCCTGACCGTCGTTGCGCTGGTCGCCGCTGTGCTGATTGTGAGTCACCGCGGCCATGAGCCCGAGTCAATTGATCCGTCCACAAGCGGGGCGTCTGCCAGTTCGTTGTCGAGCAAATGCAGCCCTAGCACGGTTCCGCTCGCCAACCTCGATCACCGCAATGCCGACGAGCCCAGGCTGGCGCTGCCCCGACCGCCCGGCTGGGCCTTGGACCCCGCACAGCGACCGCCGGCAGTTCGGGCGGTGATGCAAGGCCCGGGAGTTGAGGCCAACCGTTACCAGCCGAACGCCGTTGTGACACTGGAGAACCTGACCGGGACGGTCGGAACTCCACAAGAAGCACTCGATTGGGAAATCGCGGGGTTATCCAAGATCGGTGTCCTTGTCAACCGCAGCCACAGCACTGTTTGCGGCTATCCCGCCGTGACGCTCACCTACGACATGGGCCTGGTCAATCACCAGGCAACCTGCCTGATCGTTGCGGGTCGGGACAGCGAGGGCAAGCTCTGGGCGGCCATGGTCACCGTTCAGGCCTTCGATCCCAATAACCCGGCCTACGTGAGTGAAAAACACGCCATCCTCAGTGGATTCCAGTTCGCGTTCGCCGGCGACTAATCGGATTGCAGGGCGATGCGCAGCGCGTCGATCTGGTCGAGTTCGGCTTGCCCGGCCTGCACGTGGACCGCGTGCAGGGCCCCGTTCCAGGCGAAGGGTGGCTGGTAGTCATCGGCAACCGGTAGGCCGCGGTCGTAGCCGAGCGTAAGGTGGGTCCCACCGTGCTGCCAGATGAACGGAAGCGCGTGTTCGGTGGTCGTGCTCGCGACAACGGTGTCATCGACGACGGCGTCGACGGCGAGGCCCCCGGACACCAGGCGCAGCACGCAACCGATGAGGTGACGTCCCGGCGGCACGTGTCGTTCGGATACAAGCTGCAGGGTGCCACTGGGGAGCGCCACGGCGACATGCAGCCTGCCATCGATGACGTAAGAGGCCAGGCCGCCGTTGCGGTCACCGATGGCGAACAACACCCCGCTGGGCGTGTCCTGCTGCGGCACATCCACATCGGCGAGAATGTGACCTCCGCCGGCCAGCATCGGCAGTGCCTCGTCGAGTACTGGACCGGCTTGTGGATACAGCGTGACCTTCAGGCCAACCGGATACCGCGGCTGCGCTGCGGCAGCCAACCGCCCGATCAGCGAGTCAAGAAGTGGCAGAACATTGTTGGCGGCGGCCTCCTTCGACCACTGCTCCTGTAGCTGCTTGACCACATCGGGATGTTGGTCTGCGAGATCGTCGGACTCCGAGAAGTCGTCGTCGAGGCGGAACAACGACCAACGATCGGTCTCGAAATCGCGGCTTCCGGTGAGCAGTGAGTCCTCGTCCATCACGCCGACCGGAACGTGGTCGGTGGTCGCCTTCCAGCCGTCGGCGAAGATCGCACGCGAGCCCATCATTTCGAAATATTGCAGCGAACGGGGGTTGGGTGCCGCCGGGTCGGTGAACGAAGGCCGCAGGCTGGCCCCCTGAACCGGTTGTTGCGCAATGCCGTCGACGGAGTCCGGTACGGCCACGCCGCACGCGTCGAGCACGGTCGGAAGGACGTCGATCGCATGGGCGAACTGTCCTCGAACACCGCCGCCCTCACGGATCTTCTTAGGCCAGTGCGCGATGAACGGCACCCGGGTGCCACCGAGCCAGGTGTAGCGCTTCCACAACCGAAATGGCGTATTGCCGGCCCACGCCCATCCCCACGCGTAGTGCGGGTAGGTACGCGGTCCGCCCCATTCGTCGAGTTGCGCGAGGTTCTCGGCGAGATCATCACGTATCCGATGGGTGAACCGGTGCTCATTGACGGTTCCCGATACCCCACCCTCGGCGCTGGCGCCGTTGTCAGACATCAGCAGGATCAACGTGTTGTCGAGCGCCCCGATGCGCTCGAGAGTGTCGACCAGCCGCCCGATCTGTGCGTCGGTGTGGCTGAGGAACCCGGCGTAAACCTCATGCATGCGGGCATAGAGGCGGCGCTCGTCCGAGCTGAGGTCGTCCCAGGCCGGAACCCAGGGCGGCCGTGGGGTCAACGTCGTACTGGCCGGGACCACGCCGGACTGCACCTGACGAGCGAACAGTTCGTCGCGCCAGCGATCCCACCCGATGTCGAACTTGCCGGCGTAGGCATCAGCCCATGAGCGCTCCACGTGGTGCGGCGAGTGCATCGCTCCCGGGGTGAAGTACAGGAAGAAGGGCTTGCCGGGGGCGCTGGCCTGTTGACTGAGCACCATCCGGATCGCTTCGTCGGCGAGGTCCTCGGTCAGGTGGTAGCCCTCATCGGGCCGAGCCGGCGCTTCGACGAATGAATTGTCGCGCACCAGTTCCGGCGCCCATTGATTGGCGTCGCCCCGCAGAAAGCCGTAGTAGCGTTCGAACCCCAACCCCAGTGGCCATTGGTCGTAGGGCCCGGCCCCGCCACGCTCACCGCGCGGCACCAGATGCCACTTGCCGGTCGCCAGCGTGCTCCAGCCCGCATCCCGCAGGATTCGTGGCAGTGTGGCCGCCGAGCGGGGAATGTGTGCGGTGTAGCCCGGATGCGTGGTGGGCAGATCGGCAAGGAATCCCATCCCGACCGCGTGGTGGTTGCGGCCGGTCAGCAGTGCCGCCCGGGTAGGGGAGCACAGGGCCGTCACGTGAAACCGGTTGTAGCGCAGTCCTCCGGATGCCAGACGGTCGATGGTCGGCGTCGAGATATCCGAGCCGTAGCAGCCGAACTGAGCGAAGCCGAGGTCGTCGAGCAGGATCACCACGACATTGGGTGCGTCCTGCGGGGGGCGCTGGGGCTGGCTCATCTCGGTGTAGCCTTTCGCTATGACCTGCTTGTAGTCAAGTGACTACTTCTGTTGGGAACACTATTGATCGATGTTGCGGATCGCAAGGCGTGGAGGGAAATTCGCCCGACCAGGCGGTGTCCACAGCCGCGCTGAAGCGGCCTAGCCGGCCACCGCCTGGCCGGCCACGGCAGCGGCGCCGGACTGCTGGATCGTGCGGTAGGCGGGATCGAGGCGGCGGACTGTGGCGACGAGCAGCAGAGCGATGACAGGCGCTATCACGCCGTACAGCGCTGGCACAGTCCCAATTTCGGCGCTGTCGAGGAGTTGGGGACTCAGGGCGATCGCGGTGGCCACCATCGCGTTGTGCATCCCGATTTCCAGGCTGATGGCAATCGCCTGCCGTGGAGCGAGTTTCATCCACCGAGGCACGAGATATCCGACGGTCAAGCTGACGGCGGCAAAAGAAACGACGGCGCCGGTGAGTGTGCCGAGGTTGTTCGCCACTGTCGTTCGCCCACCGACGATCGCCGCAATGGAGATCGCGACGAGCAGTGTGGCCGCGGCGATCCGGACCGGCCGCTTCAAGCGACGGGCGAGTTCGGGAAAGCGTTCACGAATGGCGACACCAATAGCCGTGGGAATGAGGACCAGCCCGACTACTGCCACGAATTTGTCCAGCTGTAGCGGGATGCTGCGTCCCTCGCCGGTGAACCAGCTGATTGAAAACGCCAGGATCGCCGGTAGCGAGGCGATCGAGATCACGGCGTTGATCGCGGTCAACGTGAGATTGAGGGCCAGGTCGCCATTGACCAAGTGGCTGAACACATTGGCCAACAGGCCACCGGGGACCGCGGATATCAGCATCAGTCCCACCGCGAGCTTCGGCGGAAGGTTGAAGGCTTCGGCGATCAGCAGGCAGAAGGTCGGCAGGACTATCGCCTGGCAGACCAGGGCGACCGCGAGCGGGCGCTTCAGCGCGGCGGCCCGCCGGAAGTCGGCGACGGTGAGGGTCATTCCCAGCGCGAGCATGGCCGTCACGACGACCAATGGGAAAAACCGGTTATCCATGAATGCTCCGCGGTGTTCGTGCGCAGATGCCATGACGGTGGAGTGGCCCCGGGCGCCGGCGCGATGATGCAGTGATCACTCAGCCTGCCCCAATCGGTCGAATTCGGGACCGCGGATGGGCACGCCCTTAGTGCCGGAAGCGGCACTGACGCGAAGCGTTGAGCAAACGGAATCTCCTGCTGTCCGTTGCCTTTCGTCGTCGACGGTGATCGCCTTGATCGTCGACGACGTCCGCTATGTCGACCGCCTTACGCGTCGTCGCACGCCATGGCGACTCATCGCCGCCAAGGTCGATGTTCATGCTGGGCCCGACGGCCTCGGGGTCGATGTAATCGGTTGTAGAGCAAAGTGATCCGTGAATTGGGAACGATGCCATTAGGGATGCGTCCGGCGCTGCAGGCCCGCGCGAAGCTGCCGCAGCGCCCGCTGGACATCGTCTCGCCGGCCTTGAGTGGCGGTTTCAGAATGGCCACGACGATGGACGGCGGGTGTTCGCATCCCGACCAGGCGAGCCCGCGGCTGGCTACGCCCGTCTGGACCTCGCGAGCACGCTGGAATCTTTTTGAGTCGAATCGCCGAGCCCCAACGCCGCGGAGCGGGGGCACGGCCCGGGCGCGACTGTCAAGCGGTTGTTCGGCGACGTTGTGTGCAGGCAATTCCGAGCCGCCCGCGTAGACTCGCCGGGCGAACTTTTTATCAGAAACAGTGAGGTGGGTAATCGATGAGCGGCCATTCGAAGTGGGCTACCACGAAGCATAAGAAGGCTGTCATTGATGCTCGTCGTGGTAAGAATTTTGCGCGGTTGATCAAGAATATTGAGGTTGCGGCGCGGGTTGGTGGTGGGGATCCGTCGGGTAATCCGACGTTGTTTGACGCGATTCAGAAGGCGAAGAAGAGTTCGGTGCCCAATGACAATATTGAGCGGGCTCGTAAGCGTGGTGCTGGTGAGGAGGCCGGTGGGGCGGATTATCAGACCATCACCTATGAGGGTTATGGCCCTAATGGGGTGGCGGTGTTGATTGAGTGTTTGACCGATAATCGCAATCGGGCTGCCAGTGAGGTGCGGGTGGCGATGACGCGTAACGGTGGTCAGATGGCTGACCCGGGCTCGGTTGCCTATCTGTTCAGTCGCAAGGGCATGGTCATGCTGGATAAGAATGGGTTGACTGAGGATGACGTGTTGGTGGCGGTGTTGGATGCCGGTGCTGAGGATGTGAACGATTTGGGGGAGAGCTTCGAAGTGATTTCGGAGCCGGGTGATTTGGTGGCGGTGCGCAGTGCGCTGGTGGAGGCCGGCATTGACTATGACTCTGCGGAGGCCAGTTTCCAGCCGTCGGTCAGCGTCCCGGTTGACGTTGAGGGGGCTCGTAAGGTGTTCAAGTTGGTCGAGGCTCTTGAGGACAGTGACGACGTGCAGAATGTGTGGACGAACGTGGATCTGTCCGACGAGGTCCTGGCCGCCCTCGACGCCGAATAAGCGATCACCTCCACTCATATCGGGTGAGACCGGCCGCCAACGGCTCTAGACTGACGCCGTGTCGGGGAGGGAACGGCGGGAGTACGGCAGGTCCCAGCGGAAGGTCCTTCCGCGATCCGCACTCGGGTCCTACGAACCGTCGACGCAACGCACGGACCCGGTAGCGCTGCTGGAGTCGCAATCCAAGTCCCGGGTTCCCGAGCTGGTGCCGATCCGATACGCCCGCATGTTGGCGTCGCCGTATGCGTTCTACCGGGGCTCGGCGGTGATCATGGCCGCCGATCTCGCCGCCGACCCGCATACCGGATTACCGGCACAGCTGTGCGGGGATGCCCACCTGTCGAACTTCGGGTTGTTCGCCTCCCCGGAGCGACAGCTGATGTTCGACCTCAACGATTTCGATGAGACGCTGCCCGGACCGTGGGAGTGGGACGTCAAACGGTTGGTGGCCAGTGTCGCAGTTCTCTGCCGCAGCAGGGGATTGCGCCCCGCCAAGCAGGAATCGGTCGTATCGGCCTGCGCCGAGGCCTACCGCAATCAGATGCGCGACCTGGCCCGGCTCGGCGAGCTCGATGTGTGGTACGCGCAATCGGTCATCGATGCCGAACTGCTGGCCGCCGTAGACCCGGTCTACGCCAAGGCGATCCGGCGTACCGCGGTCGGTGCCCTCTCGCGCGGCCGGCAGCAGGCCGTCGACAAACTCACCCGCTCGGAAGATGGCCGCCTGCGCCTGATCAGCGATCCGCCCCTGATCGTGCCGGCCGGCGACCTGGTCAGTGACGTCGTGGCGCAGCTCTACAACAAGTACATGCGAAAGCTGATCAAGGACTACGTGTCCAGCCTTCCCGACGACCGGCGGGTGCTCGCACGGCGATATCGCTACGTGGAAGTGGCCCGCAAGGTCGTCGGTGTCGGCAGCGTCGGAACCCGAACCTGGATCGTGCTGTTCGAGGGGGTCGGCAGCGGAGACTCATTGCTCATGCAGGTCAAAGAGGCCCGCCCCTCGGTGTTGGAACCGCACCTCAAGCGCAGCCGATACACCAACGCCGGGGAGCGCGTCGTGGCCGGGCAGCGGCTGATGCAGGCCAGCAGCGACGTCCTGCTGGGCTGGCTGCACGCCATCGGCCCCGACGGTCACCATGGCGACTACTACGTGCGTCAACTGTGGGACATGAAGGGATCCGCCGACGTCGAGTCGATGAGTCCCAAGGTGCTTACCGCCTACGTGCAGGCATGTGGGCATGCACTTGCCCGGGCGCACAGCCGTTCCGGCGATCGGGTCGCGATCGCGGCCTATCTCGGCAAAGGGGACAACGCCGACCGGGCACTGACCCGGTTCGCCTTGGCCTATGCCGAGCAGAACGACAGCGACTACGAGGCGCTGCGGGCTGCGGTGCGCAGTGGCCGTATCGCCACCGCCTGATCATCGAAGCGGCGCGCGTGTCGCGCCCCGTTGGTGTCACCGGACCCCACTAGACTGTCGAACAATTGTTCGGTGCTGGAGAGGAATCCGATGCGGGTGATGGGCGTCGACCCTGGACTGACGCGGTGCGGGCTGTCAGTGGTCGAAGGTGGACAGGGGCGTCAGGTCACCGCTTTGGATGTCGATGTGGTGCGCACCCCGGCCGATCAGCCGCTGCCGGAGCGGCTGCTGGCCATCAGCAACACCGCTGAGCACTGGCTCGACACCCACCACCCCGACGTCATCGCGATCGAGCGAGTGTTCTCCCAGCAGAACGTCTCCACGGTGATGGGCACCGCGCAGGCCGGCGGGGTGATCGCGCTGCAGGCCGCCCGACGCGGCATCACCGTGCACTTCCACACCCCCAGCGAGGTCAAAGCCGCGGTGACCGGCAACGGTTCGGCCGACAAGGCGCAGGTGACCACGATGATCACCCGGATCCTCGGGCTGCAGCAGAAGCCGACACCCGCGGACGCCGCGGATGCGCTGGCGCTGGCGATCTGTCACTGCTGGCGGGCCCCGATGATCGCCCGGATGGCCGCCGCCGAAGCGCTGGCCACCGAGCAGCGACGTAAGTACGCCGCCAAGCTCAAGGCGGCCCGGGCATGATCGCGTCGGTACGTGGCGAGGTCATCGACATCGCGCTGGACCATGCCGTGGTCGAGGCGGCCGGCGTCGGCTACAAGCTGATGGCCACGCCGGCGACCCTGTCGACGCTGCGGCGCGGCAGCGAATCCCGTTTGGTCACCGCGATGATCGTGCGCGAAGACTCGATGACGCTCTACGGGTTCCCGGACGGCGAGGCACGCGATCTGTTCCTCACGCTGATCGGGGTCTCGGGTATCGGACCCAAGATCGCCCTGGCCACCCTGGCCGTCTATGACGCGACCACCTTGCGTCGGGCGCTCGCCGACTCCGATGTCGCCGCACTGACCCGGGTGCCCGGAATCGGCAAGCGCGGTGCCGAGCGGCTGGTGCTGGAGCTGCGCGACAAGATGGGTGCGGTGGCCGCATCCGACGGCGCGGTGTTCAGCGGTCATGCGGTGCGCGCCCCGGTGATCGAAGCCCTGATCGGACTCGGCTTCGCCGCCAAGCAGGCCGAAGAGACCACCGACAAGGTCTTGGCGGATGCTCCCGACGCAACCACCTCCGAAGTGCTGCGCACCGCGCTGAGCCGGCTGGGGAAGACCAAGTGAGCCAATCCGGCGATCCCGAAGACCGCGAGGTCTCCCCGGCGCTGACCGTCGGCGAGGGCGACATCGACGCCGGTCTGCGCCCGCGCAGCCTGGCCGAGTTCATCGGCCAGCCCCGGGTACGCGAGCAGTTGCAGCTGGTGCTTGAGGGCGCCAAGAACCGCGGCGGCACACCCGATCACATCCTGCTGTCCGGCCCGCCGGGGCTCGGCAAGACATCGCTGGCGATGATCATCGCCAGCGAACTGGGCAGCTCGCTGCGATTGACCTCCGGGCCGGCCCTGGAACGCGCCGGTGATCTGGCCGCGATGCTGTCGAACCTCGTCGAGCATGACGTGCTGTTCATCGACGAGATCCACCGCATCGCCCGGCCGGCCGAGGAGATGCTCTACCTGGCGATGGAGGACTTCCGCGTCGACGTCGTCGTCGGGAAGGGGCCCGGTGCCACCTCGATACCCCTGGAAGTGGCCCCGTTCACCCTGGTCGGTGCGACGACGCGATCAGGTGCGCTGACCGGCCCGTTACGCGACCGGTTCGGGTTCACCGCCCACATGGATTTCTACGAACCGGCCGAACTGCAGCGGGTGCTGGCGCGCTCGGCGAAGATCCTCGGGATCGAGCTGGGCGCGGAGGCGGCGGCAGAGGTCGCGCGGCGCTCCCGTGGCACGCCGCGGATCGCCAACCGGCTGTTGCGCCGGGTGCGTGACTATGCCGAGGTGCGTGCCGACGGGGTGATCACCCGCGACGTTGCCAAAGCCGCGCTGGCGGTCTATGACGTCGACGAACTGGGTCTGGACCGGCTGGACCGCGCGGTGCTCTCGGCGCTGACCCGAAGCTTCGGCGGCGGACCGGTCGGGGTCTCCACGCTGGCGGTTGCGGTGGGGGAGGAAGCTGCCACCGTCGAAGAGGTCTGCGAGCCGTTCCTGGTGCGCGCCGGGATGGTCGCGCGCACCCCGCGGGGCCGCGTCGCGACGCCTGCGGCGTGGACACACCTGGGCATGGTGCCCCCGGTGGGCGCCGGAGGGCTGGTACAACAAGGGTTGTTCGAATAGGACGGGCTAGAGTTTGGCCAGCTCGGCGGCCAGCACGTCCAAACCCTCCGACAGCAGTGCGTCGGTGATGGTCAGCGGCGGCAGCAGCCGCACCACATTGCCGAAGGTTCCGCAGGTCAACACGATCACACCCGCCTGATGGCACGCCGTTGCCAGCGCCGCGGTCAGGGCCGGGTCCGGTTCGTTGGTGTCGGGCCGCACCAGCTCAACGGCGATCATGGCGCCGCGGCCGCGGACATCGCCGACCCGGTCGTCGTCGGCCTGCAATCGACCCAGCCGTTCGAAGATCAGCCGTTCCATCTCCTGTGCCCGGCCTACCAGGTCGTCAGCTTCGACGGCGGCGAACGCCCCCAGCGCTGCCGCGCAGGCCACCGGGTTGCCACCGAATGTTCCGCCCAGGCCGCTGACATGCGGGGCGTCCATGATGTCGGCGCGGCCGGTGACGGCTGCCAACGGCAGGCCGCCGCCGATTCCCTTGGCGGTGCAGATCAGGTCGGGCGCCAGCCCGGCCGGGCCTTCATGGTCACAGGCGAACATCGCCCCGGTGCGGGCGAAGCCCGTCTGCACCTCGTCGGCGATGAACACGACGTCATTGTCGCGGCACCAGTTCAGTAGGGCCGACAGAAATCCTGGCGCCGGGACGATGAACCCGCCTTCGCCTTGGATCGGTTCGATGACCAGCGCGGCCAGATTGTGGGCTCCGATCTGGTTCTCCAGGACGCCGATGGCCCGGTCGGCCGCTCGTTGCCCGTCGCTGCCCAGGTCTTTGTCGATCAGGCCGTCACGGTAGGGATAGGAGGCCGGGGCGCGGTAGATGTCGGGCGCGAACGGGCCGAATCCGCTCTTGTATGGCATCGACTTGGCGGTGAGCGCCATCGTGAGGTTGGTGCGGCCGTGGTAGCCGTGGTCGAACGCTGCTATCGCGGTTTTGCGGGTGTAGGACCGCGCGATCTTGACGGCGTTCTCCAGAGCTTCGGCGCCGGAGTTGAGCAGCACCGAACGCTTCTCGAACACACCCGGAGTGATCCGGTTCAGTACTTCGGCGACGGCCACATATCCCTCGTAGGGCGTCACCATGAAACAGGTGTGGGTGAACTCGGCGACCTGCCGCTGAACCGCGTCCACCACGCGGGGCGCTGCGTTGCCCACCGTGGTCACGGCGATTCCCGAGCCCAGGTCGATGAGCCGGTTGCCGTCGACGTCTTCCACGATGCCGCCCCCGGCCCGCGCTGCGTACACCGGAAGCGTGCTGCCCACCCCACGTGCCACGGCCGTCGCGCGGCGGCGCGCCAGCTGAACCGAGCCAGGCCCGGGGATCTCGGTGGCCAGGTGACGGCTCTGCAACAGTGGCGGCACTGACATGGGGCGGGGCCTCCTCAGCGGTCCTTGCCGCGGTTTAGATCTGGCCGAATGGCCGGCACGCGTTGCCGAAGGGCTGCCAATATTCGCCGGGCGGGCAGTCCAACGGGGTCGGGCCCTGGCCGAGTGCCATGCAGGTGTTGGTGCTGGGTTCCCAGTACTGACCGCCCGGGCAGGCCAGCGGGGTCGGGCCCTGGCCGAGCGGCATGCAGGTGTTGGTGCTGGGTTCCCAGTACTGACCGCCCGGGCAGGCCAGCGGCTCTGCCGACCCGATGGCGGGCATGGCGATCGCTCCCACTGCCAGGGGCGCCGCTGCCAAGGCAACGGCGGTCGCCAGACCGCACGCGAAGTTTCTCATCGGCCAACCTTCCCTCAAGAATCGTGACCCCCCTGTCCCCGACAGCCTAGGGGGTGGACCACGGTACCGACGCGCGGTCGTTCGACTCAGTGGCACACTGTTGTCATCACAGTGGCCCGCCACACCTCAGGTGGTCCGGTGCCAGAGAATCATTCGAACAAGTCGAAAGATCGGTCGTCGTCATGGAAAACATGGTTGCCTTCCTGCCGCTGCTCCTCGTCATGGGCGCCTTTATGTTCTTTGCCTCGCGGCGGCAGAAGCGCGCGATGCAGGCCACCATCGACCTGCACGAATCGTTGCAGGTGGGCGATCGGGTGCACACCACGTCCGGGCTGCAGGGCACCATCACCCGCATCACGGACGACGACGTCGACCTGGAGATCTCGGAGGGCGTGGTGACCACCTGGATGAAGCTGGCCGTGCGCGACAAGATCGAGCCCGAGGAGCTGACGGCCGAGGGTGCAGTCGAAGAGGCCGTCGAAGGCGCCTAAACAGCTCGCCGCCACCCGGGTGCGGCAGGTCACTGCCATCCGGCTGGCCGGCTGACACGCCCGACGCGCGGAACGCCCGCCCAACGATCATCCCGGCCGGCCGGGCACGTACCCTTTTGCGGGTGCAGTGGTACTGATCGCTGCGGGCGGTCCGCTCACGGGCCAGCCCCTACGATCACGAGAGCGCATTGCGCAATGAGCGAAGGAGACTCAACAACGTGGCATCGCCTTCGGCGCCGGTGCACCCTGCCCGCAACCTGGCGGTGTTCCTGGCATTGCTCATCGGTGTCTATCTGCTGGTATTCCTGACCGGAAACAAGCTTGCCGAACCCAAACTCGGTATCGACCTGCAGGGCGGCACTCGTGTGACGCTCACCGCGCGCACCCCGGACGGCTCTACGCCGACCCGGGAAGCGCTCAACCAGGCGCAACAGATCATCAGCGCCCGGGTCAACGGACTCGGTGTGTCGGGTTCTGAGGTCATCATCGATGGCAACAACCTGGTCATCACGGTGCCCGGCAGCGACGGCAATGAAGCCCGCACCCTCGGCCAGACCGCCCGGCTCTACATCCGGCCGGTGATCAACGGCGTCTCGGTGCAGGAAGCTCAGGCAGCTGGCCGGATGTCCGGCCTCGGCGGTGGCGGCATGCCCGGCATCCCGGGCCTGCCGCCCGGCGCCGGCGGGGGTGCTCCTGGTCTGCCTCCCGGTCTTGGCGGTGGCGGTGTTCCCGGGTTGCCCCCGGGTGCCGGCGGCGGTGCTCCTGGCCTGCCTCCGGGCTTCGGCGCGGGCGGGCAGGGCTTGTTCGGCGGGAACGGTGCGTCCCTTCCTCAGCAGCCGGTGAGTCCGTCGGCCCAGCCGCGGCCCTTCCCGCAGGAGCCGACCCCGACCCCGGGCACCACCTCGGCCGGCCCCGGCTCCGAAAACACCAGCGAGACCGGCACTCCCGGCACCTCGACTGTTCCGGCGCCCACCGCGCCGGGATCGCCCGCCGAGGTGCCGGCTAGCCCCGGTGCTCAGATGCCCGCCTTGCCGGGTCTTCCCGGTCTTCCCGGACTGCCTGGTATGCCGGGCCAGGGTGGTCAGCCCCAGGGCCTGGCGGCCCGTATCGCCGCGGAGAAGCGGTTGCGGCAAAGCGACAACAAGGTGGTCCAGGCGCTGGCGCTGCAGATCCAGGCCGGACGGTGCGACAAGGAAGACATCCTTGCCGGCAACGACGACCCGGACCTGCCGTTGGTGACTTGCTCGCAGGACCAACAGACCGCGTACCTGTTGGCGCCGTCGATCATCAGCGGCGACCAGATCGCCGATGCCAGCTCGGGCATGGACCAGCGCAGCGGCTCCAACATCGTCCAGGTGCAGTTCAAGAGCGGTGCGGCCGACGTCTGGGCTGACTACACCGCCGCCCACATCGGCACGCAGACCGCGTTCACGCTGGACTCGCAGGTGGTCAGTGCCCCGCAGATCCAGGAAGCCATCCCCGGGGGTCGCACCCAGATCACCGGTGGCTCACCGGGATTCACCCCGGATTCCGCGCGCCAACTGGCCAACGTCTTGAAGTACGGATCGCTGCCGCTGTCGTTTGAGGCTTCCGAAGCCGAAACCGTCTCGGCCACACTGGGAATGACCTCGCTGAAGGCGGGTCTGATCGCGGGCGCGATCGGCCTGGCTCTGGTGCTGATCTACTCCCTGCTGTACTACCGCGTTCTCGGCGTGCTGACCGCGCTGTCCCTGGTGGTGGCCGGAGCCATGGTGTACGCGATCCTGGTGCTACTGGGCCGGTACATCAACTACACGCTCGACCTGGCCGGTATCGCCGGTCTGATCATCGGTATCGGTACTACCGCAGACTCATTCGTGGTGTTCTTCGAACGCATCAAGGACGAGATCCGCGAGGGCCGGTCGTTCCGCTCGGCAGTGCCGCGCGGGTGGGCGCGGGCTCGCAAGACGATTGTGTCCGGCAACGCGGTCACCTTCCTTGCGGCGGCAGTGCTCTACTTCCTGGCTGTCGGCCAGGTGAAGGGCTTCGCGTTCACCCTGGGGCTGACCACGATCCTCGACCTGGTGGTGGTGTTCCTGGTGACCTGGCCACTGGTCTACCTGGCGTCCAAGTCGCCGACGCTGGCCAAGCCGTCCTACAACGGCCTGGGTGCGGTTCAGCAGGTTGCACGGGAGCGTCGGGCAGTCGCCAAATCGGGAGGCGCAACGGGCGGCAAGTCCGGAGTCAAAGCGCGCACGCGGGTAACCGCCCAGTCGACGGAACAGGGATAGCCAGATGGCCAAACCGAGCACCAGTAGCGGCACCAAGCGCGCGAAGAACGACGCCGCAGCCGCCGAGGCCACCAAGACCAAGAGCCGGACGACGGCAGGCGAGGCCGCTCGCAAGAAGGCGACCCCCGCCAAGGCGCCCAAGCACAGTTTCCTGTCCCGGCTCTACACCGGTACCGGCGCATTCGAGGTCATCGGTAAGCGGCGGATGTGGTACGCGATCAGCGGCGCGATGGTCGCGATCGCGATCGTCAGCATCCTGGTCCGTGGCTTCACCTTCGGCATCGACTTCGCTGGCGGCACCAAGGTGTCGTTCCCGCGCGGCGACACCACCGTCACCCAGGTCGAAGAGGTGTTCCGCAAGAGCGTCGGCAATAACCCCGAATCGGTCGTCGTGGTCGGCAACGGCACCTCGGCGACGGTGCAGATTCGGGCCGAGACGCTCACGAACGAGCAGACCGAGAAGCTGCGCGACGACCTGTTCGACGCCTTCCAGCCTGTCGGCCCCAACGGTGAGGCGAGCAAGCAGGCGATCAGTGACTCCGCGGTGTCGGAGACCTGGGGTGGGCAGATCACCAAAAAGGCCGTGATCGCGCTGGTGGTGTTCCTGCTGCTGGCGTCGCTGTACATCACTGTGCGCTACGAGTGGTTCATGACCATCTCGGCGATGATCTCGATGGTCTTCGACATTCTCGTGACCGCCGGGGTGTATTCGCTGGTCGGATTCGAGGTCACGCCGGCCACCGTGATCGGCCTGTTGACCATTCTCGGGTTCTCCATCTATGACACCGTGATCGTGTTCGACAAGGTCGAGGAGAACACGCACGATTTCGAGCACAAACCCAAGCTGACCTATGCCGAGCAGGCCAACCTGGCCATCAACCAGACCTTCATGCGATCGATCAACACCAGCCTGATCTCGGCGTTGCCGATCATCTCGCTGATGGTGGTCGCCGTGTGGTTGCTGGGGGTGGGAACCCTGCAGGACCTCGCGCTGGTGCAGTTGGTCGGTGTCGTCGTCGGTACCTATTCATCGATCTACCTGGCCACGCCGCTGCTGGTCACCCTGCGGGAACGTACCGAGCTGGTGCAGAACCACACCCGCCGGGTGATGCGGCGCCGCAACGCCGCGGCCGTTTCGAAGGCGGCGCCGGCCGACACGGCAAGCGCCGAAGGCACCGAAGACACCGATGTCGCTGGAGACGAGGGTGCGGTGGCGACGGTGTCGGGCGCCCCGGCGCCCGGCGCAAAGCCGGTCCGTCCCACCAGCCGGCGCAGCCAGGGTCCGACCGGCAAGCCGGGCGCTGGTCGGTAGCCGGCGATGGCGGCCCGCTGGCGGCACGCTGCGACGTGGGTGGTGGCGATCACCACCACCCTCGGCGTCTGGTCGGTGTCGGCGTGCACCAGCGCCACCGTCGACCAGATCGACTATGCCGTTGACGGTGGTCTGATCACCTATAACAGCACCACCGTGGCCGGTGCGGCGTCGGCGGGGCCGCAGGCCTTCTCGCGGACCCTGATCGGCTTCGGCTATCACGGGCCGGACGGCCAGATTGTCACCGATCACGACTTCGGCAGCATCTCCGTGGTGGGGCGTGCCCCGCTGGTGCTCGACTATCAGATCGCCGACGCGGCGGTGTACTCCGACGACAAGCCCATCACCTGTGACGACCTGGTGCTGGCTTGGGCGGCCCAGTCCGGCCGCTTCCCGGCTTTCGATGCCGCAAGCCGAGCCGGCTATCTCGACATCGAGAACATCGAGTGCCAGCCCGGTGCCAAGAAGGCCCGGGTGTCATTCTTCGGCGACCGGAACATCGTCGACTACGAGGAATTGTTCACCGCTACCTCGATGATGCCGTCGCACATCATCAGCGAGAAGCTCGGTGTGAACACCACCGACGCCGTGCTGGGCAAGCTCGGCCCCGCCGATGAGGTCATCGGCAAGATCGCGCAGGCCTGGAACACCACCTGGCAGCTTGACCGCGGTGCTGACCTGCGGTACTTCCCGTCATCGGGGCCGTACAAGATCGACTCGGTGCTTGAAGGCGGTGCCGTGGTGCTGGTGGCCAACGACCTGTGGTGGGGAGCCAAGCCGGTCACCAAGCGGATCACCGTGTGGCCGCAGACCGCCGATATCGCCGAGCGGGTCAACAAGCGCGTGATCGAGGTCGTCGACGTGGCGACCGGATCCGCCGGATCGCTGATCACCCCGGATGACTACCAGAGCAGTGACAGCCCCTCGGGTGGTATCGAGCAGCTCATCTTCGCTCCGTCCGGCCCGCTGTCGGAGACTCCCGCGCGCCGGGCGGTGGCGCTGTGCACCCCGCGCGACGTCATCGCTCACGACGCGGGCGTTCCGGTGGTCAACTCCCGACTCAACACCGCCATGGACGACGCATTCGACCAGGCCGAGAACGTGCTCGAGGCCGACGAGTTCGCTCGGGCAAACCCCGACGCGGCCCGCGACGCGCTGGGCGGCAAGCCGTTGACGGTGCGCATCGGCTACCGGGGCCCCAACACGCGGCTGGCCGCGGTGATCGGCGCGATCACCAGCTCGTGTGCGCCCGCCGGCATCACCGTCACTGAGGTGGCCTCCGAGGGCATCGGCCCGCTGGCACTGCGCGAAGGGCAGATCGATGTGTTGCTCGCCAGCACCGGGGGATCTACTGGCAGCGGGTCGAGCGGATCGTCGGTGGTGGACGCCTACGAGTTGTTCAGTGGCAACGGAAACAACCTGTCCGGTTACCACAACGATCAGATCGACGGCGTCGTGTCAGCGCTGGCCGTCACCGCCGACCCCGCGGAGATGGTCCGGCTGCTCGCCGAGAGCGCTCCGGTGCTGTGGGCCGACATGCCGACGCTGCCGCTCTACCGACAGCAGCGCACCCTGCTGTCGTCGAAGAAGACCTACGGCGTCGCTGCCAACCCCACCCGGTGGGGCGCGGGCTGGAACATGGACCGCTGGGAGCTGCAACAGTGAATCAGGCCGGGCCTGAGGCAGGCGCCGGTCGGATCATCGCGTCGCTGATTCGCGAGGTGGCGGACTTTCCCACACCGGGAATCGCGTTCAAAGACCTGACGCCGGTCTTCGCCGATGCCGCCGGACTGGCCGCGGTCACCGAGGCGCTGGCTCGTAGCGCTGCCGGGGCCGATCTGGTGGCGGGTATCGACGCACGGGGGTTTCTGCTGGCCGGCGCGGTCGCCGACCGGCTGGGGGTGGGCGCGCTGGCGGTCCGCAAGGGCGGCAAGCTGCCACCGCCGGTGCTCTCGGAGAGCTATCAGCTTGAGTACGGAACCGCCGTGCTGGAGATTCCGGCCGACGGCATCGATGTGTCCGGGCGCCGGGTGGTAATCCTCGACGACGTGCTGGCCACCGGCGGTACCCTGGCCGCAACGCGGCGATTGTTGGATCGGGCAGGAGCCGAAGTGGTGGCGGCGGCGGTGGTGCTGGAACTGGCGGGGCTGGGCGGACGCGCCGCCGTGGCACCGTTGCAGCTGGACAGCCTGTACCTGATTTAGTCGATATTCTCGTTGTCGGAGGTGAGCACAGTGGGCCCTGAACAAGGCTTAGCGCAGGGCCCTGAACGAGGCTTAGAGCAGGGCTCAGACCCCGAGCGGTACGACGCTGACGCCGGCCAGCCGGAGTCGATTGCCCAGGACTCGCCCTCCGAGCGCACCGATCTGCTGAAGGTCCCGACCAGTGCCTCCCGGCGGGTCCGGGCCCGGATCGCCCGGCGCATCACCGCTCAACGCGGTGCGCTGAGCCCGGTGCTGGAGCCGCTGGTGGCGGTGCATCGGCAGTATTACCCGAAAGCCAATCTGGCGCTGCTTCAGCGCGCGTACGAGGTCGCCGAGCAGCGGCACGCCACCCAGCTGCGCCATTCGGGCGATCCCTACATCACCCACCCGGTGGCCGTTGCCACCATCCTGGCCGAGTTGGGCATGGACACCATCACGCTGGTGGCCGCGCTGTTGCACGACACCGTCGAGGTCACCGGATACACCCTGACCGCGCTGGCCGCTGAGTTCGGCGACGAGGTCGCTCACCTGGTCGACGGGGTGACCAAGCTGGACAAGGTGGTGCTGGGCACTGCCGCCGAGGCCGAGACCATCCGCAAGATGGTCATCGCGATGGCGCGTGACCCCCGGGTGCTGGTGATCAAGGTCGCCGACCGGTTGCACAACATGCGCACCATCCGCTTCCTGGCGCCCGAAAAGCAGGCCCGTAAGGCGCGCGAGACCCTGGAAGTCATTGCGCCGCTGGCACATCGGCTCGGCATGGCCACTGTGAAGTGGGAGCTTGAGGACCTGTCGTTCGCGATCCTGCACCCCAAACGGTACGAGGAGATCGTGCGGCTGGTGGCCGACCGCGCCCCGTCACGCGATACCTACCTGGCCAAGGTGCGCGCCGAGATCGTCAACACCCTGGCGAAGTCGAAGATCACCGCCACCGTCGAGGGCCGGCCCAAGCACTACTGGTCGATCTATCAGAAGATGATCGTGCGCGGGCGCGACTTCGACGATATCTACGACCTGGTGGGACTGCGGATCCTCTGCGATGAGATCCGGGACTGCTACGCGGCGGTCGGTGTCGTGCACTCGCTGTGGCAGCCGATGGCCGGCAGGTTCAAGGACTACATCGCTCAGCCGCGCTACGGGGTCTATCAGTCGCTGCACACGACGGTGATCGGCCCCGAGGGTAAGCCGCTGGAGATCCAGATCCGTACCCGGGAGATGCACCGCACCGCCGAATACGGCATCGCCGCGCACTGGCGTTACAAAGAAGCCAAGGGCCGCAACGGTGTTCCGCACCTGGGCGCCGCCGCCGAGATCGATGACATGGCCTGGATGCGCCAGCTGCTGGACTGGCAGCGAGAGGCCGCCGACCCGGGCGAGTTCCTCGAGTCGCTGCGCTACGACCTGGCGGTCAAAGAGATCTTCGTGTTCACCCCCAAGGGCGACGTGATCACGCTCCCCACCGGCTCCACGCCCGTGGACTTCGCCTACGCCGTGCATACCGAGGTCGGCCATCGCTGTATCGGTGCGCGGGTCAACGGCCGGCTGGTGGCACTGGAGCGCAAGCTCGAAAACGGGGAAGTGGTCGAGGTTTTCACCTCGAAAGCCCAAAACGCCGGGCCGTCTCGGGACTGGCAACAGTTCGTGGTGTCGCCGCGGGCCAAGGCAAAGATCCGGCAGTGGTTCGCCAAGGAACGCCGTGAGGAGGCCCTGGAGTCGGGCAAGGACGCGATGGCCCGCGAGGTGCGCCGGGCGGGTTTGCCGCTGCAACGACTGGTCAACGGCGAGTCGATGGCAGCGGTGGCCCGCGAACTGCACTACACCGATGTGTCCGCGCTCTACACCGCGGTCGGCGAGAACCACATCTCGGCGCACCACGTCGTGCAACGGCTGGTGGCCCAGCTCGGCGGGGTGGACCAGGCAGAGGACGACCTGGCTGAGCGCTCCACACCGCTGACCATCCCGCGTCGGGAACGCCACAGCGACGACGTCGGCGTCGCGGTTCCCGGCGCCACCGGGGTGCTGACCAAGCTGGCCAAGTGCTGCACCCCGGTGCCCGGCGACGAGATCATGGGTTTCGTCACCCGCGGTGGTGGCGTGTCCGTGCACAGGACCGACTGCACCAACGCCGACGCGCTGCGCCAGCAGGACGAACGGATCATCGAGGTCAAGTGGGCGCCGTCGCCCTCCTCGGTGTTCCTGGTCGCCATTCAGGTCGAGGCACTGGACCGGCACCGGCTGCTGTCGGACATCACCAAGGTGCTCGCCGACGAGAAGGTCAACATCTTGTCGGCCTCGGTGACCACCTCACGAGACCGGGTGGCGATCAGCCGGTTCACCTTCGAGATGGGCGACCCGAAGCATCTCGGCCACCTGCTCAACGTGGTTCGCAACGTCGAGGGCGTCTACGACGTCTACCGGGTGACGTCGGCGGCTTAAGGGCTCCCGGCTAGTCGGCTCGCACCGACTTGACGGTCACCTTGGTCGCCGGCGGGCCGTCGTCGCCGCCGCCCTGCACGCCGGCCGCGGCGATCTTGTCCAGGGTGGCCAGGCCGTCGTCCTGGATCCTGCCGAACACCGTGTACTGCGGCGGCAGCATCGAGTCCTTGTAGACCAGGAAGAATTGGCTGCCGTTGGTGCCGGGCCCGGCATTGGCCATCGCCACCGTGCCGCGCGGGTAGATGACCGGCTGCTGAGCCGCGGGGTCGCCCAGGGTGTACTGGTCGGTGGGGTATTCGTTGTCGAACTCGTAGCCCGGTCCGCCGGTTCCGTCGCCGGTGGGATCCCCACATTGCAGCACGCTGAGCGTGGGCGATGTGGTGAGCCGGTGGCACTGGGTTCCGGAGAAGTAGTCCTTGGCTCCCAGGCTGATGAAACTGTTGACGGTGCAAGGGGATTGAGCGTTGGTGAGCATCAACCCGATGGGTCCCTGGTCGGTCAGCATCGAGACACTGACCTCGGCCGGGTCGGTCGGGACCTTGCCGGTCCGCGGCGGCTCGACAGCCTTGGAGGCGGGGCGCGCCTTCGGGTACTGGCAGTCGGCGCCCAGCTGAGGCGATGCGGTGAACTTCGGCAGCTGTCCGGCGTTGCCGGCGGGCGCCCCGGAAGTGTCCTCGGAGTCCGCGGACTCCGATGTGCTCGAGGTGGTCGAACCGCTCGCGTTCACGTTGCCCGGGTCGTTGTCGCGCAGCACCACGAACACCACCCCGGCGATCAGCAATACCGACGCCACGGCGCCGATGATCATCAGCAGCCGGCGCTGCTTGCGGGCTGCCTCGGCACGCTGCTGCACCTGTTGGTCCAGATTGCGCTTGGCGGCGGCACGCCGCTCTGAGTTCGTGGGCACCGGCGGGAACCTCCTGGCTCGCTGATTGAGTCGGGTCTCAAGTCTGCCAGAGTGCACCTGCGCCGCCCGCGTCACCGCCGACCCGGCGGGCAATGGGAAACTGGTCGGCGTGTTGGTGACCGGATTCCCCGCTGGGATGCTGGCGTGCAACTGTTATGTGTTGGCGCAGCGGCAGGGCTCTGACGCGATCGTCGTCGACCCCGGGCAACGTGCGGTGGCCCGGCTGCGCCGTGTGCTTGACGAGAACCGGCTGACGCCGTCGGCGGTACTGCTCACACACGGCCACATCGACCACATCTGGTCGGCGCAGAAGGTCTCCGACACCTACGGCTGCCCCACCTACATTCACCCCGAGGACCGCTTCATGCTCACCGACCCGCTGCGCTCACTGGGCACCGTCCCGGGGCAGGCGTTGTTCGGGATGTTGAGCAAGGCGATGTTCTCCGAGCCCAAGCAGCTGATCGAACTGGACCGCGACGGAGACAAGATCGGCTTGGGCGACACCACCGTCATCGTCGATCACACGCCCGGCCACACCCGTGGATCGGTGGTGTTCCGGGTCGAGGGCTTCGAGAATGCAGCCGCCGGCCTCGTCTTCAGCGGTGACACCCTGTTTCAGAACTCCGTCGGCCGCACCGACCTGCCCGGCGGCAGTGGCCGTGATTTGTTGACCTCGATCGTCGACAAGCTGCTGTGCCTTGACGACGGATGCGTGGTGCTACCCGGCCACGGACCCAAGACCACCATCGGCGCGGAGCGCCGATACAACCCGTTCCTGGAAGGGCTGAGTGCGTGAGCGCCTTTGCCGCGCCCAAAGGGGTGCCCGATTATGTCCCGCCGGCCTCGACCGGCTTCGTCGCGGTCCGCGACGGACTGTTGGCGGTCGCTCGCCGCGCCGGTTACGGCGATATCGAGTTGCCGATCTTCGAGGACACCGCCTTGTTCGCACGCGGCGTGGGGGAGTCCACCGACGTGGTCTCCAAGGAGATGTACACGTTCGCCGATCGCGGAGACCGTTCGGTCACCCTGCGGCCCGAGGGCACCGCAGGCGTCATGCGCGCGGTGATCGAGCACGGGCTGGACCGCGGTCAGCTGCCGGCCAAGCTGTGCTATTCGGGGCCGTTCTTCCGTTACGAGCGCCCGCAGGCCGGACGTTATCGGCAGCTGCAACAGGTCGGGGTCGAGGCGATCGGGGTGGACGATCCCGCGCTGGACGCCGAGGTGATCGCGGTCGCCGATGCGGGCTTCCGCTCCCTGGGCCTGGAGGGCTTCCGGCTGGAAATCACCTCCCTGGGCGACGACACCTGCCGCCCTGCCTATCGAGAGTTGCTGCAGCAGTTCCTGTTCGGGCTCGACCTCGACGAGGAGACCCGCCAGCGCGCGCAGCTCAATCCCCTGCGGGTGCTCGACGACAAGCGTCCGCACGTGCGTGAGATGACCGCTGACGCCCCGGTCATGCTCGACCATCTCTCGGCGGGCGCCCGGACGCACTTCGGCACCGTGCTGGCACACCTGGATGCGCTCGGGGTGCCGTATGTGGTCAATCCGCGCATGGTGCGCGGCCTGGACTACTACACCAAGACCACCTTCGAGTTCGTGCACGACGGTCTGGGCGCGCAGTCGGGGATCGGTGGTGGAGGCCGCTACGACGGACTCATGCGTCAGCTCGGTGGACAGGACCTGTCCGGGATCGGCTTCGGCCTCGGCGTGGACCGCACCCTGCTCGCGCTGGCCGCCGAGGGCAAGACCGTGGGGCAGGCCACCCGGTGCGACGTGTTCGGGGTGGGCCTGTCCGAAACGGCCAAGCTGCGGTTGGCCGTGATCGCGGCGCAGTTGCGGGCCGCCGGGGTGCGGGTGGACCTGGCGTACGGGGACCGCGGCCTCAAGGGCGCGATGCGCGCCGCCGACCGCTCCGGGGCCGTGATCGCGCTGGTCGCAGGTGACCGTGACCTGGAGGCGGGCACCGTCGGCGTCAAGAATCTGGCCAACGGGGAGCAGGTCGACGTACCGATCGGCGACGTTGTCGCCGAGGTACGCACGCGGTTGAGCGGCGCCTGACTGTCGGGCTCGGTGTGGCATGAGGGACAGCTGCTGGCCGTCCCCGGAGCCGGCCCTCCGGTAGCGTGGCGCGGTATGACGATCATGCGGAACGTGACGGTCAAGTTCGGGACGGTATTGCTGATGGCAGCCGCCGGAATGGCAGCCAGCCATGCGACGTCACTTGCGGACCCGGAGACCAGCCCAGCATCGCCCACCGAGAACCCGGCACCGTCGCCCACCGAGAATGCGGAGCCGTCGCCGACGCCAACTCCCACGGAGAACGCCGCCGAACCGTCGGCTGACGCCCCGAAGAAGAGCACAACCGGCGGTCACGAGGTCACTTACACCATCACCGCCACCAGCGACCTGACCGGCAACATCTCCTACATCAAGACCGACCCGCCCAGCATGGCCGCCTACAACGCCAACTCCTCGGAGTACCTGGAGACGGTCCGGGTGCCGATCGGCGGGGGACAGCCGGTGGTCTACACCACCACGCTCGCCGATCCCAGTCAGTGGGCGCTGGTCACCGCCAGCGGGGGCTTGCGGATCAACCCGGAATTCCACTGCGAGATCGCCGTCGACGGCGAAGTCGTGGTGTCGCAGCAGGGCGGCAGCGGCGTGTCCTGCACCACCCGGCCCTGGTGACGGATCCGGCTCAGTCGGCGAACACGTACACCCAGGCTCGCGAACCCGAGCGCAGCGGCACCGAGATCCGTTGGTAGGCGTCCACCTCGTACTCGTCAGCGGCCGCCAGCTCGGCGGTGCTGATCTCGAACACCGTGCCAGGGACAGCCGCGTCCTGCGCGTCTGAGGGCCGCAGGATGGGATGACGGTCGCTGCCGCTGACGGCCACCACGTGGGGATCGGTGATCGTCACATAGTCCAGGTCATAGCCGACGATCGCGTCGGGCCGGCCGTCGAGTTCGCGCCCGAACGTGCTGCGCTGCACCTCCGGTAGTTGCAGGGTGCCGTAGGAGAACAGCAGTTCGGTGCTCACTGCGCGCCGGTTTCGGCAATAACGAGCACCTCGGCAGGATGCGGTCCGACCGTGCGGATGCGGTGACTGATCGAAGCGTCGAAGTAGGCGCTGTCACCGGCCGTCAGGGTCCAGGTCACATCGCCGTATTCCAGATGGATCGTCCCGGCATGGACGAACACGAACTCCTGACCGTCATGCAGCGCGTGCAGGGGATGCGCATCATGGGTGGGGCGAACCACGAACGGGGACATCGTCTTTCCCAGCATGTTGGCGGCCATCGCCCGGTAGCGCTGCCGATCCTCGCGGCGGTCCGCGGCCCGGTCCACGGTGATCTTGTCCTCGTCGCCGCGCTCGGAGAACAGTTGGGCCACATCGACATCCAGGGCCTGCGCCACCTTGATGGCCACCGCGATGGACGGCGTGCTGCGACTGCGTTCGATCTTGGACAGGTAACTCTTGGTCAGCCCGGTCCGCTCCGCGAGGCCTTCGAGGGTGAGGCCTCGCTGCTTGCGTACGGCGCGCAGCAGTTCCGTCATGCGTTCATGATGACACGGGAGATGACACAAGGTGTCCTACTAGATAAAGTCGTGTCATCTACTTCCGGCGCCGAGGAGCTGCCATGGGCACCACGTTCGACGATTCCAAACCTGACCTGATGCAGCGAGCGGAGCAGCGTTTCGCGGAGAACTTCACCGGAAGCCAGTGGTCCACACGCCAGAAGTTGGCGCTGACCTGCCGGGCGCTGTCCGACCGTGGCCATGACTCCGGCCTGGCCGGACAGATCACCGCGCGCGCCGAGGCGCCGGGCACCTATTACACCCAACGGCTCGGCCTCGGGTTCGACGAGATCACCGACGCCAATCTGCTGCTCGTCGACGAAGATCTCTGTGTTCTTGCGGACTCGGGGGTGCCGGGGATGGCCAACCCCGCCAATCGATTCCACAGCTGGATCTACCGGGCCCGCCCCGACGTCCAGTGCATCGTGCACACCCACCCGTTTCATGTCGCCGCACTGTCCATGCTGGAAACCCCGCTGATCGTCTCGCACATGGACACCACACCGCTCTACGACGACTGCGCCTTCCTGCCGCTGTGGCCGGGTGTCCCGGTCGGAAACGAGGAGGGCGAGATCATCTCCGAGGCCATCGGCGACAAGAAGGCGATTCTGCTGGCGCACCATGGCCAGATCGTGGCCGGCGCCAGCGTGGAGGAGGCCTGCTCGCTGGCGGTGCTGATCGAGCGTGCCGCCGCGCTGCAGCTGACCGCCATGGCCGCCGGGACCATCAAGGAACTCCCGGAGGAGCTGGCCCGCGAAGCCCACGACTGGACCTTGCTGCCCAACCGCAGCCAGGCCAACTTCGCCTACTACGCCCGCCGGGCCCTGGCCGGCCACCCCGACGCGATCACCCGATAAGCAAGGAGTTCCTCGTGGCAGCACAGTTGTATGGCGTCATCGGCTACCCGGTGACACCGTTCCGTGACGGCGGAGTCGACACCGCGGTCCTGACCACCGTCATCGACCGGCTCATCGAGGCCGGGGTGCATGCCGTCGCACCGTTGGGCAGCACCGGTGAACTGGCCTACCTCGACGAAGACGAATTCGACTCCTGCGTCGACGCTTCGATCGCCGCGGTCGCCGGGCGGCTGCCGGTGCTGGTGGGGGTGTCCGACCTGACCACCGCGCGTACCGTGCGTCGCGCCCGCTACGCCGCGCGGGCCGGCGCGGATGCGGTGATGGTCTCGCCGGTTTCGTACTGGAAACTGTCCGAACGCGAGATCACCGCCCACTACGGGGCCATCTCGGATGCCATCGACATCGACATCGTGGCCTACAACAATCCGGCCACCTCCGGCATCGACATGAGTCCCGAGCTACTGGTGGCCATGTTCGAGCGCATCGACCACGTGACCATGGTCAAGGAGTCCACCGGGGATCTGAGCCGGATGCAGCGGATCGCCACGCTGTCCGATGGGCGCCTGCCGTTCTTCAACGGCAGCAATCCGCTGGTGCTCGACGCGCTGCGCGCCGGCGCCGCCGGATGGTGCACCGCGGCACCTAACCTGCGTCCGCAGCCTTGCCTGGATCTCTACACCGCGGTCATCGCCGGTGAACCGGACAAGGCCCAGGCGTGCTACGACGAGCTCAAGCCGCTGCTGGAGTTCATCGTGGCCGGCGGGCTGCCCGCCACGGTCAAGGCCGGCCTGGACATGCTCGGGGTGCCGGCCGGAGAACCGCGCCGCCCACTGCTGCCGCTCGACGAGGCGGGCCGCGCCGAGCTGCGCGGGCTACTGTCGTTGTGACCCAGGGCTAGCCCAAGTTGCCGGCGGAGAAGGTGTCGCACTGGTTGGGGTCGCCGCTCTGATAGCCGACGGTGAACCAGTGCTGACGCTGGGCCGACGCACCGTGGGTCCAGGACTCCGGATTGACCCGGCCGGTGGCAGCCTGCTGAATGCGGTCGTCACCCACCGACGACGCCGCGGACAACGCGTCGCTGATGTCCTGGTCGGTCAGCGGCTGCAGAAACGGCACTCCGGTGCCCTCCTGCTTGGTCACCGACGCATAGTGCGCCCACACCCCGGCATAGCAGTCGGCCTGCAACTCGGTGCGAACCCCGGCGCCGGTGGCGCCCTGCGCGCCGGTCTGGGCCCGCCCGAGCACGCCGAGCAGGTTCTGCACGTGGTGGCCGAATTCGTGGGCGACCACGTACTCCTGCGCCAGCGGCCCGCTGCTGGAGCCGAACCGATCGACGAGCACCTTGAAGAAGTCGGTATCGAAGTAGGCAGTCTGGTCCGCGGGACAGTAAAACGGTCCGACCGCGCTGCTCGCGGCCCCGCAGGCGGTGGACGTCTGTCCGCTGAACAGCTGCACGCGCGGACGCGTGTAGCCGCGCAGCAGGTCCGACCACACCGCGTCCACCGAGTTGGCCGTGGCGACCACCCGGCACTGCACGTACTTATTGGCGTCCTGGCCGGTGCGGCACTTGTCGAGGTCGAAGCCCGGCGCCGTGTATTGGCCCTGGTCCACGGGCTGTTGGCTGAGCACCTCGCCGGGATCGGCTCCCAGCAGCAGCGCCACCACCAGGATCACCAGCCCGGCGACGCCGCCGCCGATCGCTATCCCACGGCCACCGCCGCCCGAGGAGGTGGTGCTGGTATCGATCTGCATACCCTCGTTGAAGGTCATCGCACGCTCCGTGGAGTTGTCCGTAGTTTGATGGTGGCCCACCGACCGATTGGGGCACCTTAGCTTCGCATACCGGCACCCGCCTCTAGGCCCGGATTAGTGTGGTTTGACCCGTTGAATCCCACACCTTGGCTAAGTGAAGACAGCGTTGTCTGACCAGATCCCAAAGCTTTACTGAATGTTTCACTCGGCGCTGTACCCCGAGGTCGCGCCGGTGTTACGTTCTGCATCCGGCCGCAATGGGACGCTTCCAGCGACGGCCGCCGCAGCTACCTGCCCCAAGAGTTAAGAGAGGTCGTCTGCTCGGTGAACACTTCAACTCGTGTCTCCAGGATGCCGTGGTATGCCGGCCGCGAGTTGTCGTTCGCCTCGGGCGCCCCATCTTTATCAGACCGTTATTACAACTGTCCGCTAGAGTGACGCACGTCAACTATTGACGCAGACTTCGTATACCCAACACTTCCCGAGACGCTTGCACGACCCCCCAGGAGGAACAATGTCGTTCGTAACCGCCCAGCCAGAGTTTCTGACGGCGGCCGCCGGAAGCCTTTCCGGAATCGGCGACTCGATGACCGCGGGGGTCACCGCCGCTGCTGCCCCCACCACGGGTGTGACCGCGCCTGCCGCCGACGTGGTGTCGGCGCTGACTGCTGCCCAGTTCTCGGCCCACGGATCCCTGTTCCAGGAAATCAGTGCGCAGGCGGCTGCGGTGCACCAGCAGATCGTCGCCACCTTGGGTAGCAACGCGAGCGCTTACGCCCTCACCGAGGCCGTCAACGCTACGGCCGCTGGCTGAACCGGGGCGCATTGATGAGTTTCAGTATCTTTCCGCCCGAGATCAACTCCGGGCTTATCTATACCGGCCCGGGCTCCAGTTCGTTGCTCGAAGCCGCCGCAGCATGGAGCCAGCTCGCGGGCGAGTTGATGACCTCGGCGACGGCGACACACTCGGTGATCGCCAACCTGGACTCGACCTGGACGGGAGTGGGCTCGGCAGCTGCCACGGCCTCGACGGCGCCCTACGTGGCCTGGCTTGAGCAGGCCTCCGCCACCGCGGCCACCAACGCTGCCCTGGCCACCCAGGCTGCCGCGCTGTTCGAGGCTGCGCGGGCCGCGTCGGTGCCGCCCGCGGTGATCGCGGCCAACCGCGCGATGCTGCTGGCACTGGTCTCGACCAACTTCTTTGGCCAGAACACGCCGCTGATCCAGGCCACCGAGCACCAGTATGAAGTGATGTGGGCGACCGACGGCGCCACGATGGACACGTACAGCGGGTCGGCGGAGGCTAACAACAACGCGCTGCAGCAGCCGTCGGCGGTGCCGCAGTCCGCGCAGGCGACGACGCAGTCGGCGACGCCCGGAGCGGCCGATGGTACTCCGATACCCGGCACCGGCACCGGCCCCACGGGCTATGACTTCACCACGGTGGGTAGTTACCTCACCGCGCTCGGGGTCGACACGAGCGTCCTGCCCTCGAGCATGGACACCTTGCTGGCCACCCCGATGAGTCAGCTGAACGCAGCGATCTCGCCCCTGACCGGAGCTTCGTCCATCGGCATGATGGGGGTGCGCTTCCTGATGATGCTGCCCCAGCTCGCCCGCATGGGCGGCGCAGCCGGTGCGACAGCGGGCACGTTGGCCGGGGCGTCTTCCACCGGGGGCGCTGGCACCCTGATGACCCAGATCGGTGACTTCGTCAACGACAAGCTGCAGGGCGCGGTCGGCGTGCTCGCCGGCCACTTCAGCTCGGCCACCAGCGCGATCTCCGCCAAGCTCGGCCAAGCTGCCTCGATGGGCGCGCTGAAAGTGCCGGGAGCCTGGGCGTCGGCCGCCGACGGCATGGTCCGCGCGGCCCCCGTACTGCCTGCCACCACGGTCAGCGCCCCGATCCAGACCATGTCGGCGGCTTCCGGGCTGCCCGGAGGTCCGTTCGGCCACGCCATGATGGGCGCGATGGCCGGACGTGGAATGGGCGCGATCGCCGCCAAGGCCCCCAAGGTTATGCCCCGTTCGCCGGCCGGCGGGTAGCGGAAGGGGCCTGAACACACACGTGTCTGCCGGGTCGGCGCCCGGCTACCACAACGGATTGAAGAGCAAGAGGGAGAAAATTATGGCAACACGTTTTATGACTGATCCGGATGCGATGCGTTCGATGGCGGGCCGTTTTGATGTGCACGCGCAGACGGTGGAGGATGAGGCTCGTCGGATGTGGGCGTCGTCGACGAACATCTCTGGTGCGGGTTGGGGTGGTTTGGCGGAGCGTACGTCGATGGACACCATGGGGCAGATGCAGACGGCTTTCCGCAATATCGTGACCATGTTGCATGGTGTGCGTGATGGGTTGATTCGCGACGCGAACCACTATGAGCAGCAGGAAGCTGCTTCTCAGCAGATCCTGTCGGGCAGCTAGGTAGAGGGAGAACCACGAACATGTCGATTAATTACCAGTTCGGTGATGTGGATGCGCACGGTGCGTTGATTCGTGCTC
>Ga0153956_1000721_pt1 | contig 34203 bp, 30 predicted proteins | sample TSFL040MetaG_FD_104704 | JGI IMG/M metagenome (GOLD analysis project Ga0153956, IMG submission 104704) | Attine ant fungus gardens microbial communities from Florida, USA - TSFL040 MetaG | ecosystem: Host-associated > Fungi > Mycelium > Unclassified | place: USA: Florida, Wekiwa Springs... | reverse complement strand
CTCCGGCTTCAAGGTGTTCGCGCGCATGCTGGAGCAGCCGGGCAACGAGGTCTGGGCGATTCCGGGGCCCGCGGGCGGCAGCCGCGCATTCTGCGACCGCATGAACTCGTGGGCACAGGGCGAGGGCCAGCCGGGTCTCGGCTACATCATGTGGCGTGAAGGCGGCGAGGGTGCTGGCCCCCTCGCCAACAATATCGGGCCGGAACGCACTGCCGCGCTCCGCGACCAGCTTGGCCTCAAGGACGGCGATGCGGCGTTCTTCGTCGCGGGCGATCCGCAGAAGTTCTGGAAGTTCGCAGGCCTCGCCCGCACCAGGCTCGGCGAAGAACTCAACCTGATCGACAGGGACCGGTTCGAACTGGCCTGGATCGTTGACTTCCCGATGTACGAATACAACGAGGAGGAGAAGAAGGTCGACTTCTCCCACAACCCGTTCTCGATGCCGCAGGGCGGCCTCGAAGCGCTGCAGACGCAGGACCCGCTCACCATCAAGGCGTTCCAGTATGACATCGCCTGCAACGGCTATGAGATCGCCTCGGGCGGCATCCGCAACCACAAGCCGCAGGCGATGGTGAAGGCGTTCGAGATCGCGGGCTACGGCGAGGAAACGGTGGTCGAGCGCTTCGGCGGCATGTACCGCGCCTTCCAGTATGGCGCGCCACCGCATGGCGGCATGGCGGCCGGTGTGGACCGCATCGTGATGCTGTTATGCGGCACCAATAACCTGCGCGAAATCTCGCTGTTCCCGATGAACCAGCGCGCGGAGGATTTGCTGATGGGTGCGCCTTCGGATGTTACCACCAAGCAATTGCGCGAATTGCATATCAGACTCAACCTTCCACAAAACTGATTGAGGGAGCGCCGGGATCATATCGGCGAAAAGCATTGGCTTCAGAAATGGGAAACACCTCGGACGAACTGCGCAACGCCGCGCTCTCCTATCATCGACTGCCGCGTCCCGGTAAGTTCGAGATTCAGGCGACCAAGCCGCTCGGTAACCAGCGCGATCTGGCGCTGGCCTATACGCCCGGCGTTGCGGCGGCCTGCGAAACGATTGCCGCCGATCCCGCGCAGGCAGCCTCGCTGACGATCCGCTCCAACCTTGTCGCCGTGGTCACCAACGGCACCGCCGTTCTCGGCCTCGGCAATATCGGCCCGCTGGCGTCGAAACCGGTGATGGAAGGCAAGGCGGTTCTGTTCAAGAAGTTCGCCGGCATCGACGTGTTCGACATCGAGATCGACGCGCACACCGTCGCTCACGTCGTGAACACGGTGGCGGCGCTGGAGCCGACCTTCGGTGGCATCAACCTCGAGGACATCAAGGCTCCGGAGTGCTTCGAGATCGAGGAGCAGCTCAAGGCCAAGATGAAAATTCCGGTGTTCCATGACGACCAGCATGGCACCGCGATCATCGTCTGCGCCGCGATCCGCAACGCGCTGGTGCTGAACGGCAAGAAGCTCGAAGACATCAAGATCGTGACGGCGGGAGCGGGGGCCGCGGCGCTTGCCTGCCTCAACTTGCTCGTTTCGATGGGTGCGAAGCGCGAGAACATCTGGGTCAACGATATCGACGGCCTCGTCTATGAAGGCCGCAATACGCTGATGGACAAATGGAAGTCCATCTACGCGCAGAAGACCGACAAGCGAACGCTGGCGGAATCCATCGTCGGTGCGGACGTGTTCCTCGGCCTGTCCGGCCCGAACGTGCTGACGTCGGAGATGCTCAAGACGATGGCGGACGGCCCGCTGATCATGGCGCTGGCCAATCCCACGCCGGAGATCATGCCGGACGTGGCCCGCGCGGCGCGCCCTGATGCGATGATCTGCACCGGCCGCTCGGACTTCCCCAATCAAGTCAATAACGTCCTGTGCTTCCCCTTCATCTTCCGCGGCGCGCTCGATGTTGGCGCCACCGCGATCAACGAGGAGATGAAGCGCGCGGCCGTCGATGCGCTGGCGCAACTGGCGCGCGATCCGCCGTCGGATGTGGTGACGGTCGGTTTCGATGGCACCGAGTCGACCGGCTTCGGTCCGGGCTCGCTGATCCCCGGCGCATTCGATCCCCGCATCATCCTGCGTGTGGCTCCGGCGGTCGCGAAGGCGGCAATGGACTCCGGCGTTGCGACGCGGCCGATCACGGATTTCGACGCTTATGTCGAACAGCTCGATCGTTTCGTGTTCCGCTCCGGTTTCATCATGAAGCCGCTGTTCGCCAAGGCTCGCAAGGAGCCGATGCGCGTGATCTATGCCGAGGGCGAGGACGAGCGCGTTCTGCGTGCGGCGCAGGCGGTGGTGGAAGAAAAGATCGCGCGTCCGATTCTGGTCGGCCGTCCCAACGTGGTGACCACGCGGCTCAAGCGCGCGGGCTTCTCGATCAAGCCGGGCGAGCACTTCGATCTCATCAATCCGGAAGACGATCCGCGCTATCGCTCTTATGTGCAGAGCTATGTCGATGTTGCCGGCCGTCACGGCATCACGCCGGACGCGGCGCGTACGCTGGTGCGCACCAATTCGACGGTGATCGCAGCCCTCGCAGTTCAGCGCGGCGAAGCGGATGCGATGCTGTGCGGTGTCGATGGTCGTTATCTGAGCCATCTGCGCCGCGTCCGCGAGATCATCGGCATCCGTCCCGAACTGACCGATTACTCGGCGCTGGCGCTGTTGATCACCAGCAAGGGCACGTACTTCATCGCCGATACGCAGATCCGCCCGAATCCCACGGCGGAGGAACTGGCGGAGATCGCGGCGCTTGCGGCGGTGCATGTGCAGCGGTTCGGCATCAAGCCGCGCGTGGCCTTCGTGTCGCATTCGGATTTCGGTAGCCATGACTCGGAGTCGGCGCGCAAGATGCGCCGCGCGACCGAGTTGCTGGCGCAGTCCCACCCCGAGATCGAGGCGGACGGTGAAATGCAGGGCGACAGCGCGCTGTCGGAAGTGACCCGCAGGCAGGTGCTTCCGCATTCGCGCGTCGAGGGTTCCGCGAACATCATGATCATGCCGAACCTGGATGCGGCGAACATCGCGTTCCAGATGATCAAGGTGCTCTCAGGCGCGCTGCCGGTCGGGCCGATCCTGATCGGACCGGCGAAGCCTGCCCACATCCTGACGCCGTCGGTGACTGCACGCGGCATCCTCAACATGACGGCGGTGGCCGTGGTCGAGGCGCAGGAGCGGATGAAGCAGCCGAACCTGCTGTGAGGTCTTGCCGGATTGGAGCGCAAGGTGGCGCTCCCTCCGGCGGCTGCTATGCTGGCCTGGCTGACATGATGAGGATGGCCTTCAAGGGCCATCCTGTAATGACGGCGTTGTGACTTCGTTTGTTGAACCGTTTCGCTCGGACAATGGGGTTAAGTCATGTCGGCGCTTTACGTCATCGGGCGGATTCTGTTCGCGGCCCTGTTTCTGGTTTCGGGCATCAACAAGTTTCTCGATTTGCAAAGTGCCGCGCAGATAGTCAGCGCGCATTTCGCCGTGCCCGCGCAACTGACCGAATACACATCGCAGATCGAATCCTTCACGGGCATGCCGATCGCGCAGTTGATCGTTATTCTCGGTGCTGCGATCGAGATATTGGGTGCGCTGGCGATCGCGGCCGATCTCGGCGCGCGTGTGTTCGCGGCGTTGCTGGCGTTGCTTCTCGCGCTGACGATTTTCTATTTCAACGATTTCTGGAACGCGGCGGCTCCGGAACGCGCGGCCGGTCTGTTCGAGGCGTTGAGGAATCTGGCTCTGATCGGGGCGCTGTTGATGATCGCGGGGCGTCCGGGCGAACTGGTTGCGCGAGCTTCGTCCTACACCGACATCTGAGAAAGGTGACTAACGCCGCCAGGCGGTGAGATCGACGCGCCTTTCGGCGTCGAGCATGCGCGTCTCGGCGGCATGCAGACCCGCGGCGGCGAGAATGTCCTGCGGCATTTGGGCCGGTACGCCGGGCAGGACGCCCAGTCCGTTCGCCAGATGAATGTCATGTGCCTGCGAGAGCCAGAATGCATCGTAGCGGTCGAGAAAGAGCGCATAGACGTGCGGGCCGCCGATGATCGCGATCTTCGCCGAAGATGAAATACCGGCAGCTTCGCAGGCTTCCTCGAACGTAGCTCCCGCCGGATTCCATAATGTCGCGTGTGGATACGCGGTGTCCGGCGCGAGCGCGGGAACGCCTTGCGTCAGCACCAGCCGTGTCCGCTCGTTCGAGCGCTTCTGGTCCTCGTGCGAGTGGCGGCCGTGAACGATCAGGTCGGCATCGTCGAGCGCACTCTCGAAGAACGCCTGGTCCGCCGGGAACTTCAGTGTGTCCGGCATGGCTCCGGTGGAGTCCGCCAGCATGCCGTTGGCGGAAACGATAACGTAGGCTTCGATCGGCAAGACGAACTCGCTATTCGGAGATGGTTTCGACGACGCTCGAGATCGGGCGCGAATTGACCGTGGGTTGCTTCAGGCCTTTTACGACTTCCTCGTCGTATTGCGCAATCGACTGTAATTTGGTCTTGGCCTTCACCTGCACGACCTTGTAACCGCCCGCCTTTAGGCGCTGCAAAAGTTCCGGAAGGGCCTCGGCGGTGGCCTTCTGGAAATCGTGCATCAGGATGATGCCCTTGCCGAGTTTGTCGAGCTTGTTCATCACGGTGTCGATGATCTTCTTGGCATTGCGTGACTTGAAATCGAAGGAGTCGACATCGCATGACCACATCGCGATGTTGCGCTCGCCCATATAGGTCACCATCGACGGCGGATGCTGAAGTGCCGGGAAGCGGATGAAGGGCGCGGGCGTTTCGTCCAGCGCCCATTTCACCGCGCTGATGCCTTTCTCGATTTCGGCCTTGCGCTGCTCGTCCGTCAGCTTCTTGCTGTTGAGATTGGCGTGCGACCACGTATGCGAGCCAATGGTGTGCCCGTGCGCGGCGACCGCCTTCAGGATTTCCGGATGATAAGTGGCGTGCTTGCCGATCGGAAAGAAGATCGCCTTGGTGCACTGATCGTCCAGCGCTTTGATGACAGCGGGCGTGTTGACCGGCCAAGGGCCGTCGTCGAACGTCAGCACCACTTCCTTCTCGCGCAGGAAGTCGAGTTGTTTGAAATGCTCGAAGCCGAAGCCGGGGCCGCCGGTGGTGTCGATGGCGACGACGCGGCTGACGCCGAGCGCATTGGGATTGGCGCAGGCCGGCTTCGCAGCGGGTGGAGGCGGTGATGGGGCGGGAGTTGCGGCCGGCGCCGCAACACTCTGGCGCGGCGCGGGCGTCTGGGCCCCGGCCGCATTGAACACCAGTATAGACACGGCGGCAGCTAAAGGAATGACAGCGGTCTTGATAGGCATGACCCAGCTCCCCACAAGGCGGCTTTCGCCGCTTCCTTGAGAAGAAGCCTACGCGCGCCGCCGTGCGGCCGCCACGGGAATTTGTGACGGAATAAAACCTGTACCCAGTTAGCGCAGGGGCACGATGAAGTCGGTGCCGAGGCCGGTTTCTCCGCCGAGGCCGAGATCGGAGACGATCAGGGAATCACCCGGCATGGCCGCTTCCGCGATTTTTTGCATGGCATCGCCGGGGATGGTGATGCGATCGAGCGCGGCAGCAGGCGAAGGCAATGCCACCTCGACAGTCTCGCGTTCCTGCTCGCCGCGCTGATGCTTGCGCGCCTGAACCGGGGCAGGGGGCTGGCGCGGCGGCAGCGACATCACCGACCATTGGAAGGCTTTGGGATCATCATTCGCCGTGCGGATGGTGAAAACGTGGGTACCGAGAGGGCCGCCATCGGCGATGGTCACGGGCGCCTCGAACAGCGGTGCGAAGTTTTGCCGCACGAAGATCTTGCCTTCCTTCCGGCTGATGAAGGCCGCGATATGGCCGGTGCGCTTCACCGGCTTGGCTTCGGCGGGTGTTTTCTGCGTCGCGGATTCAGGCGTGGCTGCCTGCGTCTGGGCAGGCTCGGCTGTGGAGGCTGTGAGCGGAACGGCACCGCTGGCATCCGCAAGGCGGATCGGTGCCACGGCGCGGAGGCTGCTTTCCAGATCGAGGACCGGTTTTAACTCCGGCAGGTCGCTGGCGATCACGGGCTTGTCGGCCAAGGCTGTAATCTGGGGCTCGGGCCTGTGGGTGAACAGCAGCGGATGGGAGAAATCGATCGGCGACAATTCGCCCGGTGCGATCACCACGCGCGCGCCCATCCGCGTCCAGCCATACATGCGGACCGCGAAATTCATCGGCATGCGGATGCAGCCGTGCGAGGCGGGATAGCCCGGCAGTACGCCCGCATGCATTGCCACACCCGACCATGTGATGCGCTGCATGTAGGGCATCGGCGCACCGCTGTAGATATTGGAACGGTGGAACTTCTCCTTGCCGATCACGCTGAACACGCCCATCGGAGTCGAGTGGCCGCGCATGCCGGTGGAGATGGGGGTTTCCGCATACAGACCGTTGGAATCGTAAATCTTGAGCCGCTGTTCCTCGATCGAGATCGAGATCAGAAGCGGACCCTTCGGCTTGGTGGTTTCCTTGATGACGACGGGCTTTTGCGTCTTGCGCACGTGTTTTACGCGCGGCGGTTCGGGCCGTTGCGGGGCAGGCATGGCCTGATCGGTGCCAAAACCGTCATTGTCCCAGAAGAACTGCGCATTCGCGGTGGCGGGCAAGGCGGCCAGCGCGATCGCCGATGCCATCGCGATCCGTCGCATCGCGGCCATGGGGGTGCAGATCTGCGGCTCGGTGCCGAAAGGTAACTGGTTGTTCACGCCCATTCCCGCTGTTGGCTGGTGCCTGAATCCTGGTGTCGCGAGCGGCGTGGTGGGGTTCATCGCCGAATCGACGGGAAAAACGCTATCCGCCGAGGGCTGATATCCGATTAATAAACCCCGGAATTTCGGTCACAAAAGCGTTCCTTTCCCGAAATCCTGCTGATCTCCGGTCCGGCCGCCTGAAATATCCGCCTCAATTCGGCCGCGCGCCCTTGCGGGGGACGCATTGTTTGACGGTACTGACGCCCTGCGGCGTCAGCCTCGTGCCGGTGATCTGCTTGATCTCGCCGGTTTTACAACTGCCGTCATCGACGAGGATACGCTGTCCGAGCCGGATGCTGGTGACGTCGCTCTCGCGCGAGACAATCTGCGCGGAGGCGGGCAAAGCCGATGCCGCGAGGGCCAGCATCGTGAAGATCAATCCGGCTCGCATCGATATCTCCCGCGTTTTTCGTTCTGACATTTCATATGCCGCCTGATTAATGGACGGCAGTCTTCGACAGCAGGTTGATCACGGCAACGCCTGAAATGATGAGCCCCAGCCCGATGACGGCGGGAACATCCAGGCGCTGACCGAACCAGACCAGACCGACGAGGGTGATCAGCACCACGCCGAGGCCCGACCAGATCGCGTAAGCGATCCCGACCGGCATTGTCCGCAGCACCAGCGACAGGAAATAGAACGCCGACATGTAGCCGAACGCGGTCAGGATCAGCGGCTTCGGTCGCGTGAATTGCTCGGACGCCTGCAACGCGGCGGTTCCAATGACCTCGAAGACGATGGCCGTAATCAGATACAGGTAGGTCATGATTGATCGTACCGGCGGGCGGTTGATTCTAGAAGCGTCCATGTTGCGGCGCACTTTGCAAAAACCGGTAAATTAAACGCTCTTACAGACACCCAGCGGTTGTGGAACACCACACTGTGACCTTGGTGGCGTTGCCTCATGCCCCTTGGATTCCGTATACATTCTGTGCGGCCAGCGGCTGTTTTCCCTTCCGGGGGGATTCCACACACATATTGCGGATCGGAATGCGCTGTACATGAACCAGCTCGTTAGTATTGCCCTGAGAAGGCCGTATACGTTCGTGGTTCTTGCGTTGCTGCTCCTGATCGTGGGACCGCTGTCGGCGCTGCGCACGCCGACCGATATTTTTCCCGATATCGGAATTCCGGTGATCGGCGTCGTCTGGCAGTACACCGGACTGCCGCCGGATCAGATGTCCGGCCGCATCGTTACGCCGTTCCAGCGTGCGCTGACCACCACCGTCAACGACATCGAACACATCACCGCCAATTCGTACACTGGCGTTGGCATCATCAAGATATTCTTCCAGCCGAATGTCGATATCCGCACCGCCAATGCGCAGGTGACGGCCATCGCGCAGACCATGTTGAAGCAGTTGCCCGCGGGTGCGACACCGCCGCTCATTCTGAACTACAGCGCCTCCACGGTTCCGATCCTGCAGCTCGCGCTGTCGGGAGACGGTTTGACGGAACAGAACCTCGCCGATCTCGGCATCAACCAGTTGCGCACGCCGCTCGTCACCGTGCCGGGTGCCGCGATTCCGTATCCGTATGGCGGCAAGCAGCGCCAGATCCAGATCGACCTCAACGCAACGGCGCTGCAGGCGCTCGGCCTGTCGGCGCAGGACGTCGCCAACGCGCTGGCGGCGCAAAACCTGATCACGCCGGTCGGCACGCAGAAAATCGGCGCGTTCGAATATTCCATCCAGCTCAACAATTCGCCGCTGAAGATCAATGAACTGGGCGACCTGCCGATCAAGGCGGTCAACGGCGCGATGGTCTACATCCGCGACGTTGCTCATGTTCGCGATGGCAACCCGCCGCAGACCAACATCGTTCACGTCGACGGCAATCGTTCCGTGCTGATGATGGTGCTGAAGGCGGGTTCGGTCTCGACGCTCGACATCATCGACGGCATCAAGAAGAAGATCGTCGAGGTCAAGGATCAGTTGCCTGATACGCTCAAGGTCGGGTTGATCGGCGACCAGTCGATCTTCGTGCGCGGTGCGATCTCGGGCGTGGCGAAGGAAGGTATTCTCGCCGCGCTTCTCACCAGCATCATGATCCTGCTGTTCCTGGGAAGCTGGCGTTCGACGGTGATCATCGCGATCTCGATCCCGCTCTCGGTGATGGGCGCGATCGCCTGTCTGTCGCTGATCGGCGAGACGCTCAACATCATGACGCTCGGCGGTCTTGCGCTGGCGGTGGGCATTCTGGTCGACGACGCCACGGTGACGATCGAGAACATCAATTACCATCTGGAGCAGGGCAAGGAGGTCGAAGCCTCGATCCTCGACGGCGCGGCGCAGATCGTGACGCCTGCTTTCGTCTCGCTGCTGTGTATCTGCATCGTGTTCGTGCCGATGTTCTTCCTCGACGGTGTCTCGCGCTTCCTGTTCGTGCCGATGGCGGAAGCGGTGATGTTCGCGATGATCTGGTCGTTCATCCTGTCGCGCACGCTGGTGCCGACGATGGCGAAATACCTGCTGCATCCGCACCCCCACGACGAGAACGGCAATCCCATTCCGGCTCCGCCGAGCAACAACCCGCTGGTGAAGTTCCAGCGTGGATTCGAGCGGCGTTTCGAGCGTTTCCGGAACGGCCATCGCGCGCTTCTGGAAATGGCGCTGCATCATCGCGGCGTTTTCGTTGCGGGATTTTTCGCTTTTGTTGCCGCGTCGTTCCTGCTGGTGCCGTTTCTCGGCCGCAACTTCTTCCCTTCGGTCGATGCCGGTCAGATGCTGATCCACGTCCGCACGCAGGTCGGTACGCGCGTGGAGGAAACCGCCAATCAGCTTGCGGACATCCAGAAGGCGATCCGTCAGGTTATTCCGGCGGACGAGATCGAGACCATGACCGACAATATCGGCATGCCGATCTCCGGCATCAACATGACGTACAACAACACCGGCGTGATCGGGACGCAGGACGGCGATATCCAGATCAAGCTGAAGGAAGATCATCAGCCGACGGAAATTTACGTCAAGGCGCTGCGCGAGCAGTTGCCGCGCGCGTTTCCCGGAGTGACGTTCGCGTTCCTGCCCGCCGACATCGTCAGCCAGATTTTGAATTTCGGTTCGCCCGCGCCGATTGATCTGCAGATTCGCGGTGCCAACATCGAGGCGAATTTCAAATACGCCAACGACCTGTTGCGCCGTATCCGCCGCATTCCGGGCGTCGCCGACGCGCGCATCCAGCAGTCGCCGAACGCACCGGCGTTCCAGGTCGATGTCGATCGCACCCGCGCGCAATATCTCGGGGTTACCGAGCGTGACGTGACTAATAGCCTTGTCGTCAACCTAGCGGGCTCGTCGCAGGTTGCGCCGACCTATTACCTCAATCCGCAAAACAACGTGACATATTCCGTCGTGATGCAGACGCCGCAATACCAGATCGATACGCTGAACAAGCTCGAGACGCTGCCGATCAACGCGGTGGGTGCGCGGACATTGCCGATTCTCGGCGGCATCGCCGACATCAAGCGGACGGCCACGAGCGCGGTGGTGTCGCAATATGACATCCAGCCGATGGTGGAGATTTACGCCATTCCGCAGGGGCGTGACCTCGGCGCGGTCGCCGCCGACATTCACAGGATTCTGGATGAGACGGCGAAGGATCTGCCGAAAGGAAGCACCGCGGTGCTGCTGGGGCAGGTGCAGACCATGAACAGCGCATTCTCCGGGCTGCTGTTCGGCCTGATCGGCGCGATCGTGCTGATCTATCTTCTGATCGTCGTGAACTTCCAGTCGTGGTCCGATCCGTTCGTGATCATCACGGCGCTGCCGGCGGCGCTGGCGGGCATCGTCTGGATGCTGTTCATCACCGGCACGACGCTGTCCGTGCCTGCCTTGACCGGCGCGATCATGTGTATGGGCGTCGCCACCGCCAACAGCGTGCTCGTCATCGCCTTCGCGCGCGAGGAACTGGAGCGTCTCGGCGATCCGGTTGCCGCCGCGCTGGAAGCGGGATTCGTGCGCTGCCGTCCCGTTCTGATGACCGCGCTGGCGATGATCATCGGCATGCTGCCGATGGCGCTGGGCCTGGGCGAGGGCGGCGAACAGAACGCGCCGCTCGGCCGCGCCGTGATCGGCGGCCTGATATTCGCGACCTTTGCAACCCTCATGCTCGTCCCTGTGGTCTTCAGCATGGTTCACCACAAGCGTTATGCGAAGCCGCAATCGGCTTCCCCGGAGATGTCCCATGCCTGATCCGATGTCCGATCCGCGCGCCCAGATTTCACCGCGCAAGTTGCGCCTCGCCGCAATCGCCGCCGGCGCGGTGATCGTGGTGATCGTGGTCACGGGAATCGTGCTGCGCGAGAGCGGCAATGCGCGGTTGCGCGAATGGACCGACGCGCAGGCGATCCCGACGGTTGCCGTCGCCAAACCCAACGTCAAGGCGCCGAGCGCCAATCTGACGCTGCCGGGCCGCCTCGAAGCCTATTATCGTGCGCCGATCTATGCGCGCGTCAGCGGCTACCTGAAGAACTGGAATGTCGATATCGGCGCGCAGGTGAAGGCGGGCCAGTTGCTTGCCGAAATCGATGCGCCGGATCTCGATCAGCAATTGCTGCAGGCCCGCGCCGACCTCGCCAATGCGGAAGCGGCCTCGAAACTGTCCGCCGCAACGCTGAAGCGCCGCCAGTCGCTGCTCGCATCGAACTTCGTCTCGTTGCAGGAGATCGACGAGCGTACCGCCGATCTGTCCAGCAAGAACGCGCAGGTAAAAGCGAACCAGGCCAATGTCGACCGCCTGCAGGCGCTGGCGGGATACAAGCGCGTCGAGGCGCCGTTCGACGGCGTCGTCACCGAGCGCAACACCGACGTCGGCGCGCTGATCAACGGCGGCACCGGCACCGGTGCGGCGATGTTCGTCGTCTCCGACATCAAGAAGCTGCGCGTCTATGTCAACGTGCCGCAAAGCTATCTGTCGGCCGTCAAGGTCGGCGGAAAGGCGTCGATTACGGTGCCGGAACATACCGGACGCTCGTTCCCGGCAACCGTTGAATCCGCCTCGCAGGCGGTCGAAGTTGGTTCCGGTACCTCGCGGATGCAACTGACGCTCGACAATACGAACGGTGAATTGCGGCCCGGTGCCTATGCCGATGTCACGCTCAATCTGACGAGCGAGAACAACCTGCTGTCGATTCCTTCCAGTGCCCTCATTTTCGACCGGAATGGTTTGAGCGTTGCCACGGTCGATGGCGATGATCGCCTTCGCTTCAAGAAGGTGACGATTGCCCGCGATCTCGGCCGCGAGATCGAGATCGCCACCGGCCTTCAGGCACACGATCGTATCGTGGTGACGCCGGCCGATGGCGTGGTGGACGGCGATCGGGTTCGTATCGCGGGCAAGCAGGCGGGCGAGAAGACCTCCAGCGCCCAATAGCGGGCGACTACTTCAAGAAACGGTCATGTGTCCTCGGTGTTGCAGACGCCGGAGGGAGTTTGATTCGTCATCGATCACGCCGGATTGAGCGGCCCGTGGCCTTTGATTTAATCCACGAAAGAATTCGTCTTGGTCTTTTGGCTAAAGGTGGTTGCGCGAATGGCCTTGCGTGACCATCTGGCCTCGACCGGCATCTGCCGGACTCGCATGACAAAATCGTTGATCGCTTCGGCTTGAGTACGATTGCAAAATCCATCTGGATCGTTTCAGATGGCAATGCGTGTTGTTTCTTTCGGGGCTGACTTGAATGATTGAACGATCCGCAGCGCTTTTTCCTTTCCATTCCGCTCGCCTGCCTGCCATCGCGCGCCTTGCCGCCGTGGCCGCGCCGGTCATGGCTTTCGGTGTGTTGTCGGGTTGTGGCCCGAGCCAGAAGCAGCAGGCAGCCGCGCCGCCGCCTTCGGTGACAGTGACCCATCCGGTCAAACGGACCGTTACGGACTGGGATGAATTCAGCGGGCGCTTCGACGCCGTCGAGCAGGTGCAGATTCGTGCGCGCGTCACCGGCTTCGTCACCGGCGTCGAATTCAAGGACGGCGCTATCGTGAAGGCTGGCGATCTTCTCTACACGATCGATCCCCGGCAATATCAGGCCGTGGCCGAACAGGCGCAGGGCCAGTTGCAGGACGCCAATGCGCATGTCGAGCTTGCCAAGCGCGAGCTGGAGCGGGCGTCCTCGCTGATCAAGACCGATGCGGTTTCGCAATCGGTCGTCGATCAGCGTACCCAGCAATTGCAGACCGCACAGGCCTCGGCGTTGCAGGCCGAGGGCGCGCTGAAGCGTGCGAAGCTCGATGTCGAATTCAGCGAGGTGCGGGCGCCGATCACCGGGCGCATCAGCCGCCATCTCGTCACCGTCGGCAATCTCGTGCAGGGCAGCGAAAGCGGCGCGACGCTTCTGACGTCAATCGTCTCGATGGACCCGATTCATCTTTATTTCGATATGGATGAATCGGTTTACCTGAAAAATTCCAAACTCTGGTTCGAGGGCAAGCGTCCGAGCTCGCGCGATACGCCGAATCCGGTGCAGGTGCTGCTCGCTGGCGAAACCAAACCCTCGCACATGGGCAAGATGGACTTCCTCGACAACCGGCTCGATGTCGGCACCGGCACGCTGCGCGGCCGTGCACTGGTCGACAACCAGGATCTGTCGATCCTGCCGGGCCAATTCGCGCGTGTCCGCGTGCTCGGCAGCGCACCTTACGAGGCATTGTTGCTGCCGGACACGGCGATCGCCACCGACCAGTCGCGAAAGATCGTGTTTGTGGTCAAGAGCGACAATACGGTTGCCGCCAAACCTGTGGTGCTCGGTCCCATCGACGATGGACTGCGTGTCGTCCGCGAGGGGTTGAATGCCGACGACAACGTCATTGTGGAGGGACTTCAGCGCGCCCGCATTGGCGCGAAGGTCACGCCGCATGCGCCTGAGAACGACAAGGGCAGCGCCAAGCCATGAATCTCGGCCGTCTTTCCATTCATCAGCCCATCCTCGCGATGGTGCTGTCCATCGTGCTGCTCATTGTCGGCGCGATCGCCTATACCACGCTGCCGGTCGCGGAGTATCCGCAGGTGGCGCCGCCGACCGTCGTCGTCACCACGCAATATCCGGGTGCGTCGGCGCAGACGGTATCAGAGACGGTTGCGACGCCGATCGAGCAGCAGATCAACGGCGTCGAGGACATGCTGTACATGTACAGCCAGGCGACGTCCGACGGTCAGCTGAACATCACCATTACGTTCAAGCTCGGCACCGATCTCGATAAGGCGCAGGTGCTGGTACAGAACCGCGTCGCCATCGCGCAGCCGCAACTGCCGCAAGAGGTGCAGCGCAACGGCGTCGTCACCCGCAAGAACAGCCCCGACCTTCTGATGGTCGTGTTCATGCTGTCGCCGAACGACGCTTACGACCAGCTCTATATCTCGAACTATGCGCTGCGGCAGGTGCGCGATCAGTTGCTGCGGCTGGACGGCATCGGCGATATCCAGATTTTCGGTGCGCGCGATTACTCGATGCGGCTGTGGCTCGATCCCGACAAGATCGCCAATCTCGGCATGACGGCGGGAGACGTGCTGGCGGCGATCCGGGCGCAGAACCTGCAGATCGCGGGTGGTATTCTCGGCGAGCCGCCGATTGCGGATCGGGCCTTTCAGGAGAGCCTGACGTTCACGGGCCGTCTGAAGGACCCGTCGCAGTTCGAAAACATCGTCATCAAGGCAGGCGCGGACGGGCGCACCGTGCGGCTGCGCGATGTCGCGCGGATCGAGCTCGGAGCGCTGTCCTACACCACTAACAGTTTCCTGCTTCGCAAGTCGGCGGTAGCGCTGCTGGTATCGCAGCGGCCGGGATCGAACGCGCTGGCGACGTCGAAAAACATTTCCACCGCGATGGAAAAGCTCAAGGCCGATTTCCCGCCGGGGCTGGAATACAACATCGGCTACAATCCAACGGAGTTCATCGCGCAGTCTGTCGATGAACTGATCAAGACCATCTACGAGGCGATGCTTCTGGTCGTCATCGTGGTTCTGGTCTTCCTGCAAGGCTGGCGCCCCGCGATCATTCCGATCATTGCGATTCCGGTGTCTCTGGTCGGCACCTTCGCGGTGATGGCGGCGCTTGGATTCTCGGTCAACAACCTGACGCTGTTCGGGCTGGTGCTGGCGGTCGGCATCGTGGTGGACGACGCGATCGTCGTCGTCGAAAATGTGGAGCGCCATCTCGGCGCCGGCATGACCCGGCGGGATGCGGCGCTTCTCACCATGCAGGAAGTAGGCGGGGCGCTGGTCTCCATCGCGCTGGTGCTGTGCGCGGTGTTCGTGCCGACGGCATTTCTTGGCGGCATCTCCGGACAGTTCTTCCAGCAATTCGCGGTGACCATAGCGGTCGCCACCGCGATTTCCTGCTTCTGTTCGTTGACCCTGTCACCGGCACTGGCATCGCTTATTCTGGAATCCCATCACGAGAAGAAGCCGCCCGCCAAATGGAATCTGATCGCGGTGTGGTGGGGAAAGTTTACGGCCTATTTCAATCGCGGGTTCGACTGGCTGTCTGACAAGTATGCCGTCACCGCCGATTTCGTGATCCGCCATTCCGTGGCGATGCTGGCGCTCTATGCGGTGCTGATCGGCTCGGCCGGATGGTTTCTGGTCAGTACGCCGAAAGGATTCATTCCAGCACAGGACCGCGGCTACGTGATTATCTCGGTGCAGTTGCCCGGTGCGGCATCTCTGGCGCGAACCACTGAAGTCGTCCGCCAGATCGAGAACATCGCGCTCGAAGTGCCGGGTGTGGTGCGCGTGCCCGCGTTCGCCGGTCTGTCGGGTGCGACGCGCACGCAGGCCAGCAATTCGGCCGCACTCTTTCCTGTGTTCGACGAACCGGAAGAACGCGCCAAGAAGGGACTGACCGCTCAGGTTATTACCGCCGAGCTTCGCAAGCGGCTCGCCAAAATCGAGAACGCCTTCATCATCGTCGTGCCGCCACCAGCGGTGCCCGGCATCGGCACCGGTGGCGGCTTTGCGATGCGCGTACAGGACCGTGAGGGCCGCGGCCCGCAATTGCTTGCCGCCGCAACCACCGAATTGGTGGGGGCCGCCAACAAGGCGCCGGGCCTGACGGCCGTGTTCTCGCCGTTCACCGCGAACACGCCGCAGGTTTTTGTCGATATCGACCGGCAGAAGGCACAGATGCTTAGCGTGCCGATCCAGAACGTGACCGAGGCGATCGAAACCTATTTCGGATCGACCTATGTCAACGACTTCAACATTCTGGGCCGCACCTATCACGTCACCGCTCAGGCGGACCTGCCATTCCGCAGGGAGACGACCGATCTTGCACGCGTCAAGACCCGCAACTCGGCCGGCGAAATGGTGCTGCTCGGCAGCGTCGTGAACTTCCGCAACATTTCCGGACCCGACCGCGTGGCGCGCTACAATCTGTATCCGGCCGCCGAACTGCAGGGCGATACGCTGCCCGGTACGAGTTCGGCCACGGCGATCGAGGAGATGAAAAAACTCGCGGCGGATATTCTGCCGAGCGGATTCTCCTATGACTGGACCGATCTGTCGTATCAACAGGTGACGTCGGCGAACGCAGGATTGTATGTGTTCCCGGTCTGCGTGCTGTTCGTGTTCCTGGTGCTGGCGGCGCAGTACGGAAGCTGGACACTGCCACTCTCCGTGATCCTGATCGTGCCGATGTGCCTGCTCGCCGCCACCATCGGCGTGCGGCTGATGGGGCAGGACATCAACATCCTGACCCAGATCGGCTTCGTCGTGCTGGTTGGTTTGGCGGCGAAGAACGCGATCCTGATCGTTGAATTCGCGCGCGACATCGAGCATGAGGGCAAGGACACGCTGCACGCCGTGATCGAGGCATGCCGTCTGCGATTGCGGCCGATCCTGATGACGTCGTTCGCGTTCATTCTCGGCGTGTTGCCGCTGGTGATCTCGAAGGGCTCGGGCTCGGAGATGCGGCAGGCGGTCGGCGTCGCTGTGTTCTTCGGAATGATCGGCGTGACGCTGTTCGGCCTGTTGTTCACGCCGATCTTCTACATGCTGATCCGCAGGCTGTTCCCGGGCTCGGTGACGATTCCGAGCAAGGATCTCGGCGCGAACATCTAGCGGGGAACGCAGGCGCGGAGGAGACGTTGACCGGATACTTCCGTCTCAGGAGGCGATCATGATCCGCAAACCGGCATCGGGCGAATACCGGCTCTATTCACGCAAGGTCAATCCGAAGAGGGGCAAGCGCCGCAACCTCGGTACGTTCAAGTCGCGCGCCGCGGCGGAGAAGCACGAGCGCGACGTGCAGTATTTCAAACGTCACTGATCTAGACGCGCCCGCTTACAGGAATCAGCGCGCCGGTGACGGCGCTGGCCTCTTCGCTTGCGAGAAACAGGATGACGTTCGCAAGCTCCTGCGGGCTGACCCATGTGGAGAAATCCGCCTTCGGCATGTCGCGACGATTGGCGGGCGTGTCGATGGTCGAGGGCAGCACGGCATTCACCGTGACCTTGCCTTTCAGTTCGGCCGCGAGCGCTTCGGTCAGGCGATGCACGCCGGATTTGGAAGCGGCATAGGCGCCCATGCCTGCGCCAGCCTTCAAGGCTCCGAGCGCGCCGATATTGACGACGCGGCCCGATCCCGATGCGATCAGATGAGGCAGGGCGGCGCGCGAAGTGTTCAGCGCGGTCAGAGTGTTGACGCGGTAAAGCCGCTCCCATGTCGCGGTGTCGCCTTCGCTCACGGTCTGAAACGAGAAAGCACCCGCGATGTTGATGAGCACGTCGAGCCGCCCGAAATGCGCGACGGCAGCCTCGATGGCCCGATTGGCCTCGCTTGGTTCGGCAAGGTCGATGCCGCCGATCTCGATCCGGGTCGGGCGCGGCGTGCCGCGCGCGGCGGCATGATCGATCAGGGCAACGCGTGCGCCACGCTCGACGGTTTCCGCGACCACTGCGCGGCCGAGCACACCGGAGGCGCCGGTGATCGCGAGGACTCTGTCCTGCATCAATGCTCTCCGCTACGGCGGGCCGTATGGCGGCCGTTACAGGCTGAAAATACTGACGTCGCGCAGCAGCGCACTGGCGCGGGTCGTGGCGGCGGTATCCGGCAGCGGATCCTCGCGCCGCTCGCTGTCGCCGCGCCGCTCAACGTCGAACACCTGCTTGGGTGTCAAAGCGGGGCGCTCCCGGCCGAATACCGGCGCATCCAGCCATGACGGCTGTGGCGGAAGAAGACGCACCGAGGCGGCCGATACGGGCTCATCGTGGGACTCCGTCATCTCGCCATGATCGCTATCGTCGCCGTCATCGTCACAGGACAGATCGTCTGCCGCAACCCCGCTGTCCACCTGCGCATCGTCGTCGGTCTTGAAGGTGAACAGATGGCCGTTTTCGCGCGGCTTGCGGAACGGGAAGGGGAAATCCTCCATCCGCGTGACTTCCTCCTCGGCGTCATCGGCAGGCTCGGATGCCTGCGGCGCGATCTTGGCGCTGGACCAGGCCGCCGGAATGGCCTCGTCGCCCACCGGGCGGTCGATCTCATGGCCGCAACCGGCACAACCATAGGTGAAGGAGACGTGCTCGGCGGTCCACTGCACATCCTTCACGCCCATCAGATGCTGGGTACAATGGGGGCAGATAACGACGTCGGGTTTGAAGTCGCGAAGCTGGACGTGACTGAGCATGGATACACCCTCCGCACGCGCGAGCGGAGGACCCGGAACGGACGCCGACTCGCCAAAATACAAGGGCTCAACCCTACGCCCGCCGCGATACGGATTCGCGCCCGGGGGTGGCGTCATGCACAGCTTTTTGAGGCTTTCGGACGACCGGGATCGTCAATGCCTGACTGCATAAAGCGGCGTGCGCAAGGTGAACTGGAACGCGGGCTTCGGCGTCCAGAACACGGCTGCGGTCAAGCCGAACAGACGGTTGTCGTTGTCGTCCATCCGGTCGAGGTCGGCCCGGAGAACCGGCTGGATGAAAGAGTGAAGCGACAGCAATGACTGGCCGGGGGGCAGGAAAGGGGCCAATGCGGTGGTGTTCGCGCCGCCGAACGACTGCACGCCTGCGCGGCCGGTGAGCTTCCAGTTGTTGGGCCATTGGTAATAGCCGCCGACATAACCGATGACCGACGGACGAACTGAGGCGAGCCCGGAATCGACCCGGATATTGGTGAGTTGCACGCCTGCGAGCCAACCTCGTGTCTCGTCGGGATCGAGCGCGTAGCTCGCCTCCGCCACGGTGGTGAGGCTGGTGGTCGATAGCGGGCCGTTGGTGGCGGACTTGGTCAGGGTCGAGAGCACGGTTACCGTGGGGAGGGGGCCGCCGTTCTGTTCGATGATTTCGGCCTGAACGCCGACGTTCCAGCTCGTGGCAGTCAGCGACGACCAGGGCGTGAGATCGGTTTTCGAGGTGCCCGCCGTGATGCCGCCGAACACCGAAAAGCGGTCGTTGAGGTCGACGGTCAGCGGCAGGTCGATCGAGGCACCCTGGCCCGATACCGCAGACAGGGACGACAGCGTCGGTGGCGGCAGCACATTGCCGAACCCGATGTTGAGCGTCCCGGCGGGTACGGTGGAATAGTTGGTCCGCATGTCGAGATAGATGTTCGGCAGTTGCGATGAATGCGCTTTGGCGGGTTTGGCATCGTCCTCGTCGTCATCGCCCGCGAAGGCGGTGCTTGTTGCTGCGAGAACCAGCAGTGCGGCAACGGCGAGACCAGCCTGGCGCATGGAAGACGACATTCGTTTTACGCCGTTCGCGTTCACAATGATCAGGCCTGGATGGAACGGCGGATACGCGCGTTCGCTTGCGCGTGCATTATGGCAGGCCGGGCATCAAGCGCCAAGGCAACGGTGTCGCGCTTTCGATTCGTCTGCGATCAAGAAGCAGAATTTTCCCGGCAGATTTGTCCCGAAGGACACAAATTGCACAATGACCACACGGACGAACGGCGGTCATATCCCTGCAAAACCGGGACTTTCACATTTGGCGCCGCTGGCATGCGGCTTGCTTTGAATAGCCGAAGGAATGTGCCCGTCCATTAGTCTGCAGGAAAACCGTCATGTCGATCACGTCTTTGGGTGCCACCTCGTCGTCATTACCCGCGACATCGGTGCTGGGAGGCACATCCGCCAAGAAGAAGCCCTCCGCGGAAGATCAGTTTCTGAAGATTGCGGGTGAAACGCCGCAGCAGCGCATGTTCAATTCCATGCTGCGCCAGCTTGGGGTCACCGAGGATCAGTTCAAGGCGATGAGTTCCGAGGACCAGCAGAAGATCACGCAGAAGGTTCAGGAGATGATCCAGCAGCAGGCGCAGAACGGCGGCGCCCAGGAGACCGGCCTCGTCATGGACAAGTCTGTGTGATCTTACTGTAGACGTGGGACAGGGACATAAATTCTATCGTCCCGGCTGTTGTCAGAACAAATGGATCGGATAGGCTGGAGGCCTTATTCCACCGGGAGTATCCCCATGAAACGCCTCTCTGTTGCAATCCTGTTGAGTGTGTTCGTTGCCGCGCCTGCTTTTGCGGAGTCTGCCTGCAAAGCCATAAGCGCGGATGGCAAGCCGCTGTCGGGTGCCGCCAAGACCTCTTCGATGAAGAAGTGTTGCACCGAACATGCCAAGACTGCGGACGGCAAGCCGCTCTCGGGCGCTGCCAAGACCTCCTCGATCAAGAAGTGCATGGCGGGCTGAAGCCGCTTTGTATTGCGATTGAAAGCCCCGCGAGAGCGGGGCTTTGTTTTGGATCGGGTCTCAATCAGCTTTCGAGAAGGTGCTGCGCACGATGCCGTGGCGCTGCAGCTTGTCGTAAAAAGTCTTGCGCGGAATGCCGAGCGCCTCGATGGTGCGGCGGACGTCGCCGTCATGATTTTCGAGAGCCTCGCGGATCACCGACGCTTCGAACCGCTCCAGCCGTTCGGGCAGCGGCAGCATGTCGTCGGAGCGCCCCATGACGTTCTCCTGCGTTTCGCGATCGAGGCCGAGCACGAATCGTTCGGCGAAATGCGACAACTCCCGCACGTTGCCCGGCCAGTGATGATCGCGCAGATAGCGATGCACCGAAGCCGGGACCACCGGCGCTGTCCGCCCGAAGCGCGCGGCGGCGCGTTCGGTGAAATAGCCGAACAGCATCGGAATATCGGCGCGCCGTTCGCGCAGCGGCGGGATCGTCAGCGTCACGACGTTGAGGCGGTAATACAGATCCTCGCGGAAACCGCCGCGCTGGGCGGGATCACCGAGATCGACCTTCGCAGCGGCCACGATGCGCAAATCGACGGGACGCACATCGTTGGCACCGAGCGGGGTGACCTCGCGCATTTCCAGCACGCGCAGCATCTGCACCTGCACGGCTGGCGGCATGCTTTCGATCTCGTCGAGGAACAGCGTGCCGCCATGAGCATGCTGGATGCGGCCCATCCGCCGCTTCCGCGCGCCGGTGACGGCGCCTTGCTCGTGACCGAATAGTTCGCTCTCGATGATGCTCTCGGGCAGGGCGCTGCAATTGAGGGCAACGAAATGTTTGGCCGCGCGGCGGCTCCAGCGATGCAGCAGCGTCGCGACGACTTCCTTGCCGCAGCCGGTCTCTCCCGTCACCAGCACGTCGACATCGGTATCGGCGATCTGGCGCAGCGTCTGGCGCAACCATTCCATGGCGGGAGTCTGGCCGATCAGGGGCAGGCCGTTCTCGGCCTCGTGCGCTGCTTCGCGCAAGGCCCGGTTCTCCATCACCAGTTGCCGCCTTTCGGCCGCCTGCCGCACGCTGTGCGCCAGCCGCTCGGCGGCGAACGGCTTGGTGATGAAATCGTAGACGCCGTCCCGGATTGCCTTCACCGCCATCGGAATGTCGCCGTGGCCGGTGATGAGGATGACCGGAATATCGGTATCGATCTGCTGCACGCGCTGGAAGACCTGCAGCCCGTCGAGGCCCGGCATGCGGATGTCGGAGACGATGACGCCGTTGAACCGTTCGTCGAGTGCGGCAAGCGCCTCCGTCGCGGCGGTGAATGCCTGCACGTGAAACCCGGCAAGTTCCAGCGTCTGCTGCGTTGCGTCGAGAAGATCGCGGTCGTCGTCCAGCAGGATGACGGCGTGCGGTTCGTCCGGTTTCCGGTTCGTTGCGGTGTGCTTCATGGAGCCCTCACCAGATAGATCGTGAAGCATGTGCCGTGTTCGCCGCTGTCGACCTCGATGCGTCCGCCGTAATCCGAAACGATCTCCTTGGAGATCACGAGGCCGAGGCCAAGGCCGCTGTCCTTCGAGGTGTTGAACGGCGAGAACAATGAGCGGCGGATGGCCTCGGGAATGCCGGGGCCGTTGTCGGCGATGCGCACGGCGACGTCGCTGCCCTCTGTGGTCACGGAAATCTCGACTCGCGGATGGGGGTGCCCGGCCAACGCCTCCAGCGCGTTCTGGAACAGGTTGATGAGCACCTGCTCGAGCCGGATGCGGGTGCCGGACACTTTGAGGCCGGAAGCGGGAAGATCGTATTTCAGCGCGCCCAGATGTCCGGCAAAGCGGCTTCGCAGCAGCACCACCGCGCCGTCGATGGCATCGCGCAGTTCGACGGATTCGGCGGCGGTACGCCCCTTGCGCGCGAAGGCTTTCAGTTCGTCGGTAATGGAGCCGATGCGTTCGGTCAGCGACGCGATCTTTCCGAGATTGTCCGCCGCGGATTCCGGCTGAGCGCGGTCGAGGAAAATACGGGCATTGTCGGCATAGGCACGGATGGTCGCGACCGGCTGGTTGATCTCGTGCGCGACGCCCGCCGCGACCTGGCCGAGAATGGCGAGGCGGTTCGCCTGCACCAGTTCCTGCTGGACGATTTGGAGTTTCGTCTCGGTGGCGCGGTGGCCTGTGATCTCGGTCTGCAGGCGGTCGCGGGCGCGGCTCAGATCCTCGGTGCGCTCGGTGACGCGCCGCTCCAACTCAATGCGTGCCATTTCGCTGGTGGCGATGCGCATCTGCGCGGCGTGGCGGCGCCAGAGCAGGAAGGCGGCCAACGCAAGCAGAGGGATGAGAACGCCGAGCGCCAGCAGGCGCGTCTCGCGCATGGCGGACGTGATGGCGGGTTCGATCGGCACCAGATAGTCCAGTTGCCACGGTGTCGACGGCACGCGTGTCGTCAGCCTGAGATAGTCCGCTTTGCGGCGGCCGGGCAGCGTGGCCTGCACCAGCGAGGTGCCGGAAGCGAGTGTCTGCTTTTCGACAACCGGCAGCGGCGTCAGGGGCGCGTCGCCGAATTGCAGGCTGCCGACCACGGCGGCGTACACGTTGTCGGAGAGCTTGCCGTCGGTCAGAAAACGCCACGACGGAATGCTGGTGAGCAGGACGATGCCGTGTTGATCGAGGACATAGGACGGGCGGTTGCTTTCGCGCCAGTCTGCTTCCAGTTGGTCGAACTCCATCTTGACGACGACGATGCCGAGCGGCTTCTGCAGGCTGCCGACGGCGCGTGAGATGTACAGTCCCGGCCGCTTGCTGGTGTTGCCGAATGCGAAATATTCGGCCGTGCCTTCCTTCATTGCGCGGAAGAAATACTCGCGGAAGGAATAGTCGTTGCCGACGAAGCTGTCGTTTTCCTGGAAATTGCTGGAGGCAATGGTGACGCCGTCGGTGCCGATCACATAAAGCACCGCAGCCTTGGTTCCGGCGACGAGACCTTCCAGCTTCTCGTTCAGTCTGGCGACGGAGGCTGCGTCGCCGATGGCGAGTGCGTCGTGCACGCGCTGATCCTGCGCGAGCATCAGGGGCAGGGCGCGGGGGCTTTCCAGCACGGCGCGCAGCAGCGCCACCTTCAGATTGGCGTCGGTGCGGCCTTGCTCGGCGAGCATCGTCAATTCGCGGGTCCGGCCGAAATATCCGGCGACGAGTACCGTGGCGCCGATCAGTACCAGCGCCAGCACGGCAAACCCGATCCAGATGCGCCGCGTGCGCTTTTGAAGCTTGCCGGGCGTGAAGACAGGGGCTGAAGCTGTCGGAGACATGCCGTATCTGTGCATTTTTATGCACATGGCTCAATGCCGTGGGTGCGAATTATCGCGCAGCCCGTGGTCAGCATCAGGATCGCGAAGCCGTCGTCGTCGTGCTTTAGGAGAGCCTCGCGCGCGGGTCTTTTGCGAGCGGATAATCCGGTTCCCGGCGGGACCTTTCGCTCAAAAGAGGCATGCAGCAAATATGGCCGTCCATGCGCGGAAATCGCCGTTTTCGGGTGGACCATGATACGCATGCGTGGCTTTCTCTGCCGCCATCCATGATTCACGGTGGATTGCGGATTCTTCGAGAGCAGCAGATGGACCAGCGCACGCCGGGTGCCCCGATCGGGGTGCCGCCTCAAAAAATTTCAAGCGAGCCGCCGTCGCAAAACCGGATGGCTGGTTACGGCATGTTGCTCGTCACCACCCTGATCTGGGGTGTCAATTGGCCGATGGCGAAACACCTGCTGCAGGAATTGCCGCCGCTGACCATGCGCGGCTTGCCATGCGTGATCGCGGCGACGATCCTTGCGGGGCTGGTTCTCGGAAAGGGGCAATCGCTGCGCGTGCCGCGTAGCGAATGGGGCAGGCTCGTTCTTTATGCGGCTCTGATGGTCGGCGCCTGGATGGGCCTGATGGGGCTGACGCTCGTGCATCTTCCCGCATCGGAAACCGCGATTCTCGGCGCGACGATTCCGGTGTGGGCTGCTGGTCTTGCCTGGCCGATCCTCGGCGAGCGTCTGTCCGTGTTGCGGGTCGTCGCCATCGCGATGGCGGTGGGCGGGGTGGTGCTGTTGATGGGCGGCGACGGCATCAGCGTGTCCTGGGATAAGGTCCCGGGCATCATTTATGCCCTGACGGCAGCACTTTCCTTCGCTCTCGGTGCGGTGCTTGCCAAACGGCGGCCGCTCACTGTGCGTCCGCTGGTCGGCGCGGTCTGGCAGATCGGGCTTGGCTGTCTTCCCCTGGCGGTAATCGGTATTCTGTTCGAGCATCCGAACTTCGGCGGCGTGTCGCCGCTCGGCTGGTCCTTGTTCGCCTTCAGCGTCATTTTTCAAGGGGCGATCGGATACGCCTGCTGGTTCGGTGCGCTGGAACGGTTGCCTGCCTCGATCGCCGCAGTTGGAACGCTGATCGTGCCGGTGACGGGCGTGGTGGCCTCCGCGATCTCGCTCGGCGAGCCGCTCGGCATCCCGCAGATTGGAGCGCTGCTGCTGACCGTCACGGGCGTCGCCATCGCTGCGCGTGCGTAAGCCGCAAATAAGAAAGGCGGCGTATCGCTACGCCGCCTCTCTTGATCCGTTACATGAACTCTTACGGGCAAGGATACCGGTTGCCGTCGTAATTCAGGTAGGTGCCGCTGCGCGGGTCGTAGGACTTGTAGCGCTGCATGCAGTACGCAACCGCGTCGCCGCCGCCATAGGCGGGAGCCGGTGCATAGTAGCCGGGAGCGTAGTAGGGATAGGGGCGGCTCGCGGCGATGGCGCCGCCGATCAGCGCGCCGGCCGCAAGGCCTGCAGCCGCGCCGCCCCAGCCATAACCGCCACGGTAATAGCCACCGCGATAACCGTAGCCACGATAGCCGTAATAGCGGACCTGGGTCACATCGGCGGATGAGGTCGCATTGGTTCCCGAAAGCGCCGGACCCGCCATCAGAGGCGCGGCGTTTGCGCCGGAAGATGCGATCAGCGGTAGCGACAATGCCAGAGCGGCTACTGCGATACCCTTGGTCAAATTCGTCATTTCTGAACTCCAAAAATTCCTGTCAGACGGTGTTCCCGATACTCAACGCGCGGGATCGGAACGCGTTCCGTGAAGTTCCCGAAATGTCGGGGCGGTTTCCGGCGCTTCTGTGGCAAAGTTCCATGATGCAATGCCATACTTTGGCGCAGGTTAATAATGGTATCCGACGCTGGCATCTGGACAATGACAGGGGCGGGTGGCACAAGGGCGGTCAACGCCTCCCGCTTGCACGGATTCCCCACATGAAGCTGTTTCTCTTGAGGATTTTTACCTGGTGGAACGGCTCCACCTTTGGGACTCAGCTTTGGACCCGGCGCTTCGGCGAACTGGTCGGCACTGACGAGATGGGCAACCATTATTATCGTACCAGGGGCGGCAAGATCGATCCGGCGCTCGGGATCGAGCGGCGGTGGGTGGTCTATGACGGCTACGCTGAAGCGACCAAGGTCTCGCCGGACTGGCATGGCTGGCTGCATCACACCGTCGATGTGCCGCCGACCGAGGAACAGTACACGCCGCGCGAATGGCAGAAGCCGCATCGTCCGAATCTGACCGGTACCCCGGCGGCCTATCGTCCTTCCGGTTCGACGCTTGCGAGCGGTCAGCGTCCCGCGGCCACCGGCGACTATCAGGCGTGGACGCCGGGAAGCTGAGCGCACACGCCCTTTCGTTGCCGCAATGCCCGTGTTAACCGATGGCTTCGCGCCGTGCGGTTTCCGTAGAATGTCGCGAGTTCGAATCGCCTAAGCAGAGCGCGTAATGTCCCGAACCGCCGCCACGATCTTGTTTGCGACATTGATCGCGGTGCCGACGCTCGTCGCTTTGCCGTCCGCGCGTGCGCAGATCGGCAACATCTTTTCAGATCAGCCGCTTCGTCCGCCCGCGGGAATCTCGCGCGGCGATCCTTCGCAGGATCCCGACGAGGAGGAAGTGCCGGAGATTCCGCAGGGCCGATTGCTGCCCGCGCCCCAGCAGCCGCGGCCATTGCCGCGCGGGCAGGCGGCACCCCCGCCGGGCGCGGTGCAATCCCAGCCGCTGGCGCCGCCGCCGGGGAATGCCTCCGTGCCTCCCGCGCAGCAGCCGGGCATGGCCGCGAATCCGCCCGCCGCAAATCCGCTACCAGGTCTGCCGCCGGGACAGAAGCAGCCGCGCGGCAATCCTCAACAATCGCCCGCGACCCTGCAGCCCGGCGACGAGATCGTCACCGAGCCGCCCGCCGTGAAGATTCCGAACAGGAAGGCGGTGTTCTCGGGCCTCGACAAGATCACCGGCCGCATCATCTCCTTCGACGAGGACATCGGCGAGACCGTCCAGTTCGGCGCGCTGCGGGTCAAGACCGACGCCTGTTACACGCGCCCCGCGACGGAGGCGGCCAACACCGACGCGTTCGTCGAGGTGGACGAGATCACGCTGCAGAACGAAGTGAAGCGGATTTTCTCGGGCTGGATGTTTGCCGCGAGTCCCGGCCTGCATGCCGTCGAGCATCCGATCTATGACGTCTGGCTGACGGATTGTAAGGGGCCGGAACAGCCGGTGACGGCGCAGAACGAGCCGGTGAAGCCAGCCCCTCCGCCTGTGCAGCAGCAGCCGAGGCGTCAGCCGCGGCCTCAGCCGCCTGTACAGCAGCGCCAGCCGCTACCTCCGCCGCCCTTCGGCGCGGTTCGCTAACGCAATTTAGCGCCGCCGTCTTACGCCTGATCGCCTTGCCCGCGAACGATCGCGAGTGCGTCCGCGCCGCTCACGGATTCGGCTGGCAGCACGAAAAAATCTCCCGGCAATTGGATCGCGCGATCGAGCAGCGAACGATATTTGCGGCGCGATATCTCGACGGCGCCAAGGCTGCGCAGATGCTCCGTCACGAATTGTGTGTCGAGCAGGCCGAAGCCGCCCGCGATCAGCCGCGCGGCAAGATGGACCAGCGCCACCTTGGAGGCGTCGCGGCTGCGGTGAAACATGCTCTCGCCGAAGAATGCGCCGCCGAGCGACACGCCATACAGCCCGCCCGCGAGATCGTCGCCGTCCCACGCCTCGATGCTGTGGCAATGACCGATCTCGTGCAGCGCGCCGTAGAGCTTGCGGATGCGCTGGTTGATCCAGGTGTCCTCGCGCCCCGGCTGGGAAACGGCGCATTCGCCAATGACGCGCTCGAACGCGGTGTTGACGGTGACGCGATAGCGGTCCGAGCGCACGGTGCGTGCAAGCCGTGAGGAAATGTTCAGGCCGTCGAGCGGAAAGATGCCGCGCAACTCGGGCTCAACCCAGAACAGGCTGGGATCGTCGGCGCTCTCCGCCATCGGGAAGATGCCGCAGGCATAAGCCCGCAACAGCACCTCGGGCGTGATTTCGGATGTGGCGGTGTCGCGCGAGCTCATGGGCTCATTGTAGCGGAAGATGCCGGTTTCGTCAGGCGGGCGTCGACGGCGGTGTTTTCGAGGTCGGGCTGAAATTGATCACGATCCGCGTGCCCGCATGCGTGGGATCGCGTTCCACACTCGCATCGAGCTTGGTCGCCATCGCGCTGACGATGCGCTGGCCCATGCCGGTCGAGCGCGGGTCCTGCTTGACCTGCAAGCCGACGCCCTCGTCGGAAATCACGAGCTCGATGTCCTGCGCGCGGTTGTGCAGGTCGACATGGATCGGCCCCGCGCCGTCGGGATAGGCGTATTTGACGGCATTCATCACCAGCTCGTTGACGATGATGCCGATGCCGACCGCGCGGTCCGGATCGATCTCGATGGGCTCGGCGCTCAGCGTCAGGCGCGACATCCGGTTGCCCTCGGCGGAGCGGCGCAGATCTTCCAGCAGCGCTTCGAGATACTGGTTCAGCATCACGCTCTTGAGGTCGTGCGAGGTGTAAAGGCGGCGATGCACCTGCGCGACGGCCGCGACGCGGCCCATCGCATTGGTGAGCGCGGCCTTGACGTGGTCGTCATTGCTCGACGACGCCTGAAGATGCAGCAGCGAGGCGATGATCTGCAGCGAGTTGCCGACGCGGTGGTTGACCTCGCGCAGCAGCATCTCGCGTTCGGCCGCGAGCGCTTCATAATGATCGCGCGCAGCATGGATTTCCGCCTCGGCCTCGTCGCGCGCGTTGCGCAGGCGCGCGGTCTCGAGTGCGCCGGTGACCGCCGCATGGAGGAGGGGAACGAAATCGCCTTTGGTGTCCTTGACGAGGTAATCGATAGCGCCCGCTTTCAGCGCGGCAATGGCGACCTGGCTGTCCTCCGACGCAGTCACGAACACGATCGGCGGCGTTGCCATCGGCAGGCGGAAGATTTGCTCGAGCGTGGCAAGACCGTCGAGACCGGGCATATGCTGATCGAGGGCGATGATGTCGATGCCGCCAGCCTTCAGGCGGGCGATGCCGCTTGCGCCATCGGAGGCATGGTCGACGTCGATGCCGTGGCGTTCAAGGCCGCGCTGGACCAGCCGGGCGAGGCCCGGATCGTCGTCGATGTAAAGCAGTCTCGGATTGGGAGGCGTCATGCTTTGACCGGCGGCACCTGTATGACGGAAAAGAACAGGCCGAGCTGACGAATGGCGTTGGCGAAGTTTTCGTAATTGACCGGCTTGGTGATGTAGACGTTGCAGCCGAGCTCGTAGCAGCGTTTGATTTCCTGCGCATCGTCGGTAGTGGTCAGCACTACGACGGGGGCGGATTTTAGCGTCGCGTTGTCCTTGACGCGCCGGAGAATGTCGATGCCGGTCATGTCGGGCAGATTGAGATCGAGCAGGATCAAAAGCGCCTGCCCCTTGTGCTGGTCGGCCGTGCCGTCCGTGCCGAACAGATAGTTGACCGCCTCGGTGCCGTTGGGGAAGGGAATGATGTCGTTGTTGACGCCGGAGCGGCGAATGTTGCGCTCGATCAGGCGGGCGTGACCTTCGTCGTCTTCGATCATCACGATTTTTACAGGGTTACCCATACGACTTCCCTTGCCTTGAGAGATTCCACTGCGCGGGCAGCGCTACCGTAAACGTGCTGCCATTGTCGAGTTCGGACGACACCGTAATCGAACCGCCGAGCCGGCGGACCAGTGCGCGCACATGCGCAAGACCGATACCCTGACCGGGCTTGTCCTGCATGCCCGCGCGGCGGAACAGATCGAAGATACGGTCATGATCGTTGGGATCGATGCCTCGCCCGTTATCGATGACATCGTATACCACAAAGCCGAGCTTGGTGCGGCCGCGAATGCTGATTTCGCCGGGCGTATCGCCGCGCAGATATTTCAGCGCATTCTCGATCAGATTGGAGAAAATCTGTTCGAGAGCAAGACGGTCGCTGACCAGATTAGGCAAGGGATCAATGTTGATCTGCGCCTGCGCCTCGGTGGTCTGGTGGGTCATGCCGTTGGCGATTTCCTGCACCAGCGCCCGCATGTCCACGTGAACGGGATTGAACTCGCGCCGTCCTTCGCGTGTGAGCTTGAGGATCGCGCTGATGAGGCGATCCATTTTCCCGATCGACGACTTGATGAAGTCGAGCGCTTCGGAAAAATCCTCCGACAGCTTCTGATCCTCGGGCGTGAGGACGAGTTCATCGGCGCCGCCTTCGGAAACGGCCTGGGGCGGTGCGCCCGATGCGGCGCGGCTGTAACGCGAAATGCGGCTGAAAATGTCGCCGCGCAGTTCTTCCAGTTCGCTGGTGAATCCCATGATGTTGACGAGCGGCGAGCGCAGATCGTGGCTGACGATGTAGGCGAAGCGCTGGATTTCCTGATTGGCTTCGCGCAGGTCGCCGGTGCGTTCGTCGATGGCCGTCTCGAGATTGAGATTAATGTCGCGCAGCCGTGCTTCGGCATCATCACGCGCGCGTGCGGACGAACGAAGAAGCAGAATGGACAGGACCGCCAGCAGAACGATGAAACCGCTGCCGGCGAGCGTCACTATCACGTTCAGCCATTGGCTGCGCTCGGCGGCTTCGGTGCGAAACTCGAACAGGCGGTTCTTCTCCGCGCGCATGTCACGCGCGATATCCAGAAGGCGCTTCATCTCGTCGCCCTGCGAGGATTTCATCAGCGCCGCGTAGGCACTGTCGATCCGGCCGGAATCGATATCGGGAATGACGTCATGAAAAAACTGAAGTCGCTGCTTCACCAGTTTTTCAAGGGTCGCGATGTTGTTTTGTTCGACGGGATTATCCTGTGTTAATTCCCGCAGCTTGGAAATCGAGGGCAGGATCAGCGCTTCGGCCTGCGCAAAGTCGGCCCGGTGGGTTTTATCCCGGGTCAGGAGAAAGCCGCGTACGGCGCTTTCGGCGCGCTGAAGCTGGAGCTGGACGACGCCGATCTGGCCTTCCACCTCGATCGTATGCGTCACCCACAGTGAATCGATACGTGCGCGATTGCCGAGATAGAGCGAAGCGGCGCTGATGGCGACGAGGATCAGAAAACCGGCCGTCAAAAGGCCGACCTGCCACACCGTGCGAAGGCGCGCGGCTTCTGACGTCACGGCTGCCTCTCGATCACGTTCGTCAATCCGACTCCGCTGGTTGGCAGGGCGAGGCGGGATGCGCCGTTCTTTTAATGGGGTTTTGCGTCCCCGCTGGCAAGATATTGTTCGAGCCAGTGAATGTGATAGTCGCCGTCGATGATGCTGGGTTCGCGGGCGAGTGCCCGGAACAGCGGCAGCGTGGTCTCGACGCCGTCGATGACGATTTCGTCCAGCGCCCGGCGCAGCCGCATCAGGCATTCGCCGCGGGTCTTGCCGTGAACGATCAGCTTGCCGACCAGCGAGTCGTAATAGGGCGGAATGACGTAGCCCTGATAGACCGCTGAATCGATCCGCACGCCGAGGCCTCCGGGCGGATGGAACTGGGTGATCTTGCCGGGCGAAGGCCGGAAGGTCACCGGGTTCTCCGCGTTGATGCGGCACTCGATGGCATGGCCGTTGATGACGATGTCGTTCTGCGCGCAGGGCAGGTCGCCGCCGGCTGCGACGCGAATCTGCTCCAGCACGAGGTCGATGCCGGTGATCATTTCGGTGACCGGGTGTTCGACCTGGATGCGGGTGTTCATTTCGATGAAATAGAACTCGCCGTCCTCGTAGAGGAATTCGATAGTGCCGACGCCGAGATACTTCATCTCGCGCATCGCGTTCGCGCAGATCTCGCCGATGCGCTCACGCGCTTCCGGTGAAATGATCGGCGAGGGGCTTTCCTCCCAGACCTTCTGGTGGCGCCGCTGCAGCGAGCAGTCGCGCTCGCCGAGATGGATCGCGCCGCCGCGGCCGTCGCCGAGAATCTGGATTTCGATGTGGCGCGGTTTGCCGAGATATTTTTCGAGATAGACCGAGCCGTCGCCGAACGCGGCCTTGGCCTCGTTGCTCGCCGTGGACAGTGCAAGTTGCAGATCGGCCTCGGTGTGCGCGACCTTCATGCCGCGCCCGCCACCACCCGCGGCAGCCTTCACCAGAACCGGAAAGCCGATTTCCTTGGCGATCGCCATTGCGTCGTCGCCGGGATTGACGCCACCGTCCGATCCCGGAACCACCGGAATGCCGAGGCGCTTGGCGGTCTTCTTCGCTTCGATCTTGTCGCCCATGGTGCGGATGTGCTCGGCCTTCGGGCCGATGAATCCGAGATCGTGCTCGGCGAGAATTTCCGCGAAGCGCGCATTCTCCGACAAAAAGCCGTAGCCGGGATGCACGGCATCCGCCCCGGTGATTTCACAAGCCGCGAGCAGTGCCGGGATGTTGAGATAGCTGTCCTTGGCGGCGGGCGGGCCGATACACACGCTCTCGTCGGCCAGGCGCACATGCATGGCGTTGGCGTCGGCCGTGGAGTGCACGGCGACGGTCGCGATGCCGAGTTCCTTACAGGCGCGCAGAACGCGCAGGGCGATCTCGCCGCGATTGGCAATCAGAATCTTGTCGAACATCGTGCCTGCCTCGAAGCCGCTGTCTTTACGGCGCGGTCAGGGCCGTACCATGAAGATGGCGGCCGTGGATTTATTCAATGATGACGAGAGGCTCGCCGAACTCGATCGGCTGGCCGTCTTCGACAAGAATCTGCGTGACCGTGCCGGTGCGCGGCGACGGAATCTGATTCATCGTCTTCATTGCTTCGACGATCAGCAGCGTGTCACCGGCCTTCACCTTGGTGCCGACTTCGACGAACGGTTTCGCGCCGGGCTCGGAGGCGAGATAGGCGGTGCCGACCATCGGCGAGGGCACCATGCCGGGATGTTTCGCGACATCGAGGATGGGGGCGGCGGTCGTTGCGGCCGGGGCCGCGGCAACCGAAGCGGCGGGCGCGGCAGCCATGGCCGCAACAGGCATGCTCGCGGCGACCGTGACGTTGCGCGCGATGCGCACGCGAAGGCCCGCGCGTTCGACTTCGATTTCGGTCAGGTTGGATTCATCCAGCAGGGTTGCGAGATCGCGGATCAGGTCGCGCTCGTCGGTTTTGCCGGGGGTGGCTTTGTCTTGCGGCTCACGGGCCATGTCGGATTCCAGAAATTATTCGAGGATGGGTTCGATCAGGTTTTCGCCGCAAGGCCGACCCGGGCGGCGAGGCCCTGGATCGCGAGCCTGTATCCGTCGATACCGAACCCGCACAAACTCGCGAAAGCTGCCTTTGCGATGAAAGAATGGTGACGGAAACCTTCGCGTGCATAGACGTTCGAGACGTGAACTTCAACCGTCGGAAGCTGCACGCCAACAAGTGCGTCATGGATGGCGATAGAGGTATGCGAATAGCCGCCCGCATTGATGATGATACCGGCGGCCTTCTTGGTGCCAGCTTCCTGAATGAGGTCGACGAGTTCGCCTTCGCGGTTGGTCTGCCGGCATACGGCTTCCGCGCCGAAGCGGGCGGCGGTGTCGCTGCACAGCTTCTCGACGTCGGCGAGCGTATGATGGCCGTAGATTTCCGGTTCTCGCGTGCCCAGAAGATTCAGGTTCGGGCCGTTGAGCACGTAAATCGTCCTGGTCATCCGAATGCCGATCCCTGAAATCGCGAGATGCGCCAAAAAGCGAAGCGCTGCCGGGGGTTATAGGTAATCTTAATCCGCGAGGGAAGCCTTCTGCGCCGCGCTGGGGACAGGCGGGTTCCCCGAGATGCGGCAAAGTCCATGAGAAGCCGGGGAAATCCTTGATTAACCAATCCCGGCAATGCGGCGGCGGCAAGCGATACCCGCAGGATCGGCCCAAAAAAACCCGCGCCGGTATGGTCCGTGCGCAGGCTTTTTGAATGCAGAATGAGGGTCAGCAGTTGTCCTTGCCGCAGCGGGCCTGCGCGACTTTCTTGGTGAGGTCGGCGAGACCGACGGCGCCGATCACGACATCCTTGCCGATGACGTAGCTCGGCGTGCCGGTGAGGCCCATGTCCTCGGCGATCTTGAAGTTCTCTTTCAGCGTCTCGTTGATCTGCGGGCTTGCGAGATCCTTCTCGAGCCGTGCCATGTCGGCTCCGGCGTCCTTGGCGGCGGCAAGCGCGCGCGCCTTGTCGGCCTGTCCCTGGCCGCCGAGCAGCTTCTGGTGGAAGGCGAGATATTTCTTGCCCGTCGGGTCCTGCAGGTGCACGGCGATCGCCACGCGCGCGGCCTCGACGGAGCCCGCGCTCAGCACCGGAAATTCCTTCAGCGTGACGCGCAGGTTCGGATCGGACTTGATCAGGTTGAGCATGTCGCCCATGGCGCGCTTGCAGTAGCCGCAATTGTAATCGAAGAACTCGACAAAATTGACGTCGCCCGTCGGATTGCCGAGCACTACGCCATGCGGCGAGTTGAACAGCGCGTTGGCGTGTTTCTCTACGGCGCTCTTCTGCTTGGTG
>Ga0153956_1000718_pt1 | contig 34291 bp, 30 predicted proteins | sample TSFL040MetaG_FD_104704 | JGI IMG/M metagenome (GOLD analysis project Ga0153956, IMG submission 104704) | Attine ant fungus gardens microbial communities from Florida, USA - TSFL040 MetaG | ecosystem: Host-associated > Fungi > Mycelium > Unclassified | place: USA: Florida, Wekiwa Springs... | reverse complement strand
CCCTGCGGCCGGAGGGGACGGCGCCGGTCTGCCGCGCCTACCTCGAGCACGGCATGCACAAACAAGCGCAGCCGGTGAAGCTCGCCTACACCGGGCCGTTCTTCCGCCACGAGCGCCCCCAGGCCGGGCGCTACCGCCAGTTCCACCAGTTCGGGATCGAGGCGATCGGGACCGATTCGCCGCTGGCCGACGCCGAGGCGATCATGCTGCTCTCCGACATCCTCGGGGAGCTCGGCGTGCCGGGGGTGGTGCTGCGGCTGGGGAGCCTGGGCTCGCTCGACGCGCGCGCCGCCTACCTGGAGGAGCTGAAGGCGCACCTGCACCGCAACGAGGGCGACCTGACCCCGGACGTGCGCGAGCGCATCGACATCAACCCGCTGCGCGCCTTCGACTCCGACGACGAGGGGGTGCGGGGGGTGATGGCGAGCGCGCCGACGATCCTCGACGCGCTGTCGGCGGAGGACGCCGAGCACTTCGCGGAGGTGCGCGCGCTGCTCGACGCCGCCGGGATCGCCTACGAGATCGACCCGACCCTGGTGCGCGGCATCGACTACTACACGCGCACGATCTTCAGCTTCGTCTGCGATGCGCTCGGGTCGGTGTCGGAGATCGGCGGCGGCGGGCGCTACGACGGGCTGATCGAGCAGCTCGGCGGGCCGGCGACGCCGGCGGTCGGCTGGGCCGCGGGCTACGAGCGCGTGCTGCTGGCCCTCGACGAGGAGGAGCCGGGACGGGGCCGTGACGCCTTCGTCGCGATCGCCGATCCGGAGCAGCGCATGCGCGCGATGGCGCTGGTCACCGAACTGCGGAACGCCGGGTTCTCGGCCGAGATGGACCTCGGCGGGCGCGGCCTGAAGGGGCAGCTGAAACACGCCGACCGGATCGGCGCCGCCTTGGTGCTGATCCTCGAGGCCGACGGCACCGCGCAGCTGCGCGACATGGCGACCGGCGAGCAGCGCGCCGCCGACACGGGCAATCTTCTTGGCGAGATGACGGGGGGCGAAGCATGAGCAAAGATAAATCCAGCCCGGCCTACGAAGCGTGCCTTCCCGATCCGGGCGGGAACGGCTACCGCGACGCGTGGTGCGGGCGGGTCTCGACCGACCGGGTCGATGACGAGGTCCGCGTCGCGGGCTGGGTCAACCGCCGCCGCGACCACGGCGGGCTGATCTTCATCGACCTCCGCGACCGGACCGGCATCGTCCAGCTCGTCTTCCACCCCGACACCTCCGGGGAGGCCTTCGAGCTCGCCCACAAGCTGCGCGCGGAGGACGTGCTGAGCGCCACCGGCAAGGTCGTCCGCCGCGACGCGGAGACGATCAACCCGGCGCTGCCGACCGGCGAGGTCGAGGTGGCGGTGGCGAGTGCTGAGCTGCTCGCCGACTCCGAGACGCCGCCCTTCCAGATCGAGGGATACGCCGACGACGTCGGCGAGGACACGCGCCTGCGCTATCGCTATCTGGACCTGCGCCGGGCGCCGATGCGCGAGGCGCTCCTCCTTCGCCACCGCCTCACCGCGGCGATGCGCGACTTCCTCGGCGCCGAGGGCTTCGTCGACATCGAAACGCCGGTGCTGACCCGCTCGACCCCGGAGGGCGCGCGCGACTTCCTCGTCCCCAGCCGCCAGCAGCAGGGCTCCTTCTATGCGCTCCCGCAGTCCCCGCAGCTCTTCAAGCAGCTGCTGATGGTGAGCGGGTTCGAGCGCTACTTCCAGATCGCCCGCTGCTTCCGCGACGAGGCGACGCGGGCCGACCGCCAGGCCGAGTTCACCCAGCTCGACGTCGAGATGTCCTTCGTCGAGGTCGACGACGTGATCGCGGTGAACGAACGGATGCTGTCCCACGTCTTCCAGGCGGTCGGTGGGCCGGAGGTCGAGACCCCGATGCAGCGGATGCCCTACGCGGAGGCGCTCGACCGCTTCGGGACCGACCGGCCGGACCTTCGCTTCGGCCTCGAGCTCGTCGACCTGGGCTCGGCGCTGGAGGGGACGGAGTTCAAGGTCTTCAACTCGGTGCTCGCGTCCGGCGGCTCGATCCGCGGCATCAACGCCGGCAAGCGCGAGGTGCCGCGCAAAGACCTCGACGGCTTCATCTCCCGCGCCCAGGAGCTCGGGGCGAAAGGCCTGGTCTGGGCGTTCCGCGAGGGCGACGGCTGGCGCTCGCCGACCGCCAAGTTCCTCAGCGAGGCGGAGCTGGCCGAGCTGAACCGCCTGCTCGGCGCCGAGGAGGGCGACCTCCTGCTGCTGGTCGCCGACAAGCGCCCGGTGGTCGACGCGGTCCTGGGACAGATGCGCCTCGACCTGGGCGAGAAGTTCGGGCTGATCGACGAGTCGGAGAACCGCCTGGTCTGGATCGTCGATTTCCCGCTCTTCCTCTACGACGAGGTGGAGAAGCGCTTCGACGCGATGCACCATCCGTTCACCGCGCCGGCCGGGGAATTCGACCCGAGCGATCCGGGCGCCGCCCTGTCCCAGGCCTACGACGTGGTCTGGAACGGGCAGGAGATCGGCGGCGGCTCGATCCGTATCCACAGCGCCGAGGTGCAGCAGCAGGTCTTCGCCGCGCTGGGGATCGACGCCGAGACCGCCGAGGCCCGCTTCGGCTTCCTGCTCGAGGCGCTCCGCTACGGGGCGCCGCCGCACGGCGGCATCGCCTACGGCATCGACCGACTTGTCCAGCGGCTCGCGGGCGTCGACACTATCCGTGACGTGATCGCCTTCCCGAAGACCGCCTCAGGGTTCGACCTCATGGTCGGCGCGCCCGCGCCGGTCGACGCCCTGCAGCTGCGCGAGGTCGGCGTCGCCATCCACAAAGCCGGTAAAGCCGGCCACTGAGCATGGGGCTGCGGGACTGGATTCCCCGCAGGTTCCTCTCTGGCCCTGGGCCGGGCCAGACGCCGGTCTACGTCGACGACCCCAGCTTCGACCGCTGGGAGGTCGTGCGGGACTTCGGTGACGTGCGCACCGCCCGCGCCTGGCACCAGGCGCTGATCGAGGCCGACATCGAGGCGGTCCTCACCTCCGACTGGCCCCTGGACCGCTACGGCCACGGCGACATCGCCCTCCGCGTCCCCGGCGACCGCTGGAGCGAGGCCGAGATGCACCTCAGCAACCTCGATGTCCCCGATTACTGAGGGTGCTTCCCACCGGTGCGGCGGTGCTACCGTGTCCGCAAGCTCGAGCCCGTGCGAGAGCCGTCTCACCGTTTGACCCAACACAAACGGCTCGGGAGCTTTTGTCTTTCGGTCCCTTGGGACCGCGAGCAGGGCGCCCACCTTCTTATGAAGGGATCAAAGCTAGAGGCGGTACCGGCGGGCTGGAGCTGCCTTTTGGCACATCCTGCGCACCACACGCGCGCATTTCTGTGCCAGCGTCGGCGCCATGGAAAACGCGCCGCACATTGAGGCGCTCACAGCGCCCCAACATGAGGCGCAGATTTCGGCACTGGCGACTCGTCAGCACGGGGTGGTCGGCCGGTGGCAACTCAAAGCGCTTGGGATGACCGCGCATATGGTCAAAGGGCGGGTTCGTCGCGGCTCGCTGAGCGTCATCCATCGTGGTGTCTATGCCGTGGGACACCGGAGCCTGACGACAGAAGGTCGCTGGATGGCGGCGGCGCTCGCGTTCGGACCTGAAGCCGCCTTGAGCCATCGCTCCGCCGGTCAGCTCTGGGGCCTCGTGCCACGTTCCTCGATCGCTCCGGAAGTGACCCGACCGCGGCATGCGGCTGGGAGGCCGCGTCTCGTCGTCCATCAAGGCCAGTTCATGGCCGACGAGGTCGGGCGGCGGTGGGGGATACCGGTGACGTCGGTGGCGCGGACGATGTTCGACCTTGCGGGGATGCTCGACGAGCGCGAAGTCGAGCGGGCCTGGAACGAGATGGAAGTGCGCGACTACAGGCTGCGCCTTTCGATTCCGGACGTGCTCGAGCGCTATCCCGGGCGCAAGGGCACCCTTGTTTTGGCCCGACTCGCGAACGGCAAGCCGGTCGGGATCACGCGCAACGAGCTCGAGGAGGCGTTCCTGGCCTTGATCGACCGTTACGAACTGCCGCGCCCCCGGATGAACGCCCACCTCGCGATCCGCGACCGTTTCTACGAGGTCGATGCCCTCTGGGAGGACCGCCGCGTCGCGATCGAGCTCGACGGGGGAGGGGCGCACGGCACCAAGCAGGCCTTCGAGAAGGACCGCGAACGCGACCGCATCCTCACCGCCGAGGGCTACACCACCGCCCGCATCACCTGGCGTCAGATCCACGAAACGCCAAAGGAGGTCGCCTCCGACCTCCATCGCATCCTCACTCCGTACCCTTTGTCCAATGGATCGGGAGCTCTTCGACCACTTCCTGCGCGATGACACCCGTCGCGGCCCCGCCGCCGACGACGCCTTCACCGGCGCCGCAGGCGGCGCCGCCTGCGGCGACCTCTCCCGTCTCTCCCTCACCGTCGCCGACGGTCGCATCGCCACAGTCACCTTCGACACCGAGGGCTGCGGCGCCACCCGCGCCGCCACCGCCGCCCTCGCCGAAACCATCGAGGGCGCCACCGTCCTCGAGGCCGCGGGCCTCTCCATCGACGACGCCGAAGACCTTCTGGGAGGCCTGGTCCCTTCCAAGAGGCACGCGGCCCAATTGGCCACCGACGCCCTGCACCGCGCCCTGAGCGCCGCAGCTGCGTCGAGCCTCCCGCTGGACCCCGCGACGGCTGGTGTGGGACCGGACTCGCCCACCTTAATTGCCAGTGAAGGTGGGCGAGTCCGGTCCCCTGAGCGCGTCGCCGTGGCCGTCAGCGGTGGCGTCGACTCGGCCGTCGCGGCCCTCCTGGAACGAGAGCGCGGGGCCGATGTGGTGGCGATCACCGTGAAGCTCTGGGCCGACCCGGAGACCGACGGGACGAAGGCCTGCTGCTCGCCGGAGGCGGTGCTCGGGGCACGGGCCGTGGCGCACTCGCTCGACATCCCGCACTTCACGCTCGACCTCGAGGCGGACTTCCGGCGTCGGGTCGTCGACCGGTTCGTCAACGGTTATGCCGAAGGGCAGACGCCGAACCCCTGCATCCTCTGCAACGGGGAAGTGCGGTTGGCGGCGATGCTCGACCTCGCCGAGCGGCTCGGGGCGAGTCGGCTCGTCACGGGGCACTACGCGCGGATCGTGGAGGACGCCCAGGGGCCACTGCTCGCCACCGGCGCCGACGCCGCCAAGGACCAGAGCTACATGCTCGCGGCGCTGCCCCCGGAGCTGTTGGGGCGGCTCGGCTTCCCGCTCACCAAGATGACCAAGGACGAGGTACGGGCCGTCGCCGCGCGCCACGGCCTCGCGGTCGCGAAGAAGCCGGAGTCCCAGGACCTCTGCTTCCTCGCCGGCCAGGGCAAGACCGGGTTCCTGCGGCGGCACGGGAACCTGGTCGACAGGGAGGGTGCCGTCGTCGATCGCTCCGGCCGCACGCTCGGGCGCCACCGCGGGCACCACAACTTCACCGTCGGCCAGCGGCGCGGGATCGGGGTCTCGCTGAACGAGCCGGGGTACGTCGTCGCCACCGACGCCGCCGCCAACACGGTCACGGTCGGCAGCCGCGAGGATCTCGAAACGCGGCGCATCCGGGTTCGTGACGCGGTCCTGCACCGCGACGGGGCGCGCGTCGACAACGTCCGCCTGCGCTACCACTCGGCCACGCTGCCGGCCACCGTCGGCGCCGCCGCGCCGGGCCGTCACGACGCCCTGGAGCTGGAGCTGGACGAGCCCTTCACCGCCGCCTCGCCGGGCCAGACCGCCGTGCTGATGGACGGCGAGACGATCGTCGGCCACGGCACGATCACCCGCTGAGCGCCGCGCGCCCCTGTTACATACGCCACACGAACTGTCAGCAAACCGTAGGCTCTTGCACATGAAGGCCCAACAAATCCGCGACACCTACCTCTCCTTCTTCGCGGAGCGGGGACACAAAGTCGTCCCCTCGGCCTCGCTCGTGCCCTCGGTGCTCGACCCCTCGGTATTGCTCACGACCGCCGGCATGCAGCCCTTCAAGCCCTACTTCCTGGGCCAGGAAGCGCCGCCCGCCTCGCGCCTGACCGACGTGCAGAAGTGCTTCCGCACGACCGACATCGAGGAGGTCGGCAATACGGCCCGCCACCTGACCTTCTTCGAGATGCTCGGCAACTGGAGCTTCGACGACTACTTCAAGGCCGAGTCGCTCCCCTGGGGCTGGCAGCTCGCCACCGAGGGCTTCGGGATGGACCCGGAGAAGATCTGGGTGACGGTCTTCGGCGGCGACGAGAAGCTCGGGCTCGGTCCCGACACCGAGGCGATCGAGATCTGGGAAGCGACCGGGGTGCCCGCCGAGCGGATCGTGCAGCTCGGCCGCGAGGACAACTTCTGGCAGGCCGGGCCGACCGGGCCGTGCGGCCCATGCTCGGAGTTCTACATCGACCGCGGCCCCGAGTTCGGCGGCGACGACGAGCGCCCCGGCGACGACACCGAGCGCTTCCTCGAGTTCTGGAACCACGTCTTCATGTCCTACGACCTCGCCGAGGACGGGACCCTGACTCCGTTGAAGACGCGCAACATCGACACCGGCATGGGCCTCGACCGGATGGCGGCGATCCTCCAGGACGTCCCCTCGGTCTTCGACGTCGACCACGTGCGCCCGCTGATCGACCTCGCCGAGGAGCTCTCCGGGCACTCCTACGAGGAGAGCGAGGAGGTGACGCGGGCGATGCGGATCGTCGCCGACCACTCGCGCGGCGCCGCCTTCCTGATCGCCGACGGCGTCGTCCCCTCCAACGAGGACCGCGGCTACATCCTGCGCCGGATCATGCGGCGGGCGATCCAGCAGGGCAACACGCTCGGGCTCGAGGCCCCGTGGCTCGGCCGCTTCTCCGAGCGCGTGATCGAGCTGATGGGGGACGTCTACCCGGAGCTGGTCGCCGAGCGGGAGAACATCGCCCGCTGGGTCAACGACGAGGAGGAGAGCTTCGGGCGCACCCTGGTGCGCGGCCAGGAGATGCTGGAGCGGCTGGTCGCCGAGGCGCGCGAGTCGAAAACCTCCTGGATCGACGCGGCCGACGCCTTCAAACTGCACGACACCTACGGCTTCCCCTACGACCTGACCAAGGAGCTGCTCGCCGAGCAGGGGCTGGCGGTCGACGACGACGGCTTCGCCGAGCTGATGGAGGAGCAGCGCACCCGCGCCCGCACCGGGGCGGCGACCGCCCACGGCTCCGAGGACACCCACGAGCGGGTCCAGGAATTCGCCGCCGCGACCTCGCCGAGCAACTTCGTCGGCTACGAAACGCTGAAGGCGACGACCGGCGTGGCGGCGATCGAGCCGCAGGGCGAGCGGGCGCTGCTGAAGCTGGAGACGAGCCCCTTCTACGCCGAGGGCGGCGGCCAGGTCGCCGACTCGGGCCTCGTGCGCTGGTCGAGCGGTGAGGAAGCCGAGGTCCTCGAGGTGTACCGCGTGGGCAGTGACCAGGTGCTTGAGATCGGCGCCCGGCATCCCCGGACGCGGGAGCGCGAGCCGGAGATCGCCGGTGACCATGGGCCGGCACGCGAGGGAGCAGAGGAGATGCCGGTTGATGGTGAGGTCGAGGCCGTCGTCGACCGCCCGACCCGCCACGCCACGATGCGCAACCACACCGCGACGCACCTCCTGCACGCGGCGCTGCGCGAGCGGCTCGGCACCCACGTCCGCCAGGCGGGCTCGGCGGTGCGTCCCGACAAACTGCGCTTCGACTTCACCCACGGCCAGTCCCTCAGCCCCGAGGAGCTGCGCGACGTCGAGGACCGCGTCAACGAGTGGATCAGCGCGAGCGCGCCGGTCCGCTGGCTGGAAATGGAGCGAGCGGAGGCCGAAGCGCTCGGCGCGATGGCCCTCTTCGGCGAGAAATACGGCGAGTGGGTGCGGGTGGTGGAGATCGACGGCGTCTCGCGTGAGCTCTGCGGGGGCACGCACGTCGCCAACACCGCCGAGATCGGCGTCTTCAAGGTGAGCGCGGAGGGGTCGAGCGCCGCCAACGTGCGCCGCATCGAGGCGATCACCGGCCCCGCCGCGACCGATTACTTCCGCGAGCGCGACGGCGCGCTGCGCGAGGTCGGCGAGCTGCTGGGCAACCCGCAGGACCCGCTCGCGGGCGCGCGGCGTGCCTCCGAGCAGCTGAAGGAGGCGAGCGCGGGCGCGCAGAAGGCGCAGGGCCAGGCGCTCGGCGAGGAAGCGAAGCGCCTGGGCGGGACGGCGAGCGGGCTCGGCGGCGTCCAGGTGCTGGTCGCGGCGACCGAGCTCGCCGACCAGAAGGCGCTGCTCGATGTCGCCAACCGGATCCAGAGCTCACTTGGCGACCCGGTCGTCCAGGTGCTCGGCGGCGGCGACCGGGACAAGGTCGCGCTGGTCGCCCTGGCGAGCCCGGGCGCGGTGGAGAAGGGACTTTCGGCGGCTGAGCTGGTGCGCGCCGCGGCAGGTGTCGTCGGCGGTGGCGGGGGCGGCCGCGACGACATGGCGCAGGCGGGCGGCAAGGACCCGGCCAAGCTCGACGACGCCCTGGCGGAGGCGCGCGCGATCATCGAGGGGAAGCTGGGGTAGCAGTGGCCCATCCGGCAACTCCGGCACCCATCTGGCGGCTGCAAACCGGCGCCCACCTTTGTCCTCGGTCGGCCAAATGGTGACCACCATTAGGCCTTCCTGCGTCCGCGGCGTGCTTGGTTTTCGCTCGCCATATGGGCCCCGGACTTACCGGAAGGGCCACTAGTTGCGCGTGCTCGCCCTCGACCACGGCACCGTCCGGATCGGCGCCGCGATCTGCGACCCGACCGGAACGCTCACCACGCCGCTGCCGGTGATCGAACCTCCCGAGCCCGCCTCGGTGGTGGAGCTGGTGCGCGAGCGCGAGGTCGAGCGGGTCGTGGTCGGCCTGCCGGTCCACCTGAGCGGCGAGGAGGGGAGCCAGGCGGCGCTGGCGCGGAGCTTCGCCGACGAACTGACGGTGCTGCTGGACGTCCCGGTCGACACCTACGACGAGCGCCTCACCAGCCGCATGGCCGACGCCAGTCGGCGGGCGGGGTCGACGGCGGCGCGGGACTCGCTGGCCGCGGCGCACCTGCTCGAGGCCTACCTGACCAGCCTGGCGCGAAACGGCGAAGCGTGAGCGACGAGATCGGCAAAGGCGGCATCCCGCCGGGCGGCGACCCGCTCTTCGACCCCAACGACCCGGCCGCGGTCGAACGGGAGGAACGCCGGCGCGAACGCGAAGCGAAGCGCGCCCAGAAGCGGGGCAAGAAAGTCCAGAAAGACCCTCCGCCGCTCGCGGCCCCGAAACCGCCGCCGCCCGAGCCGCCGCGGACCCCCGAGCAGGAGTTCTGGGACGAGCCCGCCGAACCGACCCCGCCATCGCCCGGCGCGGCGCCCGCAGGGAAAGCGCCCGCCGACGGCGAAAAGCCCGGGCGGGGGAGACGGGGACTCTTGAGACGACGGAAAGGCAAAGCGGCCGCGGCGGGAGCCGCCGGCGCGACGGCGGCGGAGGGCGCGACGCCTCCGGCGCCGCCGACCGGCGAGAAGCCTGCCGCGGCGCCCCGGACCGGCGAACGGCCGGTACCGGGACAGGCCGTACCGCCGAGCGGCGAATCGCCGCGGCCTGGCGCCGAGCCGACGACCGGGGAGGTGGCGATTCCGCCGCGGAGCGAAGGCGCGCACGCGCCGACGGCCGCGACGCCGCAGGTCGATCCGGGACCGCGCACCGCCGAAGCGCCGCGGCCGGATCCGAACCAGCCGACCGGCGAAGCGGCCCCGGCCGACCAGGTCGACCCACCGACGGCCGAAGGGCCGCGGCCCGACGCGGCTCCCTCGACCGGTGAGCAGCCGATCCCGCCGCTCACGGAAGCCCAGCAGGGTCCGACCGCCCAGTTGCCTCGGGTCGACCCCGGCGACCGCACCGCCGAAACTCCCCGTCCCGACCCCAACCAGCCGACCGGGGAGAGCGTCCTCCCGGGAGCCGGGCCCGCGACCCGCGAGCACCGAGCGCTGCCGCCGCGGCCGATGGAGGAAACCGGCGCCGGGGACTGGGAGCCGCCGCCCCCGCGCGACGACGACGACTGGTTCGGCGACGACGAGCCCTTCGACGACGAGGGCGACCCGCGGATGGCGGGCGCCGCGCGCACCGGTCGTCGGCACGGCGAGGACGGGCGCAGGCGCTTCGGCGGCCCGCTCGGCCCGTTCCTGCGCCACCCGTTCCGGGTGCTCGGCGTCGTCGTCCTGATCATCGTCCTGCTCTTCCTGAACGCCCTCTTCCAGCCGTTCCACGGCGGCGGCAGCGGCAAAGTGGCGGTGACGATCCCGAAAGGCTCGAGCGTCGGCGAAGTCGGCGAACTCCTGGAAAAGAAGGGCGTGATCTCCGGCGGGTTCATCGTCGACGGCTCGACCCTGTTCCAGGCCCGCGTGACGCTCTCCGGCGACCGCTCGAACATCATCGCCGGCAAGCACCTGATGCAGAAGGACATGAGCTACGGCGACGCGATCGACGCGCTGACCAAGGAATCGAAACCGGTCGAAGCGGCGAAGCCCGGGATCATCAACGTCACCATCCCCGAGGGCCAGAGCCGCCCGATCACCGCCAAGCTGGTGAAGGAAGACGGGATCAAGGGCAGCTACATGAAGGCGACGAAGAAGTCGAAGATCCTGAACCCGGCGGAATACGGCGGCAAGAACGCCAAGGATCTCGAGGGCTTCCTCTATCCCGACACCTGGGAATTCAACACCCGCAAGCCGGTGAAGAACCTCGTCGCCCTCCAGCTCCAGGACTTCAAGAAGAAAATCAAGAAGATCAACATGAAGTACGCGAAGTCGAAAAACCTGACGGTGTTCGATGTCGTCACGATCGCCTCGATGATCGAACGCGAGGCCGGCGTGCCGAAGCAGCGCAAACTGGTCTCCTCGGTGATCTACAACCGACTGCACGAAGGGATGACGCTGGGGATCGACTCGACGATCCGCTTCGCCACCGGCAACTACGAACAGCCGCTGACCCAGTCCCAGCTGGAAAGCGAATCGCCCTACAACACGCGCACCCACGCGGGCCTGCCGCCGGGCCCGATCAACAGCCCCGGCCTCGCCGCGCTGAACGCCGCCGCGCACCCGGCGAAAACGGACTACCTCTTCTACGTGAACAACCCGAACTCGTGCAACGAACTCGCCTTCGCCAAGACCGAAGAAGAATTCCTCGCCGACGCCGCCAAATACGAAAAGGCGCGCGAAAAGAACGGCGGCAACGAGCCGAGCACCTGCAAGTGACCGGGGGCTGAGGTGCCCAGCCTGGCGGTGATCGGACACCCGGTGGCGCACACGCGCTCGCCGGACATGCAGACGGCGGCGCTGGCGGAGATGAAGCTGGCGGGCGAGTGGACGTACGGGGCGATCGACATCGAGCCGGAGAGCTTCGAGGTCGAGGTCGCCGAACTGGCGGCGGCCGGTGACTACGCGGGCGTCAACGTGACCCTGCCGCACAAGGAGGCGGCGCTGGCGCTGGCCGACGAGGCGAGCGAGGCGGCGCGGGCGATCGGCGCCGCGAACACGCTGACCTTCCGCGACGGCCAGATCGCGGCGGCGAACACCGACGCGGGCGGGGTGCTGCGGTCGCTGCCGATCGGGCTGTTCGGGATCGGGGCCGCGGGCGCGGCGGGCGGCGGGGACGCGCCCCGGCGGCGCGCGCTCGTGCTCGGCGCGGGGGGCGCGGCGCGGGCCGCGATCTGGGCGCTCGCCCACGGTGGCGAGGGCGCGCCCGACGCCGAGGGCAACCCGACGCGCGTCCCGGCCTTCGAGGTCGACGTCTGGAACCGCACGCCGGAGCGCGCCGAGACCGTCGCCGGCGAACTCGGCGGCCGCGCGATCGCCGACCCGGTCGGTGCCGATTACGCGCTGATCGTCAACACGACCTCCGTCGGCCTGCACGGCGAAGACCCCTTCGAGCACCTGCCGATCGCCGCCGCGGACCTCCACGCCGGCCAAGTGGTGTTCGACATCGTCTACGGCCCTGAGCCGAGCGCGCTGCTCGCCGCCGCGGAGGCGGCCGGGGCGACCACGATCGAGGGCCTGGAGATGCTCGTCCAGCAGGGCGCGCTGTCGCTGCGCATCTGGACCGGCGAGGAGCCCTCGCTCGAGGCGATGCGCACCGGCGCGCGCCGGGCCTGAGCGCGCCGATAGCCTAGGGCGCTCGTGACCGCATTCCGCTTCACCACCGCCGGGGAGTCCCACGGCCCCGGGCTGACCGCGATCGTCGAGGGCATGCCCGCCGGGCTGGAGCTCGACCGCGAGGCGCTCGACCGCGACATGGCGCGCCGCCAGCTCGGCCACGGGCGCGGCGGGCGGATGCGGATCGAGACCGACACGGTCGAGGTGCGCTCCGGCGTCCGCCACGGGAAGACGCTGGGGAGCCCGATCGCGCTCTTGGTCGCCAACCGCGACTACAAGAACTGGGAAGACCGGATGAACCCCTGGCCGGTCGAGGACTTCGAGCCCGAAGAAGTCCACCTGCCGCGGCCCGGCCACGCCGACCTGGTCGGGTCCCAGAAATACGGCCACTCCGACATCCGCAACGTGCTGGAGCGCGCCAGCGCCCGCGAGACCGCCGCCCGCGTCGCCGCCGGCTCGGTCGCCCGCGGCTTCCTCACCGCGCTCGGGGTCGAGGTCCACAGCCACGTGACCTCGATCGCCTCGGTCGTCGCGGAGGAACGCGAGAACCTCACCCCGGCCGACTTCAAGGGCATCGACGACGACCCGGTCCGCACGCTCGACAAGGAGGCCTCGAAGGCGATGGTCGCCGAGATCAACCGCCTGCGGAAGGCGAACGAGAGCCTCGGCGGGACCTTCGAGGTGATCGCCTTCGGGCTCGTCCCCGGGCTCGGCTCGCACATCTCCTGGGAAGACCGGCTCGACGGGCGGCTGGCCCAGGCGGTGGCCTCGATCCAGTCGATCAAGGGCGTCTCGATCGGCGAAGCGTGGGATGTGGCGGGGCGGCCCGGCTCGGAAGCCCACGACGAGATCTTCTGGTCGGAGATGGACGGCTACTTCCGCGAAACGAACCGCGCCGGGGGCCTCGAGGGCGGGATGACGAACGGGCAGCCGCTGTCGGTGCGCGCCGCGATCAAGCCGATCTCGACGCTGACCAAACCGCTGCGCTCGGTCGACACCGTCACCCATCAGCCCGCCCAGGCGCTGCGCGAGCGGACCGACTCGACCGTCGTCCCGGCCGGCGCCGTGGTCGCCGAGGCGATGATCTGCCTGACCCTGGCGCGCGCCTACCGCGAGAAGTTCGGCGGCGACCACATCGACGACGTGCGCGCCGCGATCGACGCCTACAAGGCGCGGATCGACGCCCGGTGACGGTGGCGGGGCGATGAAGGCGTCGCTCGTCTTCGTCGGCTTCATGGGCGCCGGCAAGTCGACCGCGCTGCACGCGGCGCGCGCCGAAGGGCTGCCGACGGTCGAGATCGACCAGCTGATGGAACGGAGCTTCGGCTCGACCATCCCGGAGGCGTTCGAGGCGCATGGGGAGGAGGGCTTCCGCGCCCGCGAGGCGGAGATCGTCGGCTCGCTGCTGGAGAACGCCGACGACGGCGGCGCGATCGCGCTCGGCGGCGGCAGCGTGCTCTCGCCGCGGATCCGCGAGGCGCTCGGCCGCCACACCGTCGTCTGGCTGCAGGTCGACGCGGCGGAGGCCTGGCGCCGTATCGCCCACTCCGACCGCCCCCTGGCGAGCTCCGCCGAGGACGTGGAGGAGCTGCTCGACGTCCGCCTGCCGATCTACGAAGAGCTGGCCGACGCGGTGGTGCCGATGGGCGACCGCAACATCGTCCGCCGCGCCCTGCCGATGCTGCGCCAGATGCCGGAGCTGCCCGCCGGCACCAAGCTCCTCTGGGCCAGCGCGGCCGGCGGCGAGTACCCGGTGCTGGTTGGCCGCGGTCTGCTCGGTTGCGGCTGGTGGCCACTGGAGAGCCGGCGGTTCGTGGTTCACGACGCGGCGGTCACGCGCTACGCCGATTCGCTCGGCCCGGTCGAGTCGACCGTCGCCGTTCCCTCCGGCGAGGACTCGAAGACCATGTCCGAGGCCGAATCGATCCTCGAATTTCTCGCCGAGGCCGAGATGACCCGCGAGGACCACGTCGTCGCCGTCGGCGGCGGGGTGGTGGGGGACCTGGCGGGGTTCTGCGCGCACGTCTACCAGCGCGGCGTCCCCGTGGTCCAGGTGCCGACCACGATCGTCGGCCAGGTCGACTCCGCCTACGGTGGCAAGACCGGCGTCGACCTCAAATTCCTGAAGAACTACGTGGGCGCCTATCACCAGCCGAGTGCCGTGCTTGCCGACACCGAGACCCTGTCGACCCTCCCCGCGCGCGACCTCAACGCGGGCTTCGTCGAGGTGTTGAAGACGGCGCTCCTCGCCGGCGGCATCCTCTGGGAGGAAGTTCGGGGGCTGGAGCGGATCGACCCCGCCGGGCTCGACCGGATCGTCTTCAAATGCGCTCGCTACAAGTGCGCCGTGGTCGCCGCCGACGAACGCGACGGCGGCCTGCGCCAGGCGCTGAACCTGGGGCACACCGTCGGCCACGCGATCGAGTCGGCGGGTGGCCTCGCGGATTACCGCCACGGAGAGGCCGTAGGCCTGGGGCTGCTCGCCGCACTTCGACTGTCCGACGCGTCCGATCTCCGCGCAGAGGTGAAGGACATCCTGGAAAGGTTCGATCTCCCCGTGGAAGCGCAGGTCGAAGGTGGAGCGGGGCAGATCGCGTACCACGTCCAATTCGACAAGAAGCGCACCAGCAGAGGCGTCGGCTTCGTCCTGCTGAGCGAGCCCGGCGAGCCCCGCGTCGGCCAACTGATCGACCCCGCTAAGGTCGAAGCGGCCGTGGAAGAGCTCTGCCGATGACCGCCACCACCCGCAACCGGATCGCCGTCCTGCACGGGGTGAACTTCGACATCCTCGAGCGGCGCAATCCGGAGCTGTATGGCGGGCGCTCGCTGTCGGAGCTCGAACACCAGATCGAGGGTTGGGCGCGCGCGGCCCGGCTCGAACCGATCTTCTTCCAGACCAACCATGAGGGGGAGTTCGTGGAGTACCTGCACCGCCTGCCCGACGTCGCCGACGGGTCGCTGATCAACGCCGGCGCCTGGACCCACTACAGCCGCGCGATCGCCGACGCGCTCGACGTCGCCGGGCTGCCCGCGGTCGAGGTCCACCTCTCCGACGTCGAGGCGCGCGAGGACTGGCGCAAGGTCTCGGTCTTCGACGGGCTGGTGGTCGAGAAGATCTCCGGCAAGGGCGCCGACGGGTACCGCGAGGCGATCGACGTGCTCGCCCGCGAGCTCGGAGTGGTGGCCTGATGCGCGGCCGCGGCGATCGCCTGGAGGCGGCGCTGGCCGAGCGCGGCCTCGACCGCATGCTGGTCACCGACCTCACCAACGTCCGTTACCTCACCGGCTTCACCGGCACCAACGGCGCCGTGGTCTGCGGTCCCGACCTGCGCGTCTTCCTCACCGACTTCCGCTACACCGAGCGCGCCGCCGCGGAGGTCTCCGGATGGGAGACGGTCACCGTGACCGGTGACTGGCTGGGCGGGATCGCCGAGCGCCTCGCCGGCAAGGTGGGCTTCGAGGACGACCACGTCTCGGTCCGCTCGCTGACGAAACTCGAGGAGAAACTGCCCGACGGGGTCGAGGCGGTCGCCGCGGGCGGCGCGGTCGAGGCGCTGCGGCGCGTGAAGGACCCCCAGGAGCTGGCGGCGATCGCGGAGGCGGCGAAGCTCGCCGACGCGGCGCTGAAGGCGACGGTCGAAGAAGGCTTCGTCGGCAAGACCGAGCGCGCGGTCGCCGACGCTTTCGAGCGCCACGTCCGCGCCGGCGGCGGCACCCTCTCCTTCGACACGATCGTCGCGTCGGGCCCGAACGGCGCCCAGCCGCACGCCGAGCCCGGCGACCGCGTCATCCCCAAGGGCGAGCTGGTCGTCTTCGACAACGGCGCCAAGCTCGACGGCTACTGCTCCGACGGCACCCGCACCTACGCGACCGGCGACGTCGGCGAGGAAGGCCGGCGGGTCTACGAGACCGTGCTCGCCGCCCAGCAGGCCTCGCTGGAGGCGATCCGCCCGGGAGAGAAGGGCGAGGACGTGGACGCGGCGGCCCGCAAGGTGATCGACGACGCCGGCCACGGTGACCATTTCGGCCACGGCCTCGGCCACGGCGTCGGCCTCGACATCCACGAGGGCCCCCGCCTCTCCCTGCGCTCCGACGACATCCTGGCGGCGAACGAAGTCGTCACCGTCGAGCCGGGCATCTACCTGGCCGGCGACCTCGGCGTCCGCATCGAGGACCTCGTCGTCATCACCGACACCGGCCTCCGCAACCTCTCCAGCCTGCCGAAAGCGCTGACCATCGTCGACTGACCCCCCGCCAGCTGTTCCTTATGCCGGACAGGTCGGCAAAAGGAACAGTGGAAGGGACGCTGGCCGTCTCGGCCACGGTCCTGGCAGGCTGTGGCCGTGGCCGAGACGGCCGGGTTTCTGGGGAGTGATGAGGGATCGTGCCGGGCGGGTCACGGGAGAGGACGGATCCGTGACGGGACTCGCACGTCGTGTGAGAGCTGCCGGAAAGCGTCACCCTTCCGCGCGCCCTCCCCATGCCCCGCCCCGGTGAGTTCGCACTTAGCCACGCATGTTGTGGCTAAGTGCGAACTCAACCTCTAGTGGAGGCTTCCTTTCGGGCAGGACCGTCACGGAAGTCGGGAGTTCGTGGCGGACCCATGCCGGATGTTTCACGAACCCCTCACGTCCTGGGTGTCTCATGGCGGCCACAGCCTGCCAGGGTCGCCATGAGACGCCCAGGACCGATCTCGGACGGGCGGGGCCGGCCGCGAACCCGCGCCTCAGCGGCTGAGGTCGACGCCGGCTTTGATGCGGCTGCCGAAGGCGGCGAGCAGGTTGATCGTCGACTCGACGTCGGCCAGGTGGACCATCTCGACCGGGGAGTGCATGTAGCGCAGGGGGATCGAGACGAGGCCGGTCGGGATGCCCGAGCGGGCGATCTGGATCGCATCGGCGTCGGTGCCGGTGCTGCGGCCGGAGGCGCTGATCGAGTACTCGATGCCCTCCGCCTCGGCGGTCTCGACGAGGAGGTCGAAGACCTTGGGGGAGAGGGTCGAGCCGCGGCCGATCACCGGGCCGGAGCCGAGCGGGTGCACGCCGTTTTCCTTCTCGTCGACCCCGGGCGCATCGGTCGCGTGGGTGACGTCGACGGCGATCGCGATGTCGGGGCGCAGCTCGAAGGTCGAGGTGCGGGCGCCGAAGAGGCCGATCTCCTCCTGCACCGCGGCGACGCCGGCCATCGAGCCACCGGGGCCTTTGCCCTCGGCGCAGCGCCGGGTCGATTCGAGCGCGACGTAGGCGCCGAGCCGGTTGTCCATCGACTTGGAGACGAGGCGGCCGCCGAGCACCTGCATCGGCTCGGTGCGGATCACGATCGGGTCGCCGACGCGGACCAGGCCCTCGGCCTCCTCGCGGTCGGCGGCGCCGATGTCGATGTGCATCGATTTCAGTTCGACGACTTTTTTGCGCTGGTCCATCTCCAGCAGGTGGATCGGCTTGCGGCCGGCGACGCCGGGGACGATGCCGTCGCGCCCGCGCACCTCGACCCGCTGGCCGACCAGGATCTGCGGGTCCCAGCCGCCGATCGGCTCGAACCAGAGGAAGCCCTTCTCGTCGACGTGGGTGACGATCAGGCCGATCTCGTCGATGTGGCCGACGATCGCGACCAGCGGCTCGGCCTCGCCGACGCGGGCGATCGTGGAGCCGATGCCGTCGTAGGAGAGCTCGGCGAAGCCGGCGGCCTTGCGCCAGATCTCGGCGGCGGGGCCCTCGTAGCCGGAGGGCGCGCCGGCGCGCAGCAGTTCGTCTAGAAGCTTCGGAACATCGTTCGAAATCGTCATAGACGGAGGAGTATGGCGAAGTCCCAATTTCCGTCCATGCCCTACTCCTGCTCCTCGCCCGCGATCAGCTCGGCCTCCGCCTCGGTCATCGTGTTACGGGAGCGCAGCTCGTCGCGGCGCTCGTCGTAGCTCGTGTGCTCGCGGGCGACCAGCGCGGCGAGGAGCGCGGTCGCGATCGTCAGGGACGCCAGCGCCGGGATCGTCGTCGCGATCGGGATCAGGATCAGCAGCAGCGCCGCGCAGATCGGTTTGTAGTGGTTCCAGTCGCCTTTCTGGCGATAGCGGAAGGCGACCAGGCCGAGCAGGTAGAGCGCCGGGCCACCGCAGAGTCCCACGGCCGTCTCCCAGTGCAGGTGCTCGTCGGTGTGGGCCAGGACCTCCTCGAGGCCGAACGCCGTCAGCACGATCCCGGCGACGAGGAAGAGGTGCAGGTAGGTGTAGGAATCGCGGGCGAGCGCGTTCTGCACCGGGCCTGGCGGGGCCTCGGCGAGCCGCCGCGCCGACACCAGGGCGACGACGTCGAAGTAGACCCACCAGAGCGCCGCCGCGACGCCGACGCCGAGCACGGCCGCGACGCCGATCCCGAAGTCGAGGTGGCCGGCGGCGCCGGTGCCGATCTCGACGATCGACTCGCCCAGGGCGATGATGATGATCAGGCCGTGGCGCTCGGCGAAGTGGCCGGGGACGAGCTGCCAGCCTCCCTCGCCGAAGACGTAGGGGCCGCCGAAGTCGAGGACCAGCGCCAGCACCCAGAGCGCCGCCTGCGGAACGCCGTCGAAGGCGGAGGCGGCGGCGAGGAGGGTGACCGCGACCGCAGTCGAGACGCCGAGCCCGACGGTCGAGCGGCGCAGGTCCGGGTTGTCGGCGCTGGCGATCGTGAACAGCGCGATATGGGCGACGCGGAAAACGCCGATCGCGAGGGCGAAGGGCAGGGCCAGATCACCGAACGCCTCCGGCACGCAGATCGCGGCGATCAGCATCGAGGCGATCGCGGCGAAGAAGACGAGGCGGACCGGCCCGGCCTCCGGGTCGATCACGCTGGTCAGCCAGGCGTAGGAGGCCCAGGCCCACCAGAGGACGCCCAGGACCAGCAGTCCCTGACCCAGCCCCGACCAGGTCGGGTGATGGGACATCAGCGTCGTGCACTCGGTGATCGCGAGGACGAAGACGAGGTCGAAGAAGAGCTCCAGCGGCGTGACCCGCTCGCCTTCGCGGTGGACGGCGCTCAGGTGCGGCGCGCGGGGGCGGTGGGGGCGGCGGCGGGCCGGGCCGGCCGCGCCGGACGGGGACGAGGCGTCGGACACGCGCCCAATCCTTGCAACTCGGGTCCCGGACGGCCGGCGCCGGCGCGCGGGCCGAAGACCCAGAGGCGCAGGAGGACGTAGCGCAGGAGCGTCGCGGCGAGGTTGGCGGCGACGAGCACGGCGACCTCGACGCCCCGCGAGGCGCCCGGGGCGAGCGCTTCGAGCCCCGCCAGCGCGGCCGTCGTCAGTCCCAGGCAGAGGCCGAAGACGGCCAGGCCCTGGACGTGGTGGGTGAGCAGCCCGGCGCGGCCGCGACGGCCGAAGGTGAAGCGGCGGTTCGCGGCGGTGTTGGCGACGGCGCTGAGCGCGAGCGCGGCGGCGTTCGCGGCGAGCGGCGCCACCGCCGCGCGCAGGGCGACGAAGAGCAGCAGGTAGAGGAGCGTGCTCGCGACGCCGACCAGCGCGAAGCGGCTCGCCTCGCCGCCGCCGAGCCGCGCGATCCCGCGCAGATCCTCCAGCGCCGTGCCGACGATGTCGACGCGTGAGTCGGGGTCGTCGACCCAGTCGACCGGCACCTCGTGGATGCGCAGCCCGGAGCGCTCGGCGAGGACGAGGAGCTCGGTGTCGAAGAACCAGGCCTGGTCCTCGACCCAGGGGAGGAGCGCCTTGACCACGTCGGCGCGCCCGGCCTTGAAGCCGCACTGGGCGTCGGAGAAGCGGCTGCGCAGGGTGAGGTGGAGGAGGCGGTTGTAGGTGCGGGAGATGAGCTCGCGCTTGGGGCCGCGGACGACGCGCGAGCCGCGGGCCAGGCGCGTGCCGATCGCCAGGTCCGAGTGGCCGGAGACGAGCGGCGCGACGAGGGGGAGGAGGGCCTCGAGGCCGGTCGAGAGGTCGACGTCCATGTAGGCGAGCACGTCGGCGTCGCTGCGGGACCAGACCCGGCGGAGCGCCCGTCCCCGCCCCTTCTCGGAGAGCCGCAGGTAGGCGACGTGCTCCAGCTCCGCGGCCAGGCGGGCGCCGATCTCGGGCGTGCGGTCGGCACTCGCGTTGTCCGCGATCACGACCCGGAAGGACCAGGGCAGCGACTCGACGCAGAAGGAGTGGAGGCGGCGCACGCTGTCCTCCAGCGCGACCTCCTCGTTGTAGACGGGGATGGCGATCTCGACGGTCGGTCTCACGCCGCCAGCCTGCGCTCCAAGCTTGGGAGCGCCCTCCGCGCAAGCTCAGGGTTCCCTGGGACCGGCGCTCTCAGGAATCTCACAGGAACTTCCGAGACGATGTGAGAGTGAACGCCGCCCCCGAGAAGCCCGCCGTCGGCAAGGTCCTCGTCGTCGACGACGAGCCGAACATCGCCGACGTCCTCTCGATCGCCCTGCGCTTCAACAACTACGAGGTGGAGACGGCGGCCGACGGGCAGGGCGCGCTGCAGGCGGTCACCGAGTTCCGCCCCGACCTCGTCCTGCTCGACGTGATGCTGCCCGACCTCGACGGCTTCGAGGTGGCCAAGCGCATGCGCGAGCGCGCTGACGACACGCCGATCCTCTTCCTCACCGCCCGCGACACGACCGAGGACAAGGTCCGCGGCCTCACGCTCGGCGGCGACGACTACGTCACCAAGCCGTTCTCGGTCGAGGAGCTGCTCGCCCGCGTCGCCTCCGTCCTGCGCCGCTTCGGCAACGCGGGCGGCGGCGAGAGCGTCCTGCGCTTCGGTGACCTCGAGCTCGACGACGACACCCGCGAGGTCTTCCGCGACGGCGCGCTCATCGACCTCACCGACACCGAATACCGCCTGCTCCGCTACCTGATGTCCCACCCCCGGCGCGTGCTCACCCGCGCGCAGATCCTCGACCACGTCTGGGACTACGACTTCGGCGGCGACGCCCGGGTCCTGGAGACCTACGTCAGCTACCTGCGCAAGAAGCTCGAGGCGCGGGGCCCGCGCCTGATCCACACGGTGCGGGGGGTCGGCTATGCGCTCCGCCTTCCGCCTGCCTGACTGGTCGCTGCGGACGCGCCTGCTGGTGGCGCTGATCGTCCTCGCGACGGTAGGCCTCGCCGCGGCCGACTTCGCCTCCTACCGGGCGCTCCACAACTACCTCTACGACCGGGTCGACCAGCAGCTCGAATCGGCGGTGATGCCGCTCTCGCTGCGCCTGTCCCAGCAGACGGGGGGCGCCGAAGCTCCCGACTTCGGTCCGGGACCGGGTCCCAACGAGGGCGGCGGCCCGAAACCGAGCGGCGGCCTGCCGAGCGGCACCTACGGGCAGCTGGAGACGGCGGACGGCGAAGTCGTCGCCCACACCCCGGCGCGGCTCTTCGGCGAAGAGCTGCCGCTGCCCGCGATCCCCGCCGACCTGAAGGCGACCGAACTCGACGAAGCCGTTGCGCCGGTGACGGTCGGCGAGCGCGGCCGCGGCTCGGAAGAGTTCCGCGCCGCGGCCGTGAGGGTCGCCGCGAACGGCCTGACCGCCGTCGTCGCGGTGCCGCTCGGGGACACCAACGCGACGCTGAACCGCCTGGCGCTGATCGAGCTCGTCGTCAGCGCCGTGATCCTCGTCGCGCTCGGACTGGCGGCCTGGTGGCTGGTCGGGGTCGGCCTGCGGCCGCTGCGGCGGATGGGCGAGGTGGCCGGGCAGATCGCCGACGGGGACCTCTCGCGCCGGGTCGAGCCGGACAACGACCGCACCGAGGTCGGTCGCCTGGGACGGTCCCTGAACGCGATGCTGGCCCAGATCGAGAAGGCCTTCGCCGAGCGCGCGGCAGGGGAGAGGCGGCTGCGGCGCTTCCTCGCCGACGCCTCGCACGAGCTGCGCACGCCGCTGGCGTCGATCCGCGGCTACAGCGAGCTCTACCGGATCGGCGCGGCGCGCGACCCGGCGGAGGTGGAGCGGGCGATGGGGCGGATCGAGGCCGAGTCGGCCCGCATGGGCGGGCTCGTCGACGACCTGCTGACGCTGGCGCGGGTGGACGAGGTGCGCGAGCCGGCGCGCGAACCGCTCGACCTGCGCGAGCTGCTTGAGGACGCGCGGGACGACGCGCGGGCGGCGGCACCCGAGCGCACGATCTCCCTCACCCCGACCGGCCCGGTGGCGATCGACGCCGACGGCGACGCCCTGCGCCGCGTCTTCGCCAACCTGTTGCGCAACGCGATCGTCCACACCCCGGACGGGACCCCGATCGAGATCTCGCTGGAGTCGACCGACGCCTGGGCGACCGTCAGCGTGCGCGACCACGGCCCCGGCCTGCCGCCCGGTGATCCGAACGCGGTCTTCGAGCGCTTCTGGCGCGACTCCACCTCCCGCGGCCGCGACGACGGCGGCGCCGGCCTCGGCCTGGCGATCGTCGCCGCGATCGTGAACGCCCACGGCGGCACGGTCGAGGCCGCGAACGCCCCCGACGGCGGCGCCCAGTTCGCCGTCCGCCTCCCCCTGCACTGACTGCGGGCGACCTGCGTTACCTCCCGCCGACCGCGGGCGACCTGCGTATCGCATGGGTTAACGCAGGTCGCCCGCACCCGCGCCGGCGTAACGCAGGTCGCCCGCAGTCCCAGGGCCGTCTCAGGGGACTCCGAGGCTCGCGCGCCACCTTGGTGGCATGGAGAGCGCTACGCACCCACACCCACGGTCCTGGAACTCGACCCGCCTGCGCGATCGGCTGCGCGCGGTGCCGCTGCCGCGGCCGGAGTTGGCGGTGCTGCTCGTCCTGGCGGCGCTGCTCTACCTCTGGGGGCTGAGCAAGAACGGCTGGGCGAACGACTACTACAGCGCCGCGGTCCGCTCGATGGCCGGCAGCTGGCACGACTTCCTCTACGGCTCCTTCGACGCGAAGGGGCTGATGACCGTCGACAAGCCGCCGCTCGCCCTCTGGGTCGAGGCGCTCTCCGCCAAACTCTTCGGCTTCGACTCGCTCGCGATCCTCGTGCCGCAGGCGCTGATGGGCGTCGCCTCGGTCGGGCTCCTCTACGACCTGACGCGCCGCCGCTGGGGCCGCGCCGCGGGGACGCTCGCCGGCCTCGCCTTGGCGCTGACCCCGGTGGTCGTCGCGGTCTCGCGCCACAACAACCCCGACGCCCTCCTGGTCCTTTGCACCGTCGGCGCGCTCTGGTGCTTCGTCCGCGCGCTGGAGCACGGCGCGACCAAGTGGCTCGTCGCCGCCGCCGTCTGCGTCGGCCTCGGCTTCGAGGCGAAGATGGGCGCCGCCCTCATGGTCCTCCCCGGCATGGCGCTGGCCTGGCTCTGGGTCGCCCCGCGCGGTCGCCTCGTCGCGGTCCGGCAATTGGCCATCGCGGGGGCCGCGCTCCTCGCCGTGGCCCTCGCCTGGCCGGTCCTCGTCTGGCTCACCCCGGCGTCGAGCCGCCCCTGGATCTCCGGCACCAGCGACAACTCGATCTGGTCGCTGATCTGGGAATACAACGGCTTCGGCCGCCTCGAAGGCCAGACCGGCGGTCCCGGCTCCTTCGGCGGCGGCGGGCCGTTCGGCGGCGCGACCGGCGTCCTCCGCCTCCTCAACGAAGCCTTGGGCGGCCAGGCAGGCTGGCTGCTCGGCGTCGCCGCGACGGGCGGTCTGGGCATAGCCGCCCTGTCGCGACTGCGCCGCACCGACCCCCGCACCAGCTGGATCATCGCCGTCGGCGGCGCCTTCGCCGTCACCGCGGTCGCCTTCAGCTTCGCGGGCGGCATCTTCCACCCGTACTACACCTCGCTCCTGGCGCCCTTCGCCGCGGCCCTGTTCGGCGCGACCTTCGCCCAGGCCCGGAGTGCCGGAGCCCTGGGACGAATCCTCGGCGCGGTCGCCATCGGCGCCGGGGCGATCGTCGAGCTCGTCGTCATCGACCAGAGCGCCTCCGACCTCAGCTGGCTCGTGGTCCCGCTGGTGCTGGTCGCGGTGGCGGCGGTCGTCGCACTGCTCTTCGCCGACACCCGCCTGCGCCTGATCGCGCTCATCTGCGGCTTCGCGATCCTCCTCGCCGGACCGGCGATCTGGTCGGTCGACACCGTCGGCCACCCGACCAGCGGCACCTTCCCCGCCGGCGGCCCGGAATCGGCGTCGACCATGGGCGGTCCGGGCGGCGGTCCGGGGGCCATGGGCGGCCCGCAGAACGGAAGCGTTCGTCCCTTGACCAACATGGAAGGTCAAGCGACGAACGCAGTGGGCCGGCTCTTCGGTGAAGGGACCGGCGGCCCGCCGTCGATGGGCGGGGCTCCCTCGATGTCCGGCGGCGCGGGGGGTGGGACCTTCGGCGGCGAAGACCTGACCTCGGTCGTCGAATACACCGAAGCCCACGGCGGCGGGACGATCGCGGTCGACAGCCAGTCGGGCGCCGCGGCCTCGATCATCGAAGCGGGCGCCGAAGTGGCCGGCATCGGCGGCTTCTCCGGCAAAGAGTCCTCGGTCAGCGCGAGCTGGCTGGAAGAACGGATCGAATCCGGCGAGATCTCCTGGATCTACACGAGCGAAGCCGGCACCGGCATGACCGGAGGGCCGGGAGGTGGGATGGGCGGCGACACCCGCACCGGCTCGGAATCCGCCATCGACACCGTGGTCAAGTCCTGCACCAAGGTCGAATCCGCTGAACTCGGTTCGGGCAGCGGCACCCTCTACAAGTGCGGTGGATCGTGACTTAGGGTGGGCGGATGCCGACGCAGCCCAAGGTCGCCCTCGTCACCGGGGCCTCGAGCGGGATCGGCGCCGCCACCGCGCGGCGCCTCGCCCGCGACCCAGGGATCGAGCTCGTACTTGTCGCCCGTCGTAGCGAGCTGCTCGCCGAGCTCGCCGCGTCCCTGCCCTGTCCGGCCACCTGGCTCGCCGTCGACCTCACCCGCGAGGACGCCCCGGCCCAGGTCCTCGCCCACGTCGAGGCCCACCACGACCGCCTCGACCTCCTCGTCAACAACGCCGGCGCCGCCTGGCGGGGCACCTTCGGCGAGAGCGGCTGGGCCAACGTCCACCGCCACATGGAGCTGAACTTCGACGCCGTCGTCCGCCTCACCGAGGCGCTCCTGCCGCTCCTGCGCCGCTCCGCCCCGAGCGCGATCGCCAACGTCGCCAGCACCGCCGGCCGCGTCAGCCGCGCCAACTCCGGCGCCTACTCGGCGAGCAAGTTCGCCCTGATCGGCTGGACCGACGCGCTCTCCCTCGAGGAGGCCCCGCACGGCGTCCACGTCGGCATGGTCCTGCCCGGCTTCGTCCCCACCGAGGGCTTCCCGCAGACCGAGCTGCGCCAGAAAGCGCTGACCCGCCTCGTCCTCTCGTCCCCGGAGAAGGTCGCCGACGCGATCTACGAGGTCGGCCCCGGCGGCAAGTCCGAGCGCTACGTCCCGCGCCCCTACGCCCTCGCCGCCTACCTGCGGATCCTGTCCCCGCGCCTCGTCCGCCGCGTGCTCGGCGGCGGCTCCGCCTCGACCTTCACCCCGGCCGCCGCCGAGCGCCACGACTGAGCGGCGCGCCCCGCCGCTAGAGTCCGGGTCAATGACTGTTTCGACCAACCAATTTCGCAACGGAAGCCATATCGAGATCGACGGCAAGGTCTGGAAGATCGTCGAGTTCCAGCACGTCAAGCCGGGCAAGGGCGGCGCCTTCGTGCGCACGAAACTGCGCCGTATCGAGGACGGCAACGTGATCGATAAAACCTTCCGCGCGGGCGAGAAGTTCCGCCTGGTCCGCACCGAATCGAAAAAGATGCAGTACCTGTACGACCAGGGCGATTCGGTCGTCTTCATGGACAACCGGGACTACGACCAGATCGAAATCCCCTCCGCCGTGCTCGGCGACTCGATGCAGTGGGTGCTGCCGAACTCCGAGGTCGAGGTGCTCTTCGTCGACGAACAGCCGAGCGACGTCACGGTCCCGGCCTCGGTCGAGATGAAAGTGACGCAGACCGACCCCGGTCTCAAAGGCGACACCGCCTCCGGCGGCGGCAACAAGCCCGCGACGCTGGAGTCCGGCGCGATCGTCCAGGTGCCGCTCTTCATCGAGGAGGGCGAAACCATCAAGGTCGACACCCGCAGCGGCGAATACATGTCGCGGGCGTAGCGCCCGCGTGAGCGTCGCCTACGACCCGGAGCAGTGGCACGACCTCTTCGTCGCCATGGCCGGCGCTTCGGCGGCGCTCGCCGGATTGCTCTTCGTGGCCGTCTCGATCAACGTCGATCGCATCATCAAATACAAGGGCCTGCCGGAGCGCGGCCTGGAGACGCTGGCGATGCTGCTCAGTGCGCTCGTCGTCTGCGTCGCGGGGCTGATGCCGGGACAGAGCCACGCCGCGCTGGGGATCGAGCTGCTCGCCATCGCCGCCGTCCTGCTCGCGATCATGGCGAAGCTCCCGATCGCCGACCTGCCTGACGGGATCAAGGTCCCGTCCAACTACGTCCTCGGCCGCCAGGTGGTCCGGCTCGGCGGTGCCGTGGTGCTGGCCGTGGGCGCCCTCGCCGTCCTCTTCGCCGCGCTCGGCGGTCTCTACTGGGTCACCGCCGCGATCGTCCTGCTCACGCTCGGAGCCGTCGGCAACGCCTGGGTCCTCCTTGTCGAGATCCTGCGCTGAGCGCATCGCCTGAGAGAATGATTTAATGCGCCGCTCCGACCAACGCCGTGACGCCGTCTTCGCCAGCTACCAGCGCGACGTGACCGGCCGCCCACTCGAGGAGCTGGTGGCCGACGCCAAACCGCTGACGCGGGAGCTCGCCGAAGGCGTGGAGGACGCGCGCGAAGAACTCGACGACACGATCGCCGAACACCTGCGCAGCGGCTGGACCGTCGACCGAATCGCGCCGTTGGACCTGAACGTGATGCGGGTGGCGCTGTTCGAGATCGAGGAGGGGGAGACCCCTTACGAGGTGGCGATCGACGAGGCGGTCGAGATCGCCAAGGAGTACTGCGGCGCCGACGCCCCCAAATTCATCAACGGCGTGCTTGGCGCGATCGTCCGCGAGCGGGAGCCGACCGGATGACCCGCCTGCGCGAGATCTCGGAGCGCCTGAAGGCGATCGCGGCCGAGCTGGAGGGCGGCGAGGAGCTGGAGGAGGGGCGCGCCGCCGCGCTCGCCGCCGAAGCGGGCGAGCTGTCGCAGGAGGCGGTCGAGGAGACCAACCGCCGCGCCCGCGAGGCGGCCGCCGCTGATGCCGAGTAGGCCCACCGCGGTCGCCCTGCACGGCTTTTCCACCGTATGGCGTGGAAAAGGCATGCAGCGTTGATGGGGACGGAGCCCGGCTATCCCGAGGACCTGCGCGACCTGGTCGAGGCGGCGCTCGCCGAGCTGCGCTTCTCACCCGCGCCGCGCACCGCGGGCCTCGAGGAGGCGATGCGCTACTCGCTGCTGGCGGGCGGCAAGCGCGTCCGCCCGGTCCTCGCCCTCGCCACCGCCCGCGCGCTCGGCGCCGCGCCCGCCGACTTCCTCCCGGTCGCCTCCGCGATCGAGCTCATCCACACCTACTCGCTGATCCACGACGACCTGCCGGCGATGGACGATGACGATCTGCGCCGCGGCAAGCCCACGTCCCACAAACGCTTCGGCGAGGACGTGGCGATCCTGGCGGGCGACGGGCTCTTCGCCGAGGCGGTGCGGATCTTCTGCGAACAGCCCGGCGACCCGGCCCGAGTGCTCGCCGCGCTGCGCGAGCTGGCCGCCGCGACCGGGGTCGACGGCATGGTCGGCGGGCAGTACATCGACGTACTCGGGGAGGACCACGACGCCCCGGGGCTGCGCGAGCTGCACACCCTGAAGACCGGCCGGTTGATCTCCGCCAGCGTCTGCGTGGCGCCGATTCTCGTGGGAACCGGCGAAAGTGAGACAATTACCTACCGCCGTTTCGCCGACGAGCTGGGTGTGCTGTTCCAGATCGTCGACGACATCCTCGACGTTACCGAGAGCGACGAGCGGCTCGGCAAGCCACATGGAAGCGACGAGAGACATGGCAAAACAACGTACGTCAGCCTTTATGGCCTGGAGCGGGCGCGTGAGCTCGCCGGTGAGTCCCATGCCAAGGCCAGGGCAGCCCTCGCCGAGGCGAGCGGTGATACCGATGATCTGCGGCGGGTAGCCGACTACATATTCACCCGGCACGAATGAGCGAAGAACAGAGATACGACGGAAGCGGCGGCGAGCCGGCCGAGGTCCTCTTGGACAACATCGACGGCCCGCTCGACCTCCACGGGCTCGACGACGCGCAGCTGCAGCAGGTCGCGGAGGAGATGCGCACGTACATCATCGACACGATCGGGCAGATCGGCGGCCACTTCGGCGCCAACCTGGGCACCTGCGAGCTGACCGTCGCCCTCCACAGCGTGCTGGAGAGCCCACGCGACAAGATCCTCTGGGACGTCGGCCACCAGTCCTACCCGCACAAGGTGTTGACCGGGCGCCGCGACGAGCTGCCGACGATCCGCCAGTACGAGGGCCTCGCCCCGTTCTGCTCGATCGCCGAGTCCGAGCACGACATCATGGGGGCCGGCCATGCCTCGACCTCGATCGGCTACGCGGTCGGGCTGAAGGAGGCGATGCGCAAGGGGATCGGCGTCGACGGGCGGGTCGCCGCGGTGATCGGCGACGGCGCGCTGACCGGCGGCGTCGCCTACGAGGCGCTCCACGCCGCGGGCGGCCTGCAGACGCCGATCGTGATCGTCCTCAACGACAACGGGATGTCGATCTCGCCGAACGTCGGCGCGCTCTCCCGCTACTTCAACCGCATCCGCATGAACCCACGCCTCTACCACGCGCGCGAGGACTTCGAGGAACGGCTGACCAAGCTGCCGCTCGGCGTCGGCCGGCAGATCGAGCGGCTCGGCCCGGAGATCAAGGCGGCGATCAAGGCCTACTGGGCGCCGGGGCTCTTCTTCGAGGAGCTCGACCTCGCCTACATGGGCGTGATCGACGGCCACGACGTGGCGGCGCTGCGCCGCGCCCTCACCGAGGCCTTCGAAGCCGACCGCCCAGTCGTCGTGCACGTCAACACGGTGAAGGGCAAGGGCTTCGAGCCCGCCGAAGCCAACGGCCTCGCGTCGATGGAGGAGTGGCACGCGGCGAAGCCGAACTCGATCGTCAACGGCCTGCCGACATCGAAGGAAAAGCCGGCGCAGAAGCCGGTCCCGGTGCAGGAAACCGACTCGCCGGAGGGCATCGAGCGGCTGGAGAAGCCGCCCGCGCCGGGGTCCCCGCCGCAGTACACGAAGGTCTTCGCCGACGCGCTGGTCGCCGAAGCCGAGCGCGACGAGCGGGTGATCGGGATCACCGCGGCGATGGCGGGGGGGACCGGCCTGCAGAAGCTGGCCGACGAGCGCCCCGAGCAGTACTACGACGTCGGCATCGCCGAGCAGAACGCGATCCTGCTCGCCTCCGGCCTCGCGCTGCAGGGCGCCAAGCCGGTCGCCGCGATCTACTCGACCTTCCTCCAGCGCGCCTTCGACCAGATCGTCCACGACGTCTGCCTGCAGGAGCTGGACGTGACCTTCGCGATGGACCGCGCCGGGCTGGTCGGCGACGACGGCCCGACCCACCACGGCGCCTTCGACATCTCCTACTTCCGCCCGATCCCGAACGTGGTGCTGATGGCGCCGCGCGACGAGGCGATGCTGGTCCACATGCTCCACACGGCGATCGACCACCCGGGGCCGGCGGCCCTGCGCTACCCGCGCGGCTCCGCCGAGGGCGTGGCGCTGCCGGACGAGCCGGAGCTCGTGCCGATCGGCAAGGGCGAGGTGCTCGCCGAGGGCCGCGGCGTGGCGCTGCTCGGTTACGGCTACGGGGTGCACGTGGCGCTTGAGGCGGCGGCGATCCTCGCCGACCACGGCGTCCAGGTGACCGTCGCCGACGCCCGCTTCGCCAAGCCGCTCGACGGCGAGCTGGCCGAGCGCCTGGCGCGCGACCACGACCTGCTGGTGACGATCGAGGAGAACGTCCTGCCGGGCGGCTTCGGCGCCGCCGTGCTGGAGCACCTCGAGGACGCCTTCGCGGCCGGGCCGGGGGAGCGGGCGCGGGTGCTGCGCGTCGGTCTGCCGGATCGCTACGTCACCCACGGCAAGCCGGATCTGCTGCGGGCCGAGGTCGGCCTCACCGGGCAATCGGTCGCCGACCGGGTGCTCGCGGCGACGCCCTCAGCGCAACCGATTGCACGATAGTCAGAACTAAGTATTGCGTCATTTGACGCAAACAAATAGGTTTCCGGCTGTCTCTTCGGTGAAAGGAAGAAGCACCTGCGTGTCAGGCGCTTCTGGGGGATCACCACAGGGAGAAGAGATGCGTAGCTCTATATGTGTGGGTCCGTTTGGGGAAACGGACTTCTCGCCACCCGGAAGCCGCTAGGCAGACCGGGTGGCGAGGCGCGTCCTGGGGCGGCGTGGCTGTGCCTCGGACCGGTGGGTGACTACTCCTGGTCCTGCGTGGGCTCCTCGGCGAGGACCGCGTAGACCTTGCGGCGCGTCTCGTCGAGCAGCTCCGTGACCTGCTTGCGCTGGTCCTCGTCGCCGGCGAAGCCGACCTGTTTGACCGCCGCGATCAACTTGCCGACCGAGTTGCGGAGGGCGATGTGCCCGGTGGGCGCGCCCTCGCGGACGGCGTCCCAAGGAGCGACCTCGTCGCCCTTCTCCTCGCGCTCGGCGCGGCCCGCGTCGGTGAGGGCGAAGCGGCGTTTGCCGTCGGAGTCCTCGCCGCGGATCAGACCCTCGTCCTCGAGCAGCTGGAGCATCGGGTAGATCGAGCCGGCGCTCGGGGTCCAGGCCCCCTCGCTGCGCTCCTCGATCTCCTTGATCATCTCGTACCCGTGCATGGGCCGGTCGGCGAGCAGGGCGAGGACGGCGGCGCGAACGTCACCGCGGCGCGCCCGCGGGCCGCCTCGTCCACCGCGACCGCCGAATCCGCGACTGCGCGCGAACTCCTCGCGACCACGGCGCCCGGGATGGCGCGGATGGCGATGTGAGTGCTTGTTGTACATAAGCTTGTTGTACATAACTATGCCTTTCATAATTTCCTATCGGAATCTAACGCGATATATCGTAACACCTCGCAACGATATGTCAACTTGGAGGGAATGAGGCGCGCCGAGAGCCGCGGATTCCGTCCCGACCCGGGCTGGCTGAGGTCGGCCCGGAATCCGCGGCAAGTCGGAGCGGGGAGGGAGGGACGACACGCTCCCGCGACGGCTCCCGGACGCGAGTCAGGTTGACCCCCTCAGAGGAGGTCAACCTGCGGCGCACCTTCCGTCACCACGCGTTCGCAGTTCGCCGTCCTATGTACGGCAAAGTGCGAACGCGGCTTCCGTCACACCCGATGGCGTTCGCACTTAGCCACAACATGCGTGGATAACTGCGAACTCATCCCCTCGGGGCCGCCTCGGGCGCCAGCTTTCAGCCCGGAGCGCCAAGCGGCGACAGCTGCCGTCCCACGACTCCCAAGGTGTGATGGCCACTCGGTGGGGTAGGTTCCGCGCATGAAGTTCTTCTTCGCACCGATGGGCATCGCCGCTGGCCTCGTGGCCGGGGTGGTCGCCAAAAAGGCCTTTGAAAAAGCTTGGGCCGTGATCGACGACGAGGATCCGCCGGAGCCCGACGTGCGGGGCGTGCCGACGGGGAAACTGCTGGCCGCGCTGGCGATCGAGGGCGCGATCTTCCGCGTCACCAAAGGGATCGTCGACCACCAGGCCCGCGCGAGCTTCGCCGGTGCCACGGGCCGTTGGCCGGGCAAGGACCCCGCCAACGAAGACGACTAGACGCCACGTTCGGCCCCAGAAAGGGAAAAGGCGCCCCTCCGGGGCAGTGGAGGGGCGCCTTCAGGGAACTGCAGGGGGAGATCACTTCCATACCCACGCTCCCAATCATTAAAACCAGGTAGTCGAGAATTCGTGAATCGGGCGGCGGCGCCGGGTGGCCGAGTTGGTAAGAAGGGCTGGTGACGACCTTCGCCGTGACCGCCGCGCTGCCCGGCCGCGCCCCCGAGATGCTTACCGGGGCGGGCGAGATCCGCGCTGCGCCGGGGTCCGGGCCGTTGGCGCGCGAGCAGCTGCTGGCGCTGGTCGAGGGCGCCGACGTCGCCGTGACGATGCTCTACGACCGCGTCGACGAGGAGTTCCTTGACGCCGCGGGCACGAATCTGCGCGGGGTCTGCAACGTCGCCGTCGGCTTCGACAACATCGATCTCGCCGCCTGCGCCCGGCGCGGGATCGTCGTCACCAACACGCCGGGGGTGCTCGACGACGCCACCGCCGATCTCGCCTTCGCCCTGATCCTCGCCGCCCGCCGCCGGCTCGGCGAGGGGGAGAGGCTGGTCCGCTCGGGCGAGCGCTGGCAGTGGGGGATGGGCTTCATGGTCGGCCACGACCTGCGCGGCGGGCGGCTCGGGATCGTCGGCCTGGGCGGGATCGGCGCCCGCGTCGGCGCCCGCGGGCGGGGCTTCGGCATGGAGATCGCCTACTTCGGCCGGCGCGAGTCCCCTAACGCGGCCGAGCTCGAGGCGACGCGGCTGGACCTCGACGAGCTGCTCGCGAGCTCCGACGTCGTCAGCCTCCACACGCCGCTGACGCCGGAGACCCGGCACCTGATCGGCGCGCGGGAGCTCGGCCTGATGAAGCCGACCGCGACCCTCGTCAACACCGCCCGCGGCGCCGTGGTCGACGAAGCGGCGCTGGCGGAGGCGCTGCGCGAGGGCCGGATCGCCGGCGCCGGCCTCGACGTCTTCGAGGACGAGCCGAACGTCCACCCGGGCCTGCTCGAGCTGGAGAACGCCGTGCTGGTGCCGCACATCGGCTCGGCGACGGTCGAGACCCGCGCGACGATGGCCGAGCTCGCCGCCCGCAACGCCGTTGCGATCGCCCGCGGCGAGGCGCCGCCGACCCCGGTCCCGCTCCCCGGTTAGGCGCCCTCCTCGACCCATTTCACCAGCGCGCGGAGGACGCCCTCGCAGCGGCGGGAGATGCGCTCGTCGGTCAGGCCGGCGACGGCGACGCTGGCGATCTGCAGCTCGGTCAGCGTGTGGGGTTCCTCGGCGGCGCGGCGCTCCTGGCCCAGCCGCACCAGCCAGCGCCGGGCGGCCGCCTCGAAGCGCCGATCGCCGGCCCGCGCCAGCAGGATCAGCAGCTCCAGGGCGCAGTGGAGGCTGACCGGGCCGTTCCGCGCCATTTCCCGCGCCGCCCGCGAGGCAGCGTCGAGATCGCGCCGCGCGACGGCGGCGTTGAAGCGTCCCAGGGCTTCCGAATGAGTGGCCACGAACATATGTTCGCATCCCCTTCAAGTAAGTTCGTGGCGACCCCCAGCGACCCGAAGGAGAGCGATGACGACGAAAGCGGACTTCACCGACGACGAGTGGAAGCAGGTTCTCGAGGGGCCGACCAGCGCCGGGATGGTCGTCACCACCGCCGAACGCGGCGGCACCTTCCGCGAGACCTTCGCGATGGCCGGCGCCTATACCGACGCGCGCAAGGAGCACGGCGCCTCCGAGCTGCTCGACGAGATCGTCACCCACCGTCCCAAGACCGAGCGGATCAAGGCGCACTCGAAAGAGGAGCTGAAAGACGCCTACCTCGACGAGATCCGCACCGCCGCCGGGCTGGTCGCCGCCAAGGCCACGCCGCAGGAGCTCGGCGACTATCGCCTCTTCATCGTCACCCTCGCCAAGAAGGTGGCGGCAGCGAAGGAGGAGAAGGGCTCCGACGGCGGCGTCACCCCGGCCGAGGCGAGCGCGATCGCCGAGATCGAAGCGGCGCTCGGGGTCACCGACTGACATGACCGCCGCCGCCGAGCCCAAGGTCCTCGGCAAGAAGGGCTACAAGAAGGAGCTGCAGCGCCTGCAGGTCGAGCTGGTCCGGCTGCAGGAATGGATCGTCCACGAAGGGCTCAAAGTCGTGGTCCTCTTCGAGGGCCGCGACACCGCGGGCAAGGGCGGCACGATCCGCCGGATCACCGAAAAAACCAACCCACGGGTGATCCACAACGTCGCCCTGGGCAAGCCGACCGACCGCGAGCGCACCGAGTGGTACTTCCAGCGCTACGTCGCCCAGCTGCCCGCCGCCGGGGAGATGATCCTCTTCGACCGCTCCTGGTACAACCGCGCCGGCGTCGAGCGGGTGATGGGCTTCTGCACCGACGAGGAGTACGAGGAGTTCATGCACTCCTG
>Ga0153956_1000717_pt1 | contig 34291 bp, 38 predicted proteins | sample TSFL040MetaG_FD_104704 | JGI IMG/M metagenome (GOLD analysis project Ga0153956, IMG submission 104704) | Attine ant fungus gardens microbial communities from Florida, USA - TSFL040 MetaG | ecosystem: Host-associated > Fungi > Mycelium > Unclassified | place: USA: Florida, Wekiwa Springs... | reverse complement strand
CGGATCGCCTCGATCGCGGCGGTATGAGCGGCGACGATCCCCTCATATTGCGCTTCTCCCGCCAGCATCGGGCTGGCCCAATTGGGCGCGTCGGCCGCAGCGCCCGCCGCCTTCTGCATCATCACGATAAACGGTCGCGCTTTCTCTAGTACCCCGCTCCATTTCACCACGGCGGAAAGATTGGGTTCGTTGAACGTCGCGGCGAGGTGGATCAGATCGCCCATCTTTTCCGTCACCCGCCGGCAATGTGCGGCGAAGGCGGAGACGTTGGCCGGATCGGCATAGCCACCGCTCGCAGCAACCCAGCGCGGCACTGTGAAATGATTGAATGTGACTGCCGGCGCGAGGCCGTGGCGATGGCACGTCTCCAGCACGCGCCGGTAGTATTGGAGTTCGGCGCCCGAAATTTGTCCGCGCTCCGGCTCGATCCTAGACCATTCGATGGAGAGGCGATGCGCGTTGAAGCCGAGCGAGGCGGCTAACGCGATATCCTCGGCGAAACGATTATAGACATCGCAGGCATCACCCGATGGCGTCGCAAAGATCGTGGGCTTGACGTGCTCCACCACCCACAGATCGCTGGCGACGTTGCCGCCTTCCACCTGATAAGCCGCACCTGCCGTCCCCCACAGGAAATCGCGTGCGGTAACGCTTCCGTGGCGTGGCGAACCCTTCACTTCGGCCGATGCGGCCAAGCCTGCAACTGCGGCACCCAAAAGGAAATCCCGACGCTCCATTTCCCTCTCCCAGCAGGTTTACCCGACAGCATCTGCCTTCTTGCGTACTTACAGTCAATATTGATCGTAAGTACGCAAGAAGGCAGATGCTCGTGATGCGGTTCGAGCGACTCAGGCCTTTATTTCAAATCCGGGAGCTTTTGGGCCGTGTGTGGACGGCCCTCCGTTGGCAAGGGGTTTTTCGAAGCTCTGCATTCCGCTGGCCGAGGCGGCCATGTGTCCGAGAAGCCGGTGCGGCCCGAGATCACGTCAGCCATCCAGAACTATGTCGATCTGCACCGTCACGCCGCCGTCAGGAACGCGGTGGCAAACGACACGTCGGTCGCGCTGCGTCTGGCGGTCGCGCATATGATCCACGGTTCCGGTTTGTGGCATGTGAATGCCGAACCGCAGCGTGCCGCGAGCGATGCGATTGCCGAGAGCGTCGAGAATTGCCCCTCCGATGCCGCGTTCGACGAGAAGCGCCGTGCGGTGCTGGCAACTCTTGGCTTCGATCCCGAGACGCCCGAGGTGACCGGCGGCTATCAGGGTGAGCATGGGCTTGCGGGGCTGTTCGCCACATTGCTGGCGCTGCCAGATGCGGCAGTGCGCGATGTGCTGGCGGTCGTCATGGCCGAGACGTTGGAGGCAGGCACCCCGACGATCGAAGTGCTGGGGCCGTTGCTTGGCGTGGACATGGGAGCCGTCTGGCAGACCGACGATGCCTTGCTCGACATGATCCGTGACCGCGAGGTGCTCGGCGCGGTGCTGACCGAGGTGGCGGGCGAGAGCGTCGCCAGCGCCAACGAAGCCGCGACGGGCAAGGTCAAGCGTCAGATCATCCGCGATTGCCTGACCGGCGAAAACGGACGCGCCAAGGTCGAAGGGTGGGTGCCGCGTTGGCTGGCGTTCCCGCCTGCCGCCTATACCGAGCGTGGTGGTGTGCCGACCGTTGCCCGGGCGGCGCAGGTTGCAGACCTCGCCATGCCGCAGCGCCAGTCCGCGGCGTCGATCCGCATCGCGGCGTGAGCCTCATGCCGGTGGCGGCAGCGCCGTCACCGGCCTTTCTTTGCGAAGGAACACGTCATGCGAACTCATGATGATCGTGCGCATCCATCGCTCGCCGAATGCGAGGACGCGGTGTCGCGGATGCCGCGGGGATTACGCATTCTCTTTTTGCAGATGGTGGTCGACGATCTAACCGCCGCCGAGATCGCGGAGCGGCGAGCATGGTCGGTAGAAACGACCGAGCACCTGCTCACGCAGGCGCTGGGCAACTACATCAGAAATCTCGAAAACCCGCGCCGTGGCCGCTGACGGCGCTGGGTGCCGTGGTGAGGGCCGGTTGCCCCCTTGCCATCACCGATACCGTCTTCCGCCATGCGCACCGATCTCGATCATCTCCCCGCCAACAAGCAGCGTGAGCTGGAGCGCGTGGTCGCGATCATCTTCGAGGAGTTCGGCGATGCACTCGCGCTCGCCAAGCACGAATGGAAGAAGAAGGGGCGGATCGAGAAGATCATCCTTTACGGCAGCTACGCGCGTGGCGGCTGGGTCGACGATGCCCGCCGCGTCGGGACTAAAGGGAAGCGACGCCCACAGCCGCTCCACCCTGTACCGTAAAGTCGAGGCGGGCGAGTTTCCCCGCCAAGTCCAAATCGCCAAGCGCTGTGTCGGTTGGCGCGAATCCGCCATTCAAGCGTGGCTCGCCAATCCGATGTTCTATTCTGTCGATGAAGACGCACTGACCTTCTGACCGGACAAACAGAAATCCGCCCAGTTCTGCATCAGCAGGCGCCGCTTCTTCAGAAAGTCGGTGCGGCGATAGGCCGCTTCGACTTTGGTAGCGACCGTGTGGGCGAGCGCCGCCTCGGCGACCTCGCCCATATAATCGGTCTGCTCGGCAACCCAGTCGCGGAATGCGGAGCGAAAGCCATGGACCGTAACGTCGAGGTCCATGTCGCGAAGGATTTTAAGGAGCGTCATATCGGACAGGGGCCGCTTCACGTTCTGGCCCGGAAACACGAGATCGCTTGCGCCCACCTTATAAGGCGCGGCGCGCTTGATGACCTCAATCGCTTGGGCGGACAGCGGCACGATGTGTGGCCGCCCCATTTTCATCCGGTCCGCCGGAACGCTCCATAGTCCTGCCTCAAGATCGAACTCGGGATAGCGCGCACCGCGCCCCTCGCCCGAGCGGGCAGCGGTCAGGATCACCAGTTCCAGTGCGAGCCGGCCGACAGAGACGCGTTCCCGAAGCTTCGTCATGAACGCGGGAACGTCGGAATACGGCATTGCCGCAAAGTGCCGGTCTTTCTTGGGCTGACGCGGCAAACCCTTGGCGATCGAACGCAGCGGCGCTTCGGTCGCGCGCAAGCCTTTGGCGCACGCCCAGTCCAGTACCGTGCCGACACGCTGCTTCACGCGGCGCGCGGTCTCGGGCCTCGTGAGCCAGATGGGCGCGAGCAGATCGCGGATCTGCGGCCCTTCGATCTTATCGACCGGCAAATTGCCGATCTTGGGATAGGCGTAGGTCTCAAGTGTGGAGAGCCACTGCTTCTGATGCTTACCGTTCTTCCACGCGGCCAGTCGCTCTTCGTACACAAGCTCAGCCGCAGCGCGGAAGGTGGGCACGGCAAGCTGTTCCTGGCGGCGCTCAGCTATGGGATCGATCCCTTGCGCGATCTTGCGCCGCATCGCGTAAGCCGCATCGCGCGCGTCAGCGAGTGAGACATCGCGCAGCGACCCCAGACCAAAATCCCGTCGCTCGCCTTTCGCCTGAACGCGAAGGAGCCAACGTTTGGTGCCTGTGGGGCCGACCTGGAGAAAAAGACCGTCGCCGTCCGAATAACGACCGGATTCGCTCAGCGACCGGATTTTGACTGCCGTGAGCTTTCCCATGGGACAAATCCTCATCCTTATCCCACATTCAGCCCCACACTTTGTGTGGGTTTTAGTGGAATTCAGTTGAATCCAGTGAGACAAATTCCACCGGATTTCCTGAGGATTTATAGCGCTTTAGGGCCGAAAAGTCCAGTTTCAAAGGACTAGGTTTGGCGGAGACGGAGGGATTCGAACCCTCGGTACAGTTTCCCGTACGACGCTTTAGCAAAGCGTTGGTTTCAGCCACTCACCCACGTCTCCGGCTGCGGCAGAAGGGGGCCTATAGCGGCGCCTCCGGCCGCGATCAACCGCCCCGCCGCAAGCGGACTGGCGCGAAATCGACTCGGGTGGTCGCTGCGTTCATTGCCGCGACAGCATCGCCAAGCCTAGGCTGAGCTTTGGGCGTATCGGGGGGAGTATTCCATGCGCAAGTTCGTTCTGTTCGTTGCCGCCGCTGCGTTGCTGGGCAGCGGCCCCGTGATCGCGCAACAGCAGGTGCGCACGATCGATCCCAACCAGGCGATCGACGGCGATCTGTCCCGGCCGCAGCAGCAGGCACCGCAATCCTATCCCGATCCGCAGGCGCAGCCGCCCGCTTACCAGGATCCGCCCCAACACTATCAGGACCAGTCCTCGCAGCAGCAATCCTATCAGAATCAGGCTTACCAGGATCAAGGGCGCCCGCCGGCCGAGCCCGATACCGGCGTATCGCCCGCACCGTACGGGACGCCGCCCGCCGATGGCGCGCGCGCCGAGGCCGATGCCGCCGCGGGGCGCGGCGATACGTTCAGCCAGTCCGAATTGCTGAGCGCGGCCGAAGGCACCTTCGGCAAGGGCGCCGCGGGGCTCGCCGGTATCCTCGAGCGCACGCTGAAGGAACAGGGGCGCCCCAACGCCTATATCGCCGGCACCGAGGGCGCGGGCGCGATCGCGGTCGGCCTGCGCTATGGCAAGGGCCAATTGTTCCACAAGATCGAGGGGCAGCAGCCGGTCTATTGGCAGGGGCCTTCGCTCGGCTTCGACGTCGGCGGCGACGGCAGCAAGGTGTTCGTGCTGGTCTACAACCTCTACGACACCGCCGATCTCTACAAGCGCTTCCCGGCCGCCGAAGGCCGGCTCTATTTCGTCGGCGGGTTCGCCGCGACCTATTTGCGGCGCGGCAATATCGTGCTGATCCCGATCCGCCTCGGCGTCGGCTGGCGGCAGGGCGTGAACATCGGCTACATGAAGTTCACCCACAAGAGCCGGTGGTTCCCGTTTTAGGCGCAGTGCGGGCAGCGGCATCTTGCCGCTGACCTCGCGCAAGCCCGGCCGGCGCGGCTGAAAGCCGCGTCCGACGACGCGGAATTTATTTCCGCGTAGGCTTGCCTCAAGCCACCATCTGCCAGCCGATCGTCTCGCCGGCATGGAACGGCACCACCGCCATCTCCCCCTCGCCGATCACCGCCGGAACCACCGTCTCGACGCGCTCCAGCGTCACCGTTCCCTCGTTCAACGGCATCCCGTAGAAACGCGGCCCGTGTTCCGAGGCGAAGCCCTCGAACCGGTCGAGCGCGCCTTCCTCCTCGAACACGCCGAGATAGCTCTCCAGCGCGAACGGCGCATTGAAGATGCCGGCGCACCCGCACGCCGTTTCCTTGCGGCCGATCGCGTGCGGCGCGCTGTCGGTGCCGAGGAAGAATTTGGGCGAGCCCGAAACGGCTGCCGCCCGTACCGCGAGCCGGTGCCGCTCGCGCTTGGCGACGGGCAAGCAATAGGCATGCGGGCGGATGCCGCCGTCGAAGATCGCGTTGCGGTTGATGATCAGGTGCTGCGGCGTGACCGTCGCACCGATCAGCGGGCCGGCGTCACGCACGAAATGCGCGGCCTCTTCGGTGGTGATGTGCTCGAGCACGATCTTGAGGCCGGGAAAGTCGCGCACGAGCGGCGCGAGCGTGCGATCGATGAACACCGCTTCGCGATCGAAGATATCGACCGCGCGATCGGTCACTTCGCCGTGGATCAGCAAGGGCATGCCGATCCGCTGCAGCGTCTCCAGCACCGGCGCGAGCTTCAGGATATCGGTCACGCCGTGCGCGGAGTTGGTCGTCGCGTGCGCGGGGTAGAGCTTGCAGGCGACCCACACGCCCGCCGCATGGCCATGCGCGATCTCCGCCGCATCGGCATCGTCGGTGAGGTAGCAGGTCATCAGCGGCGTGAAATCCGTGCCCGCCGGAAACGCTGCCAGAATACGCGCGCGATAGGCTTCCGCAGCGGCCACGGTCGTCACCGGCGGCGTGAGGTTGGGCATGACGATCGCGCGGGCGAATTGCCGCGCGGTGTGGGATGCGACCGCCCCAAGCATCGCGCCGTCGCGCAGATGGACATGCCAGTCGTCGGGGCGGCGGATCGTCAGGCGCTCGGTCATGCGGCCAGCCCTAGAGCGGCGCAGGCGGAATCGCCAGCACGGCTTGGAATCGCCGCACGCGGCACTAGCTTGGCGCCATGCCCGCCACCATGCTCGCCGACCGCACTCTGCTCCGCCTCGCCGGGGACGATGTGCAGGGTTTCCTGCAAGGGCTCGTCACCAACGACCTGACAATGCTCGCGCCGGAGCGCCCGCTCTGGGCCGGGCTGCTCACGCCGCAGGGCAAGGCGCTGTTCGACTTCATCCTGTGGGCTGACGGCGACGCGGTGCTGGTGGATTGCGAGGCGGCGCGCGCCGAGGCGCTGGCGAAGCGGCTGATGCTCTACCGGCTGCGCCGCGCGATCACGATCGAGCCTGTCGTTGACGCAGTTCATTGGTCGCCCGAGGGCCAAGCGGGTGTGCCCGATCCGCGCCTGCCCGAGCTCGGTCGCCGCTGGCTCGGCGAAGCGGGCGCTCCGGCAAGCGGCTGGGTCGATCATCGCCTGCGCCTCGGCGTGACCGAAGGCGTGGCCGAGCTCGGCGACGGCGAGACGCTCTGGCTCGAATGCAACGCGCACGAGCTGAACGGCGTGAGCTTCGCCAAGGGCTGCTATGTCGGGCAGGAGAATACCGCGCGCATGCACCATCGCGCCAAGGTCAATCGGCGGCTGGTGGTGGCGCCGCTGGGCGAGGAAAGCCCACGAACCCGGGCGCGCTATCCCGATCTCGACCTGATGGTGGAACTGCGCCGCGTCGAGAATCCCGGCGACGCGCTGCGCCCGGCGTGGCTGGAGGCGGCGCTGACCGGCGGCTGAGCGCCGGCCAGCACCTGCATCAGAACTAGGTGGCGATGCCGCCCTGGCACCAGCCGACCTGCTCGGTCTCGTAATACGGCGTGGCCTGGCCGAAGACGTGCGGATCGACGCCCGCGCCGAAGCTGTAGCAGGCGCCGTTCTGGCGGCCGACCGGAACGCCCGTATGCGTGGCATCGTTGTAATAGGTGTAATTGTAGATCGGCTGGGCACCGCCCGGTTTGGCATCGCCCGCGCCCGCGATCGTCAACGTGGCGGCCGCGATCGTCGCGCCGAGCCCGAGGCGCCATACATGTCGGTTGGTCATCGCTTTCTCCCATCGGCACCGCGACGGGACGCTCGGCGACAGGCGGAGCGATCGGGGAACCGCGCGGCTGACCGAGGCTAGGACGGGCAGCGGACGGCGACCACAGGAGTCGCGTCGGAATCGGCGCTATTCAGCTGCTTGGCGGCGATTGGTGAGACTCAGCGCCCCACGGAGGTATAGGCGAATCCCGCCGCCTTCACCTCGTCCGGACGATAGACGTTGCGCAGATCGACCATCACCGGCGCGGTCATTGCGGCGGCCAGACGCTTCAGGTCGAGCGCACGGAACGTGTCCCATTCGGTGACCAGAGCGACCGCGTCGGCACCCTCGGCCGCCTCATAGGCGTTCGCGCAACACAGGATGCCGGGCATGATCGCCTTGGCCGCTTCCATGCCTTCGGGATCGTAGGCGCGCACCTTCACGCCGGCATCCTCGAGCGTCTGGACGATCGCGATCGCGGGCGCGTCGCGCATGTCGTCGGTGTTGGGCTTGAAGGTGAGGCCGAGCACCGCGACCGTCTTGCCCTTGGCGTCGTCGCCCAGCGCCTTCAGCACCTTGCGACCCATCGCGCGTTTGCGGCTGTCGTTCACCTTCACCACCGCCTCGACGATGTGGACCGGGCTTTCATAGTCCTCGGCCGTCTTGAGCAGAGCGAGTGTGTCCTTGGGGAAGCACGAGCCGCCATAGCCGGGCCCGGCATGGAGGAACTTGCGCCCGATGCGGTTGTCGAGCCCGATGCCGCGGCTCACGTCCTGCACGTCGGCGCCGACCGCTTCGCACAGGTCGGCGATCTCGTTGATGAAGGTGATCTTGGTCGCGAGGAACGCATTGGCGGCGTATTTGATCAGTTCGGACGTGCGCCGGCCGGTGAACAGCAGCGGGCTCTCGTTGAGGTAAAGCGGACGGTATACCTCGCTCATCACCTTGCGCGCGCGCGCGTCGTCGGTGCCGATCACGATGCGGTCGGGGCGCTTGAAGTCGCCGATCGCCGCGCCTTCGCGCAGGAATTCGGGATTGGAGACCACCGCGATGTCGATGTCAGGGCGTTCCTCGCGGAGGATTTCCTCGACGCGGTCGCCTGTGCCGACCGGCACGGTCGATTTGGTCACCACCACGGTCGGGCCGGTCACCGCCTGGGCGATCTCGCGCGTCGCCTCGAACACATAGGTGAGGTCGGCATGGCCGTCGCCGCGCCGCGAGGGCGTACCCACGGCGATGAACACCGCGTCGGCGCCCGCCACCGCCGCCTTCAGATCGGTGGTGAAAGACAGCCGCCCAGCCTTCACGTTCGCCTCGACCAGTTGTTCGAGCCCCGGCTCGTAGATCGGCATCCGCCCCGCTTCGAGGGCGGCGATCTTACCCGCATCCTTGTCGACGCAGATCACGTCATGGCCGAAATCGGAAAAGCACGCGCCCGATACCAGGCCGACATAGCCCGATCCGATCATGGTGATGCGCATCGCGAAAGCTCACTTCCAGCAGGGTGGTGACGGGCGGCGCCCGGCTCGCGCGCTATCTAGCGTGCGCAGGCGATTTTGCTACCCCACGTCAGATCGGGGAGCGGGATGCAAAAAGAAAGGGAGGCCAGCCGAAGCTGACCTCCCCTCTGTGTCTTCCCGTCGGAAGGGCTGGGCTTACTGGCCCGAACCCGGTCCGTAGGTGATTTCCACGCGACGGTTCTGCAGTTCGCGAACGCCGTCGGCGGTCTGCACGCGCGGGTTGGTCTCGCCGAACGCCTGGGTCGAGACCACGCCGTCCGGAATGCCGTGACCGGTCATGTACGCCTTCACCGAGTCGGCGCGACGCTGCGAGAGGCCAACGTTGTACGAGGCCGGACCCGAGCGGTCCGCATAACCCGCCAGCATGACCTGCGCGTTGCCGCAGCTCTGATACTGGGTGACGGCGTTGTCGAGGATCGACGCGGCGTCCGGGGTGATGTCCGACTTGTCCCACTCGAAGAACACGATGAACGGTCCCGGCGAGCACACCACTTCCGGCGGCGGAGGCGGCGGGGGAGGCGGCGGGGGAGGCGGCGGGGGAGGCGGCGGCGGAGGCGGGGGCGGAGCCGCCGGCTCGCCGAAGTTGTAGGTGAAGCCACCGAGCAGGCTGTGCGAACGGAAGCGGCCCTTCACTTCGTCGCCGGTCACCGCGATGAGCTTGACGTTCGGCGCATTGAAGAAGCGGTACGTCAGAGTCGCATCGATGTGGCTGGTGATCGGCGCGCGGACGCCCGCCTTGCCCTGCCAGGCGAACACCGTATCCGAATCGTCGAGATACGGGCCGTTGTTGTTGATCGCATAGTCCGTGGCCTTGACGCGGGCGACGCCGACACCGCCGCCGACAAAGCCCTGAATGCCGTCATCGCTGCCGAAATCGAGCAGGCCGTTCAACATGAACGAAAGCGCCGAGGTGCGACCGCCGGCAACATGGCTGCCGGGGAGGGAGGTGAAGAGCCGGCCGTCCGGCGTGAAGGCCGGGAAGCCTACCGACGAATAGGCCTGCTTGACGGTCGCCTGACGATAGCCAACTTCGGCTTCGACCCGGAACGGGCCGAAATCGTATCCGATATTGCCGTCGGCATCCCAGCCATAATGATGGTTGATGTAGCCGACGTCCTTCGCGCCGTTGAGGTCGAAGTGAATGTTTTCGACGATCATCGCGCCGCCTTCCAGGCCCACGTACCACGAATTGTCGCGGGCGAGGGCGGGCGTAGCTAGCGCGGTGGAGGCGAGCGCCAAAGTAACGGCAAGCTTCCGCATCTTAATCCCCTTTCATTGGTGTCACTACGGACAGCCCAAACTCCCTACCCAATGGATAGTTTCCGCGCAAGCGAAACAAATCCGGAGATTGTTGCAGAAGCGCCACAGCGGCGCCTCCTTTCCTCAGCTTTCGACCAGGCCGTGCGTGCGCAAGGCGGCAAGGATCGCGGCCAGCGCGACGCGCGCTTCGGCATCGATCGTGGCGCCGCCGGACGGTGTCGTAATGGCGGGCTGGCGCGGGCCGACCACCGCCTCGCCATCCACCATCACGACGGTGCCGCGCAGCACGCCGCTTGCCCAGACTCCGCCGGAAAAGCGCGCGATCGTGCCGGATTGGACGCTCCACGCGGCCATGCCCTCGAACGGCGGCGCGAAACGCCAGCCGCCGTCCGTCCAGCCCGCCAGCGCTCCGGCATGGCCGGCCCAGTCGCCCGTGGGCGCAGTACCGACGATCCATGCCTGTCCCGGCAGGGGCGAACCGGGCGGCGTGTCCAAGCCCGCATCCTGCACGACCGGCTGGACCAGCAGGTCGAGCAGCGCCAGCGCTTCGTTATGAGACACTTCCTTCTGCGCCTGGCCGGGCAGGATCTGCTCAAGTCCCAGGCGGGCCGTGGTTCCGTCGCTCATGTTCGCCTCCCCGTCTTCACGTGATGATGATGATCCCGGCGGGAAGCGATTCGCCCAGCGCGCCGGCTTGCCGCACCGCGGCATGGATCGGCCCGGCGATTCGATCCGCCGCAGCGATGACGAGGCTCGGCTCGCCGGTTTCGACCGTGCGCACCGTCCCGTCGCCCAGCGTCAGCGTGATGCGGTAAAGCTCGGTTTCCTCGCCGAGCGGCGCGTCGGTGCCGTCGATCCAGCGCCAGCCGATTCTGCTGCGTCGCACCCAGCGCAGTGCAGCATCTCCCTCGACCTCGGACCAGGTGAGATGCACGGGCGAAGGCGGCACCACGGACGCGCCGGCGAGCACCAGCGCGGTTTGGGCCGGCGCATCCCCGTCGCCCGCACCCGACGCGAGCATGCGCACCGTCCCGCCCAGCGTCGCCACCGGCAGGTCGATCGCACGCGCGGCGTCGGCTTCCAGCAGCAGGAAGCGATCGCCCGCCGCCTGCCCGCCGATCGCCTGCTCGGTACCGCGGCGCCCGCGCAGCAAGCGCGTCAGCCGCCAGCGGGTCGGCGATAATGGCGATACCTCACCGAATTGGATCAGTTCGTTTCCTGCCAATGCCAGGTTCGCGCCCTGATCGAGCGCCGAATCGTCCGCGCCCGACAGGATCATGCCGGGATGCGCCAGTTCGACCTCGATCGCCGCGGCGAGATCGCGCAAGGCCGCCCCGCCCGGTCCGGGCGGTACGGCGACGGTGCCGACCACCGCCGGCGCGGCAGTCGCCCCCGCACCGACCCAGCGCGCGCCGTCGTCGGTGCTGTAGAGCAGGGCCGCCGAGCGCCAGCCTGGCCCCGTGCCCGCCGCGACGGCCGTCACGCGCGGCGCGGACAGCAAGGTATCCTCGAGCGGCGGCAGCTCGGAGGCGTGGAGAATGGTGGTGCCGATCGCGAGGTCGGGCGCGGATACGGGCCGCCCCGGATCGGCGCTCGCCGGCTTCGCGGTGCCCGCGGCCAGCCGCACGCAATCGAGCGCGAGCACCATCTTCTCGAGCGACCAGCCGGTCACCCGCCACAGCCCAGGCGAACCGGCGATCGCGATACAGGCGCCCGGCGGCGTCGCCAGCGCGGCCCAGCCGGTCTTGAGCGTACGGCGCTCGCGCCCCGCTTCTGCGCGTGCCAGTGCGCGCTCCGCCAGCGCCTTGGCGGACGTCGCCGGAAGGACCGCGGGCAAGCCGATCGCGGTCTCGCTCATGCCCGCGCCGGGGCGCAGCGCGCGCTGCATGCCGGTCTGATAATCGCGCGCCGGATCGTAATAAGAGAGCGTCACGGTGCGCGGCACGCTTTCGATCGCGGCGATGGTTCGCGTGCGGCCTGCCGCGTCTCCGGGCGCGGCGGCACCGTCGTCGGTCAGCGTTGCTTCGGCGGCAGGCGTATCGCGCAGCGCCAGGCCGTCGCCATCGCTCGCGAACCACGCACCGCCTGCGTCGGCGAGCGTTTCGAGCACGCCGCGCACGCTGCCGCCGTAAGCCGAGAAGCCGGTCAGCGCCGGACCGGTACCGGTGATCAGCCCGCCGGACAGTTCCTCCGCCACCGCGCCCATGGTCGGCGCGCCATCTCCGGTTTCCACCTCGAAGGTCAGAGACGGAATGCGATTCCCATAGTCGGCCAGCTGCAGGTTTTCGAACACCGCATAGCCCATGCCCCGCGCCGCCGGGCACAGATTCGCCCCCTCCGCCGAGACGAGCAGCGGGTCGGCGTCCTGATCCTCGCTGCCGGTATGCAGCCGGAAGCCGGTCGAGACCTTGAAATCGCCCGCGCTGCCGCGCAGGAGGTTGCCGTCGGCCCAGATTCGGCCCACGCTGCGGATCGGCCGCGCCGACAGCAGCACGGCGAACGACACCGCATAGCTATAGGTCGTGACCGAAGGCTGTCCCTTGCCGCCGCTCTGCGTCGAGCGGCTCTCGATCAGGTCGGTCGACCAGAAGATGCAGCCGGCGACGCGCATCGTGCCGAAGACCTTCGGGATCATCGTGCCGTAGGACGAGGTCTGCACCGACAAGTCGCTGAGCCGCGGCCCCTCGCGGCCCTTGGGCTTGAAGATCACGTCGCGGTCGATCACCTGGCCGACGGTCGCGCCGATCGCCGCGCCGACGGGTCCGCCGAAGATGCCGCCCACCACTGTGAGCACCAAGGTCGCCATCGCCTACTCCCTGATTCGCCAGGCACCGATCAACGGCCACGGCGCCGGCCCCGGCCGCTCGACCACGCGCCGCAGCATCGCGTCGGCGTGGACGAAACCGGCATCGGTCGCGATCGCGAGATGCAACTGTCCCGGTCCGCTGGCGAACAGCAACAGATCGCCCGCGGCGCCGTCGCCGTGCGCGAACCGGGCGTCGAGCGCAGCCGCAACGACGTGCGCATCCCCGCCGCGCAGCGCGTAGCCGCCGGGCACGTCGCCCTCATAGCCGCCTGCCCGGAATGCGAGCGCGGCAAGTCCGAGACAGTCGAGCCCGTGCTCGACATTGCGCCCATGCGGCCGGAATCTCGTCCCCACCGCGCCGCGTGCCGCTGCGACTATCCGCCCGGATAGCGCGTCAGCAGGTCGATCCCGGGCAGGAACGGCTCGCCGCGAAAGTTCGCCGCGTTGGCGAAGCGCGCGCTGCATGTCGCAAGGCTCTTGCCGCATCCCTCGCGCACCTCCACCAGAACGCCCGCCGCGACCGGCAGCGCCGGCGGCGTGCGCAGCGTCACCGCCGCGCCCGCCGAAGACGCGATCGCGGTCTCAAGCCCCGAATTGGCGCCGCCGAACCAGCGCAGCAGCCCGCCGCCCCAGCCGTTCGCCACTGGTTCGCTCGTATCGAGTGTCACCGCCTGATCGGCGCAGCGCACCACGCGCGCGAAGCGGGTACGCGGCGCCATCGCCACGCGGCAGCGCGCGTCGCCCAGCTCGGCGCGGCATTCGGGCGAGGTCGCCTCGACCACCGCGGCGGCCAGCGCCGCGGCGGGCCCGCGCAGCTCGGCGGTGAACGCGCCGTCCTTCGTCTCGACCTGCCCGATCGTGCCGGCGCCCAGATCGACGCGCCCTTCCGTCCCGGTCCAGTCGATCGCGAACACGCGCACCGCCGCGCCGTCCCAGCGCCCGGCGAGCAGATCGGCCTCGGAAATCGCCGCCGAGGTCAGCGCGCCCGCGACATCCATCGTGTCGGCGTCGAGCCCGTCCGAGCGCTTGATCGCCGAGGGCGTCATGCCCGGCGCGGCACGATGGACGAGCCCGTCGATCACCAGATCGCGATCGTGATCGGTCAGCCCGATCGCCACGCCGTCGCGCCGCTCGATTCGCCAGCACAAGGCGATCGTGGTGAGATCACCGTCAAGGAAGGTCATGTGCCGGATACTCCCCCCAAAAGTCATCCCCGCGAAAGCGGGGACCCACCTCCTGCCGGTGCAACACATTCACGGATGTGATTTCGGATCGTTCGGGAGATGGATCCCCGCTTTCGCGGGGATGACTAAGAATATGAACCTCCGCCTACGCCTCGCGGATCTCGGTGAGCGGCACGTTGGGTGCGGCGCCGGCAAGGAAGGTCGCGCGGCTGACGGCGAGGCTGTCTTGGGCGAAGCGCACCGGCACGTCGAAATCGAAACTCGCCGCGACCGCAACATCTGAGGCCGGTGCCGTATCGAGCTCGACGAACCCGCCATCGATCATGCTGAACGCTATCGTCGCGGCGCCGTCGAGCGTCACCGTCACGCTGCCGGCGACCGGCCGCGTGATCCGCCGCGTCATGTCGCCATAATGCCGCAGCAGCGCGAAGCGGGTCGTGGTGCCGTCGCCCGTTCCCAGCGCCTCGTCCACGCCCTGCCAGTCGAACGGATCGCGCAGGCGGAAGCCGCGCGCCGGGCCCATCCGTGCGCGGAAGAAGGCGAGCAGGGTGGCGATGTCCGCCTCGCTGCGCACGCCCGGCCCGACATCGTATTGCGCGCGCGCCTCCGCCCAGCTGGCGTTGCGCGCCTCGTGCCCGCCCGCGCTCGTCACGATCGCGGTCGAGAAGCCGGGCGACACTTCCGCCTCCGCGCCGAGCGCCAGCGGGAACAGCACGTCGTCGAACGCCTGCACGTCATCCTCCTGATCGAAATGCACGAAGCCGTCGCGCAGCACCTGCGGCAGCGCCCAGACGAAGGTCCGCGCCACGCCACGCGCCCGCGCGACCCCGGCCGCCGCCTCGATCGGCGCCCATTGCGCCGCATCCTCGGGATTCAGCACGAAACCCGAGAAATAGTGCTGGTCGGCGACCGGGTAGCCGAGCCGAGCCTGCGCCTCGATCGCGCCGCGCGTGCTCGCCGCGATGTCGCCGGCGGTGACCCAGTCATAATCCTCGAGCTGCAGCACGTCGAATGCCGGCCGCGCCCAGCCCGTCGGGCAATTCATCCGCCGCACTTCCGGAGCGTTGGGAGAAAGCACCGAGGGAAGATAGACCAATATATGCGTCTGGACGTCGGATGCGGCCGCCTTTACCGCAGCGACCAACGCCGCCGTCGAATCCGCGAGCAACACGCCCGCCGCGTCGAGCAGCGCCAGCTGATCGGCATCGAGGCTCCCGCGCACATCGCCGATCGCGACCGGCGCGCCACCGAGCGCCGCTTTGGCCGCATCGTCGTAGAGGCACGGCCGGCCATCGGCCATCACCCACCACCACGGCTCGCCGACCTGGAACTTGGGCGCCAGCCCGGCCTCCAGCGCGATCGCCATCACCGCGCCCGCGACCTGCCGCAGATAGCCCATCGCCCCATCATGCGCCGGTGACAGCAGCGTCGAGGGCGGCACCCAGCCGGTCAGCGCCGGGGAGCCGTCCGCCGCGCGCTGCTTCCAGTCGTTCCAGCAATGCTGGTCGAGAATCTCGTAGCTCTGCGACCAGATGATCTCATAGCCCAGCGCCTTGGCGCGATGCCCGAAATCGCGATGCCACGCCGCCGCCGCGACGTTCAGCACTCCGCCCGCGAGGCTGACGTAGAAGCCGTCGCCCGAGGCCTCGAGCCGGAAATAATGGCTCATGCCGATATAATGCGTGATCGCGCCGCGATAGCCGAGCTGCAGCGCGTTCCTGAGCAGCCGCGCGGGGGTCAGATTGTAGCTGTCGTCATAACCGCTCGCGATGCTCAGGCCATGCTCGGGCACGACAACGTCGCCGATCGTGAGCACGCCGCCCGAGCCGGTGCAGATCATGTCGGTCAGCTCGACCCAGGCTTCGGCCGGCGCCGCCAGATTGCCGCCCGCTTCATCGTAGCCCGGCGGCACCAGACTGATGAACATCCGGTCGACATCGCCCGCCCACACCGGGTCGGCATCGCCGGGCAGCGCGAAGCCGCCCATGAGGCTCGCGAAGTCCAGCGACACCTGTGCGTCGGCCGGCGTGCCGTGGGCATAATTCCACAGCCGCACGAACCAGCTCTTCGCGTTGCCCTCCGCGTCGCGCCCCTCGATCGTCAGCACCGGGCCGTTGATCTGATCGAGCGCGATCACGCCCGAGGAACGCCAGCGGAAGCTCAACTGGCAGGTGCGAAAATCGCGGCTCGTCGCATATTGCAGCAGCGGGTGATCGTACCGGTCCTCGGCTTCCCAGATCAGCCCGGCGAGATCGTCCTTGCGATAGAATGCCGCATCGACGCGCAGCGCATCGGGCGCGGTCGTCGTCACCGCCGCCATCATCGGCCGCAGGAAATTGACCGTCCAATACATGGGATCGAAACGCGAGACGAAACCCGCCTTCTGCCCTTTGCGCTCGGGGCAAAGCCAATAGGCCATAAATCTCCCTCTCCCCTCTGGGGAGAGGGTTGGGGAGAGGGGCAGTTGCGAGCCGCCCCTTCTGCCCCTCTCCCGCCATCGCCCGGCATAAGCCGGGCTCGGCTGCCCTCTCCCCGATGGGGAGAGGGCGATCTATTCCACCCCCGCCAGCGCCGTCTTCACCGCGCGCGCGACCTGGCGGCTCGATTGCTGGAGCGCGGCCGGGGCCGATCCCGCCGGCGCGTTGATGCTGATCGCCACGCGCACGTCGCGCCCACCGCCGCCTGCAGCGGCCACGTTGCCGCTCGATGTCGGCACGAACAGCTCCGGCCCACGCTCGCCGACCAGATAGGCCCGCCCCGGTGAGACCGGTCCGCCGGTCGCACGGCCCGGCGCGCCGAACAGCCCGCCGAGCGCCGACAGCAACCCGCCGCCAAGGCCACCACCCGAACCGTCTCCCCCGCCGAACAGCGTGTCGAGCCCCGAGCGGATCGCACTCGCCGCGATCTCCGCCAAGGCCGACAAGGCGATCTTCTCAAGGTCCTGAAAGCCGAGCTTGCCGCTGGTCACCGCGCGGATCAGCGAGCTTTCGATCGCCCGCCCGGCGCGATCCGCGCCTGCCGCGAGCGGGCCTTCCAGCGTCGCGCGCATCGTATCGACATCGCGCGCGAACCCGGCGGTGTCGGCGCGCACGCTGACGACCAGCCGGTCGATTTCCTCATCCATCCGGAAAAGCCTCCCGCAATCGCGCGATCGTCGCCGCATCGGGCGGCGCCGCACCGCCATCCCCGGTCAGCGCAGCCACCACCGCCGCCAGCTCGGCCGGCGTCGCACGCCAGAATTGCTCGGGCGCCCAGCCGAGATAGGCGCCCGTGAAGCCTGCAAGGCGGACGGCGGCGCTGGTAAATTCCTCCCCATGCAATGGGGAGGGGGACCGCGCCCGACGGGCGTGGTAGAGGGGGGGCTGCCCCGAGCGCAGCGTTTGCGGCTCGCCCCCTCCACCAGCTTGCGGCTGGTCCTCCTCCCCGCGAGCGGGGAGGATCGAAGAGGTGCTCACCGCCCCGCCAGAATCTGCCCGAGCAGCACGCGGAGCACCGGGGTCGCATTGGCGATCCCGCCCGCCGCCACCGCTTCGCCGAGCCGCTCGCGCGTCAGGCTGGCGGGTGCATCGACGAGGCAATGCCAGAACAAGGCGACCATTTCGCCCAGCGCCAGCTTGCCCTGCGCCGCCCGCTCGACCAACGCGAAGAGCGGCCCCAGTTCCTGCTCCGCCGCCACCAGCGCCGCGAAGCTCGGCCGCAGCACCAGCGCCTCGCCGTTCACCCGCAACGCCGTTTCGCCGCGCGCCGGATTGGCCGCACTCACGCCGCCGCCACCGCGCCCGAGCTTTCCAGGCTCAGTGTGTACGAGCGCTCGCCATTGTAATCGCCGGCATAATCGAGCCGCGTGACGAGGAACCTCCCCGTCATCGTCTCGCCGCTCTCGAAGCTCAGCCGATAATCGTCGATCGCTCCGGACAGCGCATTGCCCTTGATCCGCGCCTCCGCCGCCGATCCGGTGAACACGCCCGCCCCGGATACGCTGACCGAGCGTGTCCCCGCGCCCGTCAGCAATTCGCGCCACCCGCCCGAATCCTTCGAGGTGATCGCCACCATCTCGCCGTTCACCGAAAGCTGCGTCGTGCGCAGCCCCGCCACCGTCTGCCATGCCGGCGGCGACGCGCCGTCGCCCACCTTCAGCAGGAAGGCGCTGCCTTTCTCCACGCTCATGTTATGCTCCTTGGAAAGGCGCCGTTCCGGCACCGGGATTAAAAGGTCCGCTGATGCGAAATCCCGCTCTCGCCCGTGCTGCCGCTGTGATCGTCGCGCTGGTCGGCTGGATCGGACTCGCCGTGCAGCTCAAGGCGAGCATCGGGTTGACCGGCAGCGCCGGTGCGGCGCTCTGGACGATGCTGCTGTTCTTCACCGCCGCGACATCGTCCTCGATCACCGCCACGCGGGGATCATCGAGACATCCCGCCGCCAGGTCCACCATCGGTCCGCGCGCCCAGGCGATGATCTTCGGCACCAGTTCCGCGACTACCAGTTCGGCGTCACTGCCCAACGCCGCCAGTGCCGCGCGGAGCGTGAACCCCATGCCGTAGCCGCCGATCAGTAGCCGCGGGGCCTTGCGCCCCTTCAACCGCTCGCACGTCATCACCGCGAGCGCCTCTTCCGAACCGCTCATCCGGCTGTTCATCAGCTCGTTGCGCTCGAGCACGATCATGAAATCGCCGCCGCGCCGGAACAGCCTGAGCTCGGCACCGCCCGGCACCTGCGCCGTATCGATCAGCTCTCGCGGGATCATGGCAAGTCGCTTCGCGTCTTTAGCCCTCTCCCGCAAGGGGGAGTGGACTTAAATCTCCGGCCACCGGAACGCCAGCCGCGCCTCGCCCGTCACGTCTCCCGCCGCATCGAAGCGGCGCTCGGCGATCAGGCCGTTGCCGTCCGCATCCACCGTCACCACGGTGCTGCAGCGCGTGCCGTAGACCGGATTGCGGATGAACACCGGCGAGGCGACCGGTTCGCGCTCGTCGTCATCGGCCTGATCGCCAACCGGTACCCGCTCGTCGCGCAGGGCGTCGAACAGCGGCGCGATATCCGCATCATCTACCGCCAGCCAGTCCGCCACCGCCGCCTGCAATTGCCGCGTCTTGGGCCAGGGCTCGTCGCGCAATCCGTTCGACAGGCCGTGCATCCCGGGCGCCAGCGCGGCCCGCGCCGCCTCGGGCCGGTTGGTCAGATACGCCGGGCGCTCGCCGTCGATCGCGATCAGGTTGAAGGGATTGAAGGCCGCAAGATCGATCGCCGCCGCATCCTTTCCCGCCAGCACATCCGTCACCAGCGCCCCGCGCGAGGCCTTGCCCGGATCGGGCGCGCCGAAGCCGCGCAGGTTCGTGACCACCACGAACCGCCCCGCTTCGTTCACGCCCAGCCACGTCCCGCCGCCCACCGCATCCCGCCCGGCGATCACGCCTACCGGTTCCGCCCAGCGCGCCAGCGGCAAGGCGGGGCGCGCATGCAGCTCGTCGCGATTCCCCGCCGCGACCAGCCGCCATCTCGGATGCGCACGCCACGCCAGCGCCAGGACACACATGGGAGCGCTGTAGCTCGCCGCGCCGCCCGCTGGAATGGGCATCGCTACAGCCTATACTCTAGTCATCCCCGCGAAAGCGGGGACCCAACTCCTGCGGGCGCCCCAGCCGCACCGGCTCCTTCGCCGATAGCTCGGGAGATGGGTCCCCGCTTTCGCGGGGATGACTATTTGAGGCAGACCGCCAAGATCACATCGCCCGCACACCCGCCCTCTTCTTGCGCCCCAGCAACAGCTCCGTCAGCCCCCACACCAAAGCGTCCGCGCGATCGGGCGAACGGCCCGGCCCTTCATAGCCGCCGCCCGCGATCAGGCCGCACATCTGGTCCTCCAGCTCCGGGAAAGCGCCGACGTGACTGACCTTGCCCTGCTCGTAGAGCGCGGCGACCGGCTCGGCGCGCGCGCTCTTGCCGCGGCTGGCATGGACCAGCCGGAGCGGTAGCGTTGCGTCGACCGCGCGCAGCATGCTCTCGACCATCGCGCCGCCCTGGTTCTTCTCCGCCACCACGCGCTCGGCCCGCCAGCGCGCCGCGCACGCCACCACCGCCCGCGCCCAGCCGTCGGGCGAGAGCCCCGCGACACTCGCATCCTCCAGCACATAGCCGCGCCCGTCGCTGCCCAGCCCGGCCGCGACGATCCCGCAGGCATCGCCCCCATTCCCGTTGCTGCTGCCCGCCGGCGGATCGACCGCGACCACCACGCGCCGCATCCCGGGCCGCTCGCGCACCCGGCACGCCTCGATCCCACCGCGCGACCAGAGCGCATGCTCGCGCTCCTCGATCAATTCGCCGTCCAGCTCCTGCCGCCCCAGCCGCGTGCCGCCATATTGATCCTCCAGCGCGGCGACGACGCCGGCCGCCAGATGCGGATTGTCGCGCGTCCGCCCCGTGCTTTCGACCAGCCCGCGTGTCGCCATGATCCGGCGCAGCAGCGCGACCGGCTTCGGCGTCGTCGTCACCACCACGCGCGGATGGTCGCCGAGCCGGAGCCCGAACATCAGATTGTCCCACGCCGCCTCGCCATAGCGCCACTTGGCGATCTCGTCGCACCAGGCGGCGTGATGCTCGGGCCCGCGCAGTTTCTCCGGCGCCTCGGCCGAATAGACATAGGCGCGCGCGCCCGAAGGAAACTCGATCTCGCCCGCGCCCGCGCGCCATTTCAGCGCCTCGGTATCGCGCGCCACCGCGATCAACCCGCTCTGTCCCTCGATCATCACCGCGCGCACGTCGTCGGTCGTCGCGCCGACCAGAGCGATGCGCGCATCGGGCATCCGCCGCGCGAGCTCGCTCACCCATTCGGCGCCGGCGCGCGTCTTGCCGAAGCCGCGCCCGGCGCGGATCAGCCAGATCCGCCAGTCCTCGCCTTCGGGCTGGTATTGCCCGTCATGCGCCTGCGCGCGCCAGCGCTGCTTCAGCTCGGAGCGATAGATGTCCGGCAGCGCGCGATAGACCAGGATGCGGAGCGCGCGAGGCAGTCGAGCCAGTTCGGCAACCGCATCGCGCCGTTTCGCCGCGCTCAATCCCCGCGCTCCGGCGCGGGCAGGGCGGGCATACGCCCCTGTGCGCGCAGGCGGCGATAGACACCGTCGAGCACCTTCTCCAGCGCGGCGTCGGTTTCCTCGGGCGTCGGCTGGCGGCGCACGCGCACGCCGTAGCGCCGCCCTTCCGCCGCCGCCTTGTGGCGATTGAGCAGCGACAGCGCGAGCTGCACCGAGATCGCCGCGGGCAGCTTCGTACCCAGCGGCTGCCGCCATGCCGCGGCGACCTCCTCGGGCGTGTCCGCGCCGTCGGTCCGCGCTTCGCCGATGCGGATATCGTTGATCGCGTCGAGCGCGCAGGAGAGCAATTCGCTCTCCAGCCGCTCATAGCCCATCGCCAGCGCCTCTTCCCACAAAGCGCCGAACTGCGGCTCGCGCTTGCGCAGCGCATAGGGCGCGCCGAGCGCCATGCCCGCCGCGAGCGTCGCCGCCTTCACGTTGCACGTCTCCGCCAGCGTATCGAGGAACGCCTGCCGCTTCGCCTTGGTCCAGCCGTTGCGCTTGATCGCCGCGCGCTGGATCGGGCGATTGTGTGCGGCACAGATGCGCTCGGTCATGCTTTCTCCCGGGACATGAAAAAGGGCCGCGGCATCTCTGCCCGGCCCGACTCGCAATTCTTCAGCGTTCCCGTTATGTACCGGAACAGCGTGACGCTGTCAAGCGTTATTTTGCCTATCTGGTTCGCGTGATTTCCTCCCGCGAACCAACCGTGCCAGCCACCACAGCACACCCGCCGCCGCGCTTGCCATCAGCACGGCGAGCGCGATCGCCGCGGCGGGGCTGGCGATCGCCAGCGCCAGCGCGCCGGTGGTCGCGACATCCTCGCCGGTCGAGACCGCGATGTTGCTCACCGGCTCGGGGCTGAGATTGACCAGCGCGCGCGTGCCCGCCTTGGCGCCGTGCGTGAGGAGCGCCGCGCCGCCGCCGAGCAGCAGCACCACGATCTGCCACTTCGGATCCTGCGCATCGACCAGCGACAGTGCGAGCAGCGCCGCGCCGACCGGCCGCACGAGCGTGTGCACCGCGTCCCACGCGCTGTCGATCCACATCACCTTGTCGGCGAGGAATTCGGCGATCGCGCCGATCGCGGCCGCGCCGATCACCCACCAATTGCCCAGCGCGTCGAGCGCGTGGACATGCGCGGGCAGCGGCACCCAGCCGAAATGCATGGCGAGCCCGACGACGAACACGCAGAGATAGAGCCGCCAGCCCGATAGCAGGCTGACGCTGGCGGCGAGGCCGATCAACTGGGGCGCGTCCATGACGGCGGCGTGGGAAAGCGGAGAGCCGGCCCGCTCCCGGTCGGGCCGGAAACCCTCGGGCCCTAGAAGGTCAGCCCGAGTACGCGGCCGAGCCAGATCAGCACCATCGCGCCGATGATCGAGGCGATGAAGCCGGCCGGGTGGAACGGCTCGCCCGATTTCGGGTGGAGCATCTTGACCACGAAGCCGGCCAGGATCGAGCCGGCGACGCCGAGCACGATCGAATAGAGCCAGCTCAGGTGCACGGCCCCCGGATAGAAGAAGCGCGCGAGAATGCCGACGATGAGGCCGACGATGAGCATGCGGATGATATGCACGTACCTGTCTCCTTCGGACGTTGCTTTGCCTTCCCAGAAGCGCGTCCGAACGAGCAGGCCCTCGAAAAGCGAACGACCCCAGGGCCCCCGGCCGCGCTCCTGAAAGGGAGGCTAGCATATAACGGGGGCGGCACAATCGATTATCATTCCAGCTGGGTCGGGTGGATATTCGATCCAGCGCTCAACCTTCTATCAGCCGACGTTCAGCTGGACTCAACGCGAACAGCGCGCAGGTCGCCGCGTGCACTCGTCGCCTGATCACGCTTGCCCCTCGCCCCACGCTGTCTTACACCGCCAGCACACCAAGAACAGAGGGGATTGCCCAAGATGCGCGTTTTCGCCGCCGCCGCCGCTTCGTTGCTCGCCACCACCGCGCTCGCCGCGCCGGCCTTCGCGCAGGGTGCAGCGCCCGCCGCCGCGAAGATCGTGCCCGATGCCGCCGCGCCCAAGGGGCGGCTCTCCGACGCCGCTGTGCCCAGCGCCTACCGGCTCGATTTCACCATCCTGCCCGAGGCGGACCGCTTTTCCGGGCATGACGAGATCGACGTCACGCTGAAGGCGGCGACGCGCAAGATCTACATGCACGGCCGCGGGCTGGACGTGGGCAAGGTGATCGCGCGCGTCGGCGGCAGGCAAGTGCCCGGCACCTTCACCCAGGTCGATGCCACCGGCACCGCGCGGCTCGATTTCGCGACCCCGCTGCCCGCCGGCAAGGCGACGCTGGCGTTCGACTATTCGGGCGCGTTCGGCGACAGCGCCTCCGGCCTGTTCCACGTCAAGGTCGCCGATCAATGGTATTCGTGGACGCAGTTCGAATCGATCGATGCGCGCGCCGCTTACCCTTCGTTCGACGAGCCCGGCTTCAAGCAGCCCTTCACCGTCACCGTCACCACGCATCCCGGGTTGAAGGTCGTCACCAACACGCTCGAAACGGGCGTGACCGGGACCGCCGACGGGATGGAGAAGCACAGCTTCCAGACCACCAGGCCGCTGCCGACCTATCTCGTCGCGATCGATACCGGGCCGTTCGTGCACAAGACCGGCATGATCCCGCCGACGCCCGAGCGCGCCGCGCCGATGCCCTATGGCGCGGTGGCGACGCAAGCGCAGGCCGGCAAGATGGACTATGTGATGGCCGAGACGCCGCGCATCGTCTCCCTGCTCGAAAAGTATTTCGGCGAGCCCTTCCCCTTCCCCAAGCTCGACCAGATCGGCACGCCCGTCATGCCCGGCGCGATGGAGAATGCCGGGGCCGATACCTATGGCGACGGCATCATCTTCCTCGATAAGGGCGCGACCATCGGGGACAAGCAGGAGTTCGGCATGGTCGTCAGCCATGAACTCTCGCACCAATGGTTCGGCGACCTCGTCTCCCCCGCTTGGTGGAGCGACATCTGGCTCAATGAGTCGTTCGCGAACTGGATGGGCTATCGCATTGGAAATGAATGGAAACCTGACCTGAACATAGGTGTCGGCGCGCTCGACGAGGGCTTCCGCGCGATGAACACCGATGCGCTGAAGGTCGGCCGCCCGATCCACCAGCCGATCACCGAGAACAGCGAGATCGACTCCGCGTTCGACAACATCACCTACGGCAAGGGCGGCCAGGTGGTGGCGATGATCGCCGCCTATCTGGGCGACGACAAGTTCAAGGAAGGCGTGCGCCTGCACCTGAAGCGCCACGCCTACGGCAATGCCAGCTCCGAGCAGTTCTTCCAGTCGATCGCCGACGCCGCGCACGATCCCAAGGTGCTTGCGGCGCTGAAGTCGTTCGTCGATCAGCAGGGCGTGCCCGTGGTCGACGTGCGTCGCGAGGACGGCAAGCTGATCGCGACGCAATCGCGCTACACCTATCTCGGCACCGATCTGGCGCCCGAAACCTGGACGATCCCGTTCTGCGTGCGCGTCGATGCGGCCAGGCAATGCACGCTGATCGACGGCAAGAGCGCGACGCTCGCCGCCCCCGCGAGCGGCGTGATCATGCCCAATGTCGGCGGCACCGGCTATTACCGCTTCGATCTGGCGCCCGCCGACTGGCAGGCGCTGATCGCGCAGTCGGCCAGCCTGCCGGCGGGCGAGGCGATCGCCACCACCGACAGCCTGTGGGCGGCATTCCGCGCGGGCAGGGTGCCGGCCAAGTGGCTGTTCGACGAGGCCAGCGCGATGGCCGCCAATCCCGATGCCACCGCCAGCGTCGATGGCGGTGCCCGCATCGCCGGCCTGCGGCTGCGTGGCCTGATCGGGGCGGATTCGCCGGACTATCGCGCGTTCATGGCCAAGACCTACACGCCGCGCCTTGCCGCTTTGGGCTTCGATCCCAAGGCGGGCACCTATGCCAATGAGGATCCGGGCAAGCAGAATCTGCGCGAGCAGCTCATCGGGCTGGTCGCCGGCGGCGCCAAGGATCCGGCGACGCGCGCGACGCTCAAGGTTGCGGCCGACAAGTATCTGGCCGGCGACAAGGATGCGCTCGACCCCGCCTTCCTCGGCGACGCGCTGAGCGTGGAAGTCGACGAGGGCGGCCTCGATGCGGCGAAGAAGATGGTCGAGATCGCGCTGTCGACCGAAGACCCCAATCTGCGCAGCGCAGCGCTCGGCGCAGCGGCGGAGAGCGGCAAGGCGGATATCGCCAATTATCTGCTGGGGCTGAGCGACAAGCGCCTGCGCACCTATGACCGGCTGGGCCTCATCGGCGGCCTGGCGCGCACGGCGGGCACGAAGGACCTGACCACCGACTGGATCCTCGCCAATTACGACAAATTGCTGGCGAGCGGGAACGGCGTGTTCATCACCAGCCGCCTGCCGCGGATGGTGAGCGTGCAATGCGGCGTCGATCGCGCGGCCAAGGTCGATGCGGTGCTGGGGCCGAAGGTGCGTGCCGCGAAAGCGGGTGTGCTCGACTATGAGCGCACACTGGAGACGATCCGCGATTGCGGCGTGCTGCGCGACGCGAAGGGCGCGGAGCTGACCGCCGCGCTCGCGGCAGCGGCGAAGTGAACGGGAGGTCCGTCGGACGCTCCTTACAAATCCTCCCCCTGGCGGGGGAGGAGTAGGAGCATAGCCCAACTACCAAGCAAAGGAGCCGCCACCCATGCGCTACGAAATCTCCGGCACCGTGATGCAGACCGTCTCGATCGATCTGCAGCGCGGCGAGGGCATCTACAGCCAGACGCACCAGATGGCGTGGATGACCGACGGCATCACGATGGACACGCATACCGGCGGCGGCTTCTTCGCCGGGCTGAAGCGCGCGGTGTCGGGCGGCAGCCTGTTCATCACCGACTATACCGCGGAAACGCCGGGCCACGTCGCCTTCGCGCCGCGCTTTCCGGGCACGATCCTGCCGTTCCAGCTCGCCACCGGCCAGTCGCTGATCTGCCGCAAGGAGACGTTCCTGTGCGCCGAGAAGACGGTGACGCTCGACATCGCCTTGCAGCAAAGGCTGGGCGCGGGCTTTTTCGGCGGCGAGGGCTTCATCCTGCAGCGCGTGACCGGGCCGGGCACGGTGTGGCTCGATCTGTCGGGCGAAGTGATCGAGAAAACCCTGCTGCCCGGCGAGCGGCTGAACGTCCATGCCGGGCATATCGGCATCCAGGAGCCCAGCGTCTCGACCGACATCCGCATGGTGCGCGGTTTCCGCAACGTGCTGTTCGGCGGCGAAGGCCTGTTCCTCGCCACCCTCACCGGGCCGGGCAAGATCTGGCTGCAATCCATGCCGATCCTCAACCTCGCCGAAGAGATCGCGCGGCACCTGCCGAACGATCGCGAACCGGCCAGCGTGGGCGCCGGCGCGGGGATCGGGCGGCTCGCGGGCGGCGGCGCGGCGGGCGCGGTGGTCGGCGGCATTCTGGGCGGGATATTGGGCAACGAATAAACGGGGAGAGGCGCATATGAGCCGGCGGGATTTCCCGGCCAGCTCGGCGCGGTGGCGATCTGCGCGAGGCCAGTGGGCACTCGCCTCACGCGTGGCCTGGCGGGAGAACCGCGCCGCCTATCCGCAGGGTGTCGTCTCGCGCGATCCCGACGCGATCGACAGCGAGTTCGTCTGCATCCTCCGCCCGATCACCCGCGCGACGACGCCCGATGGCGGCCCGTTGCGCCATCGCGTGCCGCACGCCGCCCGGCGCTGGGCGGCGTGCGAGCGCCCCGTGCCGGCGCAGCGAATTATCGAAGGCGATCCCAAGCTTTCGGTTTGAGCGCGGTGAAGATCGAAAGCGAAGCCTAGGCGGATCGCCATTCAGCGGGGAGGTCTAGAGCGGGACGATTTCGGTTTGACCTGCTCCCCCGCGAAGGCGGGGGTCCAGAATCACACGCGTTGTCGCCCGAGACTCTGGACCCCCGCCTTCGCGGGGGAACATGGCGTGATTCCACCAGGCATCATCCCGCTCTCCAATCCCTCCCTGGCGGGGGCATGCGCGACCTCGCACGCTCCCCCTGGCGGGAAAAGATCGGTAAATGGCGATCCGTCCTAAGGCTTGGCGCCGGCGTTCGCCGCATCGGACGTCGCGGCAACCGGGACGATCGCCGGCCCGCCCGCATATTTCTGGATCACGCCCTGATCGACCAAGGCACCGAGATTGGCGAGAAACGCGCGGTTCCACATCTGGGTCAGCCCGTCGCGCGCGAATTTCTCCTGGCTCGCATCGCCCGTCGTCGTGGCCTTGGCGACGACCTCGTGCGTATTGCGATCGTAAATCTGCCAGTCGACCGCCAGGGTCATGTTGCCCTTCTCGCCGTTGACCGACGAGCAGAGATTGATCGTATCGGGGCGAAGCACCGCGCCGACCAGCAGATCGGCCTTGTTCTTGTCATCGTCGGCCGCGAACAGATCGCCGGACACCGTGACGACGCTGAAGCCCAGATCCTTCATCTTGCCCGAGAACAGGGTGTCGTAGCGCTCGTAATCCTGCGTCTTCTTGTCGCCGGCGATATCCCATTTGGACGGGAATACACAGAGCGTGCCGCCCTTGATCTTGCCTTTGACGCCGCCTTCGGTGTCGAGAATCACCTTGCTCAACTGCACCGTCTTCTGACTATCGGGCGAGGCCTGTGCTCCCCCGCACGCAGCCGCGAACAAAGCCGCACCGAACAGGCTGCGAACGATCGTCTTCATGCCGTTTCCCCCCGGAAAAGAGGCGATCAGACTAGGGCGCAGCGGAACGTCGGGCAAGTACGCTGACCGATCCAGATCAAGGTGTTTGCCGAACCGGAGAGGGAACCCCATGGGGGGCGCGGCGTTCGTTGCGGTGACGTTCCCATGTCCCACACGGCACGGGGTGCGTGACACCATAACAGGGGAGTGACCCATGCTCTGGACCATTGTCGTCATCCTGCTCGTTCTGTGGCTGCTCGGCTTTACCGTGCTGCACGTCGGCAGCCTTATCCACTTGCTGCTGGTCATCGCGGTGATCGTCGTGATCGTGCGCCTGATCCAGGGCCGCCGCGTCGTCTAGCGGAGGCTCAGGGCGCGACGCCCTCGCGCGCCGCGTCCGCAACTTTCGCCCAGGCAGCGATCTCGTCGTTGAAGTGGCGATCGACCGTCACGTCGCCTGCGAGGCCGCGGGCAAGGTCGATCTCGACCGACCCTTCCCATTCCCAGGTCGCGTTGCCCGACAGGCTGACCATGCCGTCGCCTTCCGCCTGCGCGCGCACCAGTCCGCCGGCGTTCAGCACGGTGAGCGGCCGGCCGAATTCCGTGCGGCCGGTGAGGCAGGCCGCGAAGCTGGACGCGGCCATCGCGCTGCCGCAGCTGTCGGTCAGCCCCACGCCGCGCTCGAACGTGCGGACATAGAACGTATCGGAACCGCGCATCGCGACGAAGCTGACGTTCGCGCGGCCCGGCAGCCAGGCGGGCGCGGATTCGCACAAGGTGCCGATACGGACGAGTTCGGCCTCGTCGATCGCCTCCACGAAGCCCACCAGATGCGGGTTGGGCATCGCTACCGCGGTGAAAGCCTGATCGGTACCGAGAGCGGGGATCGCGCGCTGGACGTTCTGGTGCCCTTCGATCCCGCCGATCCACGCCGCGGCATCGAGATCGGCCGGTCCCGCCGTCTCACGCACGGTATAGACATCGGCCGCGATGTCCCGATCGCGCGCCACCTCGGCGATGCTGGTCTTGAGCTGCACCGTCGCGCGCTCAAGCCCCAGCGCCGCAAATCCCATCCGCGCCACGCAGCGCAGTCCGTTGAGGCAGGTCTCCGCCTCCGATCCATCGGAATTGAACATGCGCATCCCGAATTGGTGAATTTTATCCCCTTGGGTCAAAAGGAGAATCCCGTCACCTCCAACAGGGCCGCGACGATCGGCCAATGCGCGCGCCACGCTCGACCATTGCGCATCGGTCAGCGCGATCGCGCGCGCGTCGATCAGCGGGAAGTCGTTGCCCGATCCGTGGCATTTGACGAAGGCGATGCGCATTGCATCTATCTAGGCTTCCGGGCCGCGTGCGTCACGCAATCAGTGCAGGCCGTAATGATCGGCAAGGCGATCGAGCGCGAGGCCGAGCACGATCCGCCCTGCGCGCGCCGGCCAGGCAAGCGCCTTCTCCGCTTGCGGCAACGGCTCGCAGGCGCAGATCACGCGCCACGCCACGTCCTTCAACCCCGGCCCCGCAGCAGCCATCGCCGCATCGAACCGCCGCTTCGCCGCGAGCTGTGCCGTGGTCGGATCGAGCCCGCCATGCACGCCGCCATCGACGCGCGCCACGTCCCAGCGCATCGTCACACGCGGCGCCAGCGCTGCCGTCTCGAAATCACCGCGCAGACGCTCGCCGGCCTCGAATTGACGGGCATCGAGCAAGCCGCGCGATCGCAGCCAACCAAGCGGCGATTCCGCGAGGTTGACCGTGACCGACCGGCCGCGCCGCGCGCCCTGCGCCCGGCGCGCCGTCACACCCAACCCATCGATCTCGCATTCCGCCAGTTCCCGCATCGCAAAACTCCCGCCGATTCGCGAATGGGCTTGCCATAAAGGCGGGTTTGTAGGACAGCGATCAAACCAAATCGGTTATGAAAGACATGCCATGATCACCGCGATCCGCGAAGTCCGCCGCGCCAAGCGCATGACGCTCGACGATGTCGCCCGCCGCTGCGTGCCGCCAACGACGGCGCAGACGATCGGCCGCCTCGAAACGGGCACGCGCACCGTCTCGGTCGCGTGGCTCAATCGCATCGCCGATGCGCTCGGCGTCACCGCGGCCGATCTGGTGACCCTGCCCGAACGCGCCACGCTCGACGTCGCCGCCATTATCGACGCGTCGGGCACCAGCGCGCCGCGCCGCGCCACCACCGTCACGCCCGCCGCCGTCGCACCGGGGATGACGGCAGTGATGGTGGCGGGCGGGATCGGCGATTATCGTGCGGGCGACGAGATCTGGTGCGAGACGCTGGTGCCCGAGGTGTTCGCTACCGCGCTCAACCGCGACGTGCTGGTGCCGCGCCCGGTCGGCCGTTTCCTGTTCGGGCGCCTGATCGGGCGGGAAGAAGCCGCCGCGGGGCGGCCCGGCAAACTGCATCTGCTGCCGCTCGGCGCGGGTGCGCGGCAACAGATCGTCGCCGATCCGCCCTGGATCGCACGCGCCGTGCGGCTGATGCGGGAATTGTGATGGTGGGCGCTGACGGGCTCGAACCGCCGACATCTTCCGTGTAAAGGAAGCGCTCTACCAACTGAGCTAAGCGCCCGCGCGCGCCAGATGCCATTTGCGGCGCGGCGGTGCAACCGTCACGCGATGGCAAAACCGGCGGCGCGCGTGGCGGCGATATATTGACGCATCGCATCGAGCCCGCGCACCGAAAGCGCGAGGAAAGCACGCCGCCGGTCGGTGGGATCAGGTGCGCGTTCGATCAGCCCAAATTCGGCAAGCCGCCCGATCCAGCGCAACGCCGTGGTCGGCGCGACGGCCGAAGCGATGCACAGGCTGGAGACCGACACCTGCGCATGTTCAAGATGCGTGGCGAACAGGTCGAGCAGCATGTCCCACGCCGGGTCCTCGAACAGGTTTGCGCCGAAAAAGCGATCGCGCATCCGGCGTGCGCGGATGACGCCACGAATATCGCCCGCCGTGATCGCGATCTCGCGCGGCGGTTCGGAATGGAAGGCGGGGCGGCGATCCTGGACTTCACTGTCGTCAGGCGCGGGCGGGGCGTCGCGCTGGATAAGCCGCGTGAGCACGTCGGCGATCCGCGCGACTTCGGCATTGATCCGCGCGAGCCGCTCGGCGTCGCTTTCGGCGACGAAGCCGATGGCGCCCGCCTCCTTGCTCGAAGCGATCAGAAGTGCCCCGACGCGATCCCCCATCACCGCGCCGCACAGCACTTGCGCGCGGCAATTCAGCAGCGACGGCGTGACGACGTCCATCTGACCAGTGTCGATCGTCGCGACGATCTCGACTCCCCGGTCCCGGGCCAGAACCGCGAAGGGAGGGAGAGCGTCCAGAAGCAGATCGTCGCTGACTTGCGCAGCTTCCAGCATGACGATCGGCGGAATGCCGCCCTCATCCGCGACCGATGCCGTCAGGTCTTTCCAGCCGATCCTTCGCGCCGGGCCGCAGCGGGCGATATCGACCGCACGCAGCGCTTGCTCGGCTGCGGCATCGTCGTCCGCCACCAGCAGCACAGCCGTTTCTTCGTTTTCCGCGTCGGTCATCCTGCTCCCCCAAAGCAAAGGAGGATAAGCGATCGCCATCAGGCGTCGCGGGCAGATGCCACCGGAATAGAGCTACCTTCGCGAAAAAGTGCCGCTCAGCCCAGCGCCTTGACGATTTCCTCGGTCATCTTCTTGGCGTCGCCGAGCAGCATCATCGTGTTGTCCATATAGAACACGTCGTTGTCGACGCCGGCATAGCCCACACCGCCCATCGAGCGCTTGATGAACAGCACGGTCTTGGCCTTCTCCACGTCGAGCACCGGCATGCCGTAGATCGGCGAGGTCTTGTCGGTCTTCGCCGCCGGGTTGGTCACGTCGTTGGCGCCGATCACGAAGGCGACGTCGGTCTGCGCGAACTCGCTGTTGATGTCCTCGAGCTCGAACACCTCGTCATAGGGCACGTTGGCCTCGGCGAGCAGCACGTTCATGTGCCCCGGCATGCGCCCCGCGACGGGGTGGATCGCGTATTTCACGCGCACGCCCTCTTCCTTCAATTTGTCGGCCATCTCGCGCAGCACGTGCTGCGCCTGCGCCACCGCCATGCCGTAACCGGGGACGATGATCACCTGCTCGGCCTGGCTCATCAGGAACGCGGCGTCCTCGGCCGAGCCGCGCTTCCACGGCCGGTCGACCTTGGCCGCGCCGCCGCTGGTGTCGGCGACCGCGCCGAACCCGCCGGCGATCACGCTGATGAAGCTGCGGTTCATCGCGCGGCACATGATGTAGCTGAGGATCGCGCCCGACGAGCCGACCAAAGCGCCGGTGATGATCATCGCCGAATTGTGCAGCGTGAAGCCCATCGCCGCCGCCGCCCAGCCCGAATAGCTGTTCAGCATCGACACCACGACCGGCATGTCCGCGCCGCCGATCGGGATGATCAGCAGGAAGCCGATCGCGAAGCTCAGGCCCGTGACGGTCCAGAACACCCAGGCGCTCTCGTCGGTGACGAAATAGCCGATCAGCCCGAGGATACCCGCGAGCACCGCGAGATTGATGACGTGGCGCGCCGGCAGCAGGATCGGCGCGCCGCCCATATTGCCGTTCAATTTCAGGAACGCGATCACCGAGCCTGAGAAGGTGATCGCGCCGATCGCCACGCCCAGCCCCATCTCGATCCGGCTGACGCTCAGTATCTGCCCCGCCGCATCGACGATGCCGAACGCGGACGGGTTGAGGAACGCCGCGCAGGCGACCAGCACCGCGGCGAGGCCGACCAGCGAATGGAATGCCGCGACGAGCTGCGGCATCGCGGTCATCGCGATGCGCCGCGCGATCACCACGCCGATCGTCCCGCCGATCGCGATCGCGACCACGATCTCCGCAAGCGTCGTGAAATCGAGCGCATTGAACATCACGTTGCGATCGATCGGAGCATGCGTGATGAGCGTCGTCGCGACCGCGATCGTCATGCCGATCATGCCGAAGCGGTTGCCGCGCTGGCTCGATACCGGCGAGGAGAGGCCACGCAGCGCGAGGATGAAGCACACGCCCGCCACCAGATAGGCCAGGGCCGCCCAAGGGTTTACCGGTGCCATGTGTTCCATTCCGCTTCTACCCCGACCCTCTTATCGTCATGCCAGCGCAAGCTGGCATCTCCCGGTTGCTCGCACGGGACAAATGCCGCACGAGACCCCAGCTTCCGCTGGGGTGACGATTCACTTGTGACCGGTCGCCGGCCGATCCTTTTTCTTGTACATCGCAAGCATCCGCGCGGTGACCGCGAAGCCGCCGAAGATATTCACGCTCGCCAGCGCCACCGCGATCAGCCCGAGCCATTTCGAGGTCGCGCCGCCGTCGCCCATCCCCACCGCCGCGCTGGCGATCAGCGCGCCGACGATGATCACCGAAGAGATCGCGTTGGTCACCGCCATCAGCGGCGTATGCAGCGCCGGCGTGACCGACCAGACGACGTAATAGCCGACGAAACAAGCCAGCACGAAGATCGACAGGATCGAGATGAAGTCCAACTTATCGAGCTCCTCAGGATGATAGCCAGTTATAGATTTTTATCGGTTGCGCTGGAATATCTCGACTGACTCGGACAACCACTCTTTTATCGGAGCGGCTAAGAATATCAATCCTTCCTCCCTCTACAACAACGCCAGTCGGAATATCTTTAGATAATATCTCATATTTGTGATTTAAACAGGCGCCACTTGAATAAAAATCGATAATGCAGAATTGAAAAGATAAGTTTTTTTCTGAAACTTCTAAAAGACTAATGTCAACTGATGGAGAATCGACACTATTTTTACTATCTAGTAAATGATACGGAGAGGGCATAACTCCTTCCAGATGCCTTACTTTTCCGATGGCTCCGATCGAGAAATATGCTGATCTATAAAGAGAATATTTGTCAAACTTTCCGTCCCCGTCGGTGTCAATTAAGCACGTATTTCGCAATGCCGCCGTGAAGCGCTGTTTATACTTTTTGGAGAGCTTGTACGAATTAATAACACAAGCCATTTTCCAATTTTTATCGACCTCTGCTGCTGCCATTTCGCTTCCGGCCGGCAGCACCAGCCGATTCTGATCATCAACAACATCGGCATCATTTATGTACAGTGCGCTCGGCAGAAGCCTTGCATGTAGTGCACTATCGCCGACGCCGACCGATTTTTGATGACTAAAATCTTCGGACGATGAGAGAATCCAAATTACCGCAAAATTCGCGTCTGCTTCCGGGGGGGTAACAAGGCCGGTGGCGCTGGAGCCGGTCGCGAACAACCCTAGAACGATGGCCCCACCCACGAACAAACGGTCCATTCTCACCCGAGCAGCCTCGCGTTCACCACCTTGCCGCCCCGCGTCAGCCGCACCGCGTCGCCGATCTCCTCGTCGAGCACCGGCTTACCGGCGTCCTTGTCCCAGAAGGTCGAGAGGAAATTGTACAGGTTGCGGGCGAACAATGCGCTCGCGTCCGAAGCGAGGCGGCTGGCCACATTCCTGTGCCCGACGATCTTCACGCCGTGCGTCTCCACGACTTCGCCCGCGACCGCGCCCTCCACATTGCCGCCGGCCTCGACCGCGAGATCTACGATCACGCTGCCGGGCCGCATCGTCGCGATCTGCGCATCGCTGATCAGCCGCGGCGCCGGGCGGCCCGGGATCAAAGCGGTGGTGATGACGATGTCCTGCTTGGCGAT
>Ga0153956_1000716_pt1 | contig 34307 bp, 25 predicted proteins | sample TSFL040MetaG_FD_104704 | JGI IMG/M metagenome (GOLD analysis project Ga0153956, IMG submission 104704) | Attine ant fungus gardens microbial communities from Florida, USA - TSFL040 MetaG | ecosystem: Host-associated > Fungi > Mycelium > Unclassified | place: USA: Florida, Wekiwa Springs... | reverse complement strand
GGGCCGCCGTGGTGCTCGACCGCCTGGGCGACGGTGTCGAAGACCGGCACGCCGTGGACCTCGCGGCCCTTGCGGCCCGGCGTGACGCCGCCCACAATTTTGGAGCCATAATCGAGGCACTCGCGGGTCAGGTTCACGGCCTCTCGGCCGGTGATGCCCTGGACGATGAAGGTCGTCTCTTTGGACAGAAGGATGCTCATCAGGCGGCCGCTCCTTGGACCTTGGCGACGGCGCGGCCGGCTGCTTCCCAGAGCGAGACCGAGCGGTCGCAGTACTCGACGCCATAGCGGTCGAGGATCTTGAAGCCCTCGTCCTCCCAGGCGCCCGGGATGCGGAAGATCGCGATCGTCTCACCGGGGTCCTTGCCCAGCTCGAGGCAGGCCTTGATCACGCCGCGGGCGACGATGTCGACCCGCGTGTTGGAGACGATCGACATCATCACCGCGATCTTCTCGACGCCGTCCTTTTCGAGGACCTCCTTGGCCAGGCCACAGGCCTTGGCGACCGACGGGTTGCCGCCGATCTCCGAGTAGTTGGCGGGCTTGCCGTCCTGGTTGATCACCGCGTCGGTCAGCGTCAGCGAGCCGCCGCCGGCCCCGATCACGAGCCCCAGGTTGCCGGTGAAGCCGTGGTCTTTGCCCTGGATCACGCCGCGGTGGTCGGCCGCGTCGATCGCGGCGACGGCCTCTTCGAACTTGGAGTGCTCGTACGCTTCGCGCGTGTCGTCCTCGGCGATCTGAAGCTCCTTGCGCAGCAGCTTCTTCTGCCGGCCGACCGCCTCGTTCTCCATCTCCATATGGGCGTCGAGGGCGACGAAGGTGCCGTCGGTCAGCTCGGCCAGCGGGTTGATCTCGGCCAGCGTCATGTCGTTCTCACGGAAGAGGCGGGCCAGGCGGGCGAGGATCGGCGTCGCGCGGTTCAGCTGCGAGCCGGTGACGCCGGTCGCGGCGATCGTCTGCTTCGCCTCGAAGTCGGGGATCGGGAAGAGGTTCGTCACGTGGCCGCGACCGACGTGGTCGGGGTGCTTCTCCGCGACCTCCTCGATGTCGATGCCGCCCATGTCGGAGAACAGCATCAAGGGGCGCTTCGCGGTGCCGTCCCAGACGACGCTGGCGTAGTACTCCTGTTTGACCTCCGCTTTGGGGTCGACCAGGACGCCGCGCGGCATGTGGCCGGCGATTTCGAGCTTGAGGATCGCCTCGGCGTGCTCGGCCGCCTCGTCGGGCGTGTCGGCGAATTTCACGCCGCCCGCCTTCATCCGGCCGCCGGTCAGCACCTGGGACTTGATGACGACCGGGCCGCCGATCTCCTCGGCTGCCGCCCGCGCCTCCTCCGGCGTCGTGCAGAAGCCATATTTGGTGACGGGAATGCCCGCCAGCTCGACGATCTTGCGTGCCTCGAACTCGAAGAATCTCATCGGCGGGGCACCCTACTAGAGCCAACCGGAACAATGCGAGGAACGTGACATATCTTCGAACGATCATCGTCCTCGCCCTCGTGGGGACCCTCGCGCTCCTCGCCGCCGGCTGCGGCGGCGGCACCGACGTCGACTTCACCAAGGCCTCCGAAACGGTCCGCGCCAGCCTCGAATCGAAGGGCGAAGGCTTCGGCGCCCCGGTGGAAAACGTCGACTGCCCGCAGGGGGTGAAGGTCGAACCGGGTCTCAAGTTCGAATGCACGGTCCGCTATCCCGGCGGCAAGGTCGCCTACGCGCTGCTGAAGATCCGCACCGACGAAGCCGACCTCAACCTCGAATCGCTCTCGCCCCATCCGTTCCTGCGCTGATGCGCTCACCCGTTTTTCAGTTAGGCGCGGCCAAAAGGGGGGCGAAAGTGCGAGCGTTGTGTGTGCATACGACACACAACACCCAGGCGCTGCCGTTCGTGGCATGATTCGTGTCCCGACCGTTTAACCCCTCCGTTCCCTCGGAGTGCTAGGTCGGGCCGCACCCGGATTGTGCCGGGAAACCCATGCGATCCACAGCGCTGAAGATCCTGCAGAAGGGCGCCGACGCCACTGTCGTCGGCCGCAAAGCGACCAAATAGAGAGAGGCGAATGAGCGACTCGACCACTGCCGCCCCCGCTGAGTTGACGACGAACCAGAAACTGCTGGACTGGGTGGAGGAGATCGCCGCCCTGACCCAGCCCGAGTCCGTCCAATGGTGCGACGGCTCCGCCGAGGAGTACGACCGGCTTGCCCAGGTCCTGATCGATGCCGGGACCTTCGAGCGCCTCTCCGACGCGAAGCGGCCGAACAGCTATCTCGCCCTCTCCGACCCCGACGACGTCGCCCGGGTCGAAGACCGGACCTTCATCTGCTCCGAGAAGGAGGAGGACGCCGGTCCGACCAACAACTGGCGCGATCCGGCCGAGATGCGGGAGACGCTGAACGAACTCTTCAAGGGCTGCATGAAGGGCCGCACGATGTACGTGGTGCCCTTCTCGATGGGCCCGCTCGGCTCCGACATCTCCGAAATCGGCGTCGAGATCACCGACTCCGCCTACGTCGCGGTGTCGATGCGGATCATGACCCGGATGGGCAAGGCCGCGCTCGACCAGCTCGGCGGCGGCGAGTGGGTCCCCTGCGTCCACTCGGTCGGCATGCCGCTGGAGGAGGGCGTCGAGGACGTCTCCTGGCCCTGCAACGCGACCAAGTACATCACCCACTACCCGGAGACCCGGGAAATCTGGTCGTACGGCTCCGGCTACGGCGGCAACGCGCTGCTGGGCAAGAAGTGTTTCGCGCTGCGGATCGCGTCGGTGATGGCGCGTGACGAGGGCTGGCTCGCCGAGCACATGCTGATCCTCAAACTCACCTCGCCCGAGGGCGAGGTCAAGTACGTGACCGGCGCCTTCCCGTCGGCCTGCGGCAAGACCAACCTGGCGATGCTGGTCCCGACGCTGCCCGACTGGAAGGTCGAGACGGTCGGCGACGACATCGCCTGGATGAAGATCGGCGAGGACGGCCGCCTCTACGCGGTCAACCCCGAGGCCGGCTTCTTCGGCGTCGCGCCGAACACGTCCCACAAGACGAACCCGAACGCGATGGATTCGATCGAGCGGAACACCATCTTCACCAACTGCGCCAAGACCGACGACGGCGACATCTGGTGGGAGGGCATGACCGGCGAGCCGCCGGCGCACGCGATCGACTGGCACGGCAACGACTGGACGCCGGACTCCGATACCGCCGCCGCCCACCCCAACTCCCGCTTCACGGTGCCTGCCGCGCAGTGCCCGTCGATCGCGCCGGAGTGGGAGGACCCGGCCGGGGTGCCGATCGACGCCTTCCTCTTCGGCGGCCGTCGCGCCACCGCGGTGCCGCTGGTCTCCGAAGCATTCGACTGGGAGCACGCGGTCTTCATGGGGGCGACGATGTCCTCCGAGACGACCGCCGCCGCTGCCGGTGAGGTCGGCGCCCTGCGCTTCGACCCGATGGCGATGCTGCCGTTCCTGGGCTACGACATGGCCGACTACTTCGCCCACTGGCTGAAGATCGGCAAGGCCGACGGCATCAAGCTGCCGAAGGTCTTCTACGTCAACTGGTTCCGCAAAGACGACGACGGCAAGTTCCTCTGGCCCGGATTCGGCGAGAACAGCCGCGTCCTCGAGTGGGTCTTCCGTCGCTGTCAGGGTCAGGGCGAGGCCACAGAGACCGCGATCGGCCTGCTGCCGACCCCGGCCGACCTCAACACCGAGGGCCTCGAGATCTCCGACGCCGCGCTCGAGCAGCTCCTCACCGTCGACGAGGACCTCTACCGTCAGGCCGTGCCGCAGATCAAGGAGCACCTCGCCAAATTCGGCGACAACCTCCCGGCCGAGGTGGCCGCCCAGCTCGACGCGCTCGAGCAGCGCTTGGGCTAGCGCTGGGGCGCCAGGCGGAGATCCCCGGGCGTTGGCTTGGCTGGCGCCCGGGGTAAGGGACGCAAGGGTTTTCGGCTAGCGCGGCCGTCTCGGCCACGGCCCTGGCAGGCTGCGGCCGTGGCCGAGACGGCCGGGGATGTGAGGGTCACAGAGATGTCGGAAAGGTCACGCTTCCGTGCGTCCTCTTCGAATGCTCGGGGGCTCGACGCAAGCGCGGTCGACCCTCGTCAGCCATGGGTTAACTAGGGTCGCCCGCGCCCGGCCGGGATGCGCAGAAGGGTCACGGAAGTCCGACTTCGTGCCCGACCCGTGACCTCTCCCCTGAAACGCCCGGGGACGCAATTCGGACGGCCGCTCCCTACTTCGGGTCGAGCCAGCGCGAACGGAGCTCGCCGGCCAGCCGCGCGACCAAGGGGTCGGCGGGGCCGAGGGGCTCGCCGTCGACCGAGCGGACGGGGCGGATGCCGCGCAGGGACGAGGTGAGGAAGAGGTCGTTGGCGTCGCGCAGGTCGTCCAGGTGGAGGGGGCGCTCGGCGACGGGGACGCCCAGCTCGACGGCCAAGTCGAGGGTCGCGGCGCGGGCGGTGCCGGGGAGGATGCGGCCGTCGGCGGGCGGGGTGGCGATGCCGCCGCCGGTGACGATGAAGATGTTGGCGCGGCCGGCCTCGAGGACCTCGCCGTCGTCGGTGAGGATCAGCGGCACTTCGTCACCCAGGTCCGCCTCGACCGACTCGAGCCAGTCGCGGTCGGCCCACTTGTGGGCGCCGGCCCAGTCGGGGTGGCGGACTGTGTGGACGTCGGCGCCGTGCTCGCGGTCGGGGAAGAAGATCGCCGGGTCGATCGGCTCGGTGACGATTTCGAAGCGCAGGCCGCCGTTCTCCGGCAGGAGGTCGATGCGCATGCGTCCCAGATCCAGCGAGCGCGCCGCGGCAACGACGGAGTCGGGCAGCTCGGCGGGCAGCTCGCGGCCGAAGAGCTCACGGGCCGACGCCGCGAGCCGTTCGAGATGGGGGGCGGCGCGGACCGTCTTGCCTTCGGCGACGAGCAGCGTCTCGAAGAGGCCGCGAGCGGGATCGGGGGCTGCGGGGGAGGAGTTCAAGGAGGTGATTATCCGCAACGTCCGGCTTTTTCCGCCTGCTCCGCCTCTACATTGGCCGCGATGGAGGCCTCTGGGTCAGATACGACCGAGCGCGAAGCGCTCGAAGGCGCGGACGCGCCCGACACCGACGAGCGCCGGACCGTCTGGCTCGACACCAGCGAGAGCCCCGCGGTCGCCGAGAGCGACACCTACGAGCGCGAGGCGACCGAACGCGACACGACCGACGAGTGGCGGATCGAGCCGGGGAGCGTGCCCGCGACCGTCGCCGAGCTGGAAGAGCGGATCGACGTCGCCCTGGTGACGGCGGAATCGGCCGAAGAGGCGGCGATGGAGATCGGCGCCGCGAGCCTCGAGGCGGCCGAGCAGGCGCGTCGCGCCGCCGAGCTCGCCGAACGGGCCAGCGCCGCCGCCGCGCGGGCGGCCGGCGAGGCTTCGAGTGCCGCCGAGTCCGCCGCCCAGGCCCGCGAGTCCGCCGCGACCGCGGTGGCCACGGCGCCCCCCGATGCCGTCGACGTCGAGCCCGCCCTGAACCGCCCGGCGTCGACCGAGTCCTTCCTTCCCCGCCCGGAGAGCCCCGACCCACGGCGCCCCGACCCCTTCGAGGAACGCATCACCGCCTTCCGGCTGCGCGCCGAGCGGGTGATGATCCGCCTGCAGAAGCTGGAGGCCGGGGCGGACCCCGGCGACGGCCCGTCCGAGGTGGTCCGCCTGCGGCGATAGGGAATCGATCAGCGGTCGAGGCGGTGGCGTGCCTCAACCGCTGATCGTCCCACGCGGTCTCTCCCCCGTGGCTCGGCCGCCATCAGGCGGCCGAGGCGACCACCGGAACCGCGCCGAGCTCGGTGAGAGCGCCTTGCAGCGCCCGCCGGCCCCGGTGATGCAGGCCGTGGATCGAGCTCTCGGTCTTTTCGAGCGTGCCCGCGATCTCCATCGGCGACAGGCCGACGATGTGGCGGAGCACGAGCACCTCGCGCTGGTCCTCAGGGAGCGATTCCAGCGCGATCTTGATGTCCCGACCCATCTCGCCACCGTCATGGGTGGACTGCGAGTCGGAGAGGCGGACCTCTTCGGTCGGGATCATCCGCTTGGCACGGAGGTGATCGAGCGAGGCGTTGCGGGCCACCCGCAGGATCCAGGCAGCGAACGGGACGCTCTGCTCCTGGTATTTCGTGATCGCGGTCATCAGCTTCGCGAACACGTTATGGGTGATGTCCTCGGCCTCGTACTGGTCCTTCACGAAGGTGGCGACATACCTGCGAACGTCGTCGGCATAACGCACGTAGAGGTAGTGGATACCGTCCGTATCCCCTTCCTTTGCCTTCGCCACTGCCAACCGCGTCAGGCGAGAGTCGCCCGAGACACTGCTTGCGCCGTTGAGCGGCGTGCTCATTGGTTTCTCCTGCATGCTCACCGCATGCGGATGCAACTGGGGTTTTCTCTTCCAACTGCCCCAAAAGGTCCCCTGGACGAGCCCCCTTGGATCGGCGCCCTAGCCCGGCTCCGATGGGGAAGACAATAGGTCGAACCTCGTACTTGTCAATCCCAGATATTGGTCCGTTTTTAAAACCCAGAGCGTCGAAAGCCGATAGCGATAAGGACCTCTCATATAGGGATACAATGCGCTCTCGGCTGAATTAAGTAGGTGTTCTCGGCGGCAGCGTGAGAACACCTCGGAACCAGGAGTTGATGGGATATGCAGGTTGCAGTCGGCCCATTCACCCGGCAGGGCCTTGAAGAGCGCCTCGGGCCCGATCTACCGGCCGGCGTGGAGATCGCCCTGCTCTATTACGTCGGCAAACTGCGCTCTGGGCGCGGTGCTCCGACCTTCCCGTCTTTCCTGCAAAACGCCGGTTTCGAGGCTCCCGTCGCGGAGATCGAGCTGAACGTCGGGCCGGAGGTCGAGAGGGTCCTCTCGGTCGAGGCCGAGCGCCAGCACACGACCGTCGATCGCCTTGCCGCACACTCCGTCTTCCTTTACCTGGCCGAGTTGGATCGGCTCGAGGACGAAGGCCGCGTCGCGAGCAACTAGCGCCCTTTTGGGGCGTCTAATTACTAGGTAAATCTCGGGTGATGGGGACGTTTTGTCCCCATCCGGGTTCGATACTTCCCGGATTACCCGAATCCTTTTCTAGAACACCCGTCTCACCCAAATCTCATACTTTTTACGCCCCGTCGCCGTCCGAGATCGGCACCTTGGGGACGCGGGAAGGCTGGGACTGGGGGGGTGTGAAGGGACGCGCCCGTCTCGTCCACGGCCCTGGCCGAGACGACCGGGGTGTGACGGGACCCGCAACTCGTGAGGGAGATGTCGGGAACGTCACGCTTCGGTCCGTGTTGGGCAACACGCACGGAGGTGCGTTCGTCTTTTGCCCGCTATACGGGACAAAGGACGAACGCACCTCCGGTGGGGCCTGGATCCAGGCCCGGGAAGCGACAGAAGACGCACGGGGGCGTGAAGTTCCCGGCGTCTTCGTCAACGGACGAGCCTCCCGGGGGCTCTTCGTGACCTCTTCCGCGCGGGACGTTCACAAGAGTCGGGAAACCTCCCGACCCTCCCCGCCGAATCCCTCACGTCCCGGGCGTCTCGGACACGGCCACAGCCTGTCAGGGCCGTGTCCGAGACGCCCGGGACGCGTCTCGGACGGCCGGGGCCGGCCGGAACAGCCGGGCGTCACGCGGGTACGGCGCGGCTCGCGGCGGCGCGGGCCTCGTCCACGGAGCGGACCTTCACCGGGGCTCCGTGGTTGTGGAGGGAGCTCTCCAGGGCTTCCAGGCCGAGGACCACTTCCAGGCCCAGGCGGGCGCTGGAGCGGGGCTGGGAGCCCTCGCGGATAGCGGCGGCGAAGTCCCGGAGCTCCAGGGCGAGGGGCTCGGCCGCGGCGATCTGCGGGGCCACCATGTCGCCGGTGCGATAGGTGAGGCGGTACTCGCCGAAGTTGGCGGGCGGCTCGGCGAAGTCGAGGCCGCGGTCGTAGACGCGGACCGAGTCGTCGGCCGCGGTGTCCTCGTACTGGACCATTTTGCGCGAGCCGACGACGACCATCTGGCGCATCTTGCGCGGCGCCAGCCAGGAGACCTGGACGTTGGCCTGGACGCCGCCCTCGAACTCGAGGGTCATGAAGGCCGTCTCGTGGACGCCGTCCTGGTAGACGCTGCGGCCGTTCGCGCTCACCTCCCGCAACGGTTTGCCCAGCCAATGGAGGAGAATTGAGAGGTCGTGGGGGGCGAGGTCGAGTACGACGCCGTCCTTTTGGTAGAGACCGAGGTTCATCCGCGACGAGGTGATGAAATAGACCTCGCCGAGCTCGTCGCCCTGGATCAGATCGCGGACCTTGTTGACCGACGGGCTGTAGACGAAGGTGTGCCCGGGCAGCAGCACGCGGCCCCGCTCTTCGGCGAGCGCGACCAGTGCCGCCGCCTCGTTGCCGGAGCGCGCCAGCGGCTTCTCCACCAGCACGTGTTTGCCGGCGTTCAGGGCGCGGCTGACGAGGTCGAAGTGGGTGTGCGGCGGGGTCGCGATCGCGACCGCCTCGATCCGCGGGTCTTCGAGCGCCGCGTCGAGGTCGGGTTCGGCCCAGATGCCGGGGTGGCGGCGGCGAAAGTCGGCGACCCGACCCTCGTCCTGCTCGCAGAGCCCCATCATCCGGAAGTCCGGGCTCTCGACGACGTTGCGGACGATGTTGGGGCCCCAGTAGCCGTAGCCGACCACCAGCGTGCCGATCGTTCCCTGCGGGTTCATGCCACTCCCTTTCGGCCGAGTACCGCCCTGGGCGTCTTCGCGAGGATCGCGAGATCGCCGAGGAACGAGCGGTGTTCGGCGTAGTCGATGTCGAGGCTCACCATTTCCTCGTAGGTGCGTTGATTGCGGCCGCTGACCTGCCAGAGGCCGGTCAGGCCCGGCTTCACGGCGAAGCGCTTCGAGTACCAGGCCGGGTAGGACTCGACCTCGTAGGGGATCGCCGGGCGCGGCCCGACCAGGCTCATGTCGCCCAGCACGACGTTGAAGAGCTGCGGCAGCTCGTCGACGCTCCAGCTGCGGATCTTCCGGCCGACCGGCGTGATCCGGTCGTCCACGGCCAGCTTGTAGAGGGTCTCGCCGCCGGTGTCCTCGACCGGCTCGGCGTCGGCCGTGCCGATCATCGCCGAGATGTACTGACGGTGGCGCTCCTCGTCGGCGTCGAGCCGCATGCTGCGGAACTTGAAGACGGTGAACTCGCGTTCGCGGTAGCCGACGCGGCGCTGGCGGAACATCGCCGGGCCGCGGCTGTCGAGCCGCACGGCGACCGCGATCGCGATCATCACCGGCAGGAAGAGGATGATCAGCGCCGAGGCGGCGACGAGGTCGAGGCAGCGCCGGGCGAAGGCGCCGAGCGGGTTGTCCGCTCTCACCATCGTCCGGTCGGCGCTGAGGTCGTGTGCCTCCATACATTTAGGGAACGGGAGGCCGCCGCCTCCACTTCCGCGCCGAGCGGAATGAGACCCGATTCAGGGGTGGAAAAACGGCCCAGGGGAACATCTCAGGGAGGATCGTTTTCGTCCCTGTTTTTCGTCCCTATATATGGAGCCGATCCGGCCTCTCAGGAAATCCGCGAGGCCCGCGCAAGTGAACGGTGCCGTCCCGCGTTTGTCTGCTGTATGGCACCCCGAATCCTCTCCATCATCGGTTCCCGCCCCGAGATCGTGCAGGCGGCCCCGCTCGCCCTCGCCTTCTCCGACTGCGTCGAGGAGATCCTCGTCCACACCGGGCAGCACTACGACCCGCAGATGTCCGACCTGCAGATCGCCGACCTGAAGCTGCCGCTTCCGGAGTACAACCTGGGGGTCGGCTCGCTGCCGAACAGGACCGGCGTCGAGGTCGCGCAGCAGCGGATCGCCAGGGTGATCGAGCGCGAGCGTCCCGACGCCGTCCTCGTCCGCGGCGACACCAACGCCACCTTGGCCGGCGCCCGCGCCGCGGTCGACGCCGGGGTCCTCCTGCTCCACGTCGAGGCAGGCCTGCGCAGCTACCGCGACGACATGCCGGAGGAGGCCAACCGGATCGAGACCGACGGTCTCTCCGACGCGCTCTTCGCCCCCTGCGAGCACGCCCGCGAGGTGTTGATCCGCGAAGGCGTCGACGGCGACGTCTTCGTCACCGGCGACCCGCTCGCCGACGTCCTCCTGTCCACCCGCGAGCGCCTGCCGGAGAGCGGTGAGACCGGCGAGTACGTGCTGGCGACCGCCCATCGCAACTACAACACCGACTCGCCAGAGCGATTGGCGGCGGTGCTCGACTGCCTCGCCGCCGCCGAGCGGCGCGTGATCTTCCCCGTCCACCCGCGCACCCGCAAGAGCATCGAGTCCTGGGGGCTCGACGTGCCCGCCAACGTCGAGGTGCGCGACCCGGTCACCTACACCCGGATGCTGGCGCTGGAGCGCGACGCGGTCGCGATCGCCACCGACTCCGGTGGCGTCCAGCGCGAGGCCTACCTCTGGGGCGTGCCCTGCGTGACGATGCGCGAGGAGACCGAGTGGATCGAGACCGTGTCCACCGGCTGGAACACCTTGGTCGGCGCCGACGCCGCCGCCTTCCGCGCGGCGATGGAAAAGCCGACGCCGGCGGAGCGGCCGCCGATCTTCGGCGACGGCAACGCCTGTCAGAAGATCGCGAGCCTCTGCGTCTCGCTGCTGGAGAAAGAACCGAGTCGGGAGCGGAGCTATGTCTGAGCGTCTACGTGTCGGCGTCATCGGCTGCGGGGTGATGGGCGGTTTCCACGTCCGCAATTACCTGAACCTCGACTGCGCCAAGCTGGTCGCCGTCGCCGATCCCTCGCCGGCCTCGCGCAAGCGGGCGCTGGGGGAGAGCCAGGTCCTCGAGTACGACAACTGGCGCGACCTGATCGAGTTCGGCGCCGACAAGCTCGACGCCGTCTCCGTCGCCTGCCCTTCGGAGCTGCACGCGGAGGTCGCTCTGGAGGCGCTCGCCGCCGGCCTCCACGTGCTGGTCGAGAAGCCGATCGCCACCAACCTTCCCGACGCGCTGCGGATGCGCGGCGCGGCGCTCGAGGCCGGGCGCAAGCTGATGGTCGGCCACGTCGAGCGCTTCAACCCGGCGATCGCGAAGCTGCGCAGCCTGGTCGCCGAGGAACGGCTCGGCCAGATCTACCGCGCCCACACGACCCGGGTCGGCCCGCTGCCGACGCGGATCCAGGACACCGGCGTCGCGATCGACCTCGCCACCCACGACCTCGACGTGATGCAGCACGTGCTCGGCTCCTCGATCGGCGAGATCTACGCCGACGGCGGGCGCTTCATGCACTCCTCGCAGGAGGACCTGCTGACCTGCCTGGTGCGCTTCAACGCCAAGGCGGCGGGCGACCCCGGCGCGCTCGGGTTGCTCGACGTCAACTGGCTGACCCCGGAGAAGACGCGGGAGATCGCGCTGATCGGCGAGAACGGCCTGCTCCGCGCCTCCTACATCACCCAGGACGTCTGGTTCGTCGAATCGCCGACCGCGCCGGTCCACTGGGACGGCCTCTCGATGCTGCGCGGCGACGGCGAGGGGGCCGCGGTGCGGTTCTCGCTGACCAAGGCCGAGCCGCTGGCCGCCGAGCTCCGCGCCTTCTGCCGCTGCGTCCTCGATGACACCCCGGAGCCGATCTCCGCCCACGACGGCGTCAAGGCGCTGGCCGCGGCGCTCGCCGTGCGCGAGTCGGCGGCGGTCCGGCGTCCGGTCGAACTTCTCGACATCCCTGCCCCCCGACCAATGGCGGTTGCCGCATGATTCGCTTCGTCATCCCGGCCTACAACGAGGCCGAAAACATCCCCCGGCTGCTGGCCGACCTGGCGCCCGTCGCCCGGAACCTCGGCGCCCGCGTCATCTTCGTCGACGACGGGTCCTCCGACGGCACCGCCGACGTGATCCGCGAGCACGCCCGCGACCTCCACTTCGCGATCGTCACCCACACCCAGAATCGTGGGCTCGGGACCGCGATCAACACCGGCATCCGCGCCGCGCTCGGCGAGTCCTCCGATGACGACGCGATCGTCACCCTGGAGGCCGACACCACCTCCGACCTCTCCGATCTGCCGGCGATGATGGAGAAGTTCGAGGAGGGCGCCGACATCGTCCTTGCCTCGGTCTACGCGCCGGGCGGCGAAATCATCGGCGTCGCCGGTTGGCGCCTCGCCGCGTCGAAATCGGTCTCCAACACCTTCCGTTACCTGGGCGGGCTGCGTCAGATCCACACGCTGTCCTCGCTCTACCGCGTCTACCGCGCCGGCACCCTGCGCCGCGCCGCCGACACCTACGGCTACCTGCTTGTCCGCGAGCCCGGCTTCGCCGCCAACGTCGAGCTGCTGCTGAAGCTCTACAACGCGGGCGCCACGGTGACGGAGGTGCCGACGATCAACGACTGGCGGACCCGCAAAGGCGTCTCCAAGATGCAGCTGAAACCGACGGTGATCGCCTACGGGCGGCTGATGGCGGCGCACCTGGTGGGCCGGATCCAGCCGCCGCCGGTCTCGCCGCTGGCGGAGGCGACCGCGAGCTTCGCGGTGCCGAAGGCGCAGCCCCGGCTGGAGGCCGTCGAGGATCCGCCGGCCGCCGCCGCGCAGGCCCGCTGATGGCCGGGCGTACCCGGATCGGCGTCGTCGGTGGCGGCGTCCTCGGGACGGTCCTGTCCCTGCGACTTGCCGAAGGCGGCGCGGCGGTGACGCTGATCGAGAGGGGCAGCTCGATCGGCGGCCTCGCCTCGACCTTCGACTTCGGCGGCCACGAGGTCGACCGCTTCTACCACGTGATCACGCCGGCCGACAGCCGCATGATCGCGATGGCGGAGGAGGTCGGCCTCGGTGACCAGCTGCGCTTCCAGGGCGTCGGCGCCGGCTTCTTCGCCGACGGCGAGATGCACGACTTCAACGGGGTCGCCGACCTGCTGCGGTTCTCGCCGCTCTCGCCGCTCGCCCGCCTGCGCCTGGGCTGGTTCGTCGCCCAGTGCCAGTTCCGCGGCAGCCCGGAGAAGCTCGACACGGTCGCGCTGGAGGACTGGCTGCGGCGGCAGTGCGGGTCCCAGGTGGTCGACCGGATCTGGAAGCCGCTGCTGGCGACCCGCTTCGACGGCGACCCGTCGGGGCTGCCCGCGACCTACCTCTGGGCCCGCACGCGGCGGATGTCCGGGGCGCGCGACAAGAAGACGTCCGGTGGCGGCGGCGAGGCGATGGGCCACATCGTCGGCGGCCACCAGCGGCTGATCGACGCGATCGCCGACCGCGCCCGCGGCCTCGGGGTGGAGATCCTCACCGACGCGCCGGTGAGTGGGCTCGTCACCGACGCCGAGGGCGCTGTGACCGGGGTGGAGCTCGACGGCGAGTCGATGTACTTCGACCTGACGATCCCGACCCTGCAGCCACCCGCGCTGCGGTTCCTGCTGCCGGAGCGCCACCAGGGGCTGCTCGCGCCCTACCCGGAGCGCTGGCTCGGCTGCGTCTGCGTGATCGTGAAGGTGAAGCGCTCGCTGCTCCCTTATTACGCGGTGAACATCGTCGAGGACACGCCGCTGACCAGCGCGGTGGAGACGACGCAGGTGGTCGGGACCGACCACACCGACGGCCACAGCCTCGTCTACATGCCGAAGTACTGCGCCCCCGACGCGCCGGAGCAGTCGGAGGACGACGAGTCGATCTACACGCGCTTCACCGATTACCTGGCGCGGCTCTCGCCCGGCTTCAGCCGTGACGAGGTCGTCGACTGGACCGTGCAGCGGGCGAAGCTGGTCGAGCCGGTGCACCAGCTGCGGGCCGACGGCCGGCCGCTGGAGATGGCGCCGATCTGGCCCGGGGTGGATGGCCTGGCGCTCGCCTCCAACGCCCAGATCTACCCCTACCTCTTGAACGGCGACTCGGTGATGGGCTTCGCCGAAGGGGTCGCCGCCGAAGTGGCCGAGCGTCTCGAGCTCGGTGCCGTCGCCCCGCCGGTGCCGGGTCATGTACCAGGTTGAAGCCTCCAAGGCGCTGCTGAAGCCGCGCCTCTGGTTCCGTCGCCCCGACGCGCTGCGGGTCTCCCGCAACGTGGTGATGCTGGGGATGACCAGCATGCTCACCGACATCTCCTCGGAGATGGTGGCGACGATCCTGCCGATCTACCTCGTCTTCTCGCTCGGGGCGAGCCCGCTGGCGCTGGGGGCGATCGACGGCACCTACCGGGGCGCCGCCGCGGTGGTCCAGGTCGCCGCGGGCTTCATGTCGGACCGCTTCCGGCGCCACAAGCAGGTGGCGGAGGCGGGGTACGGCTTCTCCGCGCTGGGCAAGGTGGCGCTGGTCGCCGCCGGGAACTCGATCGGCGGGATCGGGGCGATCGTCGCCTTCGACCGGATCGGCAAGGGCATCCGCACGGCGCCGCGCGACGCGCTGATCTCGCTCTCCAGCACCCGCGACAACCTGGCGACCTCCTTCGGCGTGCACCGCGCGCTCGACAGCGTCGGCGCCTTCCTCGGTCCGCTGGTCGCCTTCGGCATCCTGCTGGTGGCGCCGGCCCGCTTCGACGCCGTCTTCTTCGTCTCGACGCTCTTCGCCTTCCTCGGCCTCGCCGTCCTCGTCCTCACCGTGCAGGGCAAGCCCTGGCGGGCGCCGCGCGCGGAGACGACGCCGCCGAGCATGGGGCGGGCCGCCGGCCTGCTGAAGGACTCCAAGTTCGTGCTCCTGCTGCTTGCCGCGCTGATCCTCTCGCTGACCAGCGTCTCCGACGCGATGATCTACGTCGGCCTGCAGCGCAAGATCGATTTCGACCCCGCCGTCTTCCCGCTCCTCTACGTGGTCACCGCGGTCGCCTTCATGGCCCTGGCGATCCCGATCGGGCGGCTGGCCGACCGCGTCGGCCGGGTGCCGGTGCTGCTCGGCGGCTTCGCGATGCTCTTCATCGATTATGCGGCGTTAATGTCCGACCACCTCGGGTACGCGGGGCTGATCGCCTGCCTGGTCGCCCTCGGCGCCTTCTTCGCCTGCAGCGAAGGAGTGCTGACCGCGGTCGCCGGCGCGGCGCTGCCGGACGACCTGCAGGCGAGCGGGATCGGGATCCTGATCACCGTCGTCAGCATCGGCAACCTGCTCTCCTCGCTGGCCTTCGGCGCCCTCTGGGTGACGATCGGCCTCCAGCAGGCCGTGATCGTCTTCGCCGCCGCCCTCGCCCTCGCCCTTTTGATCGCGGCGCCGCTCTTGGTACGGTCGCAGCGCTCCGCGCTGCATGGGTAGCCGAAACGCCAAGATCCTCATCGCCCTGGTCGTCCTCTGCGTGGTCGGCGGGGGCGTCTACGTCGCCGTCGCGGCCACCGGCCCGAGCGGGACGGAAACCGACCAGCAGCCCGTCGCCACGGACGTGCTCGACCAGGCTGACCTGCTGGTGCGGGCGGTCGATCCGCAGAAGCCGACCCTGAACGGCGGCGTCTTCGAAGTCGACGACGGCAAGGTCCACCGCGGCGGCGACCTCAGCTGCGAGCGGGTCTACTACGCCGCCGGCGGCGGCATCTGCATGGGCGTGGCGCCGTCCGGGGTCGACTACACGGGGACGGTCTTCAACGAAGCGATGGAAGGCGTGCACACGATCCCGCTGCAGGGCCTGCCCTCGCGCGCCCGGGTGTCCAAAGACGGCAAGTACGGGGCGATGACCGTCTTCGTCACCGGCGACTCCTACCTCGAATCGAGCACCGCCTTCTCCACCCGCACCTACGTCGTCGACATGGCGACCGGCAAGGTCGCCGACCAGCTCGAGCAGTTCAAGGTGACCAAGGACGGCCAGCCCTTCGAAGCGGTCGACTTCAACTTCTGGGGCATCACCTTCGACCCCGACGACTCCGACCACTTCTACGCCACCCTCGGCACCGGCGACCACCACTACCTGGTCGAAGGCCACATTTCCACCAAGGAGATGAAGGTCCTCCGCGACGGGGTCGAGTGCCCCTCCCTTTCCCCGGACGGCAAGCAGATCGCCTACAAGTCCCGCCTCGGCAACAGCAACCGCTGGCACATCCGCGTCCTCGACGTCGCCACCCTGAAGGACCACGCCGTGGCCGAGACCCGCTCCGTCGACGACCAGGCCGAGTGGCTGAACGACAACACCCTGGCCTACTCCGACGGCAAGAACGTCTACACCGTCCCGGCGGACGGGAGCGGCGAAGAGCAGCTGCTGGTGCGGGATGCCTCGAGCCCGGTCCGCCTGGAAGAACCGCTGATCGGGCGAGAGACGGGAGGCAACAGGGCCGCCGACGCCCGCTGAGTTGAGCCGGTCATAGGCGGCTCAACTCAGCGGGCGACGAAAGGGGTGATGCACCCCGCCAGCGGCTGATGGGCGGGCGGTAGCTTTAGCGGGCCAGGAGGGGGGCCAGGCGGTCCCGGGACTCGCCGGCGATGCGCCTCGCCACCGCCAGCGGGCGGCGGGGCGGGGCGGGGACCTCGGCGGGCTCGATCGGCGCCGGGCCGGAGTCGACGGTGACGGTTCTCGCGCTGCGGGGGACCGGGATCGGCTCGCCGTACTCGACCACCTGGCCGTCGACGACGAGGCGGCGGCACGGGGGGCCGGGCGGTGGCTCGAAGCGGAGGGACTCGGTGCCGGCGGGGATCTCGACGCGGAGCTGGTTGCCGAGCGGGCGGACGGCGAGGGTCGTGCCTTCGGCGCGGGTCTCGTAGGCGCGGCGGCCGATCGCGGCGAGCGACTTCCAGCGGGTGTCGGGGGCGATCTCGGTGACCTCCGCCTTGGCTTCGGAGAGGAGGTCGAGGCCGGGGGCGAGGTCGTCGTGGTGGCCGTAGAGGACGAGTGGCTGGTCGAGGTAGGCGCGCAGGCGCATCTCGGCGGGCGAGCGGCCGACCAGCGGGTGGCGGAGGATGGTCGGCAGGCCGGTCCCGCGGTCGATCGGGCGCCAGCCGACGAGGGCGTCGGCGTGGGGCGGGCGGGCGAGCCAGTCGGCGCGGGCGACGCCGAGCCAGGGGAAGGGGATCGTCATCGAGATCGCTTCGTAGCCGCAGCGCAGGAGCGCCGCGACAGTGGCGGCGGAGCAGGCCTCGTGGGGCGGGACCATCACGCGCTCGATCGGGTGGCCGGTGCGGCGTTCGAAGCGGGCGACGCGGCGCAGGGCCTGGGCTGCCAGGGCGGTGGCCGCCATCGTCGTGTCGACGCGGCCGAGCTCCCCGCCGTCGTGGTCGTTGCCGTGGACGGCGAGCGAGATCGCTCCGGCCGACTCGGCGATCGCCCCGAGCGCCGCGGCGTGGGCCCAGCGGGTGTCGAGCGGGACCGTGGCGAGGACGGCGTGGTAGCCGTGGGCGCGGGCGTGGCGGGCGAGCGGCCCGAGCTCGATGTACCCGTAGGTCGGCCAGTGCAGGTTGGGGTCGTCGAGGATGTAGGAGGCGGTCGGCGGGGGCGGCGTCCAGGCGATCGCCGCGGTCAGGTCGCGCAGGAACTCGACCAGCGGCAGCAGGGCGAGCGCGCGGTCCTCGCAGAGTCGGTCGCGCAGGGCCTCGCTCTCGCCCAGCTCCCGCGGCGCCAGCAGGGCGACCCGCAGCGCGCCCTCCGCCCACCAGACCGGGTGCTCGCCCCAGCGGGCGAGGACGGTCGCGTCCGGGCCCGGACGGTCCCCGGCCCCCTCGGTGTGCAGGCCGCTCAGCAGGCGGCGGTCGGGCAGCGAGGCGCCGCGCAGGCGCGGGTCGAGCAGCGGCGAGCGGGCGAGGTCGAACGGCGCCGCGGCGACGCCCGCCTCGGCGGGCTCCTCGCCCAGCATCAGGAGCGCCGGCGTGCCCACCGCGGCGGCTTCGCGCGCGGCGACGCCGTTGCCGCGGTCGAGCACCGCGTCGAGGCCGCCGAGCTCCCCCGGCCGGCGCGCCTCGAAGCGCACCGGGAAGGCCAGCTCCAGCGCCTCCAGCAGGCGGGTCCGACGGGTCGCCGTGCAGTCGGCGAAGACGCCGACGAGGAGCCTGGGATCGCCGCCGGTCATCCGCGGCCGACCGGCTTCAGCCCGCGGTAGAACTCCCGCAGCGGAACCTTGCGACCGAGCGGGCGCTTGCAGGTGGCGACGACCTGGGCCGGGTTCCCGCGGACCATGGTCAGGGGCGGGACCGAGGTGGTGACGACGCTCCCCGCGGTGATCACGGCGCCGTCGCCGATCGTCACGTGCGGCAGGAGGATCGAGCCGGGGCCGATGAAGACGTCGTCGCCGATCACCACCGACGGCACGCCCTCTTCGGCGACCTCGCCCTGCTGGTGGGCGACGACCGTGGTCCGCATGCCGATGTCGACGCCGTCGCCGATCTCGATCAGGTGCGGGAAGGCGGTCTCGAGGATCACGTCGGTGCCGATGAAGCAGCCGGAGCCGATCTTCACCCCGCGGGCGCGGTGCATCCGCACCCGGGTCGTCTCGGCGCCGGGGCCGTATAGCGCGGCCAGCGCGAGGATCCGGCGTTTCGCGCCGGGCCAGGTGGACTCGTACCTCACGGCGCGGCCCCGGACGCCTGCGCGGCCACGGCCGCGGCTAGCGGCTCGAGCATCGTCAGCCGCTCGGGGTCGATGTCTTCGAGCTCCAGCTCGACCCCGAACACTTCCTCCAGCTCGGTCACCAGCTCGATGAAGCCGAGCGAGTCGATCGCCCCGCAGGCGCGCAGGTCGAGGTCGGCGGGCGGGGCGGCGACGTCGACGCCGCAGACGGCGAGGGCGGGCCCGCAGACCTCGAGGATGCGGGTGCGGACCGCGGCCGCGTCGACCTGCGTGGTGGTGCCGTCGCTCATCGTTCCCCTCCGATGTCGTAGATCGTGAAGCTCGTGGCCGGGTTCTCGCCGCCGACCCGGGCGCCGTCGCCGAAGGTGGCCACCGGCGGGTCGCGCTCGATCCAGGCGGCGAACGGGCGGTTGTATTCGACCCCGAATTTTTCGTGCGGGTAGTTGTCGAAGTTCCGCTTGTCGACCACCGCGTAGCGGACGCCCTCCGCCTTGAGCTGGGCGATCGCTTCGCGTTCTTCGGCGTGGTCGTAGAGCAGGCCGGGCAGGAACATCGGGTCATACAGCGCCACCTTGCGGTCGGCCATGAAGTCGATGCCGGCGTCGGCGGGGACGGCGAGGACCGCTTCGCCCGGCTCGGTGTGGGAGCCGATCCAGTTCAGCGTGCTCTGCAGCACCGGCGCCGACGCGGCGGTGGTCTTGAACGAGCCGCGCTCGGTGTGGACGAGCGTGTCTTCGTGCGGGTAGAGGGCGCCCTCCGCGTAGGCGGCGAGCCCGACCGCGACGGCCAGCAGCGCCAGGGTGGCGGCGGCGCGCGCCTGCGGCCAACGCTTCGAGACCCGGTCGTGGAGGACGGCCAGCAGCAGCACCAGCGGCGGCGCGTAGTAGGGCGCGTAGGAGCCCTCCGCGGTGAAGGCGTCATACGCGCGGGCCCCGAGCGCCGCGGCGCAGGCGACCAGCGCCAGGTCGAAGGCCCAGTTGCCGGTGATCGGCGCGCTCTTGCCTTTGAGGAAGCGCACCGCCAGCAGCGCGCAGGCGATGAAGCCGAGCGCGGGCAGCCAGCTCATCCCGATGATCAGGTGGCCGAGCTCTTCCTGCACCGCTTCACGGGCCGGCTCCCAGATCCCGAGCACGCGCCAGACGAGGTCGACGAAGCCGATCAGGACGACGGCGAAGGGCAATGGCCAGAGGGCCTTGATGCGCTCGCCGGTGGTGTGCTCGCGGGCGACGAGGACCGCGGCGGCGACGACGCTGCCGAAGAGGAGGAGGTAAGCGCCCGCGCGGGCGAGCGTGGCGACGAGGCCTTCGAAGGTTTTCGGCGCCCAGGCTTCCTGCGAGGCGAACCCGGCGGAGCTCAGCATCTTCACCGGCCAGAGGTTTTCGGTGAAGAGCTGGGACGCGCCCGCTTCGTGCGCCAGCACCGTGTAGACGACGCCCGCGAGGAGGAGCCCCGGGACCGCCAGGCGCGGCAGCGCGCGCAGGGTCGGTCGCCAGCCTTCCTGGCGCCAGGTCCCGAGCAGGTAGGCGCCGAGCGTCAGCGCGGCGATCGCGGCGAACTCGGGGCGCGTGAGGCAGACGAGCCCGGCCGCGAGGCTCGCGAGCACGAGGCGCTTGTGGGACAGCGCCAGCAGCATCAGGAGCGTCGTGAGGAGGCCGAAGGTGGCGGAGTTGGTGTGGGGGAGGACGAAGTTGAAGGCGGTGCCGGAGAAGCCGATCGCGGCGACGATCAGGGTCGCGACGCAGGCGGTGACGACGTCCAGCAGGCGCCGCGCCAGCAGGTAGAAGGCGGCGCAGATCGCCGCCGCCTGGACCAGGCCGAAGGCGAAGGCGGTGGTGAAGGAGGCGCCGAAGACGGCGAAGGTCCCGCCCAGCGCGTAGACCCCGAGCGGGCCGTAGAAGTAACGGATGTCGGCGTAGGGCTGGTGGCCTTCGGCGATCATCGAGGCGACGGTCAGCTCGTGGCCCGCGTCCACCGACGGCGAGCCCCAGGCCTGCCAGCTGAGCGCGGCGAGGATGACGAAGAAGACGCCGATGACCGCCGCGGCCTGGGCGTCGGTGGCGGCGGCGATGCGCCGGCCCAGCTCATGAGCGCGGCCCGCCCACGGCGAGCGGCCCGCTTCGGTGCGGGGCGTGGCGCTCATGCGGAGGCGGGCTTCGAGGCGGGCTTGATCGCGCCGAGCAGGAGGCGCGTCTGTTCGGGGGCGAAGCGGGTCGCGGTCGCCAGGTAGAGGCCGGAGCCGATCACCAGCGTCACCAGCGAGGAGACGATGCCGTCGGCCAGCTCGGCGCCGACCAGGTAGCCGACCCCGTAGGAGACGGCGGCGAGCAGGGTGAAGCGCAGGCCGTCGCGGGCGAGATCACGGGCGATCGGCCCGGCGCCGCGGCCGGCGCCCCGCATCAGCAGTAGGACGGCGAACGCGGCGGGGACGATGAAGGCCGCGCCGACCACTCCGTCGGCGCCGAAGAGCACGCCGCCGAGCGCGGTGACCGCGATGTGGGCGATGAAGACGACCGGCGCCATCCAGTTGACGAAGCGCGAGCGGCCGAGCGCGAACATCGCCGGCAGCAGCAGGTTGACGAGGAGCGCGGCGACGACCCAGGCGCAGAGGAGGGCGGCGAAGACCTGCAGCTGGTCGACTTTGGCGGCGTCGAAGCTCTTCGGCAGGACCTCGCCGATCAGCTGCGCGCCGCCGGAGATCAGCACCGCCATCGCCGGCGCCGCCAGCATCATCGAGTAGCGGAAGCCCGCCGGGACGGTGTCGGCGATCACCTCGCGCCAGTCGACCAGGGCGCCGCGCCGCATGTCGGCAATCCGCGACATCCCGAGGGCGAAGCCGGTGGCGGCGACGAGGTAGGAGGCGAAGAGGTAGGCGTAGGAGAGGACGGTCGCGTCGCCCGGGTCGTACTTGCCGGCGAAGGCGAGGGAGACGACGAAGAGCGCGTTGAAGGCGAGGTAGATGAGGGTGCTGCCGAGGATCAGGCCGACCGGGCGGGCGAGGCCGCGCAGCGTGCGGGTCAGGGCGGGCGCGGGCGGGCGGTCCTCGCGGCCGGCGCGGACGCCGTCCAGCATGATCGCGGCGGTGACGACCGCCATCGCCAGCATCGACCAGCCGAGCGAGAGCTCCCCGGCCGAGCCGGAGACGGCGAGGTAGACGACCAGGCCGGCGAGCGCGCCGGAGATGTAGGCGAGCGCGATGCGGTCGAAGCGGTCGCGGATCGCCAGCACCGTCGCCCCGCCGGCGGCCCAGAGCTGCAGGACCATCGCGATGCCGAGCACCGGCAGCGCTTCGACGGTGACGTTGCGGCCCGCGTCGGTGAGTCCCGGCGCGATCAGGTCGGCGAGCTGGGAGGCGAGCGGGATCGTCACGATCGCCACCGGGATCGCGATCAGGACCAGCCCGACGGCGAACTCGCGAGTGGACATCCGCGGCCGCGCGCCGACGAGGAGCGGCGCCGAGGTGACCCGGATGCTCTGGCTGAAGACGCCGAAGCTCGAATAAAGGGCGAAGGCGACGAAGAACCCGTCGGTCTTGCCGCCGACCCCGAAGGAGCTGAGGTAGAGGAGCGCCTGGATCCCGGAGGATCCGGCCATCGCCAGGGTCGCGATCGCCATCGCCACCCCCGCGTGGGCGTGCTTTTCGCGCAGCCCGTCCTTATGGTCAACCGTCAGGGAGTCGGCACTGGCCGTGGAAGCGCTCATGCCCGACTAACGCGCTGGGGCGGCCATACTTTCCGCGCCGCAAGAACGGGAGGACCCAGGCCGTTTCTAGGTCGTGAATCAAGGCACTCCGGCCACGCTCCTCGACGGGTTCCTCGCCGCCGCCGCGACCCACCCGGAGCGCCCCGCGCTCGAGGTGGCGGGAGAGCACCTCCGTTATGGCGACCTCGCCGAGCGGGCCTCGATCCTCGCCGCCGCGATCCTCGACCGGGAGCCTCACGGGGCCCCGCCGCTGACCGCCGTCTACGCGGCCCGCAGCTCCGCCGCCTACGCCGGGGTTCTCGGCGCGTTGTGGGCGGGGCACGGCTACGTGCCGCTGAACCCGGGCTTCCCGCCCGACCGGCTGGCCGAGATGCTGCGCCGCTCCGGCGCCCCGGTCCTGATCGTCGACCGCGAGCGCGCCGCGCTGGTGCCCGAGCTGGTCAGGGACCTCGAGGCGCCGCCGATCGTCATCGACGCCGAGGCCACGATCGCCGCCGCCGCGGGCCGCGCCGACCCGGTCCCGCCCGGCGCCGGGGCCGAGGCGATCGCTTACCTGCTCTTCACCTCCGGCTCGACCGGCCGGCCGAAGGGCGTCGGCGTCACCCACGCCAACGTCACCTCCTTCCTCGCCGCGATCCGGGAGCGCTACGGCTTCGGACCGGCCGACCGCTTCTCACAGACCTTCGACCTCACCTTCGACCTCTCGGTCTTCGACCAGTTCGTCGCCTGGGACGCGGGCGGCTGCCTCTGTGTCCCGTCGGAGGCGCAGCTGATGTCCCCGGCCCGCTTCATCCGCGACTCGGGGCTGTCGGTCTGGTTCTCGGTGCCCTCGCTGGGGGCGATGATGCGCAAGCTGCGGATGCTGAAGCCGGACGGGTTCCCGACCCTCCGCGCGAGCCTCTTCTGCGGCGAGCCGCTGCCGGTCGAGCTGGCGCGGGCCTGGGCGGCGGCGGCGCCGAACTCGACCGTCGAGAACCTCTACGGCCCGACCGAGGCGACGATCGCCTGCACCGTGCAGCCCTTCGACCCGGCTGATGCGAGCGGCGCGGCGGAGCTGAACGGCGTCGTCGCGATCGGCGAGGCGTTCGGCGGGACCCGCACCGTCGTCGCCGGCCCCGACCTGCGCGAGGTCGAGCCCGGCGGCGAAGGCGAGCTGCTCCTGGCCGGGCCCCAGGTGACGCCCGGCTACTGGCTCGACGCCGAGAAGACCGCCGCCGCCTTCGTCCACCCGCCCGGCTCCGAGGAGGTCCACTACCGCACCGGGGACCGCGTCCGCCGGCCGCTCGCCGCGGGCGAGCCGATCCTCTACCTCGGGCGCATGGACCACCAGATCAAGGTCATGGGACACCGGGTCGAGCTCGGCGAGATCGAGGCGGTGCTGCGCGAGGCCTCAGGCATCGATGCGGCGATCGCGGTCGGCTGGCCGCTCACGGATTCTGGCGCCGGTGGCATCGCGGTCTTCATCGCCGACCCGGACGCCGACGTCGCGACGCTGCGCGACGCGCTGGCCGAGCGCCTGCCCGACTACATGGTGCCGCGCCGCTTCGAGCTGCTCGTGGAGCTGCCGCTGAACGCCAACGGCAAGTTCGACCGCCGCGCGATGCTGGCCTCGCTGGAGGCCGGCGACCCCCTCAGCGCGGCCCGTACCTGACCTCGGTCGGGCTCCAGTCGATCCCCGCCTTGCCCTTCTTCAGCCGGTAGTCGTCGGTCTTCGGGTTGCGGAAGCCGGGGTTGCAGCTGCGCTTGGAGCTCTTGCTGAGCCGCGGATAGCCTTCCCACTTGCAGACGACGTCTTCGCGCTCCTTCCAGTTCGGGAAGCCGCCGTCCCAGTCGGTCCAGCCGCGGTAGATCACGTTGCGTTCGATCGTCACGCCGCCGAACGGGCCTTCGCGCAGCGCCATCGGCAGGTCGTCCTCGGGCGTCCAGATCGTGTTCTGGCGGATCTTGATCCCGGTGGTCGGGCCGAAGATGTGGACGGTCAGCGACGGCCCGCAGTCGGTGTTCGCGCAGGCAGCGTCGTTGCGGAGGAAGAGGTTGTCTTCGAGCCGGATCCCTTCGACCGGCCCGCAGACGCCCGAGTTGCCGCCGCCGCAGAGGTCGTCCTGGTCCTTGACGAAGAAGCCCTGGCAGTGGTTGTCGTGCAGGTAGTTCTTGCGGAACACCAGGTGATCGCCGGTCCACACCGTCTGCAGGCAGTCGCTGTGATTGCCGTTCTCGTCGACCCCGGTGATCTCGTTGCCTTCGATCAGCAGCCCGACCCCGTCGCCGTTCGCGTCGTGATAGCGGTTGGCCCGGATCGCGTCCTCGCCGTAGGGCCCAGTGAGCTTGTTGCCGACGATCGCGACGTCGCTGCACGGCGTCGAGTCCGAGTCGCAGGCGTCGATCCCGAAATAGCCGCCGTAGATGTGGTTGTGGACGATCGAGATGCGGGACGCCCCGTCCTCGACCTCCACTTCATCGGAGATCTGAAAGCTTTCCAGCGTCACTCCGGAGCCGGAGATGTCGACCCCGTCGATCGTCGCCTTCCCCGCGTTGGCCGCCCGCAGGGTCACCGGCGCCCCCTTCCCGCGACCGCCGAGCGAGAGCTTCCCGTAGCTCCCGTCCTTCAGGCAGACGACCTTCCCCGGCCCGGCCGACTCGACCCGCGACCGCGCCGCGTCGAGACTGCCGACGGTGACGTCGCAGTGAGTGGGTGCCGGCTTGGCGATCGAGGAGCCGGGTGCGGCCAGGCAGACGGCGACCAGAACCACGACCGCGACGGCGAGGCGGCCCGGCAAGGGGGGGAGGGCCATGCGTCACTCTAGATCGCCCCGCCGAGCAAGAGGTCTGAATTTCGTAGGAGGGGCGGGCGTCTGAGGGGCGGTGTCCTGGGCGTCTCATGGAGGTCCTGGCAGGCTGTGACCTCCATGAGACGCCCAGGACGTGAGGGTCTCGTGAAACACCGGGCACAGGTCCGTCACGAACTCCGTACTTCCGTGACGGTCCTGCATGAAAGGAACCCTCCACCAGGGGTTGAGTTCGCACTTAGCCACGCTATGTGTGGCTAAGTGCGAACTCACCGGGGCGGGGCATGGGGAAGACGCTCGGAAGGGTGACGTTCCCGGCGTCTCCCTCACGGCGTCACAGTTCCTCCGCCGCTTTCATACCGAGTTAGCCGCAACCCCGCGTCCCGTGCTCGGGCGCCAGCTTCAAACGGCCCGAACCCTCACGGCCCGTAGTGCTCTTCCGCCGGGGACCAATCGACGCCGCGGCCGTCGGGGAGGCGGTAGTCGTCGGCGGAGGGGTTTTGGAATGGGGGGGAGCAGTCGACGGTCATGCCGGGGCGCTGCTTCGGCCATTCGCCTTCCAGGCGGCAGAGGGTGTTGTCGCGGAAGTCGGCCTTGGAGGCGTCGGTGTCGGTCCAGAAGCGGTAGATCGCGTTGTCTTCGACCTTGGTGCCGGGGGCGACGTTCTGGCGCAGCGCCAGCTGGGAGTCGAGGTGGTCGCCCCAGATCGTGTTGTGGGAGATGACGGCGTCGGTGTAGGGGCCGAAGATGTGCATGTAGATCGGCTGGCCGCAGGCGACGCCGCCTTCGGCGCAGGGTTCGTGGTTGCGGACCATCAGGTTGTCTTCGACCCGGAGGCCTTCGACCGGCCCGCAGACCCCTTCGACTCCCTGCGCGCAGAGGTCGTCCTGGTCCTTGACGAAAAAGCCCTGGCAGCGGTTGTCGTGCAGGTAGTTCTTGCGGAAGACGAGGTGGTCCCCCGTCCAGACCGCCTGCAGGCAGTCGGAGTGGTTGCCGTTCTCCCGGATGCCGGTGAACTCGTTGCCTTCGACCAGCAGCCCGACCCCGTCGCCGTCCCCGTCGTGGTAACGGTTGGCCCTGATCCCGTCCTCGCCCAGGGGCCCGTGGATCTTGTTGCCGATGATCTTGACGTCGTCGCAGGTGGTCGTGTCGGAGTTGCAGGCGTCGATCCCCAGGTAGCCGCCGGTGATCGTGTTGTGGGCGATCGTCACCTCTTTGGATTCCGGTTCGACCACGATTTCGCCATCGACGTCGAAGCGGGCGAAGGTGATGCCCTCGCCGGTGATCGTGGCGCCTTCGATCGTCGCCTTGCCCGGGTTCTCGGCCCGCACTTCGACCCCTTCGCCGGGGAACGCGCCCTGGAGGTCAACTTCAGGGTAAGAGCCGTCGGCGACGCAGACGACCTCACCGGGGGAGGCGTCGGAGAGGGCGGAGGTGATGTCCTCGGTGCTGGTGGCGAGCGCGTCGCAGACGGGCTGCGCGCTGGCCGCCGGTTGGGCGGTGGCGGTTTCCGGCTCCGGATCGGAGCTCGAGCCGGAGGAGGCCAGCACGACAGCGGCCGCGGCCAGCAAGGCCACGGCCACCGCCACGAAGGCGTATCCCATCCGTCGTCGGGGGCGCCGCATACACAGACAACGGCTGCGGCGCCCGCTTTCTTGTCAATCGGTCAGGGACCGAAATGCACTTCGGACGGCGCCCAGTCGACGCCGCGCCCGCTCGGCAGGCGGTAGTCGTCCGTCGCCGTGTTGGCGAAGGGCGGCGCGCATTCGACCGTGCTGCCCGGTCGCGAGGCGGGCCAGGTGCCTTCGATCCGACAGTAGGTGTTGTTCTGGAAGGTCGCCGGCGAGGCGTCGGTGTCGGTCCAGAACCGGTAGATCGCGTTGTTTTCGACCTTGGTCCCCGCGGCCACCCCTTCGCGCAACGCGAGCAGCGACGACAACCCGTCGCCCCAGACCGTGTTATGGGAGATCACCGCGTTCGTGTAGGGGCCGAAGATATGCAGGATCGTCGGCTGTCCACAGCCCGGCGCGCTTTCCGCGCAGGGTTCCTGGTTGCGCAGGAACAGGTTGTCTTCGACCCTGATCCCTTCGACCGGCCCGCAGACGCCGTCGCCGCCGGAGCCGCAGAGGTCGTCCTGGTCCTTGACGAAAAAGCCCTGGCAGCGGTTGTCGTGCAGGTAGTTCTTGCGGAAGACGAGGTGATCGCCGGTCCACACCGTCTGCAGGCAGTCGGAGTGGTTGCCGTTCTCGCGGATCCCGGTGAACTCGTTGCCTTCGACCAGGAGGCCGATGCCGTCACCGTTGCCGTCGTGGTAGCGGTTGGCCCTGATCCCGTCCTCGCCATAGGGGCCCTGGAACTTGTTGCCGATGATCTTCACGTCGTCGCAGGTGGTCGAGTCCGAGTTGCAGGCGTCGACCCCGAAGTACCCGCCGGTGATCTTGTTGTCCTGGATGGTGATTTCCTTCGACCCCTCCAAGACCTCGATTTCGTCGGTGGTGTCGAAGTAGGCGATGGTCAGGCCGGTGCCGGAGATTTCGGCGCCGTCGATCGTCGCGGCGCCGGGATCGGCGGCGCGGAGGGTCACCCCGGGGGCCGCCTTCGACCCGGTCAGTTTGACCTTGCCGTAGGTGCCGTCGGCGAGGCAGACGACCGCGCCGGGGGCACCGCTCGAGACCGCGCTCTGGGCGGCGCTCACCGAGCTGACGTTGGTGGTGCAGGCCGCCGGCGGATTCGTCGGCGGAGGCGGCGTCACCGGAGGTTCGGTGACCGGTGGTTCACTGACCGGCGGTTCACTGGCCGGAGGTTCGCTCGCGGGCGGCTCGGTGGTCGGCGATTCGGTCGTCGGAGGGGTCGGTTTCGTGCCGGTCGGCGGTTTCGACGGCGTGCCTTTGCCGCCGCCCGAGCCCGAGCCCGAACCGGAGCCGCCGGTCGACCCGCCGCTCGAGTCTCCCGGGTTCGACGGGGAAGAGGGTGAGCTGCCCGGCTGCGAGGTCCCGCGATGGTGGCGCACGCGATGCCGGTGGTGGCGGCGCGCCTTGCGCACGTTGTGGTGCGCTCGGGCCTGGGTGCGGGCGCGGATCATTTCGTCGAGCCCGGTCCGCTTGCCGGCGCTGCTCACGACGTTGCTGTCCAGCCCGATCTTCGCGAAGGCGAGCGAGCTTGCCGCCAGCAGGGCCACGAGGCTCATCAGGGCTATGGCGATCGCACGCCGACGCGCGCGACGTCTTTTACCGCTGGTAATCATGAGTTTTCCTCCCGCGAATTGCCATCGCAGTTGTCCTCGGTCCGTCTCCCGATTAACCGAGGGTCCGTTGCGTGGACCTGGACGTTTGTCCTACGCAAATCCTTGGACGAATATTCCTACGTGGCCGGGACGGTACCCAGGTAGCGAACCCAGAAGCTAAAAATCGGTAAAGGGATTCGCAAATTGCGGGTAATTCGGGCCCGTCTGGGGGGAATAGACGTTCGTTTTGACCTAACGAGCGGCGTAATGCTGCGAAATTTGAGTAGCCGAGAGAGCGGTTTTGTAGATCGCGACCTCGTCCAGGGTGCCCGGCGCGAACTGGGTCGTGCCGCCGCGGGACATGAAGTAGAGCGTCGAGTTGGCGAAGTTCCCGGCGCCGGTTCCGCTCGAGCCCTTGGTCACCGAGACGGCTTTGCCGTCGACGTAGGCGAGGATCTGGTTCGCGGCGGAGGCCGTCGTGTCGATCACGAACGCGTAGTGGTGCCAGGCCAGGACGCTCGGCCGGGTGAAGTAGATGTTGTTGCGGGAGGTGCCGCGGCCGATCGCGACTTCGAAGCGGCCGCCGGAGGTGCTGGAGGCGGGGTTGATCAGGAAGCCGCCGTTGGTGTTGTTGAGGTTGTTGGTCAGCTCCAGGACCTGGTCGTTGTTGCTGTTGAAGAAGAGTTCGTTCCAGCGGAGCCAGAATTCGATCGTGACTTTCGAGGTCCCGGAGAGGTTCACCGCGGCGCTCGCGTAGTCGTTGGTGCCGTCGAAGGAGGCCGCCCCGTTGGTGTCTCCGGTCAGCGGATGTGACTGATTCAGGCTGACCCCGTTGAAGGCGGTCGCGTTGGCGCTGCCGACCGAGTCCGCGAACGTGGTCCCGGAGGTCTCGCCGAGGCGCCAGTAGTCGACCAGCCCGGGCGTGCCGAGGACCGCCGCCTGGTAGGGGCTGCGGACGACCACCGGCACCGTCGTGGTGCTGGTGGCGCCGGCGTTGTCGGTCACCCGCAGGCCGACGTTGGTCGTGCCCGAGGTGGTGTAGGTACGGCTGGTTTTGTTGGTGGTCCCGGTGTTCGTCTCGTAGGTCCCGTTGCCGTCGAGATCCCATTCGTATTTGGTGATCGTCCCGTCAGGGTCGCTGGACCCGGCGGCGCTGAAGGCGACCGAGTTGCCCGAGGTGGCCGGGTTCGGGGTCGCGGTGAAGGAGGCGATCGGCGGGCGGTTCTGCACGGTCACGCTGACCGTTTTGGTCGCGGTGGCGCCGAAGTTGTCGGTGACGCGGAGGCCGACGTTCCGCGTGCCGGCGGTCGCGTAGTTGGCGATCGTGCTCGGCGTCGAGCCGGTGTTGAGCTCGTAGGTCCCGTTGCCGTCGAGGTCCCATTCGTATTTCGCGATCGTCCCGTCGGGATCGCTCGAGGCCGACGCGTCGAGGGTGACGCTGGTGCCCGTCGGCACCGGGTTCGGCGTCGCGGTGAAGGAGGCCGTGGGCGCCCGGTTCGTCGCCGTCACCGGGACCGTCGCGGTCGCGGTCCCGCCGGAGTTGTCGACGACCCGCAGGCCGACGGTCCGCGCCCCCGGGGTGGCGTAGGTCGTGGTCGTGGTCGGCGTGGTCGTGGTCGTCTCATACGAGCCGTTGCCGTCGAGATCCCATTCGTATTTGGCGATCGTCCCGTCGGTGTCTTTGGACGCCGACGCGTCGAAGGTCACGCTGGTGCCGGTCGGAGCCGAGGTCGGGGTCGCGGTGAACGACGCGGTCGGCGGCTGGTTGGAGATCGTCACGGGTTTGGTGACGGTCGTCGTCGCGCCGGCGTTGTCGGTCACGCGCAGGCCCACGTTCCGTTCGCCGGAGGTCGAGTAGGTCGTGCTCGCGGTCGGCGTGGTGCCGGTGCTCGTCTCAAAGGTCCCGTTGCCGTCGAGATCCCATTCGTATTTGGTGATCGTCCCGTCGGGATCGTTGGAGCCCGACGCGTCGAAGCTGACCACCTGGCCGGAGGTGGCCGGGTTCGGCGTCGCGGTGAAGGTGGCGACCGGGGCGCGGTTCTGGATCGTCACCGTGCGGGTGGTCGTCGCCGTGGCGCCGCCGTTGTCGGTCACCCGGAGGCCGATCGCGCGGCTGCCGGCGGTGGCGAAGCTGGTGCTCGCGGTCGGCGTGGTGCCGGTGCTCGTCTCATACGAGCCGTTGCCGTCGAGGTCCCATTCGTATTTCGCGATCGCGCCGTCGGGATCGCTCGAGGCGGAGGCGTCGAGGGCGATCGTGCTCCCGGTCGGCGCCGTGCTCGGGGTCGCCGTGAAGGAGGCCGTCGGCGTCTGGTTTTTGACGGTCACGGTCGAGGTCGCGGTGGCGGTGGCGCCGCGGTCGTCGGTGACGCGCAGGTGCACGGTCCGTTCGCCGGCGGTCGCGTAGGTCGCCGTGGTGGTCGGCGTCGTGGTTTCGGTCTCGTAGGTCCCGTTGCCGTCGAGGTCCCATTCGTATTTCGTGATCGTCCCGTCGAGGTCTTTCGACGCGGCCGCGCTGAAGGTGACCGTGGCGTTGGTGTTCGCCGGGTTGGGCGAGGCGGTGAACGACGCGGTCGGCGGTTTGTTCGGCGTCGCGGCCTGGTAGTGGCCGGCGATCGTCGCGGCCGAGAGCGGTTCGCCGAAGATCGCCACGTCGTCGAGGCTGCCGGCGCCGTTCAGGCTCGTCCCGGCCCGCGACATGAAGCTGAGCGTCGCGTCGGCGAAGTTGCCCGCGCCGGTGCCGTTGGCGATCTTCGTGTACGGGACCGCTTTGCCGTCCACGTAGGGCACGATCTGTTCGGCCGCCGGCGCCTGCGTGTTCAGCACGAAGGCGTAGTGGTGCCAGACGCCCGCGGTCGGCCGTTCGAAGGTCGCGAGGTTGCGCGATTCGCCGCGGCCGATGCCGACGGCGAAGCTGCCGAAGCTCGAGTTCGGGTCGACCAGGAAGCCGCCGTCGTTGTCGTTGAAGTTCGGCGTGTACTCGAACGCGAGCTGGTCGTTGTTGCTCCATTCGTTCCACTTCATCCAGAACTCCAGCGTGATCGCGGAGTCGCCGGAGAGGGTCAGCGGCGCCGTGGCGGCGTCGTTCGAGCCGTCGAAGCCGACCGCGGTGTCGGTGTCGCCGGCGACCGCGCCGGGCACGCCGAGGGTCGGTTCCCCGAGCGTCGTCGCGGGCGCGCCGCCGACCGGGTCGGCCAGGGTCGAGCCGGATTGCTCCCCCATCGACCAGAAGTGCTGGAGGCCGGGGGTGGCGGCGACGGCGGCGCGATATGCCGCACCGCTGCCGCTGCCACCGCCGCCTCCTTCTTCACCGCCACCTTCCGACGGCTGCACGGTCAGCGTGCGGGAGGTGACGGCGGTTGCCCCGGAGTTGTCGGTGACCCGCAGGCTCACCTGGATCGTCCCGGCGGTGCCGAAGGAGCGGGTCACTTTCGGGTTCGCGCCGGTGCTGGTCTCGAAGGTGCCGTCCCCGTCGAGGTCCCATTCGTACTGTTCCACCGTGCCGTCGGCGTCGGTGGAGGCAGAGGCGTCGAGGGTCACCGCTTCGCCGACTTTGGCGCTCGCCGGGGCGGTGAAGCTCGCGGTCGGCGGCTGGTTGCCTTTGACGCCCGCGAAGTGGCTCGCGACCTGGGCGGCGCTCAGCGGCCGGTCGTAGACGGCGACGTCCTGCAGGTCCCCGGCGCCGCGCAGCGCGGTGCCGCCGCGGGACATGAAGTAGAGCGTCGAGTTGGCGAACGGCCCGGCGCCGGTTCCTTCGGCGGCGCCCTTGGTGTAGGCGACCGGTTTGCCGTCCACGTAGGGGACGATCTCTTCGTTCGCGGGCGCGGCGGTGTCGAGGACGAAGGCGTAGTGATGCCAGACCCCGGCGCTCGGCCGGGCGAACAGCGCCAGGTTGCGCGAGGAGCCGCGGCCGAGCGCGACCGCGAACTGGCCGTAGCTCGAGTTCGGGTCGACCAGGAAGCCGCCGTCGTTGTCATTGAAGTTCGGCGTGTACTCGAAGGCGAGTTCGTCGTTGTTCGCCCAGGCGTCCCACTTGAGCCAGAACTCGACCGTGATCGCGGTGTCGCCGCCCAGCTGCAGCGGCGCGCTGGCGGCGTCTTTCACGCCGTCGAAGCCGGCCGCGGTGCCGGTGTCGCCGGGCGCTCCGCCGGGCACGCCGAGGGTCGGCGCGCCGAGCATCGTCGCCGGGCTGGTCCCGGCTTTGTCGGCGAAGACCGAGCCGGAGGTCTCGCTCAGCGGCCAGTAGTCGACCAGGCCGGGGGTGCCGAGCACGGAGCCGCTGTAGTCGGCGGGTCCGCTTTCTTCGCCGCCGGTGCCGGCTTCTTCGACCGTGACGGAGCGGGTCGCGGTGCCGGTGTTGCCGGCGTTGTCGGTCACCCGCAGGCCGACCGCGACGTTGCCGGCGCCGGTGTAGGTGGTGCTGACGCTCGGGGTCGTGCCGGTGTCGGTCTCGTAGGAGCCGTTGCCGTCGAGATCCCATTCGTATTTCGCGATCGTCCCGTCCGGATCTTTCGAGCCGGAGGCGTCGAAGGTCAGTTTTTCGCCGACTTTCGCCGTCGCGGGGGCGGTGAAGGTCGCCTGCGGGCGGCCGTTCGGGCCGTTCGAGGCGCGCTGCTGGGAGATCGTCGCCGCGCTCAGCGCTTTGGTGAAGATCGCGACGTCCTGCAGGTTGCCCGCGCCCCAGAGTTCTTTGCCGCCGCGCGACATCAGCGCCAGGGTCGATTCGGCGAACGCCGGAGCGCCTTCGCCGTTGACCGCCTTGGTGTAGGTGACCGGTAGGCCGTCCACGTAGGGCACGATCTGTTCGGCGGCCGGAGCCTGCGTGTTCAGCACGAAGGCGTAGTGGTGCCAGGCGCCCGCGGTCGGCCGTTCGAAGAGGGCGACGTTGCGCGAGGAGCCGATCCCGAGCGAGACCGCGAACTTGCCGAAGCTCGAGTTCGGGTCGATCAGGAACCCGCCCGGGTTGTCGTTGAAGTTCGGCGTGTACTCCATCGCCAGTTCGTCGTTGTTCGCCCAGGCGTTCCACTTCATCCAGAAGGAGACCGTGATCGCTTTCTGGCCGCCGATGTGGAGCGGCCCGGTGGCGGTGTCGTTGACGCCGTCGAATTTCACCGAGCTCGTGGTTTCGCCGGGCACGCCGCCGGCGGCGCCGAAGGTCGGTTCGCCGGCCGCGGTCAGCGGGCTGTTGCCGACCGTGTCGGCGAGCGTCGGGCCGGAGGCCTCGCTCAGCGGCCAGTAGTCGGCGATCCCGGGCGTGGCGAGGACCGCGTCGGTGTAGCTGGCGCCGGTGCCGCCCAGCGGCGGGCCTTCTTCTTCGCCGCCGGTCCCACCACCACCGGTGCCGCCGCCGCCCGTGCCCCCTTCGGAGCCTTCGCTGCCTTCGGTCCCTTCGACCATTTCGGCTTTGAAGTGTTTGGCGATGGTCGCCGCGGAGAGCGCCCGTTCGTAGATCGCGACCTCGTCGAGGTTGCCCTGGCCGAAGTTGGCCCCGGCGGCGCGCGACATGAAGTTGAGGACCGAGTTGGCGAAGTTGCCCGCCCCGGTGGTGCTGTCGAGCTTCTGGTAGCTGACCGGTTTGCCGTCGACGTAGGGGATGATCTGTTCGGCCGCCGGTTTGGCGGTGTTGACGACGAAGGCGTAGTAGTGCCACGCGCCGGCGCTCGGGCGTTCGAAGAAGATGTTGTTGCGCGCGCTTTCGGTGCCGATCCCGAAGCCGAAGGTGCCGCCGAACTGCGGCGCGTCCGGGTCGACCAGGAAGCCGCCCGCGTTGGTGTTGAAGTTGTTGGTGAACTCCATCGCCAGTTTGTCGTCGCTGTTGAAGGCGTCCCAGTTGAGCCAGAACTCGACCGTCAGCGTGTGGGTGTTGCTGAGGTCGACGTTGGCCTGGGCGGCGCCGGTCGAGCCGTCGAAGCGGGCCGAGTGGTCGGTGTCTTCGGCGATCGCGCCGGGCTGGCCGAAGGTGACGCCGCCGGTCGCGGTCGCCGGTCTCGAGCCTTTGGAGTCGGAGAAGGTCGGGCCGTTCATCTCACCCAGGCGCCAGTAGTGGGCGAGCCCGGGGGTGGCGAGGACGGAGGTCGAGTAGTGGCTCGGTTCGCCGGAGCTGACCGTGATCGGGCGCGTCGTCGTCGCCGTCTTGCCGCCGTTGTCGGTCACCCGCAGGCCGACCGAGTAGTTACCGGGCGTGGG
>Ga0153956_1000715_pt1 | contig 34363 bp, 30 predicted proteins | sample TSFL040MetaG_FD_104704 | JGI IMG/M metagenome (GOLD analysis project Ga0153956, IMG submission 104704) | Attine ant fungus gardens microbial communities from Florida, USA - TSFL040 MetaG | ecosystem: Host-associated > Fungi > Mycelium > Unclassified | place: USA: Florida, Wekiwa Springs... | reverse complement strand
GTCGTTCTGTCGTTCTGTCGTTCTGTCGTTCTGTCGTTCTGTCGTTCTGTCGTTCTGTCGTTCTGTCGTCAGCGATGATGGGCCGCGCTCAGCCGCGCAGCAAGGCGTACGCGTCGCGTTCGAGCTGCTCGCGGTAATCCGGATGCGCAATGGCGATCATGCGCCGCGCGCGCTCCTTCAAGGTGTGCCCGCGCAATTCCGCCGCGCCGAACTCGGTCACCACCAGATCGGCGTCGCTGCGCGGCGTGGTGGTGACGGCGCTGGCGATGCGGCTCACCACCCGGCTGATGGCGCCCGCCTTGGCGGTGGCCGGCAGCGCGATGATCGAGCGCCCGCCGCGCGAACGCAGCGCGCCGCGCACGAAATCGAGCTGGCCGCCGACGGCGCCGATGTAATGGTCGCCGGCGATTTCCGCGTTCACCTGTCCGGTGAGGTCGACCTCGATCGCGGAATTGATGGCGATGAAATGATCCAGCCGCCCCATCACCTCGATGTCATGGGTGTGAACCACCGGCTGCAAACAGACGCAGGGATTCTCGTGCGCGAAGCGATACAGGCGCTGCGTGCCGAACAGCACGCCGCTGGTGCACAAACCGCGGTCGACGGTTTTGCGCGCATTGGTCAGCGCGCCGCATTCGATCAGCTCGACGATGCTGTCGCCGATCAACCCGGAATGCACGCCGAGATCGCGGCGGTCGCGCAGCGCCGATAAAATCGCATCGGGAATCGCGCCAATGCCGGTTTCCAGCACCGCGCCGTCGCCGATGTAATGGGCGGCGTGGGCGGCGATCCGCTTTTCGGTTTCGCCAACCGCCGCCCGTTTCAGCTCCAGCGGCGGTCGCGAAGTGCGCACGATGTAATCGATGCGCAAATCGGCCAGGCCCCGGTTGCCATGCGTCCACGGCAACTGGTCGTTGACCTCGGCGATCACCACGCGCGCGGCGCGCGCGGCGTCGATCAGGAAATCGTTGGCCAGCCCGAAACTGTATTCGCCGCGCGCGTTGGGCGCGCTCAACTGAATGAAGGCCGCGTCGCAGCGCATCGCGCCCGAAGCGAGCAGTTCGGGCAGCTGCGAAACATGGTTCGGCACCACGTCGAACACGCCGGCCTTCGACAGGCGCTGCGCGTTGCCGAAAACCCCGTAACCGGAAAAGCGCAGGAAATCCGCATGTTCCGGCTGCCAGGTCTCGGAAAATACCGGCCCGAAAAACAGGCGCACGCCACCGATATCGGCGCGCTGCCGCACCAGCGCCTCGGTCAGCGTGCGTGGCTCGGCCGTACCCTGGCTCACGAAAATCACATCGCCGGCGCGCAGCATGCGCGTCAGGTCCAGGGAATCCGCCGACAGCTCAATCATGCTCATCCAACCTGTTATTGTTTTTTGCTTACGTATTCGGGTCTCCGTCGAACGGCGACCCCCTTTTACCGATTCGAACCATGCCGCGATATTCGGGACCGTGTCCCGCGCGCCAACATCATCGCTGTTTCCAGCATCGAACCCGGCGCGCCAACGCGTCGCGAACGCCCGTCCATACTCCGGTCGTCATTTTTCAGCGCTGGAATCCGCGACCCGATCCGCCAGCCCCACCAGCGCGCGCGCACGCTTGAGCAAAGGACCATCGATCATGCGGCCCTCGAAATCGAACGCGCCGACGCTGTTGGCATCCGCCTCGCGCGCCGCCGCGAGCAGGCGGCGGCCGCGCTCGACCTCCTCCGGCGCCGACGAAAACATTTCATTGGCCAGCTCGACCTGGCGCGGCAACAGGCAGATTTTTCCGCCGTAGCCGAGCTCGCGCCCGCACGCCGCATCCGCGCGAAAACGCTGGTCGTCGCGTATTTCCACCACCGCCTGATCGAGCGCGGCAAGGCCCGCCATTTTCGCCGCCAGCACGGTCTGCGAACGCGCGTACAACACTTCCAGTCCTTCCGGCGTGCGTTGTCCGCCGATATCGGTGATGTAATCCTCGGCGCCGAAATACAGCGCGCCCAGGCGCGGCTCCGATTCGGCCAGCGCCAACACATGGGCCACGCCACGCATCGATTCGACGCCGCCGACGATCGACAACGGCCGCGCGCCCAAGGCCTCGCGCAACGCCAGGGCCGCGCCGATCTCGCGCAGCTGCGCGGGCGCTTCGATCTTCGGCACGACAACGCCGTCGATGTCCGCGGCCAGCGCCGCGCGTAAATCGGCTTCGGCGTGCGCGGAGCCGGTTTCATTGATCCGCACGAACAACAGCCCGCGCAACGCCTGCGCGCGCAGGAAGCCGACGATCTCGTTCAGCTGCGCCCGCGCGGCGGCTTTATCGGCCTCCGGCGTGCCGTCCTCCAGATCGATGACGAAAGCGTCCGCCGCAATGCGCGGAAACTTTTTCAAGCGATCCGGCTGATTGGCCGGCGCGAACAGCAAACTGCGAACCAGGTTCATGCATCACCGCGTTATTATTTTTTCCGGTTCATCGGATCGCTTCAGTCGAATAGAAATTTCGCAAATTCATCCACCGGCGCGCGCTCGACGGAAAAACGGTTTTCCGGGGCATCGGGGTCCGCATATCCCAGCGCCATGCCGCACACCACCACTTCGCGCTCCTCCAATTGCAACTCGGCGCGAATGATTTTATGAAAACGGGCAAAGGCCGCCTGCGAACACGTGTCGAGGCCACGGGCGCGCGCCGCGATGCAGATGTTTTCCAGAAACATGCCGTAATCGAGCCAGCTGCCGATTTCCAGCGCGCGATCGATGGTGAAAATCAAACCCACCGGCGCATCGAAAAACACATAGTTGCGGCCGTGCTGGGCATGCATGCGTTCGCGCTCGCGCTTGCCGATGCCGAGCGCGCCATACAAATCCCAGCCGATCTTGCGGCGCCGGCTCAGATAAGGTTCGGGAAAGGTTGCCGGATAATACTGATATTCCGCCTGATGCTCGTCGCCGCGCGCGTCGTGCGCCGCCAGCAGCGCCGCCGTCAACGCCGCCTTGCGCGCGCCGCCCAGCGCGTAGACCCGCCAGGGCTGCATATTGGTGCCGCTCGGCGCGCGGCTCGCCACTTCGAGAATGTCGCGCAGCGTCGCGCGGTCCACCGCTGTCGGCAGAAAGGCGCGGATCGAACGCCGCGAGCCGATGGCCCGATCCACGATCTGTTGTTCGTTGCCCGTTGTCATGGATACCGCGATGTCCGTTAAAGGAGTGACGGCCGCCTCTCGATTCACCGCGCCGGCTTGCAGCGCATGAATGCCGAACGGCGCATGATGCATACCACTTCGCCGCGCTGGTTGTAACCGCGGTGCTCGAACTCGACGATACCCGCGTCCGGCCGCGACTTGCTCGGGCGCTTGCCCAGTACCGTGGTTTCCACGCGCAGCGTGTCGCCGTGGAACATGGGTTTTGGAAACTGCACATTGTCGAAACCGAGATTGGCGATGGTGGTGCCGAGCGTGGTGTCGGTCACCGACATGCCCACCACCAGCCCCTGCGTCAACAGGCTGTTGACCAGGCGCTCGCCGAACTCGGTCTTGGCGGCGAACTCGGCGTCGAGATGCAGCGGCTGCGTGTTCATGGTCAAGGTGGAAAATAAAACATTGTCCATCTCGGTAATGGTGCGTCCGAGCGCGTGCTTGAACGTGTGTCCGATTTCGAATTCCTCAAAATACAATCCGGCCATTTCAGCTGTCCCCGCGCCGCGCGCGCTCCGTTGTTGTTATTGTCGATGTCGCCGCCGTTCAATAGGATTTCGGCAGGCCGAGAACTTTTTCCGCGATGAAACATAAAATCAATTGCGGGCTGATCGGCGCGATGCGCGGAATGAAGGATTCGCGCAGATAGCGCTCGACATGGTATTCCTTCGCGTATCCGAAACCGCCGTGGCTCATCACCGCCGCCTGGCAGGCCTTGTATCCGGCCTCGCCGGCCAGATATTTGGCGCTGTTGGCCTCGGCGCCGCAGGGCAGACCGTTGTCGTATTTCCAGGCGGCGTTGAACACCATCAGCCGCGCCGCCTCCAATTCCATCCAGCACTCCGCCAGCGGATGCTGCACGCCCTGGTTCTGGCCGATGGGGCGGTTGAATACGACGCGCTCCTTCGCGTACTGCGTGGCGCGCCGGATCGCCGCGTGGCCCAATCCCACCGCCTCCGCCGCGATCAGCACACGCTCCGGATTCATGCCGTGCAGGATGTATTCGAAGCCCTTGCCCTCCTCGCCGATGCGATCCTCGACCGGTACTTTCAGGCCGTCGATGAACACCTGGTTCGAGTCGACCGCCTTGCGTCCCATTTTTTCGATTTCGCGCACCTCGACGAAACGGCGGTCGAGATCGGTGTAAAACAGGCTGAGTCCTTCCGTGTTCTTTTTCACCTGCTCCAAGGGCGTGGTGCGCGCCAGTATCAGCATTTTCTTCGCGGTCTGCGCCGTCGAGATCCACACCTTGGCGCCGTTCAGCACGTAGTGATCGCCATGGCGCTCGGCGCGCGTTTTCAATTGCGTGGTATTGAGCCCGGTGTTCGGTTCAGTGACCGCGAAACAGGCCGTTTCCTCGCCGCGCACCAGCGGCGGCAGCATGCGCTGTTTTTGCTCCTCGGTGCCGAACACCACCACCGGATTCAAGCCGAAAATATTGATATGCACAGTGGACGCGCCGCTCATGCCGGCGCCGGATTCGGCAATGGCCTGCATCATGATCGCCGCCTCGGTGATGCCGAGGCCGGAGCCGCCGTAGGCTTCGGGAATGCAGATGCCGAGCCAGCCGTTACGCGCCAGCGCCTGATGCAGCTCGACGGGAAAGCCCCCGTCGCGATCTTTCGCCAGCCAGTAGTCGTCGCCGAATTGCGCGCAGATTTCAGCGATCGCGGCGCGAATCGATTCCTGCTCGGGAGTGAATGCAAAGTTCATTGTTATTATCCTCGGGGCACCGCATGCCCGCCTTCAACTCATGAATGTTTGTTGTGCGCGCGGATCAGCGAACCACGCCGGCCCCCTGGAGCGCGGCGATGTCATCCGCGCCGAATTCCAGTTGCGCGAGAATCTGCGCGCTGTGTTCGCCCAGCTCCGGCGCCGCGCTGCGCAAGGCCGGCACCGCGCCGCCATCGGCCCGCACCGGAAACAGGACGAAGGTTTCACCGTCGATAGCCTGCGCGCAACCGCGCGCGCGCACCTGCTCGCTGGCGCTGGCCGCGGCCGGCGTCACGCACAGCTCCACCGGCAGATCGCAGGCCGCGAACAATTCGAGCCACTGCGCCGCGTCGCGCGTGCGCAGCAAATTGTGCAACAGCCGCGAGAGTTCATCGCCATGAAGACGGCGGCCCGCGTTGTCGTCGAAGCGCGGCGCGTCCACTTCCGGCGCGAAGGCGCGCACGCCTCTGCGGAAATTTTTCCAGAAATGTTCTTCGACCAGACCCAGCGTGATGAACTGCCCATCCGCCGTTTCGAAAATGTCGTTGGCCGCGAACAGGTGGCCGCTGGGATCGGTGTCCGGATCCAGGCCGTGGCGCAGCGCCGAACAAAACAGCGTCGCCTCCAGCAGGCCGAGATCGAGTTCAGTGCCGCGCCCGGTGCGCCCGACCTCGTGCAACGCGGCCAGAATCGCGGTAGCGGCGAAGGCGCCGCCGGCCACGTCGGCGATCGGCAGGCTGGAGCGCGCCGGCTGGCGACCCCACTGGCCCGCGAAAGCCAGTCCACCGGCCGCCGCCAGATAATTGAGATCGTGGCCGGGGCGATCGCGCCAGGGGCCGTTCTGACCGTAACCGGACAACGAACAATAAATCAGACGCGGATTGTGCTGTGCCAGCGTCGCGTAACCGACGCCAAGACGCGCGGCCACGCCGGGCCGGAAGGTTTCGATGGCGATGTCGGCCCAGCGCGCCAGACGCTCAACCACCTCCGCGCTCCCGGCTTGTTTAAGATCCAGCGCGATGCTGCGTTTATTGCGATTGGCGGCGCGGTACATCGCCGGCAACACTGCGCGCGCGGCATCGCCCGCCGGCGGCTCGACCTTGATGACATCGGCGCCGAGATCGGCGAATACCGCCGTCGCCAACGGTCCCGGCAGGAGCACGGAGAAATCCAGCACACGGACGCCGGCCAGCGGCTGCCAGTGCGCGCGGTCCGCGGTCATCGCATCGTCTCCATAACAGGCCCTTTATGCATTGATACTCCTGGAGCGATTGGCAAACGTCTTAATTGTCTGGGTAATCCGGATTGATGATGACGTAATCCGGGACAGCCCAAACCAGATTTTTGGCGGAACAGCTGGCAAGATTGGGCCAGTACATTTTGACCTGCTTGCGTGTCGTAACGGATGTCAGCAACGCCGAATAGGCGCGATTGACATTGTCCTGATTGGCCCAGTTGATCGAACACCAGTCTGAACAAACACCTGACGTTGAGAAATGCACACCGTTGCTGGCAATGATGACGCTTGTTACTTTTTCAAGACATTCCACACCGGCAAGAGAGTACTGGCTCATGAACAGCGCGCTAGCCACAATAATTTTTTTGACCATAAAAAACTCCGTTAAAAATAATCCGAATACCGTTGTTCGGTAATAATAGATGATACGGAGCGGGGCCCGATGCACCAAGCCCATCGAAGGGTCATCGAAGAGGCGACCGGTGTCGGATTGGTGAAAGGCGGATACATCGTGAATCCTGGTTTCTTTATTGGGGTCGGCGGCGATTTGTGACGGCGCGGCTAACGAATCATTTTCAGGATATTGAAAAAATATTATAGTAACTGAAAATCAAAAACAACCCGGCCACCCGCTGTATAACGCGGGCCGTTTCGATTAGCCTGGAGCGCCACGCTGCCCGGCCTAGGTTTCGCAACAGTCCCCAGGGCGGCGCCGCGAATAATCATAACGAGGACATTCCATGTATCAGCGCGCCAAGGCGGTTCTCTGCCGCGAACTCAATCAACCCGTGGTGGTCGAGGAAATCGACATCGAAGGACCGCGTCACGGCGAAGTGATGATCAAGATGGTGGCCTGCGGCATCTGCCACAGCGATGCCTCCGCGGTGAACGGCACCATCGCGTCCTTCTCGAAAACCCTGCCGCTGATTCTCGGCCATGAGGGCGCCGGTGTGGTGACGGCGGTCGGCGCCGGTGTCAGCCAGCTCGCCGTCGGCGATCACGTGCTGAGCTCCTTCGCCAGCATGTGCGGCAAATGCCGCTACTGCACCTCGGGCAAACCCGCGCTGTGCGATCAATCCTCGAAAGCCGTGGCGACCTTGCCGGACGGCAGCTTGCGCACGCGCAGCCTCGGCGGCGACCCCGTCTACGTCGCCTGCGGCCTCGGCGTGATGGCCGAATACGCCACCGTGAGCCAGGACAATGTGGTGAAGATCGACGCCGGCGTGCCGCTGGATAAAGCCGCGCTGATCAGCTGCGGCGTGATGACCGGCGTCGGCGCCGCCACCAACACAGCGAAAGTCGCTCCCGGCTCCATCTGCGTGGTGATCGGCGCCGGCGGCGTCGGCTTGAACACGATCCAGGGCTGTAATATCGCCGGCGCGCGCATGATCGTGGCCGTCGACACCTCCGATTTCAAACTCGATCTCGCGCGCCAGTTCGGCGCCACCCACACCGTCAACGCGAACAACGAAGAAAACGTGGTGAAGGCGGTGCGCAAGCTCACCGGCGGCGGCGCCGATTACAGTTTCGAGTGCATCGGCTACGGCCCCACCGTCGAACAGGCCTATGGCGTGCTCGCCAAGGGCGGCGTCGCCGTGGTGGTGGGCGTGGCCAAAGCCACCGACATGACCTCGATCCGCACCATGACGCTGCCGTTCGAGGAAAAGACTCTGACCGGCAGTTATTACGGATCGACGCGGCCGCATCTCGATTTCCCGCGCCTGCTCGGCCTGTACCAGTGCGGCAAACTGAAACTCGACGAGCTGATCACCCGCACCTATTCCATCGACGAGGCGCCGCAGGCCTTCGCCGATCTGCTCGAAGGCCGCAACGCGCGCGGCGTGATCGTTTTCTGAAACCGATTTCCCTTTCACTTTTTGCAGAGTCATCGACCATGAACACCAGCAGCGAATTTTCCCTGAGCGAAGCGGCGACGCGATTTATCGCCGCACCGAAAAAATGCCTGATCGGCGGCGAGTGGCGCGACGCGCGGAGCGGCGCCACCCTCGACGTGCGCAACCCGGCCACCGGCGAGGTCATCGCCAAGGTGCCCGCCGCCGACGCCGGCGATATCGATCTCGCCGTGCGCGCGGCGCGCAATGCCTTCGAAGGCAAGGAGTGGCGCGGCGCGCGTCCCATCGACCGCGAGCGCTGGCTGCACAAGCTCGCCGACCTGATCGAGGCCAACGCGCACGAACTGGCGGAAATCGAAACCCTCGACAACGGCAAGCCGATCAATTTTTCGCGCCGCGTCGACGTTACCCAGGCGGCGGATTTCCTGCGTTACATCGCCGGCTGGGCCACCAAGATCGAAGGCTCCACGGTGGAAGTCTCGGCGCCCGCGTTTCGCAAAAACGATTTCTTCGGTTACACGCAGCGCGAACCGGTGGGCGTGGTCGGCGCCATCATTCCCTGGAATTTTCCGCTGCTGATGGCGGCGTGGAAGGTCGGCCCCGCGCTGGCCGCCGGTTGCACGGTGGTGCTCAAACCCGCCGAGGACACGCCGCTGACCGCGCTGCGCTTCGCCGAGCTCGCCCTTGAAGCCGGCTTCCCCGCCGGCGTGCTGAACGTGGTGACCGGGCTCGGCCATGTCGCGGGCGCCGCGCTGGCGGCGCATCCCGGCGTGAACAAGATTTCCTTCACCGGCTCCACGCAGGTCGGCAAATTGATCGGCAAGGCCGCGATGGACAACATGACGCGCGTGTCCCTCGAACTCGGCGGCAAATCGCCGGTGATCGTGCTCGACGACGCCGATGTGAAAAGCGCCGCCGCCGGCGCCGCCAACGCGGTGTTTTTCAACATGGGCCAGGTGTGCGTGGCCGGCTCGCGGCTCTACGTGCAACGCAATATTTTCGATGCGGTGGTGGAAGGCGTCAGCGCCGCGGCGCAGAAACTGCGCATCGGCCCGGGCCTCGACCCGAACAGCCAGCTCGGCCCGCTGGTTTCGGAAAAACAGATGAATCGCGTGCGCGGTTATATCCAAAGCGGCGTCGATGAGGGCGGCCAACTGCTCACCGGCGGCGAGCGCGTCGGCGAGCGCGGCTACTTCGTCAAGCCGGCGGTGCTCACCGGCCTCGGCGAGCAGGCGAAAATCGTGCAGGAGGAAGTGTTCGGGCCGGTGGTGGTGGCAACGCCCTTCGACGATATCGAGGAAGTGGTGAAACTCGCCAACAACACCAGCTACGGTCTTGCCGCCAGCATCTGGTCGAACGATCTCAAGCGCGTGCAAAAACTGATTCCGCGCATCGAGGCCGGCACCGTGTGGGTCAACTGCCACGGCGTCATGGATAACGCCCTGCCCTTCGGCGGCTACAAGCAATCGGGCCTCGGCCGCGAAATGGGCCGCAGCCTGATCGATCACTACACCGAAACCAAATCGGTGCTGATGATGCTTTAAAACCTGCATTGATGGTGCTTCGGAAGGAAAGCCACCATGGAGGTGGCGCTGCGTCGATGCGGAGGCCGAGCGAATGATTCCGAAGGCGCGTGTCTATAGAAGGTGCAATACCGATATCGGCACGCGCCCTCTCGCGATCACGATTCGTTGCCGCCCATGTCTGTATTGATTCAACAACAGGAGTTTTTTCATGCGTTATAAACTCTTCGGCCGCTCCGGCCTGCGTGTTTCGGAATTGTGTCTGGGCGCCATGACCTTCGGCAAGGATTGGGGCTGGGGCGCCGACGACAGCGTGAGCCGCGCCCAGTTCGACGCCTTCGCCAATGCCGGCGGCAATTTCATCGACACCGCCCACGTCTACACCGAAGGTTCCAGCGAGCGCCTGGTCGGCGATTTCATCAAGGCCGACCGCGATCATTTCGTCGTCGCCACCAAATACACGCCGGCCACCAGCGGCGGACTCAGCAAATCCGGCAACAGTCGCAAAAACATGATGCGCTGCGTCGAACAAAGCCTGCGCCGGCTCGATACCGATTACATCGATCTCTACTGGCTGCACATCTGGGACGCGACCACGCCGCTCGATGAAATCATGCGCGGCCTCGACGATCTGGTGAGCGCGGGCAAAGTGCATTACGTCGCGGTTTCCGACACGCCGGCCTGGCAGATCAGCCGCGCCAACATGCTGGCCGACCTGCGCGGCTGGGCGCCTTTTGTCGGCATCCAGGTGGAATACAGCCTGCTCGAACGCACGCCCGAACGCGATCTGCTGCCGATGGCGAAGGAACTCGATCTCGGCATCACCGCGTGGTCGCCGTTGGCCGGCGGCGTGCTGTCGGGAAAATACCTGGACAACTCCGGCCCCGACGCCGGCCGCATGGGCGCGGTGCCGCTCACCGAACGCCAGCGCGCCATCGCGCAAACACTGGTGAGCGTGGCGCGGGAGGTGAATCGCTCGCCCAGCCAGGTCGCCCTCGCCTTCATCCGCCAGCAACAGCGTTTCGGCGCGATCATTCCGATTCTCGGCGCACGCACGCTGGAGCAATTGCACGACAACCTCGGTTGCCTGGACCTCGTTCTCGCTCCCGAACATCTGCAAAAACTCGACGCGGCCACCGCGGTGGACCTGGGCTTCCCGCATTCGATGCTCGAATCCGACATGGTGCGCACGCTCGCCTTCGGCGGCGAGTTCGATAAGCTCGACAATCATCGCAAGTAAGCGCAACGCTCACCGACAAGCCGGCGACTTCGCCGGCTTTTTATTCCGTTAAGGATGCACAAGCGCACCACCTCCGACAAATGCTAGCGTGCAAGCATTGCCCCATAATGGGCACCGGGTGAAAACTGATTTCACTTCATGGCGATCAGAGGCATCGGACATCTCGAAAAACCAAGGCGCCAGCCGCTGCCCGTCAGCGCCGTTCCACTACCCTGCCCGCGGCCACTGGACACCGGAGGACAGCGCAGCCATTGAATATCGCGCTTCAACTCAGTTCTTATTGAAAGGCATCCGCTTTTGCTTCGTTGCACACCACGCTTTCTCGTTTCATCATTTGCACTCAAACAACCAAGGCCTTACGCTTCACGCCGCCTTATCGAAGCTGTCAGGATGCGACACCTCGTTCAGCGGCAATTCAGCTGCGGCTGCTTAAGGTCGACACCGGAACGGCGCCCGATCCAGCATGACGCTCCGCATTTTCAGTCGAGGAAAATTCGCATGAACAACAATAAACTTCTCTGGCCGGCCCTCATGGTATTCGGCCTGCTGACCCAGGGCGCGGCGGCTGAAAGCATGCGCTGCGGAACCAGCCTGGTCAGCATGGAGGACAGCAAGGCCGAGGTGGAGATGAAATGCGGCGCGCCCGCCGCCATCGACGCCTATTGCCGCAACGAATATGTGCCGGCCAAGTATGGCTACGACACCATTTGCCACAACGTGGATTTATGGACCTACAATTTCGGCCCGGGCACCTTCCTGATGAAAGTGGAATTCGAGGAAGGCCGGCTCGTCAGAATCAGCCACGGCGATCGCGTGAAATAAGTCCAGTAATGCCACCGGGCAAACCAGCAGTTTGGCTGCGCTGGTTTGCCAACGGCTGAACGACAGGCCTGAGTATCAACGTTCACTCATCGCCAGCCAGCCTTCACCCGCGTAAACAGAACTTTTTATGCGCGACGTCGCCACGTCATCGCGGTTATTAATCGCAGTATTGGCATTTGCTGCGCGGACAAGCTCTTCGCCACCGCGGGTCTTTTAACAAATCTCAATGCGCTCAGGACACCGGCAATACCGTGTCCATCCATCGCGCCAGCCGTTCGCACAACAGGGATATCGAAGGAAACAGAAAATGGCTGTGCCCGGTGTCGGGCAATACCAGCAATGCCATCTCCGGGCTGCCGGAAAAACTCGCGGGTATCGCGTGCGCTTCGCCGCTGATATCGCGGTCGCCGACGCCGAGAAAAACCGGCACGTCGATCTGCGCGCAATCCGGCGCCGTGCTGCCGGGAATCATCGAAAACAATCCCGCCACCGCCAGCAGATTGGTGCGGATTTTCGCCAGGGCCGCCACCGCGCGGCGATCGGCGCCACCGCCATAAATCGCGCCGGCCCTGCCCGCGGCGACGGCCAGCGCCGGATAAGGATCGTCGCCCTGCAGCCGCGCCAGCGCAGAAATATGTTCGCGCGCGCCGGGCGCGTCATCCGCGTAAACCAGCGCCTGTTGCGGCAGGTAGTCCGGCAGCCCGCGCGTGCCAAAACCCAGCAGCGCCACCGCCGCATAACTTTCGAAGCGGGCCTGCTGCAACACGGTGAGCATCGCGCCCATCGAATGCCCGACACCGATGGCGGTAAAAACCGCGAGCGGCGGCAGAGCCGGGCACAGCTGGCCGTTGCGCAATTGTTCTTTCAGCGTATCGACGGCATTTGCATTGGCCGCGCTCAACGCCTGCGGCGTCAATGCGAAGCCATCGCGGGGTTTGCTGCTCGCGCCCGTGCCCGGATGATCCAGCGCGATCACGATAAAACCGCGCGCGGTCATCTGCACCGCAAAACTGAAACGGTCGTCACCGTCGTCCGGCTCGATATTGAAATAACCCTTGTCCAGCGCCCCGCCCGGCTGGCAAAACAAAACGCGGGGCGCGGCCGCCACCGACGCCGGCAAATAAATATCGACGGCGATGAGCTGCGGCCGCTCATCGCCCGCCACCGGCTCGATGGCGATTGTCTTCTGCCAGCGCCTCGGTCCTGCGGCAATTGTTGCCTGCGGAGCTTGCACGGTTTCTATCCTCTGCGTCGCTCATGAATAAAACGGCGGCGCGGGCGCTCCTTCGCGCCCGCGCCAATCGGGATGCGCGCGTTACAGGGCAAATGTCCGCAGCGCGTTGTCGCAAACGATTTTGCGGCGATCGGCCTCGGGAATTCCGGCCTCGGCGAATTGCGATTTCACCTGCTTCTGCGAATTCGGCCAACAGGTCGCGGGGTGCGGAAAATCCGTGGACCAGTACAGGCAGTCGGGACCGAAAGCCTTGTAGGCGGCGGCCAATCCTTCCGGCTCGTACATGAAAGTCGCGCCCATCTGGCGTTTGAAATATTCGCTGGGCAGCAACTTCACGCCGGGAAACTCATAATGCTGGTGCATGCGCGCATCGAGCACGGCTTCGAAAAACCACGGCAGCCAGCCCAGCCCCGGCTCCACGAAAATCACTTTCAGTTTCGGGAAGCGCTCCAGCGTGCCGGTGAGAATCCAGAACGCGATGGTTTCGGCGATGGCCAGCGACGGCAGCGCGGTGAAAATACCTTTCTGCGGCGTCGGGTCGCGGCGGAACACATCCCACAACGACTGTTTCAGATCGAGGTGGTTGAGAATCGTCAAGCCGGTTTCCTGCAGAACGGCCCACAGCGGATCGTAGCGCGCATCCTGGAAATCCGGCAGGCCCAGCTCGGCCGGAAACGGCGGCAACTGCACGCAGCGCGCGTTGCGCTGCGCCAGGCGCTGCACTTCGCTGACCGCAAATTCGATGTCGTAGAGCGGCAACTGATACGCGGTCAGCAGGCGCGCGGGGTTCAACGCGGCAAAATCCGCCATGCCGTCGTTGTAGCCCTTGAACACGGCTTTCCAGTCCGAGCCCATCAGGCGCGGCGTGCACAATTTCGCTCCGCCCACCTCGGGGAAAATCACTTCGGCATCGACGCCGTCACGATCCATCGCGGCCAGTTTCGCGCTGGGCTCGAAATGTCCGGGATCGCGCGCCGCTTCCGGATCGACGAAGTCCTCAAGCTCAAGCGGACGCTGCCCGTGACGCAACTCTTCCGCCTCGAAACGCGCGTGCCTGAGGCCCGCCTCGTCCCACACCGCGTGCAAATTCCACGGCAGTCGCGCCTTGACCCAATCGTCGGTGAAATGCACGTGCGAATCGGCCGAGACCAGTCTTTCCTTCACCATCGTATTCATTATTGTCGGCTCCCCGGTGCTTTTTATCGATTGCCTTATTGATTGCCGGATTTTTTATTTGGCCGATACGCCGGCCTCGAACGGCCGCGCTGAATGCCCGCGATACTGTAGATCCGGGCTCGCGGCGCTCCCATATCCAAATCTGACTATTTCCTCACAGGAATGTGACAAGGGGGCCTCACAGTGACAACGGGTTCCTCGCGGACATGTGACAGCGAGAGTGAGCCAGGTCGCTGTCTCGGCCGCGCGAATTCCTTTAGTATCGAGCGGGCCCAGGCCCGGACCGGCGGTCCGGGATCACACCGGGACGGGTGATCCGCGCACGCCCGCGCATCGCCTCCCGAAACGCCGGCGCCGTTCCCGCGCCGGTTCGCAGCATCAGGCATCGGGCGCCCGCCGCGATCGCGCACGGGACGCCCCAGCGGAGGCATCATGCGCACGAATCCGTTCAACACCCTGCAAGGGTTTCCTCTCCACGGCGGCAAAACCGCGCAATTCTATTCGCTCCCGCAGCTCGAGGATTCCGGCGTCGGCCGCGTCTCGCGCCTGCCGGTTTCGATCCGCATCGTCCTGGAATCGCTGCTGCGCAATTGCGACGGCAAAAAAGTCACGGAAGCGCATATTCGCCAGCTGGCCAACTGGCAGCCCAACGCGGAGCGCACCGAGGAAATTCCGTTCGTGGTGGCGCGCATCGTGTTGCAGGATTTCACCGGCGTGCCGCTGCTGTGCGATCTCGCCGCGATGCGCAGCGCCGTCGAGCGCATCGGCCGCGATCCGAAGCTGATCGAACCGCTGGTGCCGGTCAATCTGGTGGTCGATCACTCGGTGCAGGTCGATCGCTACGACAGCCCAAGCGCGTTGACGCGCAACATGGAGTTCGAATTCCAGCGCAACGCGGAGCGCTATCGCTTCATCAAATGGGGCATGCAGGCCTTCGACACCTTCAAGGTGGTGCCGCCCGGCATCGGCATCGTGCATCAGGTCAATCTGGAATACCTGGCGAGCAGCGTGTGGCAGAAGGACGGCGTTTATTATCCCGATACGCTGGTCGGCACCGATTCCCACACCACCATGATCAACGGCGTCGGCGTGGTCGGCTGGGGCGTGGGCGGCATCGAGGCGGAAGCGGGCATGCTCGGGCAGCCGCTGTATTTCCTCACACCCGATGTGATCGGCGTGCATTTGACCGGGCAACTCGGCACCGGCGTGACCGCCACCGACCTGGTGCTGACGCTCACGGAAATGCTGCGCAAGGCCAATGTGGTCGGCTGCTTCGTGGAATTTTTCGGAGCCGGCGCCGCGTCGCTGAGCGTGCCGGACCGCGCCACCATCGGCAACATGGCGCCGGAATACGGCGCGACCATGGGATTTTTTCCGGTCGATGCCGCCACCTTCACGTATTTCCGGGCCACCGGCCGCCACGACGACGAAATCGCGCGCGCCGAAGCCTACTTCAGGGCCCAGGAATTATTCGGCATTCCGCGCGCCGGCGAAATCGATTACACGCGCGTGCTCACGCTCGATCTCAGCCATGTGAAACCCAGCGTCGCCGGTCCCAAGCGCCCGCAGGATCGCATCGAGCTGCATACCCTCGGCGCCAAGTTCAAGCATCTGCTCGCGCAGCCGGTGGCCGCCAATGGCTACAACAAAAGTCCGGAGGCCAGCGCGCGGCGCTTCAGCGTCAAGCCCGACCCCATCATCGGCGCCAAAGTGGCCGCGTCGGGCCAGGATATCGTCGACATCGGCGACGGCGATGTGCTGATCGCCGCAATCACGTCCTGCACCAACACGTCCAATCCCAGCGTGATGCTGGCGGCGGGCCTGCTGGCGAAAAAAGCGGTGGAGCGCGGGCTGCGCGTCAAACCGCACATCAAGACGTCGCTCGCGCCCGGCTCGCGGGTGGTGACCGAATACCTGCGCGACGCCGGCCTGCTGCCCTATCTCGAACAACTCGGCTTCAACGTGGTGGCCTACGGTTGCACTACCTGCATCGGCAATTCCGGTCCGCTCGATCCGGCGCTCGAAGAGGCGGTGGTCAAGCACGATCTGGTGTGCGCGGCGGTGCTGTCCGGCAATCGCAATTTCGAAGCGCGCATCCACGCCAATATCCGCGCCAATTTCCTGATGAGCCCGCCGCTGGTCGTGGCCCTCGCCATCGCCGGGCGCGTCGGCATCGATGTCGAACGCGAAGCGCTCGCCGCCGGCGGCGACGGCAAACCGGTTTACCTGCGCGACATCTGGCCGAGCGCGGAGGAAATCGCCAAGGTCATGCCCTGTGCCGTCGATCCCGAAACCTATCGCGAACGCTACGGTAATTTCAGCGGGGAAAATCCGCTGTGGAACGACATTCCCTCGCACAGCGGCCTGGTCTACCGCTGGGATAAATCGACTTATATCGCCGAACCGCCCTTCTTCGCCCAATTCAGCAAGGATCCGGCGCCGCTCAAACCGATCGGCGGCGCCCGCGCGCTGGCGATTTTCGGCGACTCGGTGACCACCGATCACATCAGCCCCGCCGGCTCGATAAAACCGTCGTCGCCCGCGGGCATTTATTTGCAGCAACAGGGCGTCGACGTCGCGGACTTCAACAGCTACGGCTCGCGCCGCGGCAATCACGAGGTCATGATCCGCGGCACCTTCGCCAATGTGCGCATCAAGAATCTCATGCTGCCGCCGCGCGCCGACGGCACGCGGGTCGAAGGCGGCGTGACGCTGCTGCAACCGGGCGGCGAGCCGATGTCGATTTACGATGCCGCCATGCGTTACATCGCGGACGGCGTGCCCAGCGTCATTTTCGCCGGCGAGGAATACGGCACCGGATCGAGCCGCGACTGGGCCGCCAAGGGCACGCAGTTGCTCGGCGTGAAAGCGGTGATCGCGCGCAGTTTCGAGCGCATTCACCGCTCCAACCTGGTCGGCATGGGCGTGTTGCCGCTGCAATTCGAAAGCGCTGCCAGCGCCGAAACGCTCGGCATTCGCGGCGACGAACAATTCGCGTTGAGCGGACTGGAAAACGGCATCAAGCCGCGCCAGGAAGTGATGCTGATCGTCACCCGCGCCGACGGCGGCGAACAGGCGGTGCCGCTGCTGCTGCGCATCGACACGCCGATCGAAATCGAATATTTCCAGAACGGCGGCATCCTGCCTTACGTATTGCGGCAACTTTTATCGCAGTAATCCGTTGTCGCAATAACCAATTGTCGCAATCATCGGTGGTCGCGGTAATCGGCGGTGGTGTCGCGATCATGGCGGTCGTCATGAAAAGCAGCGCCACCGGCAAAGTGGAATCGCGACTCGTCACTGCAATGTTCCGGCATGAACGCGAAGTCACGCCATCGCGCCACCCGGAAAAACCGCCGGCCTTGACCGTGGGACGCTGATTTTTTTCGCGCCGCGGGTTCCCGCGCATGCGCGAACCCGCCGCCGTCCTGTCAATGCCACTCGAAGCGCTGGCCCACGATGCGCTCCGACAAGGTCCACAGACGCTCCGCGTTATCCGCGTCCAGCGCATAGGCCTGATAACCGTCGTAACTCGTTTCGGAGGCCACCGATGCGATATGGCAGTCCTCCAGATAGCGCCCGCTGACGCCGGCCAGTGCCGGGTTCACCGCGGCCCACACCTGGGTTGCGGCGCCCTGGGGCACGTTCTTGATGACCGCGCTGGCGCGCTCGCGCAAATCGTCCTTGGCGCCCTCATCCATATGCCGCATCAGGTCGGTGAAGATCACGCCGGGATGCACCGCGTTGGCGGTGATGCCGAAGGGCTGCAGGCGTCGCGCCAGCCCGGCCGCGAACAGCGCATTGGCGGTTTTCGACTGGCCGTAGGCGGCCCAATCGTTGTAGGGACGGTGCTCGAACAACGGATCGTCGAAATCGAAAGCCGCGTAGCGATGCGCGGCGGAGCTGAGGCTGACCACGCGCGCGGCCGCGCTTTCGCGCAAGGCGGGCACCAGCAGACAGGTGAACAGGAAATGGCCGATATGGTTGGTGGCCAGTTGCAGCTCGCAACCGTTGGCGGTACGCGCCAGCGGGCACGCCATGACGCCGGCGTTATTGATCAGGATATCGATGCGCGAATGCCCGGAAAGAATCGCGGCGGCGGCGGCGCGCACGCTGTCCGTGTCGCTCAGATCGAGCACAATGCCCACCAGTTCCGCGCCGGGATTTTGCGCGCGAATCGCTGCCATCGCGCGCGCGTTTTTATCCGCATCGCGCGCCGCCATGATCACCGTGGCGCCGGCCTGGGCCAGCACACGCGAGGTTTCCAGGCCAAGCCCCGCGGAACTGCCGGTCACCACGGCGGTTTTGCCGCGCAGATCGATGCCGCGCATGACTTCATCGGTGGTGGTGTGGGCTCCAAAATTGTTCTCAGACATAGGTATCGCTCTTATTGTTAGATTTGACTGGTTTTTGTTGGATTCGAGCAGCTTTTGTCGGACTCGACTAGTTTTCGAGTTTGGAATTTGAAAACGTCGAAGACATTGTTCCACCTTTGCCGCCGGGTTAGTCAAATATCTCCGCTCGGCGAAACGCGGCTTGACGCAAGTGTTGGGAACCGGAACGCCCGGCAATTCGAACTCAGCACAATATTGCCGCGGCAAACAAAGCAGGCATCCGTTGCCTATATACGAAAGCCATTATCGCCAGGAGCGGCCAGGCGCGAGTTTCGCTGTATTTCCGCTTCGCGCCACCGGCGCAACCGCATCGTCATGCAACGATGTGCCGCGATGTTCCAGATATAAACGTCTGCCCGCAATGGCGGTTACTGAATCTGCAGAAAGCCTATCCGGCAATAGCCGTTCGAATCACGATTGCTGTAAAGCGCCACCGCGCTACCCGCCGCTTTCGCGGTCAGAAGAATCGAAGCGTTGGTCTTGTAATTGCCGTCCGCATCGTCCAGATAAGCCCAGGTCAGCGTATTACCGCAGAGGGCAGGCGCATTTTTCAAAACGACCCGGAACGGCATGCCTCCGGCGCCAGCCCCCTGAATGAGATCGATCTGTCCGGTCGCGGAACCATCCCAGGCAAACGCGGCGCCGCAAGCCGCAAAACAGACGCCGGCCGACAATGCTGTCATCCATTTTTTCATCATTTTGTTTTTGTCCTCTTCCATGCATTGAAATTGTTTTTTTGGCGCGCTGCGCGCGCGGTTTTTATCGTTGATTCCACCCGAGGGTTTGTCTCTTACCCGAACGTGTCATGAAGCACGCCCAGGCAGCCTGTATCCACAGCAAAACCCGCCGCACGCGCTCCGCGCTCACATGTGGCTGACGCGAGCGGCTGTATAGATTACCATGGAGCGCCCTGCAGGGTATTGTAATACGGCCGCGGAAAAATAGGAAAAAGCCGGGGCAGGAGCCACCCGCAGGGCCTGAGGTTCCAACGACGGGAAATCATGTATTCCATCGAAGTCAGCAATCTGCGCAAGCATTTTCCGAATCAGAACCGCGACGTGCTCGCGGGCGTCAGCTTCGCTCTGCACGCGCGCGAGTGCGCCGCCCTGCTCGGCCCCTCCGGCTGCGGAAAAACCACGCTGCTGCGCCTGCTGATGGGGTTGGAGCAGCCGAGCGCCGGCAATATTCATCTCGATCCGGCCGCGGCCGCTCATGTTTCTTACGTATTCCAGGAACCGCGCCTGATTCCCTGGCGCACCAGCCTGGAAAACGTGTGCCTGCCGCTGGAACTGCGCGGCGGCCGCGGTACCGCCACGCGCCAGGAGGCCATCGATCTGCTCGCCCGCCTCGGCCTGGCCGAAAGGACGCAGCATTTTCCGCGCGAGCTGAGCGGCGGCATGCAGATGCGCGTGGCGCTGGCGCGCGCGCTGATCACCCGACCAAAAATCGTACTGCTCGACGAGCCCTTCGCCGCGCTCGACGAGCGCACGCGTTTTCGTTTGCAGGATTTGCTGCTCGATCTCAAAGAGCAGCTGCAATTGCAATATCTGTTTGTCACCCACTCGATTGCCGAAGCGGTGTACCTCGGCGACCGCGTGCTGCTGCTGAATCGCCATGGCCAGATCGACGCCGATGAGCGTATCGAATTCGAGCGCCGCGACCAGGCGCTGAAACTGAGCCCGGAATTCAACGCGCGGGTGCGCGATTTTTCCGAGCGTTTCGTCGCGCTGGAGAGCGCGGCATGAAGGCGCGCCTGCAACGCCAGCTGCCGGCCTGGCTGTTTTTGCTGGCGCTGCTCGCGATCTGGCAGGTGAGCGTCGGCCAGGGCTGGGTGCCTTCGTTCCTGCTGCCTTCGCCGCGCGAGATTGTCGACAGCGGTATCGAAGTGTGGCCGGAGCTGTGGAGCGCCGCGCTGTCGACGTTCACGTCGATCTGCTGGGGACTGGGCCTGAGCATCGCGATCGGCATCGCGTTGGCCGTGGCCTTTTTCGCGGTGCCGCTGCTGCGCCGCGCCGTGCTGCCCTTCTGCCTGTTTTTCCAGACCGTGCCGATCATTTCCATCGCGCCGCTGCTGGTGATCTGGTTCGGTTTCGGCGCGCCGACGGTCAAGGCTTCGGCGTTTATCGTGTCGCTGTTTCCCATTCTCGCGAATACGTTGACCGGGCTCGAGGAAACCGATCCGCTGCTGCGCGAATTGTTCCGCCTGTATCGCCCCACGCGCTGGCAAACCATCCTGAAACTGCAGATTCCCTCGGCGATCCCTTTCATTTTGACCGGGCTGCGCATCGCCGTGGGCCTGGCCACCGTCGGCGCCATCGTCGGCGAGTTCATCGCTGGCGGCGGCCTCGGCAGCCTGATCGATTCCGCGCGCACGCAGCAGCGCGTGGATCTGGTGTTTTGCGGCGTGCTGGCCTCCAGCCTGCTGGCCCTGCTGCTGGTTTTGGTCATCGATATCTGCAGCCGCGTCTTGTTGCGGCGACGCCCCTACGCGCGGGGCCTGTGAATTCCAAGGAGAGCGCAATGTTGAAAAAAACGCTGGCCGGCCTGTGCGCCGCGCTGCTCACCCTGCCGGTCCTGGCCGATCCGCTCCAACTCGCGCTCAATTGGAAGGCGGAGCCGCAATTCGGCGGTTTCTACGCCGCCCAGGTGCGCGGTTTTTATCGGCAAAACCAGCTCGATGTGAATGTCGTGGAAGGCGGCTCCGGCACGCCGACCATCCAGATGCTGGCCGCCGGCAAGGTGAATTACGCCATCGTTGCCGGCGATGAACTGGTCATTTCGCGCTCGCGCGGCGCGGGCGATGTGGTGGCGCTGTTCGCCACCTTCCAGACCAGCCCCCAGGCGATCATGACGCACGCGGAGCGCGGTTTTAAATCCATCGACGAGGTGATGAAGTCCGACGGCGTGCTGCTCTGGCAGGCCGGCCTGCCCTACGCCCAGTTCTTCGCGAAAAAATACGCGCCGCTGACGGTGAAAACCGCGCCCTACCTGGGCGGCATCGGCAATTTCCAGGGCGATCCGCAGCTGTCGCAGCAATGTTTTCTCAGCAGCGAACCGCTCACCGCCGCCCGCGCGGGTCTCAAGACCAATACCTTCTTGATCGCGAACAGCGGCTACAACCCTTACACCACCGTGCTGGTCACCACGCGCTCCCACCTGCAGAAAAATCCCGATGAGGTGCGCAAGCTGGTCGCGGCCGTGCGGAGCGGCTGGGAGGACTACCTGCGCGATCCCGCGCCCACCAACCGGAAAATGGCCGAGCTGAACAAGGCGATGGATGCGCGCACCTTCAGCGAGAGCGCGCAGGCCCAGGCCGCGCTGATCAAAACCGCGGACATCAAACGCCTGGGGGAAATGTCGGCGGCGCGCTGGCAGACCTTGATCGGACAGCTCACCGACCTGAAGATCATCCGTTCGCCGGTGGCGGCGCAGCAGGTGTTCGTGGATATGTGAGCGTTGTCCGCCGATCAGGCCGGCGCATCGGGATTATCGACAAACAACTGATAGAGCGGCGTGTTGATGTAGTAGTTGGTGCGCCCGATTTTCGATTTCGTCAGGAATCCCTTTTCAATCAATTGGTCCAGATAACGGGTGGCCGTCAACCGCGTCACTCGCAAGTCGTTCACCAGCAGCTCGATTTTCGTGTAGGGATGCGCGAACAGATTGTTGAGCAAGTCCTGGCTGTAGATTTTCGGCAGCTGCTCGCGAATGCCGTGTTTATAGTGCAGCATCAGCCGGTTGATGCCCTCGATCAGGAAAATGGTCTGGCGCGCGGTCTGCTCGACCGCATCCAGCATGTAGAGCAGCCACTGTTCCCAGGCATTGTCGTCGCGCACCGCCTGCAGGTTGCGGTAATAGGCGCTCTTGTGGCGGGTGATGTAGCGGCTCAGATACAGCACCGGCAGATCGAGCAGGCCCTTCGCCACCAGATAAAGAATATTGATGATGCGACCGGTGCGGCCGTTGCCGTCATAGAACGGGTGGATGCTTTCAAACTGGAAATGAACGATCGCCATCTTCAATAGCTCATCCAGTTCGTGCAGCGAATCGTCGTTGATGTAATCCACCAGATTCGCCATCAGCGCTTCAATCCGTCCCGGCTCCTGGGGCGGCGTGTAAACCACCTCCGCGGTCTGCTGGTTTTTCAGCGCGGTGCCCGGCAGGCGCCGCAATCCGGCCACGTTGCGCAGGGTCTGCTGGATATCGAGGATATCGCCGAGGCGGATCAGGCGCGTATCGCGAACCCGGTCGAAGCCGCGTTTCAGCGCCACCGAATAATCCTGCACTTCCTTGGCGGCCGGGTTCAGCATGTCTTCATCCGGCAGATTGGCGCGGTACAGCTCGTCGTGGGTGGTGATGATGTTTTCGATGGCGGAGCTGTCCTTGGCTTCCTGCAAGGTCAGCGTATTGAGAATGATCGCCTCATTGGGAATGGTGCGGGCAACCCCTTTCAGCTCCGCCAGATAGCGGTGCGCGCTGGCCAGCTTCTTGAGCACCGCCTTGCTTTCCAACTCCGGCGCGGATGACGGAGGCAGAGGTGAAACCTGATAGGCCATGATGAATGCCGGGCGATTGTATTCGGCCGATTATCCGCCCCCGGAAAAAACATGTATAGATTTTTCTAGTTTTTATACACGTTTTTTCGATATCTATAGAAATCTTGGCTTTTCTATGCACGAGCCTACGGGGCATGCGGGTCTACGGGCGGCCTGAGCACGCAGGGCTGCGACCCTTTCGGCTCAATGCAGCCCGAACAGGCGCAGCACGATGAACAGCGCCGCCGCGAACAAGGTCGCCCCCAGAAACATGCACACCGGCAAGGTCAGGGCCCAGGCCAGCAGGATCCTGCGCACCACGTCGCCCTGCACGCCGGCCTTGTTCGCCACCATGGTGCCGGCGATACCGGACGACAGCACGTGGGTGGTGCTGACCGGCAGGCCGTAGCGGTCGGCGACGCTGATCGTGGCCATCGCCACCAGTTCGGCGGCGGCGCCCTGGGCATACGTGAGATGCACCTTGCCGATTTTTTCGCCGATGGTGATGGCGATGCGTTTCCATCCCACCATGGTCCCAAGCCCGAGCGCCAGCGCCGTCACCGCCTTCACCCAGGTCGGAATGAAGGTGGTCACCTGTTTCAGCTCGTGCTGGAACTCGACCAGGGCGGCCTTGTTCGCCGCCGGGAACACGCCGTCGCCCCTGGCCATTTTGGCGATGCTCTGCGCCACCAGGAAAACGTCGCTGCGCAAATTGGCGCGGGCCTGCGGCGGCACTTCGGTGAGCGCGTTCACGCCGATCAGCGCGCGCTCGATCGCGCGGGTCTTGCGCAGCAGCGCGGCGCGGGTGTCGTCCTCGACCTTGCCCTTGCGCAAATACAGAGAAAGAGCTTCCTGAGCCCTTTCCTCGCTCATTTCCTCCGCGCCCGCGGCGCCCGGCAGCTTTTCCAGAATGGCGACGCTGGCGCGCGCCGACTGGGCCAGCCGCGCCACCGACTGCGGCTCCACATCCAGGTTGAGGGCGTACATCGACGGAACGATGCCGATCAGCACCAGCATGATCAATCCCATGCCCTTCTGGCCGTCGTTGGAGCCGTGGGCGAAACTGACGCCGGTACAGGTCAGCACCAGCAGCGCGCGCACCGGCAAGGGCGGCGGCTGCTTGCCGACCGGAGCCTGATACAGCGCCGGATTGCGCAGCAGCGCGCGCGCCAGCAACAGCAGCAGCGCGGCGCAGACGAAACCGATGGCCGGTGAAATCAGCAGCGACAGCGCGGTATCGCCCACCTTGCCCCAGTTCACGCCCTCGCCCAGCTCGGTGTTGGCCGTCAGCCACGAATTCATCAGGCCGACGCCGACGATGGAGCCGATCAGCGTGTGCGAGCTCGACGCGGGCAGCCCCAGGTACCAGGTGCCGATATTCCACACGATGGCCGATACCAGCAGCGCAAACACCATCGCCACGCCCGCGCCGGAGCCGACATTCACGATCAGCTCCACCGGCAACAGCGCGACAATGCCGAAGGCAACCGCCCCCGAGGAGGTCAACGCTCCCAGGAAATTCCAGAAGGCGGACCACGCCACCGCGTGGCCGGGCCGCAGGGTATGCGTATAAACGACGGTGGCAACGGCATTGGCTGTATCGTGAAAACCATTGACGAATTCGAAGCTCAGAGCGAGCAACAGCGCGCAGCCCAGCAGGAGAATTGTGCCAGTGCCTAGCGCAGTTCCAAACAGTGCTTCCATCGATCCTCTCGGTCAACCGAAATTCAAGGCGCGGATCATAGTCGATCTGAGCGCGACAAACAGGACTTGAAATATTGTACGTGGTTGGTGTTGGGGTCCCCGCGCCGGAGCAAAGCCGCTCTTGAAATGCACAGCAAACAGCCAAATTAAAGGGCCATCAGGCTTCCGTGGGTTCCGCGCGACGCCGTGACGGGAGAATGAAATGGACGGTGCCGCCGACATTACTATTTTGTCATCTGACGAGAATCCGGGCCCGGCTTCTGGCGCCGACCGGCCGCTGCTGGACGCCTATTCCGCCGCGGTCAGCGGCGCGGTGGCCGCGGTGCGGCCGGCGGTGGCGCACGTCGCGCTGCAGCGCGGCCGGCAGACCGCGGGCGCGGGCTCCGCGTTTCTGATCGCCCGCGACGGCTACGCGCTAACCAATAGCCACGTGGCGGGTAATAGTCATGTGGCGGGCGCCGGCGGCTCCCTGGTCGTCAGCCTGCCCGATGGCCGCGTCTACGACGCGCTGCTGGTCGGCGACGACGACGCCACCGATCTGGCGGTGATCCAGGTACAGGGCGGCGATTTTCCGTTCGTGCGCCTGGGCTCCTCGGAGCGCACACGCATCGGCGAGATCGCCATCGCCATCGGCTCGCCGCTCGGTTTCCAGCACACGGTCACCAGCGGCATCGTCAGCGCCGTCGGCCGCTCCATGACCAGTTATCGCGGCGGCATGATCGACGACGTCATCCAGACCGACGCCGCCCTCAATCCCGGCAACTCCGGCGGCCCGCTGATCAATGCGCGCGGCGAAGTGATCGGCGTCAACACCGCGATGATTTCGCAGGCCCAGGGCCTGTGTTTCGCGGTCGCCTCAGACACCGCCAACCTGATCGCCGGCTGGCTGATCCGGAAAGGCCGCGTGCCGCGCCTGGCTCTCGGCATCGGCGGCCAGACCGTGGCAGTGCCGGTGCGCGCCGTGCGCTTCTACGAACTGCCGCAAACGAGCGGCGTGCGCATCGACGCCGTGGCGCCGGACTCCCCCGCGGAGCGCGCGGGCCTGCGCGCCGGCGATCTGCTGCTGGCCATCGACGGCGCGATCGTCCCGACCGTCAACGCGCTGCTGCGCCAGCTGGTCGGCCACGACGGCGAGCGCATGCTCGGCCTCGATGTATTGCGCCTGGTGGGACGGGAACTGCGCCGTATGAATTTCGATCTGCGCGCGGCGCCCCGGGCCTGAAAACCGCCGCGCGGCACGGTTGCTGTTGACAACCAATCCGCGCGCCGGTTAAACCGGCAGCGTGAATTTTTTCTACCGGCTCGTTTTCCTGTGCCGGTCGCGCTGGAAACCACGTATGGAATGGGAACATCTGCTGAGGGAGTGGGGCTGGCTGGCCCTGTTCTGCGTCGTCTTCGCCGAACAGGTGGGCCTGCCCCTGCCGACGCTGCCGGTGTTGCTCCTGGCCGGCGCGCTGGCCGCGCAACAGCAATCGGGCGGAATCGCCGAAGTGCTCGCCGCGACGCTGGGCTCGCTGCTCGGCGGCTGGATCTGGTACCAGTTCGGCAAACGCCACGGCCGCCGCGTGCTGCGCCTGCTGTGCCGGATCTCCCTGTCGCCGGACGTGTGCGTGCGCCAGACCGAGCTGTCCTTCGAAAAACGCGGCCCCGCCACGCTGGTCATGGCGCGCTTCATTCCCGGCCTGCATCTGCTGGCGGCGCCGCTGGCCGGCGGCATCCATATGCCGGCGCGCACCTTCCTCACTTACCACGGCCTCGGCGCCCTGCTCTACGCCGTGCTCGGCATCGGCGGCGGCCTGTTGTTCTACGAGCCGCTGCGTTCGCTGCTGCAATGGATCACCGCGCATGGAGAGCGCGCCAGCGCCGCGGCCCTGGTGTTGTTCCTGCTCTGGCTGGTACGGCGTTACTGGTCGCGCCGCTTCGACCGGGAAGCCCTGTCCATCGCCCGCATCACGCCCCGGGAACTGGCCGAGGCGCTGGCCTCGCCGGAACCGCCGCTGGTACTGGACGCCCGCTCCCTGCTCGCGCGCGAACAGGCCGCCGGCATCCCCGAGGCCATCGCCGTCGATTGGGAGGACGCGTCCAGCCTGCGGCGCCTGCCGAAGGAGCGCAGCTTCGTCACCTATTGCGCCTGCCCCAACGACGCATCCGCCGTGGCCCTGGCCAAACGCCTGCGCAAGGCGGGTTATCGGAATGTCCAGGTGCTGGCGGGAGGACTCGACGACTGGTTCGTCCATGTCGGCGCCAGCGGCGACGCGGCTCCGGAAGAAAGCGGCGCGCCGCCAGCGGAGCGCACGGCCTGATCAAGCGGTTCGAAAAAGAATAATCACCACACAATAACGGGAACCAAGCCATGACCGAAACAGAACGCAACAAGCAACTGGCCCGCGCCTTTTTCGACGCGCTGGACCGCTGCGATATTTCCGCCATCGTCGATGCCTATGCCGAGGACGGCACCGTCACCACGATGGGCCATACCTTGATTTCCGGCACCTTCACCAAGGCCCAGATCCGCGAAGCCGCCAAGGGCGTGCTCACCGTGTTCCCCGAAGGACTGCGCTTCACCGTGCATCACATCACCGCCGAGGAGGATCGCGTCGCGGTGGAGGCCGAATCGCGGGGACGGCATGTCTCGGGAAAAACCTATAACAACCACTACCACTTCTTCATGCAGTGGCGCGACGGCAAGCTGCTGCGGCTGAAGGAGTACATGGATACCGAGCACATCACCGAGGTATTGTGCGGCGGCCAGCGGCCGGCCTGATCGAAGGCCAATCCCGGGTGGATTTCATTGTGCGCGGGGATTGCGGGCGGTACGCGCGCCGAGGGCGGGTTCGCGGCGTCAGCACCTGACGCTGCTGATCGTCTCCGGGGTTTCGTCCCAATGCTCCCGCGCGCGCGGCAGATAAAACCGGTTGTACCATTTGCGCAGCTTGTGGATGGGGCCGTCGCCATCGCAGAGAATCGGATCGGACCGGTAAATTTTCGTTTTCCAGACTTCAACGTCCTGGCTGAACGCGGCGATGGCGGCCAGCGGATAATTCTCGACGAACTCCGGCGGCAGCGGTCGCTCGTTCAGCGACGCCACGATCACCCCCGAAGTCAATTCAACTTCCGTGTCGTTGATCGGCGTGTGGTAGTTCACCCACCAGCTTTTGAAAGGCGCATACCCGCCCTCGCTGGTGTTGTAGAAATACATGATGGCCGGCCCGTGATAAGTACCGACGCCCCACTGGCGCGCATCCGGGCTGAGTTGCTGGCGGCGCCATTGATTGAGGTCGAGCGCGAAATCCGCCGGCTGGATCAGCTCGGCCCGGGCGTCCGCCTGGATACGCGATTCCTGCGACACCGAATAAGGAGTGAACGTATTATCGAATTGCAGGGCAACGCCGCCATGCACCGAGGGAAAATGCCCGATATCGACAATGTTTTCGATGATCTCGCGGCCGTGCGCCTTGATACGGGCGCGGTTGAAACGCCAGTCGCCCCAGCCTTGCGGCCCCCAGTCCGGAATATCCGGCAATTCCCAATTCGGTTCGCCATTTTCCGGATCGTGCCAGATCGCGATGAAACCGTTTTTCTCCACCACCGGCCACGCCTTCAAGGCCCCGCTGCGGGCGCGCTCGGGAATTTTCCGGGCGTAGGGAATTGCGGTGCAGGAACCCGCGCCATCGAATTGCCAGCCGTGAAAGGGACAACGCAGGCTGTCGCCGATCACGCGACTGCCGGTGCCGGCCAGATGCGCGCCAAGATGCGGACAATAGGCATCGAGCACAGCAGCCGCACCGCTTTCGCCGCGAAACAACACCAGATCCAGGTTGAAGTAATGCAGCGCCTTGACCTCGCCGGCGCCCAGCTCCTGCGAAAACGCCACGATGTGCCATCCGCGCGCGAAGCGGCCCGGCTCCTCGAAAGCGTAACGACCGCCGGGCTCTTGCTCTCTGTTCGCTCCCCGCTCTCTGTCCTCGCCCGGCTCTCTGTTCATCCCTGACTCTCTGTTCATCCCTGGCTCCCCGCGCATTTTCGACGCCCTGTTTTTTCTAAATCCATTCGCCCACCAGTGCGTGGCGGGCCGCCACATAACCGAAGGTCATCGACGGGCCGATGGTGGAACCGGCTCCCGGATAGCTGTCGCCCATGACCGAGCCCGCGCAGTTACCCGTGACGTACAGGCCATCGATGACTTCGCCATGCTTGTCGAGGACACGCGCATATTCGTCGCACTTCAATCCGCCCTTGGTGCCGAGGTCGCCGGGATAAACCGCCACCGCATAAAACGGAGCGCGCGCGATGGGCGCCAGATTGGGATTCGGTTTTATTTTCGGATCGCTGTAGTAACGGTCGTTGGCGCTGTCGCCGCGGCCGAAATCGAGATCCTTGCCGGTGCGCGCGAACTCGTTGTGGCGCGCCACGGTCTGCTCCAGCGCGCCGCCGTCGATGCCGAGCTGAGACGCCAGTTCGCGCAGGTCCCCGGCTTTTTTCAGAAAACCGGTATCGATGAAATCGTGCTGGATGCTTGCATCGCCGCGCATTTTGCCTGGCGGCAAAGTACCGATCATGTAGTTGTGGCGAAAGCGCGCGTCGAAAATCATGTAGCTCGGCACGCTGGGCACGCCGCTGCGATGGTTGCGCCACTGGGCCTTGGTGACGTCTTCGTAGGGCGACGCTTCGTTGCAATAACGCCGGGCGTGGCTGTCGACAAAAATGGAACCCGGCATCGATTTCCCGGTGATCAGCGCCTGCAGGCTGCCGTCGGGCAAGCGCACGCTGGGCGTCCACCAGGCCGAGCCCATGAATTCCAGCGCGGCGCCGCAGGCCAGCCCCATGCGTATGCCGTCGCCGACATCGTCGGGATTGGCGCTGCTGAAAGTTTCACCGGTCGGCAGCTGGCCGTATTGCTGCCGCATTTCCACGTTCTGGCCCATGCCGCCCGACGCCAGCAGCACGCCCTGGCGCGCGCGAATGATCATCGAACGCCCGCCCTGCGATGCGCGCACACCGATGACCCGGCCTTTTTCCGTCAGCAATTCCGTGGCCGCCGTGTTCAGCCACAACGGAATGTTGCGATCGAGCATCGCCTTGCGGCAGCTCGCCACCAGCGCGCGCCCCAGCGTGAGCCGGCGGTCCGGAAGGCCGCTCAGTCGCGCCGGCAGATCGCAGTAATAGCGAACGACGTTACGCAGCAGATGCCAATAACCTTTGGCGCTGAAATCCATCATTTCGCGGCTTTCGCGCATGGTGATCGAAATACGCATCAAGCCGGTCAGGTAATCCGGCCAGCGCATGCGCTGAAATTCCGCGCCGAGCGCATCGAGGGAAATGGGCTCCGGATCGAGGGTGCGCCCGCCGGGCTTGCCGCCGGGCAATTCCGGATAATAATCGGCGTAGCGCTCCGCCGCCTGGAAACGTATCGGCGTGCACTCGGCCAGAAAGCGCACCATGGCCCGCGCTTCGCGCACATAAGCGCGGATTTTCTCGCCGCTGACCGAAGAACCGATGACCCGCTGAAGATAGGCCAGCGCATCGCGCTCGCAATCTTCGATGCCGGCCTGGGCCATGTGATGATTATTGGGAATCCAGATGCCGCCGCCTGACAGCGCGGTCGTGCCGCCGTAGCGATCGGATTTTTCGATAACGAGGCTTTGCGCCCCCAGTTCGGACGCGACGATGGCCGCCGTCATGCCACCCGCGCCACTGCCCACCACCAGAAAATCCGTTGTGAAATCGTCTGCCATTCCCTGCACCTTAATTATTATGAACGTTCTATGCCGGACAAATTACGAAATGCCCTACACAAGATCAACGTGATTGCCAATAATTAATTTTTTCGCCGTGCCACAACCGTTTTCGAGCGAAAAACCCGATACATTTCGACAACTTTTATTTTTCTTTTGCTCGCCGCAAAAAGCGCCGGGGCTTGCCCCGGCGCTTTTTTTTGACTCATCCCACCTGTTTTTTCCGGTCTTTCCAGAACGGATCGCGCAGCGCGGTTTTCAGCATCTTGCCCGCGCCGGAGAGCGGCAGCGCATCGCGGAACTCGACGCTGCGCGGGCATTTATATCCCGCGATCAAGGTTCGGCAATGCGCGATGATGTCCGCGTCATTGACCTGCGCGCCGGCCTTGAGAACGATGACGGCGTGCACGGATTCGCCCCACTGATCGCTGGGAATGCCGATCACCGCGCAGCTGGCCACCGCCGGATGTTGCGAAATGGCGCTTTCGACTTCGGTGGAATACACGTTTTCACCGCCGCTGATGATCATGTCCTTGAGACGGTCGACAATGAACAGGAAACCTTCGGCGTCCATGTAACCCATGTCGCCGGTGTGCAACCAGCCGCCGCGCAACGCCGCCGCCGTTTCGTCGGGACGCTTCCAATAACCGCGCATGACATTGGCGCCGCGCACCAGGATTTCGCCCACTTCGCCGCGCGCCGGTTCCTGGCCGTGCTCGTCGACGACCATCACTTCCAGCGAATAGGCCGCGCGGCCGGCGGAATTGAGCTTGCCCGCCTTGCGGCCTTCCGGCGAGTAATACCAGACGGGGTTGACGGTGATCACCGGCGCGCATTCGGTCATGCCGTACGCATGCATGAATTCGATGCCGGGCAGTTTCGCCAACGCGCGGTCGAGCACGCCCTCGGACATCGGCGACGCGCCGAACAGGATGCGGCGCAGGCTGCTGGTATCGAATTCGGCGAACTGCGGATGATCGATCAGCATCTGGATCATGGTCGGCACCAGCATCAGATCGGAGACGCGCTCCCGGCTCACCGTTTCCAGCAATCCCAACGGGGTGAAGCCCGGCATGAACACGTGCGTGCCGCCCCGCAATTGCTGGCTCATGGCCTGACAGAAATCCGCGACATGGAACATCGGCGCCGCGTGCAAATAAATCGAGCCGGGACGCAGCAGATCGTCGGCGAGGAAAGCGATGGCCGCCGACCAGAAATTGGCGTGCGACAGCATCACGCCCTTGGGGAAGCCCGTGGTGCCGCCGGTGTAGAACAATCCGGCGAGCTCATCGCCGCCACGGCGCGCATCGGCGACCGGCTGCGCCTCGCGGATGAGCTGCTCGTAGGAAAGCATCGAGGCCGGCGACGCGCCGTCGCTCATGTGGATGACCTGGCGCAGGGTCTTGCAGTTGGGGAGAAAGCGCTCGGCGGCCGGCAGGAAATGGTCGTCGATGAACAGCACCGTCGCCTCGCTGTCGTCCAGGGAAAACACGATTTCCACATCGCTCCAGCGGATGTTCACCGGATTGATCACGCCGCCGGCCCAGAATACCGCCAGGAAATATTCCAGGTAGCGGTCGGAATTGAGCGCCAGAATCGCGGCGCGGTCGCCCGCCTGAAAGCCGCGCGCCAGCAATGCGCCCGCGAGGCGCGCCACCCGGTCGCCCAGTTCGGCGAAGGTGCGTTTGCGCGCGCCGCAGATGGTGGCGATGGCATCGGGGTGTTGTTGCAGACTGCGTTGTAAGCCTTGCGTCAGATACATGGTTTTTTCTCTTTATTAGAATCGTGCGGCGTCGTGGTCGCGACAGCCTTACACTAGTGTGTATTTTTTTGAGCGCCGGCACAATAGCCGCCGAGGTGTCGCATCCGGCGTAACCCGATCCGGTCCGGCAACCTGGCGCCGCACATCCTCCAACGCTGAATGACGATGCGCGGCCAGCGCGTTGAACTCAGGGCACGCGCGCGTGGGCGCAGGCCGGTTTCCGCGACACACAGACCGGGGCGGCCCGTGCCAATCTTGTTATTGATTATTCGATGCACGTGGGGCTGCGCAGCGAGCCCCGCACCGTAGTTTCAGCCGCTAACGGTTCAGCTGTAGGCCTCGTCGATATTCGGCGCGAACAGCGCCATGCCTTCCGGCACCGACGCGCAGGTCTCGTCCCAGTAAGCCTGCGCGGTCTGGATTTTGCCCTCGTCGTTCAGCACGAAACGATCCACCACCAGCAGGTCCAGGCCCTGGTTCAGATGCGGCAGGCGCACCTGCATGGTGAAACGCAGGATGCCCTCGTTGGCGCAGGCGATGATCTGATGCACTTTCGGCGCGATCTGGCGCTGCGGGTCCTGGCGGGCAAAGTCCCAGAATTTGGCGATGCCGGCGTGGCCGACGAAGGGCGGCGTGCCGACCGGATCGTTCCACACCGCATCCTCGGCAAAAATCGACAACAGCAGCGCCTTATCGCCCTCGGTCCAGGCCTTGACGTATTTTCCGATGACTTCACGCACTTGTTCAGGAGTGGCGGCCATGATGCTTCCTCATTGTCCGTTGCAGTAATGATTATTGTTCGAGCGGGTTTCCGGCGCACCGGCTCAGGAGGCGTACTGTTTCAACAGGGTGTTGGCGAAACGCTCCAGCGCTTTCTTTTTCACATCGAGCTTGCGGATATCGTCGCCCTCGTCGACGCAGCGCACCACATCCCAGGGCGACGGCATCCACGGCGCGATCGCCAGCAGGTTGTGCACGCGCATCTCGCGCAGTTCGTCGGCGATGGCCGGCGTCATCGGCTCCGCCAGCGCGAAGCAGATATCGAAATCATCGAGCGACAGGCCCGCCTCGCGTCGGATATCGTGCAGGGTCTGCACCACCGGCTTGAGCTGCGCCAGCGTCATCGGCAGGCCGAGCCAGCCGTCGTTGAGGGCCGCGCGCTTGAGCGCCGGCTTGCTGCCGCCGCCGCTCCACACGCGCACCGGCGCCTTCGGCGGCGGGCACATGATGGCGTGTTTCATGGCGAAGAATTCGCCCTGGTGATTGACCTCCCGGCCGCTCCAGAGCTGGCGCATCACCGCGATCAATTCGTCCATGCGCTTGCCGCGCGAGGCGAAATCGACATTCACCAGATCGTATTCCTCCTTGATCCAGCCCACCGACACGCCGCACACCACGCGGTCGTTGGTCAGCACCGCCGCGGTCGACACCGATTTCGCCGCGGTGAAGGGATCGCGCAGCGCGGCCAGGTAAATATTGGAGGCGAGCTGGATTTTTCGGGTCACCGCGCCCATCGCGGTCAGCGTGATCCACGGGTCGAGCCAGGGCGTGTCGTCCGGCCACCAGATCGCGCCGTCCTCGGTGTAGGGATATTTGCTTTCGATGCGCGTCGACATCACCAGGTGATCGGCCACGGTGATGCCGTGGAAGCCCACCTCCTCGGCGAAACGCGCCAGCTCCAACAGCTGGTCCAGCTCCAGGGTGGAGACCAGCGACAACCAGAATTTCATGGGTTTTCCTCCCGCATTTGCGCCGCGCTTCAACCCGGCGGATTCAATGGCCAGGGCACGCCGAATCTATCATCAAGGCAGGCGAATTGCCTGCTGAAACCGTCATCGCCCAAGGCCGTCGACGCCGCGCCGCTCGGCCAAAGCGCTGCGCTCGATTCGCGCGCGGCGCTGTCGCTGCAGACTGCCGGCCCTGGAACATCAGGAAAGTCGCGATTTTCATGGCGGCTCCCTCCGCGTCCTCGGACTCAGTTTGCGGCGGGAGCCAGGGCCCGCTGCAAACGCGCGCGGGCGAACAGCAACGCGACCGCCGCCAGCGCGCACAGCGCGGCCTCCAATGCGAACGCCCAGACGTAACTGCCCAGGCGGTCGAACAGAAACCCGGCCAGGGGCGCGGCGCCGAAATTGAAGGGAATCAGGGCAAAGGTGAGCTGGCCGATGGCCGCGCCGAACTGATCCTGGGGAAACGCGCGTCCCAGCATGACCACCGTCAACGGAAACACGCCGCCGGTGCAGACGCTGAGCACGGCCATGGTC